>ERZ773254.994-NODE-994-length-13536-cov-3.785921_pt1 | contig 13536 bp, 14 predicted proteins | sample MGYA00580516_ERZ773254 | MGnify/ENA primary metagenome ERZ773254 (study PRJEB29015, sample SAMEA2738158) | human oral metagenome | biome: human oral; feature: human-associated habitat; material: saliva | place: China | collected 2192 ...
AAAGATCTGCACCAGCTTTTCAACATTCGTTGTCGACTGGCGACTAGATTATAATAACATTCTGACAACAAAATGTCAATCGTTATTTACAATCTTTTTTGAATTAATTTTGTCTTTCTATATATTTAAGACAAAATTAATAGGCTCTCTCGAGCCGTGTCATTATTATATGCTAGATCATTGTCTTTGACAAGCCCTAAATTCAGTATTTTACTGACTTTTTCACTCATTTTTAACTCATCATCTTTGAACTTTTGTTTACCTACTATATCTAGTAGGTACCAGGTCATAATTTACATTATTAACTACTATTGCCATCCAGCCCAAAATAACTTTTTATACATTATAGGATATAAAATAGGCCCCCAATCTGTACGACTACAGATTGGGGGCCTATTAATTATAGCTGATAGCAAAGCATATTAATTTGTTTCTTCTTCCATTTCAGAAGCAGATACCACAGCAATAGATGCAACCTTATCACCAGTATCTAAGTTTTGAGTTTTTACACCAGAAATGGCTTTGCCTTTCTTAACAGCGATGTCATTCATATTAAAACGGATAATCTTGCCTTGTTCAGAAATTAACATGATTTCATCATCATCACGAACAACTTCTACAGCTACTACATCCCCTGTTTTATTGGTAATCTTGAAGTTTTTAGACCCCTTACCACCACGTTTTTGCAAGGTATAAGCTTCTGCTTCATTGCGTTTACCAAAGCCTTCTTCAGAAATTGTAAATACTTGGCATTCACTTTCGTCAGAATCCAAAACACCTGCACCTACAACGATATCTCCAGCGTTGAGTTTGATCCCTCGCACACCATGGGCAGCCCGCTTCATAAGGCGTGCATCTTCTTCACTAAAGCGGATAGCAATCCCTTTCTTAGTACCAATGAGGATATCTTGGCCGCCATTTGTGATGCTCACAGAAATGAGACGGTCTCCTTCATCTAGGTTGATAGCATTAAGACCAGACCTGCGAATGTTGCGGAATTCCTCAATATTAGTCCGTTTTACCACACCAAACTTAGTAACGAGGAAGAGGTTCACATCAGATTGGATCTTTTCCAAGTCAATCATAGTAGTTACTTGTTCCCCTACATTGAGTGGCAACACATTAACCATAGCAGTACCACGGGAGTTACGGCTAGAAGCTTCTGGAATTTCATAAGCCTTCAAGCGGTAGCAACGACCATCAGAGGTGAAGAAGAGCAAGGTATTATGAGTACGAACATGCATAATTTGGTTTACATAATCGTCTTCCTTGGTTTTAATGCCTACAACGCCAACCCCACCCTTATGTTGGTTACGGTACACATTAGCATTAATACGCTTAATATAACCTTGTTTAGTCAATGTGATGACCATTTCTTCATCAGCGATAAGGTCTTCCACATCGAGGTCGGATGTATCGATAGTGATTTCACTGCGGCGTTTATCACCGTAGCGTTTTTTCATATCGTCCAATTCTTCTTTTACGATGGTCCGTTGACGGTCTTCACTAGCCAAGATGGCCTTAAGGTCCGCAATCAGTGCTTGCAATTCCTTATACTCATCTTCAATCTTTTCACGTTCCAAACCAGTGAGACGGCGAAGACGCATATCTAAGATGGCAACCGCTTGTTTTTCGGAAAGGCCAAATTTTTCAATCAAAGCCTTTTTCGCAACTTCATCCGTAGCGGATGAACGAATGGTAGCAATTACCTCATCAATATGATCGAGAGCTATCAACAGGCCTTCCAAGATATGAGCACGAGCTTCAGCCTTATTCAATTCAAATTGAGTCCGGCGCACGATGACACCTAAACGGTGTGTCAAATAATGGTTTAACACTTCTTTCAAAGACAAGATTCGTGGGTGACCGTCTACGAGGGCCAACATAATAACCCCAAAGGAATCTTGTAATTGTGTGTGCTTGTACAACTTATTAAGAACGATGTCCGGTTGTACATCAGCCCGCAACTCTACAACGATACGCAGGCCCTTGCGGTCAGATTCATCGCGAAGAGCTGTGATACCATCAATGATCTTATCCCGAGACAAGGCTGCAATGGTTTCAATAACCCGAGCCTTGTTAACTTGGTAAGGAATTTCGGTAACCACAATTTTGTGTTTACCCTTAGCCATTTCTTCGATAGTAGCCTTGGCCCGCATTTTAATGGAACCGCGACCTGTTTCATAGGCCTTACGGATACCATCGCGACCTAAAATCAATGCCCCTGTTGGGAAGTCAGGCCCCTTGATATGTTGCATCAAGTCTTCTGTAGTGCAATCTGGGTTGTCGATCAAGGTGATAATTCCATCCGCCACTTCATTGAGGTTATGAGGAGGAATGTTAGTCGCCATACCTACGGCGATACCGGAAGACCCGTTAATTAAGAGATTTGGGATTTTAGCTGGCAATACGGTAGGTTCTTGCAAGGACTCATCATAGTTAGGCATGAAGTCAACTGTCTCTTTGTCGATATCAGCCAACATTTCTTGCGTAATTTTTTCCATGCGCACTTCTGTGTACCGCATAGCAGCCGCGCTATCGCCGTCAATGGAACCAAAGTTACCATGGCCATCAACCAAGAGATAACGAGTATTAAAATCTTGCGCCAACCGAACAGTAGCGTCATACACAGAGCTATCACCATGTGGATGGTACTTACCGAGTACGTCACCAACAAGGCGGGCAGATTTCTTATATGGTTTATTAGGAGTCATGCCAGTTTCTTGCATGGAGTACAAGATACGACGATGAACCGGTTTCAATCCGTCACGAACGTCAGGCAAAGCACGCATAACGATTACGGACATAGCGTAATCGATGTAGGCAGTCTTCATTTCCTTGTCGATCTGAACGGGCTGGATATTACCATGGCTCCAGGATTGTTCTTCCACAGTGTCACCTCATTTATTTCTTCAGACAATAAGATTCAACCTATATTATACCATTTATAGACTCTTATGACTAATCCATGAATTAAACAAGCTAGCCTAGACCTATAGTTCCTTATTCGTCGATGAGTTGGTCTAAACGATTCATGCGAAAATCTTCAATGACATCCATGAAAGCTTTTGCATGAATAGGGTTTTCCACCATACCGAATAGATGGCTTTGGCAGTGACAGTCAGAACAACCAAAACCAGGAACCGACCAATCAGCTACAGCCTCTACGGCCTTGGCTAATAGGCACTCTAAAGGAGCCGCTGTCCGAATAGGAAGGGCTGCAATAACATGGCAGGACCCTCGCAAGTAATCTAAGTGCCAATGCATTTTCTTCCGCTTGCGCTTATGGCGCTCAAGGCGCTTACTTAAATGGGCCTTAGCGGAACCAACATAAATATAATAACCTTCTTTAAAATGCAGGATTCCCTTAGACCCAATTTCCAGGTCTTGGGCCTGTTCTAGTTGTAAGACCATGGCATAGACGCCACTATCATGGGCTTCTTGAGCTAATAGATCGGCAGGATAGCGACAAGGGCCTATGACCTTAGGTAAGGTAAAGGTCTTATCCCAAGCAAGTGATACGGCCTTCCAATCTAAGTGGTCCACAACTTCTTGAAAGGTTTGAGCAAAAGCTAAATCCGTGTGATAGTCTGGTAAGAACCACCGGGCTCGGTCCCATTGCACTAAAAAGAGAACCCCTGTATGATAGCCCTCTTCTTGTAATTCACGGAGGTGAATCAGGTGCTTACGTCCTCGCTCTGTTATAGCATCGGGAAACATGGCCCCCGTCTCAGAAAATAGGGTACAGGACTTAACCTCTAGGAGAAATTTTTGTCCTTGAGCATTGCTTAATAGTAAATCAAATCGACTCTTGCCTACGGTATACTCACGGCGTAAAACAGACCATTCCTCCCAGCCTTCAATCAGCTTATGATCCACTAAATACTGGGCCACATCATTAGAATAATTAGTGTCCAACATGATGGGTACACCATCACGCTCAATACCAATCACCCGGTGTTGGGTAGCCGCCCCCTCTTTTGGGTGTGGCGTCACATAGATGGTTACCCCTGGATAGAGGAGTTCCCACATGCGCCCAGGATTGGGTAGGTGACACTTTGTCTCTTGGCCATCCAAATCAAGGACAACCACAAATCGATTGGGCCGCCTGATAAAGGCCCCTGCTTGCACTTCTTTATATAAGGATTTCATTACTACCTCGCTTAATCTAGGTTATCATTCTAACACAGATGAGGCCTCTTGGTCATAGAAGGCCTTAAGTTTAGGAAATTTTGTAGCTAGGGTCACACAATTACCTTCCTACTTGCTATATAATGTATATATAAAATTATGTATATAAAGTGTATATAAGAGGAATTATTAAATGGCTCAAGTAGCAGGTAACTTACAACGCATCCGCAATGGTCAACGAACCTATGCAATTACACCACACATCCCAGCTGGCTTCATTCAGCCAGAGATGTTAGATAAAATTTCCCAAGTAGCTAAAACCTTCCATGCCACTGTGAAAGTCACAGGAGCTCAACGGATTATGATTACTGGCCTCAAGGCAGAAGATGTAGATAAGGCGTGGGATATGTTGGGGATGACACCAGCGCCAACCACCCGTAATCGTGTCCGGTCTGTGAAAGTCTGCCCTGGCATGACCTTCTGTAAACGTGGTAAACAAGACTCTATCCATTTGGGTATGCAATTAGATAAAAAATACATCGGCCTAGAAGTACCTTCCAAACTAAAAATGGGCGTTGCCGGTTGCCTTAACTCCTGTACAGAAGCAGCCCTCAAGGACATCGGCGTCATCGGTCAAGTAGAAGGCTGGGATGTTTATGCTGGTGGATCTGGTGGTGCTCATCCACGTATTGCAGACCTCATCGCCCATGTAGACACAGAAGCTCAGGTTTTGGCTCTCGTAGACCGCATCTTCAACTACTACAAGGATAATGCGCAAATCGAACGGATGGGTGAATTCATCGACCGCATCGGCCTAGAAACTTTCAAAGAAGCCGTTATCGGTGATCTCACAGCAGCACCAACAGAACATAAGGCACCAGTAGCAGAACCGCAAGTAGTCCTTCCTGGCCAAGGTAACCAGGGCTTGGATGAAGCCCAAGGCCTGCAAGCAGGTGACCTCATTACGGCTAATACCATCGTTCGAGAAATCGTAGATACCTATCCAAACTGCATCCCAGTCCTCCAATCCATTGGCATGGGCTGTTTGGGTTGCCCATCCTCTACCATGGAACCACTCTGGCAAGCAGCCAACATCCATGGTGAAGATGTAGATAGCCTACTACAAAAGCTCAACGCAGCCCGTTAATATACCCTCCCATTGTCCCCTAATACTATGTAAGGTCTATTTCTAACACCAAGATAGGATCCTACATCAGAATTTAAATCATATAAGTATCAATCCACAAAGGAGAACAACATGTCTGAATTTCTTGGTCAAATCCACTTCTGGCTCTACAAAAAAATCCAATTACTGGCGGACCGTGAAAACCTTATCCTTGAGAAAGCTCGCGGTGCTGTAGGCGATCTTGCTGATGAGTTACACGAGATTTCCGTAGATACATACGGAGCGCCTATCGATCCAAAAGTTCCCCTAGAAGAAGTTATCGATGAAGGCAACATCCACGGCTGGTTACAAAACCAAATCATGGTATCCTCCGTACGAGAAGCCTCCTTCATCCAAGACCTCCTGGATGCTACGCAAGGGGAAGAAGCCCTTCCTACAGTAACGGCTATCCTAGATGCCTTCGCAACTCACGGCAAAGCCTGTGGCACTGTAGCTAAGGAACAAATGGCAGAAGACAATGCAGAAATGATCTACAACCTCCTCCAAAACTTCTATGTCAATGGTATGCCATGTGATGGTGGCGACCAATTGATAGAGGCCACTCAAGACTGCTACCAATGGGTAGGTGATCACCAACATCAAATGCCTTACTGGCAAAAGGCCGGTATCGATCCTAAGTTCATGGCCCTTGCTTATCAAACTTGGTTCCAATACTTCGTAGAAGGGGCCTCGGATAACTACCAATTTATCGTAGAAGGTCAAGATAGTTCCCAACCAATCTATGCCATCAAGGCTAAATAATAAAATAAAAAGCCCCCAGCTCACATGGGGGCTTTTTACAGGTACAAGGCTCTTTCTACGACTTATGAATTAGAATTATATCTTTAGCTAGTATTAAATACACATACAAAGAAGACTCCCCTAAAGGGAGTCTTCTTTGTATGTAACTAGCAAGGAATCTAGTTAACTTATCTTATTTTTTGTAACCGTCGATTACATCTTTAGTAACGATAGCGAGGTCAGCTTTAAGCGGAGCTACGATAGCTTGTGGTGTTGCCAAAACTACATCAAGACCCTTTTGTACACGAACAGCTTCAACGCGTTCGAAGATATCTTTCATCATTGGTTCTTGGAGTTTACCAATTTTTTCTTCGTATTGTTGCATCATAGGAGCCACTTTAGCATTGTATTGAGCTTGTTGCTTTTGTGGATCGTTAAGCTTTTCAATCGCTTTCATTTCAGATTCGTATTTAGGTTGGTATTCAGCGTCAACGGCTTTCATTTTGAGTTCCAAAGCGCCATAACCAGGATAGTTATGAATAGCTTCCGCCATGTTGATGATACCGATACCATTAGCGCCTACCATAGCAGTTGCTGCTAATGTACCAAGAAGAGAAAGTGTTGCTACTTTGCTTTTAAAGTTCATTATAGTATATCCTCCTTAAAAGGCGTCATTAATCACTAATGACAATTATATCCCAGACTTTATGAAATGGCAATTAAGGACCTCACAAAGCCTATTTGGCCTCATCATTCAAGTAAATGTACTTGTCTGATCGCAATTTTTGAATCAAGTCAGGCACCATACCAATCAGGCGATCAAAGCCTGTGTACTTAGCGCTGCCTTTGATATTGAAGAGTTCAATCCGTTCGCCCTTAATGACGAGAACCGCAGTCGGTTCCATTTTGGCCCCTCCGCCACCACCGCCGTAGGATGCTTTTGGATTAGATGCAGTACCTTCATTGGTGCCTGTACCAAAACCAAAGGTAACATCTACAAAAGGAACGAGGATAGCGTCGCCAATTTGAACGGCTTCACCAACTACAGTCTCAACCTTAATCATATTTTTAAATTTTTCAAAAATAGTGTCGAGATTCTCTTGCAATACTGTATTGTCCATGGATTAACCTCCTAGGCCCTCATTAGATGGTCTCATGCGGGACTATCTAGTAATATTGTACTACATCTAATTGAGAAATGCCTTTATTATATGTTTATAATTATTTACTGTTATTTACTTTTTATAAAAATTTTACTACTAGTTACTAGCGGACTTAGCCTTTTTCCACTTGAGGAAAAATACCCCAGTGGCCCTGATTAATTGTCGTACAGGCTTTGCTAATACAAAACGAAGCCCGAACCAAGCAAAGGCCAATAAGAACATACGCCCATGGATATGAATAGATCCTTCATAAGAAGCCTCTACAAAATCCAATTCAATCTCTTTCATAGCCTGAGGCCATCGCGTATAGAGGATACCTGCCAATACGCCCATATAATAAGGATTAGGTAAGCCAAACTTACCTTCAACTACCATAGACCGTGGCTTGGAATGGTTATAACAAGAGGCCATAAAACGACTCAGGGCTGACCAGAATGCACGATTCAAGATGTAAGGCTTCCACCACAAGTAATCCAAGCCTTCCTTCTCGGATTTCTGGCCTTGGGAAAGGCCCTTAGGGTCCTGAGGCTTTTCTGCCTGTCTCTGATTACTATCATGGCCAGATGAATCCTCTTGAGATGGAGTCTCAACATAACTTTCTGTAGAAGGCTTGCCTGCTGAAGAATCTTGCCCATATTCTGTAGCCAAGACCTGGCCATCGGAGGAGAAGGAAACACGCTTTTTATAGGAAGCTTCCTCCTCTTCTTCAAATTTTATATGGGTTTCCTCTTTCTCTTTTTCCTCTGCTAAATCCTCTTCCTTGACTTCCTTTTCTATCCTCTTCTCTAACCACTCGTCGTAGTCACGAGCTTTGCCCATTTTCATTAAACCCAAAATATAGAGCTCTTTTATAAAAGGTCCTCCTTCCTCATAGGAAAGGCGGAAGGCAAAGAGGCGATAGAGCCATTTGACGGATAGGTCAACCATCATGGGGTGACGGCCGGAAGCTTTCAAAGAATAGGAAATAGGCGAACAAAGAATGAGTCCTATCAGACTAATAATAACTAGTAGCACAATGAGTGCTATGGTCATAGATTACCCCTTAATTTTCAATACCTAAACGGGCATTCACTCCCTGTTGGTAGTAGTGCTTAACTTCTTTCATCTCCGTTACTAAATCAGCTGCCTCAATAAGGTCCTGCGGAGCACCACGACCAGTGAATACTACCTCTACAGCAGGATGTCTATCCCGCAACAAGACCTCTGTTTGAGTCCAACTAATAAGTTCAAAGAAAAGGGCCATATTATATTCGTCCAAAATGACTAGATCGTAGTCCCCAGATTGGAGGGCCCTATGGGCCAACTCATAGCCTTTCTGAATGAGTTCTACATAGTCTTTTGGCGGATGACCTGCCTCAAAGACGACTACCTCATCACCCCATCGAGATAATTCTTGAGGTGACTTCATGCCCTTCTTGATGACAAAGAAAGGTTTCCCAACCGTCTCCAAGGTGATATTAGGAAGGTTAGGTAAAATCTTATGTTCGCTATATATTTTTGATTTCATGAACTGCAAGAAGAGAACCTTTTTACCTGCTCCTATGGCTCTAATAGCCAAACCAATAGCAGCTGTAGTTTTACCCTTGCCTTCACCTGTATACACTTGTACATAGCCTTGGGTCATATAATGTACCTCCTAAAATACTATATACTACTTCTATTATAGGGCATTTACGAGCAATGCAAAAGGGATTGTACCATAAGATACAATCCCTTTATACGACCATAGGTTATTAATTTTTTACTGGTAGGAATACGATTGGGTCTACAGGAGTACCATTCACATCGACTTCGTAATGCAAGTGAGACCCTGTTGATTTGCCAGTGGACCCCATAAGGGATATAACATCCCCTTGGCGAACCTGTTGACCAGGGCTGACTAAAACAACAGAGTTATGACCGTAACGGGTCACAATACCATTGCCGTGGTCAATTTCAACCAAATTACCATAGCCACCATCAGTAGGGCCAGCGAAGGTAACTGTACCAGCTGCTGTAGCCACAACTTGAGTGCCATAATCATCAGCAATATCAATCCCTTCATGGTAGGACTGGCCTCCATAAACAGGATCTACACGGATCCCAAAATCAGATGTAATAACACCTGTAGTAGGCCAAATAGAAGGCGTTCTCGTATTAGAACCAGTCACACTAGCGGCGAAATTAACGCTCTGCATAGCAGCGATGTCAGCACCAACCCCATCCTTAAGGACGGACCGCAACATGTAGAAGGACGCCAAGCGTCGTTGGATTTGTGCATCCATACGAGACAACTTTGCGGACATTTGCGCTGGTGTTAATTCCTTATCTGAATCATCACCGCTCAGAGACTTTGGGGTCTCAGATTCGCCGCCCCCTTGTGCCGGCGTTCCTTTTTCAGACCCTTTAACCATATTACGGATCTCTTGATCCAATTGATCAAGAGTTTCTAACTTTTTATCCAAAGCATCCGTTTTCTTTTGTAATAGTTTTAATTGCTCTGTTTGCAGCTGAGTTTGTTGACGTAATTGTACTACTTCCGCCTGCCGAGCAATGCCCCAAACGGTCATGATAATGGCCAAGAGCAAGATAATCGCCCCTACCAAACCAAGAATTTTCCACTTCTTCCGGGACATGGTTAAGGTTCCTTGATCCCCTTGGAAGTTAATAATCTTAGAGAGGTCGAGTCCTTTAAAAGCTGGTAATTTCATATACTCTTATTGCTCCTCTTTAGGTGCCATAGACTCTTCTGTAACAGCCTTACTAAGTGCCTCATTCAAGCTATCCTGTTCTTCTTGGGACAAGGCTACACTGGCCCGACCATGGTAGATAGGCTTGGAGAAAACACGGGATTCATTACGCCCATAAATAGAAGACAAACAAATACCATTATTATTGCCATCTAGTAAGGTAAGGGCAAAGGACAAATCATTACCGATATTTTCAAAGGCATTATATTTAACAAAACCAATCTTCTGGAAGGTATTGCTTTGTGTTTTTTGAATAATTTCTTGACGGGCAAACAAATCATCTAAGGAGGCAGTAGCTTCCCGAATTTCTTTCACCTCAACAGCTAATTTACGTTCAATATTAACGCCATTCTCACCATCCATAAAGTACTTATACTTCTTGGATAAGGTATTAAGCTTTACATGCAAAAGAATGCAGTAAATAAATAAAATTAAGAATGGAACGATAAAGATGAGCATCCAAGCTTGGAAAAATTCTAACATGAAAACTCCTTTAGTTTCCTAATTCATTTTTGAAAGGACTAATAGCACGTTCAAGTATACCATGAAGCGACGCAATAAGCACCCCATAATTCACCATAGGAACACCCTGCACGATAGAGACATCAAGTCGACGTAAGACCTCACGACGCGTTAGCATACAAGCCCCACAATGAATAATTAAATCATACTTGGACAAGTCCTGTGGAAAGGCACCACCGCTCGTCCATTCCAATAGTAACCCTTCATAGCCATTCTTTTTAAGCCACATAGGAATCTTAACAGTTCCTATATCATCACATTGACGACGATGAGTACAACCTTCCGAGATAAGAACACGAGAACCTGGTTTAAGATTCTTAACTGCCTCTACACCAGCAATCAAATCCTTTAAACGCCCCTTAAAACGAGCCATGAGGATAGAAAAGCTAGTCAAAGGAATATCTTCTGGCAAAATTGTATTAACTTGATCAAATGCTTGAGAATCAGTGATAACCAAATCTGGTTTATCCTTTAATGCCTTAATCAATGAGTCTAATTGCTCCACTTGAACAACATGGGCCATAGCATGACAATCTAATATATTCCGCAACATTTGTACCTGTGGCAAGATGAGTCGACCCTTAGGGGCTGCTGAATCAATAGGGCAAACCAATACGATGGTTTGATTTTCTTTAACTAGGCCATCTAACAAGGACCTACCTGTTTCAGCCCCTATAGGTTTTAATCCGCCTAAAAGATCTAATAGCTCAAGTCGTTTATGTCCCTGGCTAAAATCATCATAACCTAAAGCCGTAACTAAACTAGTTAAGTTAGGATGTTTTTGTAAATACTCTTGCCCGCTAAGGCCCCCAACTACTTCATTAATAATTAGAGCAGTTGGTAGCTTAGCAGTTTCTAAACTTTTAAGCCAAGCCATATCCTCTGAAGTAGGATCTCGATCAGACCTTAAAACATATACACCTAAGTTGACCTTAGGAATAACCTCACGAGTTTTAGCAATCCGCAACTGGCCCAATTCTGTCTTATCATCAATACCTGCTGTATCAACGATAACCACCGGCCCAAGAGGAAGAATTTCCATAGATTTACTTACAGGGTCAGTTGTAGTCCCTGCCACATCGGATACGAGTGATACAGATTGATTAGCTAAAAGGTTGATTAAGGTAGATTTACCTGCATTGGTAGAACCAAAGAAACCAATATGAATGCGGTTCGCTTGTGGTGTTATTTCTACCATTCTTACATCACCTTCTTACACGTGAAAGACATCATTTAACAATTCTCCCTCTACTGAAGATGCTTCCATGTAGAGCAAGAGACGGTTTAATTCTTCTTCAGATGCAAAGGAAATTTCAATTTTTCCTTGTACCTTCTTACCAGCCTTTAGCTTAATATTAACAGGAGCTCCCAAGGAAAGTTTCAAGCGCTCAGTTAGGGTACGTAATTCAGCAGAATCCTTCTTAGTTGGCTTTTTATTAGTCTTAGCCTTTTTAGTGGATGCCAAAGAATTAACTAAAGCTTCTACTTGCCGTGCATTTAAATCCTCTTCTTTAATTTTTTCAGCTACTTCTAGCTGTGTCTTTTCATTGGACAAGGACAAGAGAGGTCGCGCCTGACCAATAGTTAACTCGCCAACAGAGAGGTCATTTTGAATTGCTTCCGGTAACTTAAGGAGACGCATCATATTAGCTACGTGAGATCGAGAACGACCAACACGTGTAGCAATTAGATCTTGTGTCTGCTTAAATGTGTCCAATAGTCTTTGATAGGCGAAGGCTTCTTCAATAGGATCTAAATCTTGCCGTTGTAAATTTTCCACCAAAGCAATTTCTGTTACTTCTTCAGTAGAATAATCTTTGATAATAACTGGTACTTGGTCCAAGCCAAGAGCACTTGCAGCCCGGTATCGCCGTTCACCAGCTACAATTTGATATTTTTTTCCTTTTTTACGGACTACAATCGGTTGTACTATGCCGAAATTCTTAATCGACTCCATAAGAGTTTCCAACGCATCTTCCGTAAAATTTTTACGAGGTTGGTCTGGATTAGGTTCTATATCTTTAAGTGGTAGTTCATGAGTTTGCTGCTGATTAATTTCTTCAAAGGTCTGCTCAGAAGTTTGCAACAAGGCTCCTAGTCCTTTACCTAATCCTTTTTTTATATCCTTTCTAGCGTTTTTTGGCATCTTTAATTACCTCTTTAGCTAACTTTGTATATACATCTGCGCCCTTTGATTTTGGATCATATACAATAACTGGTTCACCAAAACTAGGAGCTTCACTTAACCGTACATTGCGTGGAATGATTGTCTTATAGGTTTTAGTCCCAAAATATTTTTTAACTTCTTCAGCTACTTGGATAGATAAATTAGTCCGCCCATCAAACATAGTTAAAAGGACACCTTCCAAAGCAAAATTTTTATTTGTTGTGCCTTGAACAACCTGTATAGTCTTCATTAATTGACTGACACCTTCCAAGGCATAGAATTCAGTTTGAATTGGAATAATGACAGAGTCTGCAGCTGTAAGTGCATTTAGCGTTAACAGACCAAGGGAAGGAGCGCAATCTATAATTATAAAATCATATTTATCTTTGATTAAATGTAAGGCTTCTTTTAATTTTGTTTCACGTGAAACAACTTCTACCAATCCCACTTCTGCACCGGCTAATTGAATAGTAGCAGGAGCAACAGATAGTTTTTTTAACATAGTGGATTCAATAATATCTTTAATATTTACGCCATCCAAGAGGACGTCATACATGCATTGTTCAAGACTATCCTTATCAATACCTAAACCAGAAGAAGCATTACCCTGAGGATCTAAATCTACAAGGAGAACTTTTTTACCAGCATCAGCTAGACATGCACTTAAATTAACAGCTGTAGTTGTTTTACCAACGCCACCCTTTTGGTTAGTAATGGCAATAATCTTACCCACTATGTTCACCTCGCTCATTAAACTTAATAAGAATTTATATAGCTCTTATATTATAGCACAGTTAAGCTTTTTTCTAATTAATAACTTCTTATTTTTATAAAATTAATAGCTGTTTTTTAGTTTTATTTTACTTATCTTATTTGTAAAATCTTTCTTTTCTATTACTTTACTTTTAATATGTTTCA
>ERZ773254.1003-NODE-1003-length-13460-cov-29.923834_pt1 | contig 13460 bp, 7 predicted proteins | sample MGYA00580516_ERZ773254 | MGnify/ENA primary metagenome ERZ773254 (study PRJEB29015, sample SAMEA2738158) | human oral metagenome | biome: human oral; feature: human-associated habitat; material: saliva | place: China | collected 2192 ...
GTGGTTGCCGACAAGAACGAGGGTTCCGACACGCGCACGGTGACCGCCACCATGCTGGTCAACGGCGAACGCTTCACCCACGCGTTTCGGGTCACCTCCGGTCAAGCAACGATGGGAATCCTTGATAACTGGAAGATTCGGGACTCGCTGGCAGTGCCTGTGACCGTCGACGGCGACGGCATCGATCAATTTTCTGTCGGTGACACTAAGGCCTCTATCGACAAGGCAAGCTTCTACATGGAGGGGCGTTCCTTCCTCTTCTATCCGGGCGCATACAATTTCACGCCCGTCGCGCCCAACGAGTACGTTGACACGACTCCCGTCGCCGTCTCCGTGCTTGACGACGTTCGCACTGCGGGCGGCGATGGCAGGAGTGACGTGACCTTCAAAGCAACCTACAACGACAAGCTTGAAGCCGCCGCTCTCGAAGCGGCTCAGGCGCTCGTTGAATCGTGTGGGACCTATCCGGGCAACCAGGGTGACGACTGCTCGTCCCTGATTCAGGGAGAAAACGTCACCGCTATTTCCATCAAGGAAATGCCAACATCTCTCGAGTCCTACAGCTTCGATCCAACGTCATTTTCTGGGGGCGTGACGTACACGGTCACGACAGGGGAGGGAGCACTGTTCCCCGGAACTCGGGACGTCGGCCTGACGGTGAAGGTCGACGCGCGTTTCAATGACGACGGAGTGATGATGATGACCGCTGACGGTAAGCCGGACTTTAGGGTGTCCTTCGCCTTCTAGCGTCGTTAGCGAGCACCCTATACACGTGTTGCCCGTCCGCGTCTGCGGACGGGCAACACGTATCCGCTCCGTGATCGTTCTTTGACTGACCGCGCGCACAGCGTGATACTGGGCACGCCAAAGTGGCTGGATGACGGGCACGCGGAATGCGTCTCGCTCCGGGCTGCGGATTGTCAACGTTGTGAGGAGCACATGATGGGCACTGAGAAGAATGAAGCGAACGCGGCACCGATACCCGCACCGCCCGCAACCCCAGAGGTTCCGGCTCCACCGACGTCCGCTGGGGCAGGCGTGTCGCCCACGCCTGCCCCTGGCCGGGGCAAGAAGCGAGCGATGGTGATCGGAACCCTCGTTGGTGTCCTCGTGGTGCTGGTGATCGCTGGCGTGGTGGCGATCAAGGTTGTCAATAGCTCTCGTACCCCCGAGGCCGAGGTGCGCAGGTACCTGGATCTGCTGGCTTCTGGAAAGGCCAGTGCGGCGACCGCCATGGTTGATCCGGGCGTGCCGGACGACCAGCGTGTCTTCCTGACCGACGACGTCATGGCCTCGTCCCAATCACTGCTCGTTGTCGAAGAAGTGGTGGCCGACAAGAATGAGGATCTCCAGACGCGTCAGGTTTCGGCCACCGTACAGGTCAACGGGGAACGCTTCACCCACGCCTTCACCGTCACCAAGGACAAGCCGACGATGGGCGTCCTGAATAACTGGACGGTGAAGAACTCACTGGCTGCTCCGGTCAGCGTCGACGCACAGGGATACACCCAGTTCACCGTCGGTGGTGTGAGCGCCGATGCCCCTCGAGAGTTTGTCGCCGACAAGTCGGCCACCTACCTCTTCTACCCCGGCGTCTACACGTTCACGCCCGTCGCCCCGAGCGAATACGTGAACGTTAACACCAAGACCGTTACCGTCCTCGATGGCGTCCACGGTAGGTTTGCCAACCATGCCGATGCCGCTGATGTTTCCCTAGAAGCGACCTACAGCGATAAGCTGAAGGAGGCGGCGCTTGAATCCGCAAAGGAATTCCTGAACTCCTGTGCGTCCATCCCAGGCAACCAAAATTCTAACTGCCCATCCGCCCTCCAAAGCGACGCGGTCACCGCGATCTCCGTCAAGACAATGCCCACAACGATGGAGCCGATGGACATCGACCCGGGGGTCTTCCAAGGACCAGTCACTTTCGCGGTGACGTACTCCGACAAGTCCACCACACCGGGCACGCGCGACGTCGACACGACGGTGGTCGTCAACGTCCAATTCAGCAACGATGGGCTACTCAAGCTCACATCGGATGGTAAGCCCGACTTCTGGGTTGGTGTATCCCGATGAAGCCATCGTCACCCTCCGACCCGTGACGGCGTCCGCGCTGGGTGTTCTCCTCGAACAGATTCATGGCGTGAGAGCCGGTGTCACACGCAGGTTGAATCGAATTTTTGCATGTGAGAAAATTAGCGGGTTTTGTAACCGACAGGCACGCTACAGTGCCCGTTCGCGGGCGCGTGACGGGGACTATCACAGTGAGGAGCATCGATGACACAGAACAGCGATGACACTATCCACGGTCTGACGCCTCCTCCCGCCCCCGACGGGGGTTCCGGCGCACCTGCAGAGGCCTTCGAACAGACAATGCTCACGCTGCCCATCGACGCCCCTCCCGCCCCTGAATCGACCGCCGCGGTTCTCCCGCCTGTACCCGAGGTTGGTATTGACGCTCCGCCTGCCCCGCACGCGAGTCCATCCCCCGTGTCCCAGCCCGGATCGGCGCTCGCCTTCACTCCCATGTCGCAGGCGAGTCGCCGTCGGATGAAGCGAAGCGTGATCGTGATCGCGATCCTGGCGGTGATCGGCGGCGTGAGTGCTCTCAGCATCATGTTCGCGAACTGGACGCGTACCCCAGAGGCCACGGTCCGCCAGTACCTGGACTATCTGGCCGCCGGCAATGCCGATGCGGCGACAGCGATGGCAGATCCGGGTTTAGCCAATGAGCAGCGCGGGTTCCTGACGAACGCGGTCATGGCCTCGGCCAACTCCCGGATCGTCGTTGAAGACGTTGTCGCCGCGCCGTACGGGGGCAACAAGGTCACCACCGTCACGGCCACGATGCAGCTTGACGGAGAACGCTTCACCTATTCCTTCGGTGTGACCGCCGCAAAGCCTACGTTGGGCCTGCTGAAAAACTGGAAGATGCAAAACGCCCTGGTTGCGCGCGTGAATATTACCGGCACGAAGGTTTCCTACTTCACAGTCGGCGGGGCGAAAGGGTCGATCAATATCGGGGCTCTCTCGGGCGGCTCGGACTACGTGTTCTACCCGGGGGTCTATACTTTCACTCCAGCTGACATTGGCGACTACATTGACGCTGCGCCCGTAACAGCGCGTGTGAAGGCGGATGTGGCCGCAACCAGCAGGGGGGTCGCCAGCACCAGCGTGACGTTGACGGGGTCGTACAACGATGCGTTGGCCTCGGCGGCACTGGATGCTGCCATTGCTCTGACAAACTCCTGCGCGACCGCCCCCGGCAACACCAACAAAGCATGTCCTCTGAAGGTGCAGTCCACTGATCTGTCGGTGCTGGAGGTCAAGAGCCTGCCTACGTCGTTGCAGCCCGATCCGTTCTGGGATCGAACGTACACGGGTCGGGCAACATTTCGGATCAAGGGTTCGGGGCGCAATAGTAAGGTCGAGGACATTGAACGGACGTTCACGGTGAACGTCAAGGCGGAGGATAGCGGTACGCTTATTCTCGATTCGTCGGGCAAGCCGCAGTTCAAAGTGACCTTCGACTGGTAACAGGTGGGTGGTGTGGGGCTAATGCCTCACACCACCCCTGTTTCTTCATGGTTGTTCTCCAACGTGGTGGCAAGCAGTCGGAGGCGCGCTATGATGGGTTGTTGGTAACTCTGTCACACTGAAAATGGAGCAGCCCACATGAGCAATGATGCACAGGTCACAAGTGCGCGTAGACCCGGTCGGCCCAAAGCTGGAAGTGAGGATAAGAAGGCACGAATCCTTGCAGAAGCGTTGACCCTCTTTTCGACCCGAGGCTTTGCCGCTACCTCCCTGGCAGACATTGCTCGAGCATCGGATATTTCCAAAGCTGGGCTGCTTCACCACTACTCCTCCAAGGACCAGCTGTTGGCAGCCGTCCTGGAAGAGCGTGATCGTCGCACGATGAGCCGTTTGCCCGGAGAGGGCGCCGGAGCAGAGGCTGCGCTCGATGCATGGGTGGAAATGGTGGCCCATAATCAACGGCATCCCGATGGTGTCGCTCTGTATACAGCGATGTCAGCGTCCGTTATCGATGTGGAACATCAGGCCCATCCATGGTTCCGCCACCACTTGATGGCCGCGATTCAGTACCTGGGGGATTCTCTCGAACGGGGAAAAGTGACCGGCGAAGTGCGTGTGGATGCCCCGAGTGAGCAGATTGCACGCAAGCTCGTCGCGCTCTCGGATGGTCTGCAGGTGCAGTGGCTCTGCTCGCGTGCCGACGGTCGGTGTGACGTGGACATGCATTCGGTGACTGCGGGGGTTGTCGCTGACATTAAAGACCGGTGGTTGATTCGTTCGTAAACGAGGTGTGACACTTCCTTGTAGGGACTAGAAAGAATGTGTGATGTATCACACTGTGGTGATCTTTCTTGCTGCTTCCGCAGTGTTTAGGGCTTAGGTCCTTCGTTCGGTCGTGTTGCGGCCATGCGCCTGAGCTACAGGCAAGCCTCGCGCGCGTTAGTATAGACAAACCAGCATGCTTCACAATGTCGGGGGTTTGCCGAGCGTGCCCAGCGGCGGCGCTGCACGTGACGCGGAGGAGCCGACACTTTCTCACGCCTGGAGGTCTACGTATGATGAATACCGCTGTTTCCACCCCGCCACTTCACGATGCCAACGCTCGACGATGCCCCGATGACCTATGGGCGCTGGGGGAGCTGGCTGTGGCCCGTGCCCGCCGCTGGGCAGACGAGTCAGCCCACGAGCCGACACCCCAATCGGCCAAGCTCCTGTCCCGCATCCTCTCCGATCCGGACGGTCTGACCTTCACCACCCGATTCGTCGATGATGTAGTGCGACCCGCGGATCTGGATGTGGCCAGCGCAGCCATGAAGCGGCTGTCTGCCGGACGCAAGAACTTCCTTCCTCCGGTTCTTGCAGCTGCGATGGGGCTTGGGGCGACCGCATCGCACCTGGCTCCCCACACTGTGACGACGGCGGCCCGCCGCGTGTTCCGCGAGATCGTTGGCGATCTCGTTGTCGACGCGACGGATAAGGGCCTCGGCCCGGCGCTCGCACGCCTGCGCAAAGGTGGACACCGCCTGAACGTCAACCTCCTCGGCGAGGCCGTCCTCGGCGAGAAAGAAGCCGCTCATCGCCTGGCTGAGGTGTCTCGCCTCGTGACGCGAGACGATGTTGACTACGTTTCCATCAAGGTCTCCGCTGTAACAGGCCCGCACAACCCCTGGGGTTTTGAGGAGGTCGTCGCCCATGGTGTCCGTGCCCTATTGCCTCTCTACCGCCTCGCCCGCGATCACGGGACCTTCCTGAACCTTGACATGGAGGATTACAAGGACCTCGACCTGACGATCGCGGTGTTCACAGCCATCCTCGATCAGCCGGATATGCGCGGCTACGAGGCCGGTATCGTCCTGCAGGCCTACCTGCCCGACTCGCTCGGTGCGCTCCAGCGCCTCCATGAGTGGGCACGTCAGCGCGTCGATGCTGGTGGCTCGCGTATCAAAGTCCGTGTCGTCAAGGGCGCGAACCTGTCCATGGAGAGGGTGGACGCGCAGATTCACGGCTGGGAGCTCACCACCTGGCCGTCGAAACAGGCGACCGACACGAACTACAAGCGCATGCTCAGTTGGGCGATGACACCTGAGCGTACCCGCGCGATCCGACTGGGTGTGGCCGGACAGAATATTTTCGACATTGCCTTCGCATACGAGCTGCGCGCTGCGCGCGGCGTCGAGGACAGCGTTGAGTTCGAGATGCTCTCCGGTATGGCGACCGGCATCCAAGAGGTCGTACGCCGCGATGTCGGCTCTCTTCTTCTGTATGTCCCAGTCGTCAACCCCCGTGAGTTCGATGTTGCGATCTCCTACCTGGTGCGCCGCCTCGAAGAGAACGCCGCGCCTGAAAACTTCATGTCCGGCGTCTTTGACATCGCTTCCAATGAGGATGTGTTCGCTCGTGAGCGCGATCGTTTCCTTGCCGCGCTTTCCGACGTTGATCCGGACGCTTGCGTACCCGTTCCCAATCGCCGCCAGGACCGTCTTGCTGAACGCGAGGGGGGTGTTCCCGCCGAGCGGGGGAGTCTCGCCGAGCGCGCACATCGTCCCTTCGCTTCCGAGCCTGATTCTGATCCGGCCTTGGCTGCCAACCGGCAGTGGGCGCGCGACATTGCTGCGGCAATTCCGGCCTCGACGCGGGGTGTCGAGGCGGTGCGTGTCGGCGAGCAAGCCTTGGCTACGAACGAAGCGATTGATGCTCTCGTCGAGGCGAGCGCGCGCGCCGCGCACTCCTGGCAGGCTCTGACTCCTGAGGAGCGCGCCGCCGCCCTGCACCGTGTCGGCGATGTCCTGGCGGCGCGCCGAGGTGAGCTTATTGAGGTTGCGGGGTCTGAGGCTGGCAAGACCATCGATCAGGCCGACCCCGAGGTGAGTGAGGCCATCGACTTCTGCCACCACTACGCGGGTGCCTCCTTGAAACTATCCGATGAAGCATACATGGTGGGGGCACGATTCGTGCCGGTCGACGTCACCGTCGTTGCATCCCCGTGGAACTTCCCCGTTGCCATTCCCGTGGGCGGTGTCGCTGCGGCGCTGGCGGCCGGTAGCGCGGTCATCCTCAAGCCCGCACCGCCGGCCAAACGCTGCGCCGCGGAACTCGTCGCTGCATTCCACGAGGCCGGGGTTCCCAAGGAGCTGGTAGCGCTGGCCCCGCTCGACGACGGTGACGTGTCACGTTATCTCGTGACGCACGAGGGTGTTGGCCGCGTCGTCCTAACCGGCTCCTACGACACGGCGCGTCTCTTCCGTTCCTGGAAGCCTGACATGCACCTGTTGGGTGAGACCAGTGGCAAGAATGCCATCATCGTCACTCCCTCTGCTGACCCTGATCTGGCGGTGCGTGACATTGTCCATTCGGCCTTCGCGCATGCGGGGCAGAAGTGCTCGGCTTCCTCCCTGCTGATCCTCGTGGGTTCGGCTGGACGCTCCGCTCGCATTGCGCGCCAGCTCGTGGATGCGACTGCTTCGCTGCGCGTTGGGCTACCGGCATCCCTGGATTCCCAGGTCGGCCCAGTCGTTGTACCCGATGACGAGAAGGCCGTGCGCGGTCTGACGACCCTGGGTGAGGGCGAACACTGGGTGCTCAAGCCTCGCTACCTGGGCGATGGCTTGTGGACCCCGGGCATCCGCGCGGGCGTGGTACCCGGCAGCGAGTTCCATCTGACCGAATACTTCGCGCCAGTCCTCGGCGTCATGCGCGTTGATACTCTCGAGGAAGCTATCGAAGCTGTCAACCAGGTCGACTACGGTCTGACCTCCGGACTCCAGACCCTTGACACGGACGAGCTCGCGGCGTGGTTGGAGGGAATCGAAGCCGGCAACCTCTACGTCAATCGCGGCATCACGGGAGCGATCGTGCGTCGTCAGCCCTTCGGCGGATGGAAGCGTTCTGCGATCGGTTCGACCACGAAGGCTGGTGGTCCCTCGTACCTGTTGGGCTTGGGTGACATCGAGGCGGTCCGCGACACTTCTGTTGGAATGCGCGCCAGTCAGCGTGCGCCGCTTGCGTCGGGTGTGCTCGCCTTGTGTGAGTCGGTGCGCGGGCAGCTTTCCGAGGCGGACATGACGGATCTGCGTCGCGCGCTTGCCGCCGATGCCGACGCGTGGGCCTCCGATTACGGTGTTAACCGCGATGTCACCTCCTTGGCATGCGAGCGCAATATCTTGCGCTACCGTCCCACTCCTGTTCTCGTGCGTGCCGGGGGTGGAACCTCGCTGGTAGATACTGTGCGTGTCTTGGCGGCGGGTATCCTCGCGGGTGGGCCCATCGGCCTGTCCGTTGCCGATGACCTTCCGCTGCCGCTGCGTCAGTTCCTGGAGTCCGCGGGTGTTGACGTGAGTGTCGAGGACGACCACACGTGGAATGCACGCCTGGCAGGCGTAGCGACTTCGGGTGGCCTGGGAGTGCGCGTTCGTATCCTCGGCCCGCGCGAAGAGACCTCGGAGCAGCGGTGGGTTCACGCGAGCCGCGCGAGCTGGGGCAGCCCCGATGTTGCCTTGTACACGGGCGCCGTCACGCCGTGCCCGCACTCGGAGCTGGCGCCGTTCCTTCGTGAGCAGGCGGTTTCGATTACGAACCATCGTTTCGGGACACCGCTCGACTTGGCAGCTCAGCTCCTGTAGCGATCGTGTCCCTCGCTGCCCGGTGGAATCTGTGCCCATGAGATTTTACCGGGCGGCGAGGGGTCATTCGTGCGGTTGTGGGGCTGGAGGAGCGGCGATTCAGGTGCCGCAACCGGGCTGTTTTGACTTTTCGTTATCACGGTGCTTAACGTTAATCCTGTCTGGGTAACTATGTGGCGAGAATGTACTCGTTGGTTACGACACGGTGCACCGCCGCTCAAGACGTCAGGAGTGACACGTGGGTACGAGTCAATACACCACCAACGGAGATTCGTTTGCGCGATTTGGAGGAGACATGTCGAGCCGTGGTACGTCATCGTACGACGGCAGTGTCAGCACGCAGGGTGCGCGTGTCCGCTTGTTAGAAGACGGAACCCTCGCGCAGGCTTCCCCTGGAGGTTTCGGCGGGAAGGATTTTGGTGCTTATCCGACATCTGCGCGTCACAAGCGCCGCTCGGTTGGCATGGTCATCGCCTTCATCGTCGTGATCGTGCTCATCGGCGTGGGCGTGGTTGGGGTTGTTGTTGCCAGATCAATGCGCACTCCCGAGGCTCAGGTTCAGCGCTATCTCGATCTGTTGTCCAGCGGGCAGGCCAGTGCCGCCTCGAAGATGGTCGATCCTGGCATTCCCAGCGAGCAGCGCGTATTTTTGACGGATGAAGTCCTTGGAGCCACGCCCAACCGTTTGATCGTCGAGAAGATCGTCGACATGAATGAGGGCTCGTCGTCCTCTCTGCATCAGGTCAAGGCCACGATGAGCGTCAGAGGAGAGCGTTTTTCGCAGACCTTCCGGGTGGTGAAGAGGGCTCCAACGCTAGGTTTTTTTGATAACTGGGAGATTCGCGATCCCCTCATTACGAGGATCTACGTGACGGGACGCAACGTGGAGGGCATGACCGTCGGCAATGTGCCAGCTACTGCTCCCTTGACGATCGATGGCAGTGTGCGGTGGACTCTCCTGGCGTTCTATCCCGGCACCTACAACCTGGAACCGGAATTGTCCAGCGAGTACGTCACGGCTGATTCGGTTGAGGTCGTTGCGAAGGGAAACGACGGGCGTCCAGAGGGTTCTGAAGTGATGGATGTTGTGGTGACGACCGAATACACCCAGGATATTCGTGAAGCGGCGCTCGCAGCAATTACGGAGAAAACTCACTCGTGCGTGACTCCTCCTGGGAACCTTGATCGTGACTGTCCGGTTCCACTGCAGAGCCGCAATTTGGCGGTCTTGGAAGTTCAATTCGAACCTGTCAGTGTCGAGACCGTGGACTATGAACCGAACAAGTTCCAGTCGGATCTCTCGTTTTTGATTCGTCCGAATACGTCGGGTGGTTCGCTCCGGTCAGTGCCGGCAGTCGCGATCGCGTCGCTGAGACTCGACGAATCGGCATCACTCATCCTTGATGCCGACGGTAAACCGACATTCGATGTGAGCATCGAAAAAACGGTTTCCACCGGGTGTTGATCGGAGTGATCGTTTCCATGAATGATCGGCAGCACCGACGCCGATTCGCGTACCTGTGACTGCGGGAATCCGCGCAATGGGCGGCGGACGGTGTTGGTGCCCGCACCGAGTGTGTAGGGTGTTCGTGCCCCTACGATGAAACAACCAGCTTCAGTACCGGCTGTCCCTCACGATTAGCCTGAAAAGTCGCCCCGCAACGTGTTGCTCGAGGCCCGGTCCCAGCATCGTCGGGGGAGGTATCGGTGGCGCTCGCGTGCTCGCGCCGCCGATGGGGTTGGCGGTGACGTGCGCTTGCGTCGTCCGTCATTGTGCTAGCGTGCTTGCGTCGTAGCGCCTCAGACGGAATGCGCCCCATCGGGAGGATTCCACCTGATCGGGTGCGTTCAACCCGTGCGGGAGCATGACGCCAGGGGTAATGGTGGGGGTTTTGCAGCATTAGGAGCCTCCCTTCGGCGTGTCGCCGGCGTGTCGCGCCTCTAATGGTGCAATTCCCCCGTTTGGTGGCGATGTCATCGGCAGGCAAGTCACGCACGGGGTCCCCGTGTAGGGCAATTCCCCCCGTTTGGTGGCGGTGAGGCCGCGGTTCGGGGTGGTGAGGTCGCGTTTCGCGGGTATGTGGCGCCCACAGTGCAGACCACCTCGACGAACAATGGCTAGCATGGGCGTGATGGCCCAGATGCTCTGTGATGCGGGCGACTCCGGGACGCAGTTCACCTCTGCGACCCCTCCGCACCCAGGGCTGGATGGGGGGTTTTGCAGCATTAGGAGCCTCCCTTCGGCGTGTCGCCGGCGTGTCGCGCCTCTAATGGTGCAATTCCCCCCCGTTTGATGGCGATGTCATCGGCAGGCAAGTCACGCACGGGGTCCCCGTGTAGCGCAATTCCCCCCGTTTGGTGGCGGTGAGGCCGCGGTTCGGGGTGGTGAGATCGCTGTTCGCGGGTATGTGGCGCCCACAGTGCAGACCACCTCGACGAACAATGGCTGGCATGGGCGTGATGGCCCAGATGTTCTGTGATGCGGGCGACTCCGGGACGCAGTTCACCTCTGCGACCCCTCCGCACCCAGGGCTGGATGGGGGGTTTTGCAGCATTAGGAGCCTCCCTTCGGCGTGTCGCCGGCGTGTCGCGCCTCTAATGGTGCAATTCCCCCCCGTTTGATGGCGATGTCATCGGCAGGCAAGTCACGCACGGGTCCCCGTACAGCGCAACTCCCCCCCGCTTGCTGTCAGTGAGGCCGCGCCTCGGGGCAGCGTGGCGCCCAAGTCGCAAACCACCTCGGCGACAAACGCCGACAACGGGGTGTCGTGGGCAAGGTGGTCTGCGTTGTGGACGCAACGGCGCCTGGCCTGGTGTGTCGCTCGCACATGAACCGCTGAACATGCGCGTTAACCCCGCGACACGCACCTCAACCCCTAGATATGCGCCAGGGCGCCGCTGCCGCGCATACCATCGGAACCACGCGCGGATCAGGGGCCCCACGCGCATACCATCGGACCCACGCGCGAGGTGTCGAACCCACGCGCGAATAAGCGGGCCCACGTGCGCGGCGAGGAACGCAGGCAGCTAGCGCGCTCGGAGCAGTTTCGCATGCAATTCGATTGAATGAACTTTCAACAGTGTCCGCAAACGTTGCAATCCCAACAATATGAATACACAGTGAGACACAGTGTCGGGGGAATTGCATGCGACATTCGCGGAAAGCTCGCCGGGCGGGACTCATGCGCTACCACTCGTAGCACCGCCAGTAGCGCAGCCGGTAGCACCGCCGGTAGCTGCGCCGGTAGCGCTGCCAGTGACGCGCCAGCGGCCTGGCACGGTGAATACCGTCGCCGCAAACGACCTGCGCAAGCCCCATCGCGACAGATCAAGGGACCACGCACAGGCTCGCACTGAAACAACCACCTCCAACACCAACTTCCCCGCACCAGCAAGCCGAAAAGTCACCACAAACCAACACGTTTTGTCCATCCTCCACGTTGGCTCCCACCATCTCCAACACCGACTTTCCCACGCGACAAAGCCGAAAAGTCACCACAAAAACAACACGTTTTGTCCTTTAACCCCAAGTCACCACATAACCAACACGTTTTGTCCTTTAACCCAGTTAATCCTCGAGATGAGGACGGCGGGAGGGGCGGCGTGCCTCTTGTCGGCACGAGAGGTTTCCTTGGAGCGACAGGGAAATAATGAACGCCCGCGACGACAGTCGCGGGCGTTGTTCCTCCGCCCGATGGGCGTCGGTTGTGTCCTTCAGATCGCGCGGGCGACCTTGTCAGACTTTAGGCACTTGGTGCACACGTTCAGACGCTTGGGCGTCCCATTGACAAGGGCGCGAACGCGCTGGATGTTCGGATTCCACCGGCGGTTGGTGCGAACGTGCGAGTGCGACACGCTCTTGCCGAAGCCGGGTCCCTTACCGCACACGTCACAAACGGCAGCCACGATGTTCTCCTCGGTATGTCTTCCAGTTCAGTCTTTGGCTCCCCGCGGTCGCGGGAAACGCATCCTTCGGTGCTTGAACCGAAGGCAACCATGACAGAATAGCGGATGATGCGCGCTTTCAACAAGTCGCACGCTGTGCCGTTCATGTCAGGTCGCACACAGCGAGGGTCGTGAGGACAATTGTTAGGGGTTTGAAAGGGAAGCTATGGAACTGAATGCATCGGTGATCATCGCGGCGTGCCGCGCGGGGGCCGAGGAGGCCACCAGGCTCGCGCCTTTCCTTGACGACCTGGACGGCTGGGATGGGGCGGACTGCGACACCGGCACGAATGCGGCAGCGACGATGGCCGCCCTGGCGGCCGCGATGGATTCCCTGGAGCCGCGCGCGCATCTGCGAGTCGCGCTCGAGGTGGCCGTGGAGACCCTGATCCGCATGGGCGTGGGGCACAGCAGCGTTGCCCTGGCCGCCCTGTTCGAGGCGTGGGCGGGGGTCCTGGGGGACGCGGCGCAGGTGACGCCCCTGGTCCTGCGTCGGATGCTCGCCTCCTCCCTTGCGCCGTCCTCCGCCTTTATTGACTGGTCGGATGCGCTGGCGGAGATGCTCGGCGGTGCGGTTCGTGAGCTTGCGGAGCTGGGGCCCACGCTGCCCGAGGCGGAGGACATCTTCTCCCGCTTCTCCTCCCAGGCGCAGATCGGCCTCGTGGACGCGACGAATGAGGCGACGGGCAGGATCGACCCGGGGGGAGCCTTCATCGCCCTGGTTCTGGCATGCATTGACGCCACCATGCGAGATGACGCCGGCATCCTCCAGTCCTTCACGGCGATGCTCGCTGACCTGACGCGTCGCCATTCGCGGGCGCCCGAACCCGCCTCGCCGCCGCCGGGCCGCGACTTCACGGTCGACATCATCGTCGAGGGCGTCGAGGAGGACTTGCGCGTCCTCCTGGCCCGACTCACAGGCCTGGGGGCGCGCCTGTCCTACGTCGGGCGCGTGGACCTGTTCGGCATGGGGGAGTGGCGCCTTCACGTGGACACCTCCGCTCCGCTGGCTGCGCACCCCACCTCGGGTCAGGTCGTGCGCTTCCAGGTCAGCGACGCGCGCCCGGACGCGCAGATCGGCATCGACGAGCTCGCCGACGAAGGGCTCACTCACCGAGGGGTTCGCCTGCTGCAACGCCGACCGATGCGCAGGGTCGAGCGCGCCCGAGTCATTGCGTGTACGCGCGCCCCCGGCCTCGTCGAGGATTTGGCGCGCGCGGGAGCGGTCGTCCTCCTGAATCCCAGCGCGGTCGATGCAGCCGGGATCGTTTCGGCGGCGGGCTCACGCACGGGCGTCACACTTGTCGCCCCCTGCGATGAGGCCAGCGCCGCCCTGGTGGGCACGGTGGCCTCGATGCT
>ERZ773254.1005-NODE-1005-length-13451-cov-22.739400_pt1 | contig 13451 bp, 20 predicted proteins | sample MGYA00580516_ERZ773254 | MGnify/ENA primary metagenome ERZ773254 (study PRJEB29015, sample SAMEA2738158) | human oral metagenome | biome: human oral; feature: human-associated habitat; material: saliva | place: China | collected 2192 ...
TAAAATAAACACTTTGCATATTCTTTGCTTTTCTTTACATTACTTAAAATGCCCCCTGCAGGAATCGAACCTGCAACTACTCCTTAGGAGGGAGTTGTTATATCCATTGAACTAAGGGAGCTAGAGAAAAACCCTGCCGTATGAGCAGAGTTTTTTATCATCGAATTAACGACGGATTTCTTTGATACGAGCTGCCTTACCTTGAAGAGCACGCAAGTAGTACAATTTCGCACGACGTACTTTACCGTAACGAACAACTTCGATCTTTTCAACACGTGGAGTGTGGATTGGGAAGATACGTTCAACACCTACACCGTTAGAGATTTTACGAACTGTGTAGTTTTCTGAGATGCCAGCACCTTTACGTGCAATAACAACACCTTCAAAAATCTGGATACGTTCACGGTTTCCTTCGACAACTTTCGCGTGTACACGAACAGTGTCACCAGGACGGAATGAAGGGATATCTGTACGAAGTTGACCTTCAGTCAAGCTTTGGATTAATGGATTCATTTTATTCTCCTATCTTTGTCAATCTTGAGGAAACTTCCTCAGCGGATAAACTGTATTTTTGTGCGTCCATTACACACAAGATACAGTTTACCAAATTTCCTAGAAAATGTAAAGAAATTTAAAGCAAAATTCCCAAAAAAATCGCCAAAAAACCAAGCAAGTAGGTTAATAATAAATAGCTATAAAATGCCTTCTTGTTACTAAGTAGTCTTTGGAGTTCATCATTCAAGGTTGAAAAAGTCGTCAAACCACCACAAAAACCAGTTGCAAGTACAGAGTAAATTTCTTTCGACTCTACATGATTGTAAAATAAGCCAATCAGAAAACAGCCTAAAATATTGGCTATGAGAGTTCCTAGAGGCAGTACTGAACCTTGACTATAACGTGAAAAGAAATAACGCATAAGAGCACCTAGTCCACAAGCAAGTGCTAGATAAAATACTACCATTTCTTCCTCCCTAGACAATAGGCCAATAAAAGTCCCCCACCGACACTTAAAATTAGGTACACAAGCAAGCTAATATATCGTCCTGTGTCCAGCATTTTCACAGCGTCTAGTATAAGACTAGAAAATGTCGTTAATCCACCACAGAACCCAGTTCCAAGCGCTAGAACGACGCCTTTACTACTCCCTTTATAAACCAGATAACCTTTTACAAGATAAACCAAGCAGAAAATCCCTAGATAATTGACAAGAAGCGTCCCCCACGGGAAGTCTGGACTCGCTGGTAAGTATTTTGTAATCTGAAAACGAACTAGTCCTCCTAGCATACCAGCAAGAAAGATTCCTAATGGATAGAATTGTTCTTTTTTCATTTGATTGTTTTATCCTGATAATCACGCGAACGTTTGAGAATATCTAAAAAAGTCTCAACAATTGTTTCTTCGTATTTTTTATTGCTGACGCGATTTCTGACTTTTTCAAAGATAGCTTCTTCTCTTTTGGTATCCAAGATTGGTTTTCCTGTAGACTTTTTATAAGCAACTACACCCTCAACTAGATGCATTCTTTCTTCTAAAAGTTGAATGATTTGGTCATCAATTTGGTCAATTTCTTGTCTTATAATATCTAAATCCATTGAGTCTCCTTCTTTATTAGAATCATTGTGTACAAAGCTACTAAATAGGCAAGTTATTCTCAGGCATATCTAACAAAAAACTGCACTGACATCTATCATCAGTGCAACTTCATACTTATCCCACTTTGGCAGCCAATTCTTCTGCAAATTGCTCCAAGCGTTCAATATCTTCTTCTTCTGCAGATAGATCTACTTTGACGCACTCTGAACCCTTTTCAGCTCCAGTAGCGATAAATACTCTGTCGAAGTCATCAACAGCTTTACAGAATTCATCGTAGAAAGTATCACCTGATCCGACTACACCATAGATTTTACCGCTCAAGTTGAGGTCTGCTAGGTCTTCGTAGAAGTCCATCATCTCATCTGGTAATTCTCCATCTCCGTAGGTGTAGGTTGCGACAATGGCGATGTCTGCTTCTAAAAAGTCAGAAGCATCAACAGTTGTACACTCATCAACATCGACATCTAAACCACATTCTCTTAATTTATCTGCTACAATATCTGCGATTTCTTCAGTATTACCGGTCATACTGGCAAATACAATTTTTGCTAATGCCATAAGGTCCTCCTCAATTAATCTTCCTTCATTATATCACAGATTTTTCATTTTAAAAATAAAAAATCTTGTGCTACAATGATATGAGAAAGAATTGAGGTTATTTATGGAAATTTGCCATCAAATTTTAGAACAAATTAAAAAATACGATACAATTATTATTCACCGTCACATGAGAGCAGATCCCGATGCCTTGGGAAGTCAAGTTGGTCTTAAAGAACTGCTCCAGTATAATTTTCCTGATAAAAAGATTAAAGTTGTTGGCTATGATTTGCCTACCCTAACATGGTTAGCCAAAATGGATGAGGTAGAGGATCAAGAATTTGAAGGAGCACTTGCTATTATTTGTGATACAGCCAATACTGCTCGAATCGATGATAAACGTTATCTTAATGCTGAGACAATTATCAAGATTGACCACCATCCAAACGATGAAGAATATGGAGATCTGGTTTGGGTAGATACGACTTCTAGTAGTGCCAGTGAGATGGTAGCTATCTTTGCAGAGGAAACCAACCTTAAATTCTCTGACAAGGCCGCTTACCTCTTGTCTGCTGGAATCATTGGTGATACTGGTCGCTTCCTCTATCCTTCAACTTCTGCTCGTACGCTTCGTATAGCGAGTCAACTGAGGGAGTATGATTTTGATTATGCTAAACTTACACGTCATATGGATACAATCAGCTATAAAATCGCCAGACTTCAAGGTTATATCTATGATCACTTAGAGGTTGATGAAAATGGAGCTGCTCGTATCATTCTTACTCAAGAAATCTTGAAGAAATACGACGTTACTGATGCTGAAACAGCTGCTATCGTTGGGGCTCCAGGTCGTATCGATACTGTTAGCCTTTGGGGAATCTTTGTGGAACAAGCAGACGGTCACTATCGTGTACGTCTACGTAGTAAATTTGTCCCTATCAATGGTGTCGCAAAAGAACATGATGGCGGTGGGCACCCTCTTGCTAGCGGAGCAAATTCTTATAGTTTAGAAGAGAATGAGCTCATCTACCAAAAATTAAAAAACTTACTGAAAAATAGATAAAAAGTCTTGCCAAACTTATGATAATCTGATAGACTAGTATGGTAACAATCTATGGCTCGCAAAGAGACCATGGCAGAAAGGAAATATTGCAAAATGAAAAAAGATATCCATCCAGAATATCGCCCAGTTGTCTTCATGGACACAACTACTGGTTACAAATTCCTTAGCGGTTCAACAAAACGCTCTAGCGAAACAGTTGAGTTCGAAGGCGAAACTTACCCATTGATCCGTGTGGAAATTTCATCAGACTCACACCCATTCTACACTGGACGTCAAAAGTTCACTCAAGCAGATGGACGCGTGGATCGTTTCAACAAAAAATACGGTCTCAAATAATCAACCGCATTTATTGCTTAAAAATGTTGATACAAAGCCTTTTCCAAGAAATTGGAATTGGCTTTTTTTGTTTTTAGTACCGTTTTTGGTACCGTCTTGGAAAACTAACCTTTTGCACTATCCAGATAATCTACAAATTTTGTGATAGCTTTCTTCTCTCCTGCTACTGTAGAATGACTATAAGTATCCAAGGTCATCTGACTACTTGCATGACCTAATCTTTTGGCCGCATTGACAGGGTCAACCCCTACTTCAATCATCAAGGTTGCATGAGTATGTCTGAAACCATGAGGAGTTATCTTCTTCAAGCCATGTTTCCTGATAATGCGCTTCAGTACACTATTGATATAGTCCTGGTATAAAGGCTCTATCTTTCCATCTCGGCCAACAAACGTAAACATGTAATCACTATCAATCAATGGGGTAACTGACAGTTGCCCCTTTTCTTTTCTGCTCTTTTGTTTCCACTCTTTCAAAATCAAGACTGTCTCAGTATCTAAAGGGATTTGCCGTATGGAAAACCTGTTTTTAGTGCTTTTCTCAACTGCTTTCCCCTTAATTCTACCTAGGTTTTTGTTGATAGAAAGTAATTGATTGTCAAAATCAATGTCAGACCACCTCAAAGAATACAGCTCCCCTTTCCTTAAGCCACTATAGGCCAACAAACGAAATAAGGCATAGTTTTTATAAGGCTCTTCTGCCTTAATAATGGCTAAAAACTCATGCAACTCCTCAACGCTAAAGAAGTTATCTGACTTCTTCCGCTCTCTTTTTGGAAGTATCACTTGTTTCATTGGGTTGTCTGTAATCAATTTCATTTTCAAAGCAAAATCAAACACTTGGCTAGTGTAGGATTTGACTTGTTTGATATTTCTAAAAGTCTGACCTTTTTCGGTAATAAAGTCTTGGCATTGCCAAGGAGTAATTTTGGAAATTTTCATCTTTCCAAGAACTGGCAAGATATGGATTCTAAACAAATCATCTGTACGAACGCTTGTCGTCCTCTCTACTGTGTTTTGATAAGTTTTGAACCATTCTTCAAAAACTTCATCAAAACGTCTCTCAGAGGCTCTCAGAAGCCCTGAGAGGTCGCCTAACGCTTTTTTGTGGTAAATCATAGCTTCATACTGTCTAGCCTCTCTAAGGCTCTTAAAACCGCTTTTAAAGAAGTCCTGACGTTTGCCATCAATCACCCTGTAGATTCTGACCTTATAAAGATACCCTGATTTAGACTTTTTAGCCTTATATTTAATAATAGACATTCTAATTTCTCCTTTATTTTTTAAGGTTTCGGAGCTTATAAAATAAAGAAATCATGATTGTCAGTTATTTCTTACGCTTTTTCTCTTCTTGCCGTCTCTTGTATTCAGGAGTCTCTACCCATGCCTCCCAGACATAATGATAAGGGGAGTCTTCTGCTCCTGATTTGTTAATCAGGAAAGGAATAAGGCCTTGTTTCTCATCAGCTATAAATTCCTTAATAGCTTTAACTAAAATAGGGTTGAAGCCTTTTTTACTTGCTAGAAAATCAATGTAATCAGACAATGCCTCTGATTGATTGAGCTCTGCAAGTATAATAGCAAGATCTTCTCCAAAAGGAGTCCATTGAGTGATTTTATTTTCAATCGTACTTTTTCCCTGAAGCACTTTGGCGAAGCCTTTAAAAATTTCTTTGGTTGAACCTGGATTGACTAATACAGGGTTATCATCAATCCCCAGCAAGTAAGGGATAGACACTCCGAAGTATTCTGCAAGGATTTTTGCATTTTTCTTCTTAGGTGTTCTAATTCCTTGATTATACCCCGACAACGTAGGATAAGCTATACCTGTACTATCGCTAATTTCAGTTAATTTTTTTTTACTGTCTTTAATAAGTTTTCCAATATTGTTAGTCATATCTTAATTCCTTGTTTTTTATATATTGTAACACAAATAATACAAAATGAATAAAAAAACTTGACAACAATTCAAAAAGAATTTATAATCTATATAAATAATTCAAAATGAATTATTCGGAGCTTATAAAATTAAGAAAGGGGTCAGAATATGACAGAAAATTTTACTATCCACCTCCCAAAAGCAACAGAAAAGAAGTTGCTTGCTCGTTACGATACCATGCTTCAGAAAGCTATTGAAAAAGCTTTTGAAGACCAGGAGCTTTATAAGCCCTTGCTACGAATGTCAGGCTTATGCCGTTGGTTGGACATCTCAACGACAACGTGCATAAAATGGCAACGTGAAGGCATGCCTCACATGGTCATTGATGGAGTGACCCTGTACGATAAACATAAAGTCTCTAAATGGCTACAACAATATGAAAGGTGAGAAATATGGAATATGATGACGATTATTACTACTATCTTCCTAAAGCATTATTGTGCGAGGAAGAATACAGAGACCTCTCCCCTTATGCAATAATTTTTTATATAATTCTTCTCAGCAAAAGAGAAGAAGCTATTGAAATGGGATGGGTAGATGATGATGGAGAAATTTATCTTGCTTACACAAGGGAAGAATTCGCTGGAATGTTAGGATGTAGTACATCAAAAATAACTAACTTGAAATATCGTTTACAGATTGCTGACTTAATTACAGTTTACAAACACAATCCTCTACTTCATCAACCTGATAGAATTTATGTGAAGGAGTTATAGAAAGAATGTTGACAATCTATTTTAGTGATGACACCGAGCAAAAAAACACTATAGAAAACTGGCTTAATAATAGGCAAGTCGCATTCTTATCATGCGATTATAAAGATATTGATAAAGACACCTTATTGTCTTTCGCATCTAAAACACCTGATTTTTTTATATTGCTAAAGCCAGCTTTCTTAAGATATAAATTGGACTATAAAACGACATTGAGTGAGTTTCTAGAGCTTGTTTCAAATAATAAACTGAAAACTCTAAGGTTTCCTATTGCTGTTAAAGATGGGGAAATTTTTGCAGATGTTGGAATTGAAGATTTAGGGAGTTTTATCCCACGTAAGCAACGCAAACTAGAAAGAGCTCATATTTTCGCTAAGGCAGAAAAACTAGATGAGGGTAGACGTTTTTGGAGAAACTTCGAGGTTGTCCGTAAACAGTCTGAACTACGTTGGTTTGAACTGAATGAGTTACTGTTTGCTGATGTGTCTGACAATTTAGGAGAAATCAAAAAGGCTAAAGACCGATTCTTTAAATACAAGAATAACAAGCAAATTCCTCCTGAAGATATCATTGAGAAAATCCAAAAAATATTTTTGATTGAAAGAGTTGTTCTTTTTCAAAAATCTGTTCCAGATTTACAAAATTTTTAGTCCTAAAACAGTTATGAAAACAACTATGAAAATATTATGAAAATGATATTTTGAGACTAAATTTTTGAGCTTTCTCAAAATTTATAACGCGGGCTCCTCTAACAGCCCGCTATGTTCCCATTTCGTGGGATTTTACTGCACCCATTTTTTGGCAAGTTTGACCGTAGCAAAATGAAAATGGTCCGACGAAGTCGGCTTGGGGTTGCTCCCCCAAGAATGTCATTTTACGGAGGTCTTTGCGCAGACAAAAAAGAGGCGCCGATAGGCGACCTCTACAAGAAAGGAGGTTGATTTGGAATTAAAAGTTAGCTTGGACAACATCACTATTACAGCTTATATCAAACCTATCAAACTCCTTGATCTCAAAAGTTTGATAGAAAGTCATACAGCCATTATCGTCCAGACTGCAATGACTGATATGTTTAGAGCAATCACTCGGGACGGAAGTCACGTTAGACTCCTCCTAGACTACGACAAATTAAAAGGACAAGCCTTTAATGCTCGCCCTTTCAGGATAGAGTTTAACCCCAATAAACTCCGACAGATTGATATTAATATCTTAGATACAATTATACCATATCTTGAAGATATTGCAATCTCTCGAGTCGATTTAGCTTTTGATATATTTGAAGTTGATTGTAGTGAGTTTATTCTTGAAAAGAAAGGCCGCCCTACTGCTACCAAAGAATGGAGAGACCAGAATGGAAAACTAGAAACTAAATATCTAGGCGCCTCCAGGTCAGAAAAGCAAATCAGACTCTATAACAAAAAAGTTGAACAATTAGAAAATGGCTCTGATGAAGACAAGAAATTTGCCCAGCAGTTCCAGCATTGGTGGCGCTTAGAATTTCAGCTCCGCAGTCGCTCGGTTGAAGAAATATTTGAAGTCATTGACTCTGTTATCTTTAAACCGTTTAACTTTGAAGGTTTAGGCATAGAGGCTCAACTTTACTTACTTGCCCTTACTCGTGATAAAGGAATCTGGAACAAAGTCAGTAAAAACACACGTACAAAATACAAGAAACTTTTACAGACCTATAAAACATCTGATATTGACTATCTGAAATTGATGAAAGATTTATTAAAACATGAACGACCAATATTAGAAAAACAGCTTGCTTATTATGGGGGAAGAGAAACAAAAAATAGCTTTCAACCATTTGGTTGAAAATCCAGTATTAACAAGGAGTTACGAGGCCTAAAATGAGAATAAAAGACTACGCTGATAGCCTGGGAGTTAGTAGTCAATCCATCTATAAACGGATACGATCTCCAAAATATAAAGAGAGGTTGAAAGGTCATTTATACCTAGACAACCAAAAGGTTGAAAACCTTGATTTAATAGGCATTAGAATACTTGAAGATTATCATTTTGAAAATGATGTGATTAAACTTGAGAAAGAATTAGAGGAGGCTAAAGAACAAGGCAAACAACTAGAACAAGATTTGCAACTATTGAAAGGCTATAGGAAGAGTGAGCAACAAAATTTAAAAGCTTGGGCAGATTATGCTGAACGATTGGAACAACATCGATTTTACTTAATGATTGCACTCACTACTGTATCTATAGCTTTCCTTGTAGCTTTAGCCTTTGCCGTCTTCTGACGGCATTTGTCGGACAATGCGAAGCGTCCGACCCTGGGGCACTGATAGAGTGCCCTACTCGCTTCGGCGAGTATAGTCGAAACTCCTCTTGTGGCTCGAGAGGTGGTTCGATGTCGCTCCTGTATTCGGAGCGATGTGCCGTCTGCAAGACCCTTCGGAGAACGCACATTTACGGAGTAAAGTGTAGTGCGTTACACTTTACATGGAAGTCGTGCCGATCCTTCAGGAAAAAATCTACCCTATGGGGCACTTAGTCCTGGTGGCAATCTTCCGCCACCAGCTCGGCGACCCTTTGAGCCGAGAAAGGAGAACAAGCTATGAGTTACGCAGTAGCTAGGATGCAAAAAATGAAATCTGGAAATCTTGGTGGTGCCTATCGTCACAATGAACGAATTTTTGAAAATCACTCGAACAAGGATATTGACCCAGAAAAAACTCACCTAAACTATGAATTAACCGACCGTGACCGCTCTATCCCATACGATAGGCAGATTAAACAATACATCAACGATAATAAAATTTCCAAACGTGCTCTACGTAAAGATGCCGTTTTGTGTAATGAATGGATTATTACATCAGATAAGGCATTTTTTGAAAATATGAGTCCAGATCAGATTAAGAATTTTTTTGAAACAGCAAAAAATTTCTTTGCTGAAAGATACGGTAATAGTAATATCGCTTATGCTATGGTACATCTTGACGAGAGTACGCCACATATGCACTTAGGACTTGTGCCTATGCAAAATGGCAAGTTAAGCTCTAAATCATTATTTGGCAGTCGTGACCAACTGAAAGAGATCCAGGAGGCATTTCCTAGATACCTGAACGAACATGGATATAATTTGCAACGTGGGGAGTCTGATAGCAAGAAGAAACACCTCGAAACAGCAGAATTTAAAGAAAAGCAACGCTTACTAGATGATACTGATAAAAAGATAGTTGATAAAGCCGAAAAACTAAAGCAACTAGAAAAACAGGAAAAGCAAGCTACTGAAAAAATCAAGCAACACGAAAAAGAGAAAGATGCTTTACTAGATGATATAGCTGTTTTGGAGTCTATTCAACCTTTACAGATTGAAGAAATGAAAAAAGACAAATTAGTCAGACGTACATTTGACGGTAAACTAAAAATGGATAAAGCAACCTATGACAGACTCTTTCATACAGCCTCCCGAAATGCCCTAGATAATAATAGGCTAAGGCACGAAAACAGCAAACTTGAACATCAATTACAGCAATCACTTTCTAAACAGAATAACTTAGCTAAAGAACTGATGAAGAGTGATCATATATTATCTGAAAATCGTACGCTAAAATCAGAAGTCGATAGACTAAAACACGCAAATAAAAAACTCAATGAAAGTATAAAACGATTAGGTGAACAATTAAATGCCGTAAATAAAAAACTTGCGCTTTGGCGCAAAACAGCAAGAAATTACATGCATCCTAAAGAATTCAGTAGAATGTTACATGTCATAAATCAAATACGACCACCAAGAATAACCATTATGTCAGTCGCTCGAAGTGTTAAAAATATGATTGAAAAAAATATATTTTAAGCACTTTATGCCGTGAAAGTCTCTTGATAACAAGCTAGTCGACTTTAGACTAAAGACAGTCGAGTCGTCAGGCTGAAAAGCTGACGACCGATTGCCAAAGGCTAAAAAAGACTAGGTTACTTGTTGTCAAGAGAACCATGGAATAAATAAACAAGGAGAAAAAGATGAACAATATTAACAAACCTTTAGTACACAAAATTAAACAACCTGCTACATTTTCTGGAAAAACATTACTGGGCTTTCTACAGTCAGCTTTTAAAGAAATCACTGGTAACTATCTAACATCAGCCTATCCACTCAGCATTATTGAGCCTTATTTTACCTCAGATGAACAAGGAGAATCGTTTTGGTCAAATCCCCTGGCTATCAATGTTTTAGAAATTCGCCTCAAGGATAACTATAACATCAATCTAAGACAAAAATCACCTTATATTCTTCTTGTTATTGAGGATATTGATAGCTTTAAAACTGGAGTTATTAAACTCTTTAATGACTTACTTGATCCTGATAAAAAGTATCTGATTTATCGTGATTTTATCAAAACATATCGAAATATGACTCCGATTGAGAAAATCGAATTTTTCAAAAAGAAGACCGTCGAGGAAATCGCAGCTAAAAAATAAGCTATGGTATACTATTTAGTGAGGAGGTAACACTATGAGAAAAACATTATTTGGTTGGATGCTTGCATTTTCTGCATTACGCTTTCTTGACCGCTCTGTACGACAGTCAACTAAAGCGCTACGACAATTTTTAAGATAAATTATAAAAGGCTCTAGTTTAGAGTCTTTTATTGTGATATAATACAAATTGCTGAAGCTACCTTCCGCAAATTAATGCGAAAGGAGGTGTTATTCTATGAGTTACTTCTTCGAGCTCTTACTCGGAATCACGGTTGAGATACTGGCTCACTATCTCATCAAGTGGCTAGATGACGAGGACAAACGCTAAGGCTAGCCCAAAACACCACAAAAAAACCCTCGAGAGACCTGGCCGTCCTCGGGGGTTTGGTGTATCTATGAGATACTTCTTCGTGTTTTTATTATCTCATTCATTACAAAAAAAGTCAATAAAAAAAGCCCAAATAAAGGTAATAAAAATTATTGTTGACATTCTCTCTTATTTATACTAAACTATGGATAAGGATAGGATGATGTCGGGTGACTGGTAACAGTTTGCTCAAAGGTACTTGTTTTAGGTACAGGTTAGGTACTGCCTTCAGCTTTATGCTGTAAAGAACCCGCTCCACCACTGGTCCTATTCGTTTTACTCTTGGATTATATTCAAGAGTTTTTTCTTGTCAAAAAAAATCTCAAACACCTGAGACCCCTTTCTTAATTTTATAAGCTCCGAAACCTTAATTTTTGGTACCTTTTTGGTACCGTCTTGGTTTAACAATACGCTATATATATAATATTTTACAGTTACTTTCCCTTTAGAAACGTTGATTTAATAAGGATTTAAATATTACAGAGTATACTTTTGTAAAATACGGTCTCAAATAATCATAAAAAGAACAGTTTCAACTGTTCTTTTTTTACTTCTTTTTATGAATCAACTACGACTACTTCCTCTTTACCAATCTTCCCGATGCCGTGACTTGACTTCAAAACCACTCTTAAAAAATATCAAAAAGAAGTTTGATGTTAAGAATGGTCAAGATGATTGAAACTGCGTAACCTAGGATTGTGTTCCACTTGGCATTGGTAAATTCTCCCATCAGTGACTTCTTAGAGGTCAGATAAATCAAGGGGAAGATTGAAAACGGAAGAGCAATCGAAAGAAAGACCTGTGAATAGACCAATAACTGATCCAAGGTTTTTTCTTGATGCCCAAACAAAACGGCGACAATAATCACAGGTAGCAAGGCAAAAATACGTGTACCGATACGGATAATCCACTGAGGCAATTTCAGATGCAAGAAACCTTCCATAACGATCTGTCCAGTTAAGGTACCTGTAATAGTAGAATTTTGTCCGCTTGCTAATAGGGCCAGAGCAAATAAAGTTGACAGAGTTGAACTGGCTATCGCTCCTGCTATTATCGAATCCTGTAAAGCATTGTACATTTGAGAGAAAGCTGAAATTTCAGACGCATGAGCAAAAAAGAGCGATGCTCCTAAAATGAGAAGTAAGGAATTGCCAACAAAGGCTAGGGACAACTGAAGATTTGAGTCCCAGGTCATAAAACGAACAGCTTTTCAAATATCTTTCTTATCCTTATGGTTGATTTTCCTTGTTTGGGATAAGGATGAATGAAGATAGAGATTATGGGGCATGACTGTCGCTCCTACAATCCCTAAAGCAAAAGTCAGTTGACTCTCATGTCCTGACAAGGAACTTTTAAATAAAGTCGGAGTCGGTAAATAGCCACCAAAAATCCCCTGCATACTTGGATTGGATAAAGCCACCAGATAAGAAAAGATATCTGATATGGTTAAGATAAGGGTTGTAACAATAGCTTCAATCTTCTTGAAACCAAATTTCATCAACAAAATCAAAAGAAATACATCTAAAACGGTTAGTAGGATAGCAACCATTATAGGTATTTAAAACAAAAGATTCAAGACAATAGCTGAATCAAAAACCTCAACCAAGTCTGTCGCCATTAAAGCTAATTCTAAAATCACCCATAGACTATAGCGGAACCACTTGAGAGCATGATGAGCTGTTGTCTGTGCTAGATCCATCCTAGTCACGATACCGAGCTTTCTAGCCATCTGTTATAGCTGCATGGCGATGATGGATGAAATCAAAATAACGAATAAGAGACTATGCTTGTAGGAAACACTACCAACCACACTAGTAATCCAGTTTCCAGGATCCATATAACCAACTGCTACAAGAGCTCCAGGACCTAAAAATGCTTTTAGATTCTACCAAAAATTATTGTTATTCGGAGGTTCAATAGATTGATTGATCTCAGAAAGAGAGACCTTTTGGTAAGAAGACATCGGAATATTCACTTTCTAATCTTGTCTTTACCTATTTTATTAATGGATTTTGAAAGAAATATTGAAAATAGTTTCCTATTTCCAATTTAGTCTTATTGCATCACATTTTGAAATGATTCTTAAGGAAAGTATGATAGTTGAAATAAGCAACACCAGTATTTCAAAAGCCAGCGTCAGAAAACGCTGGCTTTAAAAATGTGAAAAATTTTTCTAAACTAGATTGCTTCTGTAACAAAACTACGGCTTTCCAATACTTTGAGCATAGCATTAGCTGTATCTAGGGCTGTAAAGAGGGGCACTCCGTGTTCAATGGCTGAACGGCGAATCTGCTCACCATCTTCGTCTGCAGTTCGTTTGGTTCCTACTGTATTAATGATAGCTTGAATTCTTCCTTTGCGAACAAAACTTGGAATATCCTTATCGTCATCACCAATCTTACCAACAGGTTTGGCTTGCAATCCATGACTGGCAAAGAAGGCTGCTGTCCCTTCTGTCGCGAGGATT
>ERZ773254.1007-NODE-1007-length-13435-cov-2.970927_pt1 | contig 13435 bp, 7 predicted proteins | sample MGYA00580516_ERZ773254 | MGnify/ENA primary metagenome ERZ773254 (study PRJEB29015, sample SAMEA2738158) | human oral metagenome | biome: human oral; feature: human-associated habitat; material: saliva | place: China | collected 2192 ...
GTGCTCCTGTAGGAAATAACTATAACGATATCAATATTCTTGCCAATCCTTTCACAGCGGCAATGAAAATTGATAAGATTCAGAAAAAGAATAGCCCTAATAATATTGTCGCAACCTATTATCTGTTTAATACAGGTTCTCGTCAGAATTGGCTAGCTCAAAATGGAGCAAATGTCACTGGTAGTGCTGCAGGGCAATATACAGATGCTATCCCTGCAAATCTTGTTGGACATCTACCAGGTATGCCTACAGAAATTCCTTCGCTCAGCTCATTTGCTGTGCAGGCTAAGGGTGCTGCTTCTCTCTATTATCTCTATGATGATTTGATGAAAGTTGAGACCGCAAACAAGGCTCGTCGCATGGATGTAGCTCCTCGTGTGGCTTCGATTACTGTAGATGTGGCTTCTGAGAAGTCAATGGATAGACTCTGGCTCGTGGAGCATGAAGAGGCTACCGATAATTTCGATGATGGTTTGGATGGTGAGAAGATGCTCACAGCAGGAGCTGCCCAACTCTATGTAGAAGGCGCACAAAACTTGCAAGTAAGCACAACAAAGCACTTGACTCGTGCCAACTTGAGCTTCATCCCTGCTGATAAGGCTGAACGTTACGAACTCAAATTCCATCTCGATGGCTTCAATGCTAGCGATGAGTTCGTGCTTCTCGATAAGCGTACTGGTGCTGAGACGAAAATCAATGATGGTGATAAGTATAGCTTTATTGCTGATCGCAATGATAAGCGCCAACGCTTCGCTATCCTTCGCAAGGGAGCTTCTTTGAATGATGCAGCTCAAGCTGGTTTTACAGTATTGGCTGATGCTACTCGAAACATTGAGGTGCTCAACGAAACAACAGAGAGCGGAGAAGTGATTATTGTTGATGCTGCAGGTAAATCTCTTGCTCGATTCACACTTGCTGCTGGCGCTCGCAAGAATGTTCAAGTGAGTGTGCCTGGAGTCTACGTAGTGAAGGCTGAGAATACTCAAAGTCGCTTCTCTCAATCGGTTCTCGTTCCTTAATTTGAACAACTTCATTGAAGTGATAAATCAATAGCTAATGCGTGAGTGCTGACTAGTTCAGTGCTCACGCATTTTCTTGTATGTAAAGAAGTCTGTTGTGATGTGTCATTATTGTAAGGTCTACTCTTTATAATAGATATAAAGCTTACAGAAATCATAAATATGAAGCAGTCTAATGTAATAAAAGGAGGTAATTTGTTGGCTGCGCCAGAAAAAAACGCTAACTTTGCACCTCAAAGGGCATAGTATGCACTTATGCCTAGTGAAAAAGCGGCGCTAGCTGCTTCTTAAAATCGCATCAAAATCAACAATATAAACAATTAAAAACAAACAAAATGCCTACTATTCAACAACTTGTGCGCAAGGGTCGTTCAGTAGCTGCCGAGCAATCAAAGTCTCCAGCATTGGAAAACTGCCCTCAGCGTCGTGGTGTTTGCGTACGTGTTTACACAACCACACCTAAGAAACCTAACTCTGCTATGCGTAAGGTAGCTCGTGTGCGCTTGACCAATGGTAAGGAAGTTAACTCCTACATCCCAGGTGAAGGTCACAACCTCCAAGAGCACAGCATCGTTCTCGTGCGTGGTGGTCGTGTGAAAGACCTCCCTGGTGTGCGTTACCACATCGTTCGCGGTACACTTGATACTGCTGGTGTAGCAAACCGTACTCAACGCCGCTCCAAGTATGGTGCGAAGCGTCCTAAGGCTGCTAAGAAATAATCAGCCTTAATTGATGGCACGAAGAGTAATCAGTTGTGGTTCGCGTTTAGTTAAGCCACAACGATGAAGGACTGCTTGATTCAGCGCAGCACTCGATGATATTCATACGTAGTGTTGCCGTAAGCTTTCAATTCGTGACCATTTATCGTATTTATTTTACAACAAAGTATTGGTTGGCAAAGGTTGAGTAAGCTCTTATCTGGTAGGACTCATTCTATATAGATGAGTGTAGATGCCGAAAGATGCTGAAGACACATTGCAGCCTCTTACAAAACCAAAAAACAAAACTCATGCGTAAAGCAAAACCAAAGAAGCGCCTGATCCTTCCTGATCCCGTGTTTGGCGACCAAAAAGTATCTAAGTTCGTAAACCACCTCATGTATGATGGTAAGAAGAACGTGAGCTACGAAATTTTCTACTCTGCTCTTAACCTCGTAGGCGAAAAGATGAGCGGTGAAGAAAAGAGCGCACTCGAAATCTGGAAGATTGCTCTCGATAAGGTTACTCCTCAAGTGGAAGTAAAGAGCCGCCGTATCGGTGGTGCTACTTTCCAAGTTCCTACTGAAATCCGTCCTGATCGTAAGGAGTCTGTATCCATGAAGAATCTCATCTCTTTCGCTCGCAAGCGTGGTGGTAAGACTATGGCTGACAAGCTCGCAGCTGAAATCATGGACGCTTACAACGAACAAGGTGGTGCTTTCAAACGTAAGGAAGAAATGCACCGTATGGCTGAAGCTAACCGTGCATTCGCACACTTCCGCTTCTAATTCGCACATCGCACATTAGCATACATACAAAATGGCAAAGCAAGATCTCCATTTGACGCGTAACATCGGTATCATGGCGCACATCGATGCCGGTAAGACCACCACGTCTGAGCGTATCCTTTTCTACACTGGTAAGACGCACAAGATTGGTGAAGTGCACGAAGGCGGCGCAACCATGGACTGGATGGAACAAGAGCAAGAACGTGGTATCACTATCACTTCTGCTGCTACCACCGCTTTCTGGAACTTCCGCGGCACTCAATATAAGTTCAACCTCATTGACACTCCGGGACACGTAGACTTCACCGCTGAAGTAGAACGCTCACTCCGTGTGCTTGATGGTGCTGTCGCTACTTATTGCGCAGTAGGTGGTGTTGAACCTCAGTCTGAAACCGTATGGCGTCAGGCTGACAAGTACAACGTTCCTCGTATCGGTTATGTGAACAAGATGGACCGTTCTGGTGCTAACTTCTTCGAAGTAGTGCGCCAAATGAAGGACGTCCTCGGTGCAACTCCTTGCGTTATCTCTGTGCCCATCGGTGCTGAAGAAAAGTTCAAGGGTATCGTTGACCTCATCCGCATGAAGGCTATTCTTTGGCACGATGAGACAATGGGTGCTGAATATGACGTAGAAGACATCCCCGCTGAACTCGTTGACGAATGCAACGAATGGCGCCAAAAGATGATCGAACTTGCTGCTGAGCAAGACGAGACTCTCATGGAGAAGTTCTTCGATGATCCTGATAGCCTCACTGAGGAAGAAGTGGTTGCTGCTATCCGTAAGGGTACGCTTGCTCTCGACATCGTTCCTATGACCTGCGGTTCTTCGTTCAAGAACAAGGGTGTGCAAACTCTCCTCGACTACGTGGTGATGTTCCTCCCCTCTCCTCTTGACACTCCAGCTATCGAAGGTGTAAACCCTGACACTGGTGAAACTGAAACTCGTGAGCCTTCTGAAGACGAAAAGACTTCTGCTCTCGCGTTTAAGATTGCTACTGACCCCTATGTAGGTCGTCTCACCTTCTTCCGCGTTTACTCTGGTAAGGTGGAAGCTGGTTCGTATGTATTCAACGTACGTTCTGGTAAGAAGGAGCGTGTATCTCGCCTCTTCCAAATGCACTCTAACAAGCAGAACCCTGTTGAAGTGATTGGTGCTGGTGACATCGGCGCAGGTGTTGGTTTTAAGGATATCCGCACTGGTGACACCCTCGCTGAAGAAGGAGCTCCTATCGTTCTCGAATCTATGGACTTCCCCGATCCCGTTATCGGTATCGCAGTAGAGCCTAAGACTCAGAAGGATCTTGATAAGCTCTCTACCGGTCTATCTAAGCTCGCTGAAGAAGACCCCACTTTCACTGTGAAGACTGATGAACAAAGCGGTCAAACTGTGATTTCTGGTATGGGTGAGCTTCACCTCGACATTATCATCGACCGTCTCCGTCGTGAGTTTAAGGTTGAGATTAACCAAGGTAAGCCCCAAGTAAACTACAAGGAAGCTATTACTAAGACTGTAAACCTCCGCGAAGTTTATAAGAAGCAATCTGGTGGTCGCGGTAAGTTCGCTGACATCATCGTTAACGTAGGTCCTGTAGATGAGGACTTCAAGGAAGGCGGTCTCCAGTTCGTGAACAAGGTAACTGGTGGTAACATTCCTAAGGAATTCATCCCCTCTGTACAGAAGGGCTTTGAGAACGCTATGAAGAGCGGTGTCCTCGGTGGCTTCCCTCTCGATAGCCTCAAGGTAGAACTCCTCGACGGTTCTTTCCACCCAGTGGACTCTGACCAACTTTCCTTCGAAATCGCTGCTATCCAAGCTTACAAGAACGCTTGCGCTCAAGCAGGTCCTGTGCTCATGGAGCCCATGATGAAGCTTGATGTTATCACTCCTGAAGAAAACATGGGTGATGTGATTGGTGACTTGAACAAGCGTCGTGGTCAAGTAGAAGGTATGGAGAATAGCCGTTCTGGTGCTCGCATCGTTAAGGCTACTGTGCCCCTCGGTGAAATGTTCGGTTACGTGACTGCGCTCCGTACTATCACTTCAGGTCGTGCAACTTCTTCTATGCAGTACGATCACCACGCTCCTGTTTCTAGCGGTATTGCTAAGGCTGTACTCGAAGAAATGAAGGGTCGCGTAGATCTTATCAAATAATCTTTGATAGAGATTTTCCAATAAACATAAACTTTCCGCGTTCGGCAGGTGGGATAGCGAACGACTCTTATCCCACCGTTGCCGATTCGGAGTAAATTCAATACAACAATGAGTCAAAAAATTCGTATCAAGCTCAAGAGCTACGATCACACTCTCGTAGAAAAGTCTGCAGAGAAGATTGTTTCTAACGTAAAAGCTACTGGCGCAATCGTTAGCGGTCCAATTCCTCTCCCCACTCGCAAGCGTATCATCACGGTGAACCGCTCTACCTTCGTTAACAAGAAGAGCCGCGAGCAATTTGAGGTTTCCACTTATAAGCGTCTTATCGACATCTACAGCTCTAACCCCAAGACTATCGATGCTCTTATGAAGCTCGAACTCCCTTGCGGTGTAGAAGTTGAAATCAAGGTGTAGTTTTACTCTTCAGCTTGTAACATTGAAGCTAATCCGTAGTTCCTTTGGAGCTACGGATTTTTTTAGTTTATTGCAACACTATGCTTTCTTAATTGTCTGTTTCCCTCTCTTGTTCCTCTCACATTCCTTTCTGTTCTTTCTCTGTATTCTTCCCTTTTTCTGCTTCCTGTTATCGTTCTCCTTCTTCTTCCCTTTCATTCTTCTCTCTTGTCTTTCCTCTTCTCCTTCATCTTTTCTTCCTCTTTCCGCCAACTAACTCTGCGGTCTATTCCGCAATATGTAGTGTCTGTAATTCATTACCATCTCAAAAGGATATGCTCGTAGATGATCACACCCTTAGTAATCTGGATTGATGTGGAAGTATCTTCTAGGATGTGTTATCTTTTAGAGAGCAGTGCAGTAAGCACAAATAAAGCGGGTGTATCAAATTATGATACACCCGCTTATATTTACGAGTTTAGAAAGAAACAGTGCCGAGGTTGCGGTCGATGAGCATACCGTCTACAGCTTTCAGGTTGAACTTGCCTGCTTTCTTAGCTACGAACTTTATGGTAAAGAGTTCAGGGTTACCGTCTTCGAGCAAGAAGTTGTTACCGCGGTTGACAAATGTGGGATAGAGTGCCTTCTGTCCAGAAGTGTGCAAGCGGTCGTAGGTGAGGTTTACCATGTCCTTCATGCCTTTGAGCGTGATACCTTTGTATTCCAACTCATCAGCCTTGTAGGGAAGGCCGAAGGATAGAGCATTAACATAGTGGAGATCCTTACCTGTAACCTTGATTTCCACGACGTCTCCAGCCTTAAACGTCTTCATGTTGGGAGTCAACACGAGCTGTCCGCGCACCTTGTCAGAAGAGTTGCGCACACCGCCGTCTAGTTCCACACCTACGCAAGAGATATCGTAAGCATCAATCAAACCGTTCTTGTTGATGTCGCCGATAGCTACATAGTCAAAGTCACCATCGCCGCGGCGCAAACCAGTGTAGTTCATGTACGAAGTCAAGTCGTTTTCGTCCACGCGCTTGTCGCGGTTGATGTCGCCTTGCATCACACCTTCCGTTCCTGGACGGCGATATACATACATTTCACGACCAGAACCGAAGTTGCCAACGGCTTTGTCTACATTGAGTTTGATGTAGCGTGCTGCAACACCGTCGCCGAACTTCACAGTCTTGGTTTCACCATCCTTCTCCCAGTTGAATGCAACAGGAGCAGACCAGTTTTGGCGGTCGGTAGAGAGTGAATACGAACCAGAGAGGATAGTACCATTGCCCGCATCTTCGCGAGGAATGTATTCAAAACGCTCTAATTGATTAACACTTCTCAAGTCCACAATCATGTCAAAGGGAGTAGCTTGTTTGTTTCCCCATGAAGTGTGCCAAACCGTCTTCAAATCGCGATCGAAGAGTTTGTCTGTACCTTGTCCACCTTGGTTCTGTACAGATGTCGTAGCCTTCACACCCTTCACAGCCCATTCAAGAGGATCTTTCACAGTAGCCAGTTGGAAGTCAGTCCATTCACTTGCACCATCGGCATTGACAGCGCGTACACGGAATGAATAGTTCGTGACAGGAGACAAATCATCGAAGAGATAGTTCAAATTGCGGATGGTAGAGTAGAGTTGGCCATCATATTCCACTTCGTAGTAGTCGGCATTTTCCACGACATCCCACGCAGGTTGGAGCGTGTACGCCTGAGCCTTGCTCTGCTGCTTATTGAATCGAGGTGCTGCAAGTTTGCCGTGGTGCATGAGTTGACGATCAGGCATCTTAAATTCAAAGCCCTTCACGGTCACACTCACCGCATTTTCTGTCACATCAGTAGCAGCGAGCTTCACGAGTACTTGAGGATTCTTGATTACTTCGCCCACACTCTCCTCGCCAGCACGAACCCAGCGGTTGAGATTTGGCTTAGCATCGTAGAACCACACGTTGGTGCCTTGTTCAAACTCCTCGCGTGTGCTCACTTGAGTAAGTTTCACCTTAGCGCCTCCGACCGTGGCAGTGAGTTTCTTAGGAGCCTTAGACACGTTGATGCGCAATTCTGTTTGTTGCATCTTGACAAATTCAGGGAATCTTGCCGTGGTGCGGTCTATGTCGAACGTCAGCACCTGCTTCTTCACCGTAGTCTTCAGCGGCGTTTGGGCGTGTTTACCTTCAAGATAGGCTTGAGTCTTGCCATCGTCGTCATACAAGAAAGCGGTAGTGCCTTTTTCTGCGTAGATTTCAAAGATGCGAAGATCCTTCTTGATTTCAGCAGGCGTGTTGTTGGGATTAGCCATAGGGATAATGGCATCAGCCTTCACCAGCACGGGGAGTTTCCAGAGCGGAGCATCAAAGTGGTTAACGATACGTCCGCCAGCATAGCAATCGCCAGTGAAATAATCCACCCAATTGCCCTTGGGGAGGTAGATGCCATCGCGGCGGTCATTACCTTCTTCGTCCGCTGCTGTGTTTTGGTAAACGGGAGCCACGAGGAACGCATCCCCATACATAAATTGATATTGCGTGCGCTTGCCCAGCGTAAACTCGTTGGTTTCTTCCATAAACATGGGGCGAATCATCGGTCTACCGTTCACAGCTTCCGCAGCAGCCGTGTAGGCATAAGGCAAGAGTTCGCTCTTGAGCTTGAGATACCAGCGATTGAGCGCGATACTCTTGCCACCGAGTGCGTGAGGATATTTGGGATTGCTGCCCCATCCGTCCATATTCAATTCCATGGGAGTGAAAGTCTTCCATTGGAATTCGCGCACATTCACGGGAATATTCTTACCCCCGAAGATACCATCTACGTCAGAAGTGATGTTAGGTTGTCCAGAAAGTCCAGAACCAATGAAGGTCGGGATGTGGAAACGGAGGTATTCCCAGTCACCACCAGTTTGGTCACCGCTCCAAATACCCGCATAGCGTTGAGTGCCAGCCCATCCATCGAGGGAGATGATGAAGGGGCGCGCGTTGTTGCCATATTTAGGCATGATGCGACCCACGTCTGCCACGCCATTAAGACCAAAGCTATAGCCCCAGCCCACCCAGGCCACGTCAGTTTTGAGCACACGCACACCAGCAGTACCTACTTCTTTCACGATGTCGCGCTGAAGCAAAGCTTCGATGCTATCTTTGGGATGGAGATCGCTTTGTGTCCATAGACCGATTTCCACACCCTTGCTGCGAGCATAGTCGCCAAATTGGCGGAGGTTCTCAATGTTGCCATCGAGCGTTGGTGTTTGTCCGTAGCCCGCACCATATCCATCGTTGGGGAGGAACCAACCTAAAGGCATATCATTATTCAGATAGCGGTCGATCGCAGCACGCGCGGAGAACTGATAGTTGTTGAGTTCGCCATTCAAACTCTCCTTCACACCACCATTATCTTTCTGACTCTCGTTGTAAGTCTTGCCATCTTCCATCTTCATGAAGCCACGGCCGTCCTTCGCTTCTGTCCAGTAGTCGCGGTTGTAAGCATTGAGGTGACCTTGGTAGAATCCAAATTTAGGGAGCAACACAGGGTGACCAGTGAGTTGGTAGAAGCTGCTCAACAACGCTTCGGGGCGATCTGCCACCATGAAGAACACATCAAGATATTGCTCAGCGTGGCGTAATTTCACCACATTGCCTTGCGTGTTGCCAAAGTCATAAAGCCCAGGCTTGAAAGTATGCCACATCATGCCGTAGCCCTTCGTGCTCCAGTAGAAAGGAGTGGGAGAGGCCACGCCACCATCGACCCAGTTGTTCGTGTTTTCGATAGCAATCACTTGTCCGCGGTGAGAAAAACGACCATTCTGCACGCCACCACCATAGAAATATTCCCCGTCATGGTTAGCAAGAGTAAGATGTGTGCCATCTTTGTCAAATGTAGGAGCGATGAGTGATTCGAACACTACTTCTCCATTCGCCTTTTTCACCACAAAACCACCTGTGGCACGGTCGAACACGAGGGTCACGTGAGAAGTCGTCACTGTGAAGTTTTTGGCATCGCCCTTCAAATCAAGAGACTTAACCCCACGACGAGGTTTTTCCACGAGGATGTCCGCAGCAGGAGTCGCTTCAGGGTTGTGAGGAGCGCGACCGGCAGGATCGAGATATAGGCGGAAGATGCCATTGCCGTAGAAGTCGAGTGTGATGCGCTGCTTCTGACTATTCATTAACTCTATGGTCGTGGCATTGATCTTGCGAGCAGAAAGTAGATTATTGCCTGAGTGATCAGGAGTCGCTGCAGTCTGCTGCCCGTTTTGTACCGTCGCCATCACAGAGTTAGCATCAGTGGTGGCGGTTTGAGCCATAGCTGGTGCCGCTGTCATGCCCCCAATCAGGGTAAACAGACCAAGGGTTTGTGGAAGAAGAGAATTTTTTTGCTTCATGAGGAAGTATGAGATAATCTGAGAATAGGCCTATAAATCATCGTTTTGAGTAGTTCTTTCTTAGTCCACGGAGAGAAGATATTGTAGACCATTAAAGAGTACCCATTGACAAAGCCGGTTTTCTCAGAGTTAGGAATTTAATTCTGACTGCTAAATTACGAATTTATACGCAATTATGCTTCTATTCTTTGCATATATATCATGTAATTCTCTTGTACATCATGAGAAATTTCTAACTTTGTGGTTAATAAACTATTTCTTCTATGAACTCGTTTTCCAGATTCTCCTTGTTTTGTGTCGGAGTGGCTTTCACCTCACTCGGATTTTCCTCTGCAGTGACAGCACAGAATCGCACAATTACTCCCCCCTCGCAACAGCCTCGTTGCTTTTGTGGGGTAAATGTTTCAACTCCCAACGATGATTCAGCGGAGCAACACTTTTCTACCTCGCATTCCGTCTTTGCCGTGCGCGGGGTGAGCGATGCCACCACCGCCCCCACGATTAGTGATGGTGTTTTTCGCGAATATCGCCTGGCAGTCTACATGGCCAATGAAGGCTTCCGATCGGAGCAACTCAACCAAGACGTTTCCAAAGTCAAAGCTTTCTGGAAAGAACTCGAGACTTTCCTCAACAATATCTACGTGCGCGATTTAGGTGTGCGCTTCACCATCGTGCAAGACGAGCGACTTATTGAGAAGTCTTATAAGGGCTCGTATGCTTATGATGCGGGCACAAAACTCATCAATGCAGCCATCGGATCTGATGCCTACGACATCGGCATTGTCGTGAATTATATAGAAGGTGGTGCTTTGCAAGGATTGGCCAGTCCTGGTGGAGTGAAGTATCACGAACGCAAAGGATGGGCAATTGTCAACTCGCAAGAAATGATTACCATCGGTCACGAACTTGGTCACCTTTTCGGAGCCGACCATCCCTTTGTCGGTGGCGCAGGTTTGGTGGGTCGTTGCACCGAACCTAAATCAGGACAATCCATGATGAGTTATGGATATCCTTATAAGGAAGACTTCATCAGTCTGGAGAGTCTGCGTATGATGCACCCAGTCACCATGGAAAGCGACTACAAACTTCCAGCCGCGGCTAAGCACACTGCTCCCACCAACACAGCACCGCGCATAGATCGTGCAAAGATGCGCGCGGAATATCGTGTCCCCAAAGGCACCTTCTTCACGATTCCCGTCTATGCCACCGATGCAGAGCAGACTTCGTTGCTCTATACCTTCAATCAGTTTGGCTGCCATTCCGGTAATCCTGCCACATTCCCCGTTTTTCCTCCGCAGCGCGATGCTAAGCTCTCTTTTGGTCGTCGTTATGGTGGAGCAAGTATGATAGCCAATTCTGATGAAATCCCTGTGGGCAACTATCGGTTTTGGCTCAGCGTGAGCGATGCACTCCCTGTGGAAGAGGCGATAGCGAAGAAACAAGCCCCGCTCTATGATGGCTACATCGCAAATGTCAAAGTAGTCAACGCCACTCCTTTCAAGATTACTTCCAACATTGCGCCACAATATGCCATGGGGCAGAAACTCACGTTGAAATGGTCGGTGGATAAGACCTTCTTTAAGGAAGACAGCAAGGTGCGTGTGGTGATGTCCGATGATTTTGGAGCAACTTTCTCTCATGTTCTGGTGCCTAGCACTGCCAACGATGGGGAGTGCGAGGTGTACATTCCTCAAAAGTTGATGGAGAAGTTCTCCACCTATTTCAACATCTGGTTTGCGGGTAAGGGATTGATTCGCCTAGAAACCATTGACGATGACTTCCAGTATTATGATATCAGCAACAATGCGCTGGTGGATGGAGGTATTGAGGTGGTGAAATCTCCAGTTACTTTTGAAGGTCTTCCCACGAACAACTACCTCAAACTTGCTGTCGATGCTCCACTTCCTCCTGCTCCGCAAGTCACAGCGAAGGTGAATAATGCTACTGTTGAACCCACTTTTTCTGAGAAGACAGAAGGAAACTTGACCATTCGCACGTGGAGCGTACAACAAGGCGGAGAAGTATATGGCGGACAGCAGTTCATTGAGCGTGAAGCGGCAGAAACTCCAGAAATTCCCGAAACTCCAAAGGAAGTGAAGGTGCAACAAATCACACTCACTCCTTCTACCTCTTCGGTTGTTGTGGGAGAATCGTTGCAAATCGCGGCTAAGGTATTGCCCGAGAACGCTACTAATGCTACGCTGAAGTGGAAAATCACGCCTGAGAATATATTGAAGCCAACTGCTGCAGCTGGACAATTCACGGCTCAACAAGTAGGTGAAGCCCTCGTTCGCGCTGAAGCAGTGGATGGTAGCGGAGTGTCAGCAGAGTGCAAAGTAGTAGTGAAGCCTCGTTTGGTGCAATCTATTTCGCTCAATGCCACGCAGAAAGAGCTGATCATTGGGGATGCCTTTTCGCTCACGGCAACTGCAATGCCTGAGAATGCAACCAACCGCAACGTGGTTTGGAAACTGGTGAGCGGTGATGCGATTGCGCTCTCTGCAGATGGAGTCATCCAAGCGAAGAAAGTGGGTGAAGCCCTCGTTCGTGTTGAAGCTGTGGATGGTAGCGGAGTGTCAGCAGAGTGCAGAGTAGTAGTGAAGCCTCGTTTGGTGCAATCTATTTCGCTCAAGCTGGAGAAAGATACCGTAGCAGTAGGCGATCGTTTTACAGTGGTGGCTGAAGTTTTACCCAAGAATGCAACTAACCATAGTCTGCAATGGATGGTGTCTGAATCTTTGTTACTAAAGCATCTAGGAGATGGCACTTTTGAAGCCTTGAAACCTGGTAATGCTACGATAGTGGCACAAGCTCAAGATGCCTCAAGACGTAAAGCAATATGCAAAATTGAGATTGTAGTTCCTAGCGGACTCAAAGACGTAGTTGCGAAGGGAGATGCTCCGCACATTAGAGTGGAAGTGAATACGCTGGTGGTGGAGCAAGTGCCCAGTGGTCAATGGCTGCGCGTATCTGATCTTCAAGGTCGGCTGTTACATCAAGCGAGAAGTAATGGAGAGGCTCTTCGTATTACCTTCCCAGTAATGCCTAGTGTGTTGTTGATTCATGTAGGCAGTCGTACATACAAACTGCTCTTGGCACAACCTTGATTGCAGCTTGCTTACTCACAAAATATCCCTTGCCACGTCGCTTGACAGTGGCAAGGGATTTTTTTTGATGAGCGTTACGTGCACTTAGCTACGCCTTAGGTGATGCTACAAAAAAATCCGCACCAAACCAATGTTTGGATGCGGACTTCATGATTTTGTTCACTCTGTAGGTGTGCTCTGTCAAATCAGAAAGGCTTGGCAAAGCGCAGCGTAGTGAAAGTCGCTTAGGACGTGATGTCTTAGGCCTTAGTAGCGGTACGCTTTTCCTTAATACGAGCCTTCTTACCAGTGAGGGCGCGGAGGTAGTAGAGCTTAGCGCGACGAACCTTACCCACCTTGTTCACTTCGATGCTCTCGATGGCGGGAGACTCGAGGGGGAAGATACGTTCTACACCGATAGTACCAGACATCTTGCGTACAGTGAAACGCTTCTTTTCGCCGTGACCTGCGATTTTGATGACAACACCGCGGTAGAGCTGTACGCGTTCCTTGTTACCTTCGACGATTTTGTAAGCTACGGTTATAGTGTCACCAGCCTTGAATGAGGGGTGTTGCTTACCAGTAGCAAATGCTTCTTCAGCAATTTTAATGAGATCAGCCATTGTGTAATGCTTGATTTTGAAATTGTTAATCGCCCCAGCTCAACATGTTCGGATTCTACTGCTCTGTAGCCTGTCATCCTATGAGCTAATTCGTGTTCCCGAAAGAACTGGTAACTCTTATGGATTGGTGGGCTTTCAGTGCGCCTTGCAGCGGTTGAGCGGAAAAGCACGGCAAAGTTACAACTTTTCTCTGGAGTGTACAAGTTTTGTGAGAGAAAATCAATGGGTTACGTCTGATATTTCCACTTTTTGATGTTTTCTCTAGTTGTGTGGTAGGGCCATCTGTTACGCTTGATGGAGA
>ERZ773254.1011-NODE-1011-length-13420-cov-7.842649_pt1 | contig 13420 bp, 7 predicted proteins | sample MGYA00580516_ERZ773254 | MGnify/ENA primary metagenome ERZ773254 (study PRJEB29015, sample SAMEA2738158) | human oral metagenome | biome: human oral; feature: human-associated habitat; material: saliva | place: China | collected 2192 ...
AGTCCTGGACGGGGCTGACCCATTCGCCTGCGACTTTGAAGAGGAACCACATAAGAACAAAGAAGATCGGGATTCCCAACCAGGGGTTGAGTAGGACTCGGTCGATCTTGTCAGAGGTGGACAGGGTCGGGTCTCCCTGGGGCTCACCGACGACTGCTGTCTCAACCTTGTCAACCCAGGCAAAGAGCTCATCCGCTTGGGTGAGTCCACCGCATCCACAGGTGCAGCTTCCATCTGCAGCGTTGACAGGCAAGCCCTTCGGACGTGCCGGATGAGCCAAGGAATTGCGGATCACGCCCTCGATGAGATCGGAGTTATCCAAGTGGCGCGGGTCTACGGCCAGAACGGGGATTCCCAATTCCTCTGCGAGTTTGTCAACGGGGTACTTCTGGCCGTCCTTTTCAGAGACATCAACCATGGTCGCAATTGCAACAACAGGGTGCCCTGCTTGAGCGACCTGCCCCAGCAGGTACAGCGAACGCGTCATTGCGCTTGCGTCAAGCAGAACAACGGCAAGATCGACCTTGCGTCCGGTCCGAGGATCAGTGAAGGACCCGGGTGCGCCGCTGAGAGTATCGCTGACGACCTGCTCGTCGGGCGAGGAAGCAATCAAGGAGTACGTTCCGGGAAGGTCAATGAGGTTGGCGCCAAGTGCCTTCCAGACGCCGCGCTTCATTTCAACCGTGGTGCCGGGAGCATTAACGACGTGCTGGCGGGAACCGGTAATTGCATTGAAAAGAGTCGATTTTCCAACGTTCGGATTTCCGACCAGGACAATGGTCGTTTCCCCGCCGCTAGAGCTCGGCGTGTCGAGTACCGCGACCTCGGCTGCGGGTGAGCAGTGTGGGCAGCTCATGCGATTTCCTCCACTTCGATCGCTCGGGCGCTGCGACGATCAACTGCGACGCGCGCGCCAGCAATATTGACGACGAGGCCACCGAAAGCAGCCTTGTTGACGATGAAGAATTCGCTTCCGGGGCGAACTCCAAGTTCATACAGGCGGAGTCGGTGTTCTGAAGGAACATCCATATTTCCCAGACGCGCCCGAGTCCGCAAAGGAAATTGTGATAGTTGCATATAGCAAGGTTAGGCAAGCATTACCCACACAAGTGACACCTTTGTCCCGCAAGCAAAAATTGCGCGCTTATTGCGCGACTAACTTCCGCACAATCGCTTCAATATGTCCCAAAAGAGCACTTTTAGTCTTCTGACAACTCCCAGCTACTATGGACCCAAGTCGCATTACACGCCCTGATCTTTTCATCGACGGTTAGGAACAATACGGCCATGAGCAGTATTCAAGAAGTCAAAGATATCCTGAGTCGTACCTCAAGCATGCCCTGGGGACCAACCCGCAGCGCTGAAGTTGCGCAGGCTGCCGTTCTGGCAGATGCCCTCGAAGGCGAAGAAGCCTTGCAGCTCGAGGTCTATCTTGAACTTGCGCTGTGCTACCAGCAGGGAAACGAAGAGTGGAAAGCACTCGCACCTACTGCCTGGTGCCTGACAAGATTCGAAGAAAACCCCGCAGCTTTCGACGCTGACCAAGTCCATGACCTCGCATGGCTCTACAAGAACGCCGTCACCGCTGCCGGCCGAAATCCCGCAGTTTCGCGCGAGCAGGCTCTTGAGCTTTCCGCAGGCCTGGGACGTTTCTTCCAAGATCAGGGTTTTTCTATGCATTCTGTGCATGGAAGCCGCTTTACCCTGGCACTGGGCATGGGCGATCCGGAAAAAGCACACGAAGAGCTCGTTCAATGGCGCGCCACCCCGCGTGATTCCGTCTCCGATTGCGCGCTGTGCGATCCCGAACGCCAGATTACCGAGGCCACGGTTACGAAGGATTGGGAGCGTGCAGTTGCCACTGCGGTTCCTTTGCTTGACACCACTGAAGGCTGTGGGAATCAGCCTGCGGGAATCCAAGCTGCTTCGATGATTCCCCTCCTCATGTCCGGGCGCCCTGCCGCCGCGTGGGAATCACACGTGCGTTCCTATCGTCATCACCGACGTTCCGCCAGGTACATGGACATCTTGGGAACGCACATGGAGTTTCTCGTGCGTTCGGGACGCTGGCAGCGTGCCCTTGAGATCTTGCGCGATTCCATTGCTTTGACCTCGCAGGCCGAGAGCTGCGCACGTTTGTTTGATTACCTTAAGGGAGCGGCTTTGGCTGCTCGCGAGGCCAGCGATCGCGGCCGCGGACAAGAATCCTTCCGTGCGCTGTGCACAGGCCAGTCTCAGTGGTGCGAGGGGCCACGCCTCGATGCAAATACTCCCCTATCCGAGGTTGCCGAAAAGCTCGCTGATTGGCTCCTAGCGGTCGCCAAGCTTTTTGACACTCGTAACGGGAATGACTTCTTCACCGCCAGCGCGAAAGAAGTTCTTGATGCGCATACTTTCGATGATGATGCGGAAGAACTCGCGACGAAGACCTGGACCTTCGAAATTGCCGGGGAACGAGAGGCTCTTCCCGAAGGAATTTCAACGAGCGATGTTGATAAACCCAGAAAGTACGCAACCCATCTCATTCGTCAAGACAAGGTTCGCACCACCGACGATACGGATCCCTATCCGCCCGTCGATCTCACGCCTTTCCCTGTTCCAACAACAGTTCAAGAAGGTTACGACCGTTTCCTGAAGCGCTGCGGAATAACTGGTTTCGATGTCGAGCGCCAGTTCATTATTGACCGCGTCATCTGCATGGATGAGTCGGTGATGGACATCCAGTACGCAGATGAGGATGCGATATTCTTCAGCCAGTTCGCCTGCGCTGCTTTGATCATGCGTCGCGAGTACGACAATGCAAAGAAAATCGTCTCTCGGGTATCAGAGATCATTTCACAGCTTCCCGACGATCCCGACATTGTTTCCCCCGGTTTCTTCTCCAAGCTCATGGGAAAGAACGCGTCTCTTGGACGCAAGCAGCTTTATGAGAGCCTGCTTGCAATCAGACGCTCCTACATCGAGGTCGACTACTACTACATTCGTAACCAAGCGGTCCCGGAAGACATCAAGACGCGCGCCGTCGAGGCTGCCCGCACGCATCGGCTCCTTATTTCAGCAGTCGTTAACCAGCTGAATAGAGGTGCTGGCCAGGCCCGCGATCTCGACATCATCAGTTCATCGATCGCAACCGCAGCAACGATGTGCAGTAGCTGCAGGGAGTACGAGGAAGCAAGCGCCGGCTACGATCTATACGAAAGCCTCGAACGAGCTTTCAACCGCCACGCGTCTTCTCCTGACCGCGTCACCATCAACTTGCTCCTCGAACGGGCACAGATGGAGCGCGAACGAGATGAGTACATGAAGGCATGTCAATATGCCGATAAGGCCATGCGGGTGAGCCCAATGTGCGATCCCTACACTGCCATCATCGGTCGCGCGATCATTTGCGCCGGGTCTATCGCCGCAGGGCAATATGACGAGGCACTTGCGCAGGGACGGCGATTGAGTGAGATTATTCATTCTTTCCCAACTCGGGTGTATATCCCTCTTGCTGGCCCCATATTCGCCAATGCCCTTGTTCACAAGGACCGCGTCTCAGAGGCTGTCGAAATCTTTGAAGAAGCCATGGGCGCCCTCGAAGACACGCCTTATTTCCGGGCACGACGGGGTGAACTGGCCCCACCATTGGCACAGATCTACTGGCGCCTGAACGAATTCCAAGACGCCTACGATCTAGCAGTCACAGAGGCACGATCCTTGCGCGAGCGCGACTATCCTCTGTTCGCACTGAGCCTGACTGAAACGGCATTCCATGCGGCCCGAGAAATGGATGACCGTTTGGCGAAAGCCACTGCCGCACATATGGCCGCAGAGATCTGCCATGACTTGGAAGACGTCGACGAGGAGTGCCGCTGGCTCCGCCAAGAAGCCGCAGTGATCGTCGGAACTCCTGGACGCGTCAGCGAAGAGGACGAAAGACGCGCAAATCAGGTTTTGGATCGCGCCCGAGAGCTCATTGCGCCACCTGCCGGCGAGGAAATCACTCGTCGACTGAGAGTTCTCAGGGCGGATGTGAACTACACGCAAGGGTGGGTCACCTTGAACTGCGGCGATCCAGTTGGCGCTATCGCACACCTGCGATTGGCTCTTGACGAATACCGAGAACTCGGAGAATACGACGGTTTTGGGTACCCCATGCACGCCATGGCTCAGTGCTATCTCGCAATGGGCAACTTTGACGGATTACGCGAGTGCATTGCAGAAACCACCGAGGTCAACAAGCTTGCAACGATCAAAGGAACAAGGCTTCGTGCCTTGATCCGCACTATTCAGGAAATGATCGATGCCGAAGAACCTCGTGAGGATTCAGAAGGATAAGAAGCGGAGACGGCAATCGGGGCCGGTACTTTCGGGTACTGGCCCCGTGTCCGCATCGCGCATCGTGGTACAGATGTATCAAAAAAACACATTAGACTGATGTGGCTGGCACTGTACGTTGAGGAAGACCATGAACAAGCGAGCCCGCGGGTACGTTATTACTATTTTTGCCTCTATCGCATGGGGCTTCTCAGGGGTCTGTAGCGAGTTCCTCATGAAGGAGTACCACGCCGATCCCTATTGGCTCACGGCCATTCGAATGCTCCTTGCCGCACCAACAACCATGCTCTTTCTCCTGTTCAAAGACCGTGGAATCTCTGAGCTTCACAAGCAACTGCTCCACAATCGCAGGAGCTACCTTCCCATGGTTATCTATTCCGTATTCGGGCTTGCAGCCAGCCAGCTGACCTACGTGGTAGCCATTGGCTATTCCAATGCGGGAACGGCAACCGTTATTGAGTTCCTCGGCCCGATCCTCATCGTTCTCTTCGTCTGCGTCACAGTGCGCAGGCTTCCCAAATACACCGAACTTTTTGCAATTATCTTTGCCCTCTTCGGAACGTTTATCTTGGCAACGCACGGCAAAATCGATTCCTTAGTGATTTCAACCCAAGCCCTGAATTGGGGCCTCGCAAGCGCAATCGGCTTCGCCTTGTACACCCTCATTCCCGTTAAACTCATTCGCCGTTACGGGAGCGAATTAGTCGTTGCTTACGGATTCATCATCGGCGGCATCATCTTGGGGCTCATCGTGCGGGTATGGAATTACTCCATCACCTGGGACTTCATGTCGATCCTTGCCATGGCCGGCTTGGTCATCATCGGGACAACCTTCGCCTTCAGCTTGTTCCTGCAAGGAGTCGGCGATATCGGTCCGGTGCGTGCAAGCCTGATCTCCTGCCTTCAACCAATCTCGGCAGCTTTCTTCTCTTTCCTCCTCGTCGGCACGCACTTCACGCTGCTCGACATTTCAGGAATGGCCCTCATTCTTGCGGGCGTTATTATTGTCAGTCTCAAAGACCTTATATCTTTGAAGAGGTCAAGTAACCACGAGCGCGAGCGCCTTCGCCAGCGTTCCGGTCGTCAATAAGAAGGGACAGGGATGTCAACTTTCCAAGTGGACCTGAGAGGAATGGTCGATCTTCTCTCTCGCAATCTATACTCCGGCCCACGCGTCTACATCCGCGAACTTCTCCAAAACGGCCTCGACGCCATCGAAGCCCGCAGCGCACTCGACCCCGATTGCCCGCGCCGCGTCACTATCACCATCGAAGGGCGCACCCTCAAGTGCCGCGACAGCGGAATTGGCCTCACCGAAGAAGAAGCCGCCGGCTTACTCTCGACAATCGGTGCCTCTTCCAAGCGCGACGAACTTGGGATGGCACGCAGTGACTTCCTCGGCCAATTCGGCATCGGTATGCTCTCCTGCTTCATGATCTCCGATTCGATCACCGTCTACTCACGCTCGGCAAAGTCTGCCAACTCCCCCACCGTCATTTGGGAAGGAAAAACGGAGGGCACCTACACGACTCAGCCCCTCGGCCCCGGCGATCCCCATAATTTGGGTGAACCCGGAACTGAGGTTGTCTTGGAGGCTCACCCCGGGGAGCCATGGATTGACCCCGATACAGTCCGCGCGCTCGTCGACGAATTCGCCTCGCTTCTTCCGATTTCCATCGAAGTCCGCTCCGACTCGGCCGCAACTTTCCACGGCAATGAAACACCCGTGTGGGAACTCGAACCAGCCGCGCAGCAGCAGTGGTGCGACGAACACCTGGGCTCGGCGGGGATGGACATCATTCCGATCGATGTCCCCGCAGCAGGAGTGAAGGGCATCGCGATCGTTTCCCAGCGCCCCAACGCACTTTCTTCCGATCACCACACGGTCTACGCGAAGAAGATGCTGGTCTCACGCGCATGCGAAGGGATCGTCCCTCAATGGGCATATTTCGTTCGCTTCATTGGAAATTCAAACTACCTGCGCCTGACAGCCTCGCGCGAACAGCTCAGCGATGACGAACTTTTGGAAAACACTCGCCAAGCAATTGGTTCGTCAATTCGTCAGTGGCTTGAAGATATGGCGGAGCACTCCCCCAGTCGTTTCAATGACTTTATTTCGATCCACGCGATGGGTCTGCGCGCGGTCGCCGTTCGTGATCCTTACATGCTTGACCTCACCGCGCGCTACGTTCCCCTCGAGAGCACCGTGGGTTCATTCCCGCTCCTCGATCTGCTGGCTTCGCACGAGTCGATTCGTTACACGCGCACGGTCGACCAGTATCGCGCCTTGGCAGATGTTGCAGCATCGCAATCAATGGTCCTTGTCAACGCGGGATACGCCTACGACGAAGAGCTCATCAACGCGCTGCTCACCGATCCGCGCTATTCTTCGATCGCTCAGAAAATTCGCTTGGTCGATCCCTCCGAGCTTCTTGACGCTTTCGAAGAATGCACCTTGTCCGAGCAAGCCGAGGCCATGGACCTCATGCTCATTGCCGCCCAGGCGATTGACCCCTCGGATTGCGAAGTTGTCCTTCGCCGCTTTACTCCTCTGACTCTTCCCGCGCTCTACCTGCCAGACCCAGATTTCGCAGGACGCCACGTCCAGCGCAATTCTCAGGCACAGGCCTCGAAGATGTGGGCGGGGATCATGGGGGTCAGCGATCCTTTCGCGAATTCTAAGCCACCCCGTTTGGTACTGAACCGTTCAAATTCGCTGATCACGCGACTGATCCACGCAAGCAGTGTCCCACAGACGGCCTCGAATGTTCTGCGCGGACTCTACGTCCAGAGCCTCTTGGCAGGACGCCAAACTTTGGGACCCAAGGAACGCGCGTGGGCTGCGCAGCTCCTTGGCTCGCTCCTTGATTCTGCACTCGACGACACCTCCAACTGATCGGCCCATTCTCTTCAAAGGACCCACCAGCCATGCCAAACGCACAAGAAGTCCGTGACCTCCTCGAGTATGCCTCGCAGCTCCCCTGGGCTCCCTCTCGAAGCGCGCAGGTCGCGCAAGCAGCAATGTGGGCAGATGCCCTCGAGGGCGAAACCGATCTGAAGATCGATGCTTACCTCGAACTCACCATGTCCTATCAGCAGGGAAATGAAGAGTGGAAGGCTTTGGCGCCTCTGTCAACCCTCCTGAACATGTTCGAGAAGAATCCGATGGATTTTGATGCCGAGCAGATCGAAGAACTTGCATGGCTCTACAAGGGGACCGTGTCTGCCGCGGGGCGTAACCCCGCTGTTTCCCGTGAGCAGCTCGAGGAACTGACGACCGGTTTGGCGCAATTTGTCTCTGAACAGGGCTTTTCCATGCATGTTGTCCACGGGGTGCGCGTCATGCTTGCCCTGCGCAAGGGGGACCTTGACGAGGCCCGGGAGGCGCTGACCTTGTGGCGCGCAACCCCTCGCGATGAGATCTGTGACTGCGCCGGCTGCGATCCTGAGAAGCAGATTGCCGAGGCCACGGCCCGCAAGGACTGGGAGCGTGCGGTTGCCACTGCCATGCCCCTCTTCGACGAGGAGGGGGCGTGCGCCGCTCAGCCTTACAGTATTCGCGCTCATGCAATGATTCCCCTCCTGATGTCTGGTCGTCCGGACACCGCTTGGGAAGCACACGTGCGTTCGTACCATAACCATCGTGGCGTCGCTAACACTATGGATTACCTTGGGCTGCACATGGAGTTCCTTGTGCGCTCAGGCAGGTGGCAACGCGCACTCGATATCTTGCGCGACAGCATCGCTTTGACTTCTCAGGCGGAGAACGCCTCGCTGCTCATGGATTATCTTCGAGGCGCTGCACTGGCTGCGCGCGAGGCCGCTAAGCGCGGTAAGGGAGAGGAACCCTTGGGAGCACTGTGCACGGGGCACTCCCAGTGGTGCGAAGGCCCACGACTTGACGCCAATACGCCTCTGTCTGAGGTCGCCGATCGACTTTGCGGGTGGGCTTTGGACGTGGCTGCGCTCTTCGATAAACGCAACGGAAACGACTACTGCACTGTGCTTACTCATGAAATCATTGAGGCTGGTCCCGTTGACGACGAGGCCGAAAAGCGCGCGAATAGCGAGTGGCGCTTTGAGCTCGTAGGCGAACGCGAGAGTATGCCGGAGCCGATTTCTACGGTTGAAGGACAAGACGCTCGCCCGATTCCTCCCTCCCGCTCTTCCCGCGGCAAGAGTGAAACGATTGATGAGACGGACCCCTATCCGGCCGTTGATTACAGCGTTCCGAAACCTCCGGCCTCGATGCGCGAGGCTTTTGAGCGCTATATGGCAATTGGAGATGTTGTTGGTTTCAGTGTTGAAAACAACGTTCTAACCGACTGGGCCTTAGCTTCATCCGAAAACATCGCAGACCTGGACTTCGATACCAGCAATCCTGAAGAGGCCCTGCTCTTTGCTAACTTCGCAAAGACGCTCATGACATTGGGCAAACAATACAGTGCTTTCGAAGGTGTCTATGCGCGCGTCGCACCGGTGATCGCCTCGATGAGCGATGATGCCCCAGTAGCTATTCCCGGTTTCTTTGCAAAGGTTTTCGGGCGAGCCGGCACAATCATGAGCCGCAAGGAATTGTTTAGCTCGCAGCTTGAGCTCCTCAAGCATTCCTGCGAGTTCAGTCGTTTGTCGTGGCAAGGTGAAGAGATCTCTGCCGATTTCCGCGCAAGCGTACGTGAATTCCTTGATCGCTTCACGAGTCAGATTGCCCAAATGGTGCCGACGATCAACCGCGGAAAGATCAGCGCATTCGATCTGTCCACCATCGAGGATAGCCTCTCGACCTGCGGCGAAAACTATCTCGAATGCGGCGATATTGAGAAGGCAATGCATAGCCTTGATATCTTCGAATCCCTGAAGCCCGCTTGCGTGCACAGCGGTACCAAGCCAGAAGCGTTCAAGCGCACAATCCTTTTGGAACGCGCCGAACTTGCTCTTGAGGCACAGGATTTTCGACGCGCAGCCCAGACAGCTGACCAAGTCCTACGCTCGACGACGCAGGACCCCTACACGGCTTTCATGGCGCGCTTGATCATTTGTGTCGCAAGTCTGAAGGCCGGTGAATCAGCTGAGGCAGCTTCCCAGGCAACGCGAATGAACGAGATCATTTCGCGTACACCTCTGCGTTCTCTTGGATTGGCCTCAATCAAGTTCATCACGGATGCTTTTGTCGCGGTGAGGCGACGCGAGGAAGCAATCGAAATCCTTGAGCAGGCGATTCTGTCCTGCACGGGATCTTGGTTTGGCCAAACGATGACCGCCTTGTTGCGCACAGCGTTGGCAGAGTATTACCTGAACATTGACAACGATCAGGAAGCCTTCGATACGGCAACAGCGGCAATTCCGGGACTGATCCAATGCGGTTGCTTCCCCACTGCGTCTCGTGCGGGCGAGATTGCGATTAAGGCAGCAGAGGAACTGGGCGATCGTTCGCTTCGCCTAACGGCCATCACGAACGCGCTCAACGTTGCTGAGCGTATGAACGACCATTCTTCCGTCATTGCCCTGCGTCGCATGCAGGCGAATGTCTACCTGACTGTTCCCTCTGGTAGCCCTTCGGATGACGATAAGGATCAGGCACTGCTGGCAGCAGAAGCTGGCATTTCATGGCTGGATTCTCATAGCGAAACCATTGATTCCGAGGAGCTTATTTTCCTTCGGGCGGGTATCGAGTACATCCGGGGATGGGTCTACATGAAGCGAAATGAGCCCGAGATCGCCATCCCGATTTTGAGGCAGTCCCACGAGATGCAAAAAGAGATTAAGGATAGCCAGAACTACCCCTTCCCACTTGCTGCATTGGCCGACTGTTACACCCAACTTGGTGATACAGATGCACTGCGTGACCTGGTCACTGAGCTCAATGAGACTGCGAAGAAGGCTCACTCCAGCGGGAGCAAGCTTCGCGCTCTTGCTCGAGATATTGAGAAGCAGCTCAGCGACCAAGGCGAGGCATAAGGGGAAGACTTCAAGGAGTCGGAAAAGCTGATAACCCCCAGCTTCGTTTTCTGCCTCACTCCTGTAAACGTTCTTTGCCTCACGCTAACGAATCACTAGGACTTTCGTCGCACTACACTGGTTTTGTTCGGCGCGAACCGTAAGTATTCGCTTGATGGTTGATAGCTTGCGGGGCGTGCACACTTTAACCAAGGAGCGACTATGAACGTTGCAGAGCAGCTTGTTGCCCAACTCATCGACGCCGGCGTCCACCGCGTCTATGGCATCGTTGGCGACTCACTCAACCCCGTCGTCGATGCAATCCGTAAGTCTGGCGGCAGCAAAAAGGGCGGGATTGACTGGGTTCACGTCCGTCATGAGGAAGCCGCTGCTTTCGCCGCGGCAGCCGAGGCCCAGCTCACCGGCAAGCTCGCTGTCTGCGCAGGTTCATGCGGCCCGGGAAACCTCCACCTCATTAATGGTCTCTATGACGCCCAACGCTCGGGCGCACCTGTCTTGGCTATCGCCTCGCACATTCCCAGCGTCCAGATCGGCCAGATGTACTTCCAGGAAACCCACCCCGATCGCCTCTTCAACGAGTGCTCGGTCTATAACGAGCTGATTTCCAGCGCCGAGCAGGCACCCCGCGTCGTCAACGCCGCGATCCGCCATGCCGTTGAGCTTTCTGGAGTCTCGGTCATCAGTCTTCCTGGCGATGTCTCTGATCTCAAGGCAAGCTCGCCTTCACCAAAGTACGTTCCCTCCCGCCGTCCCGTGCTCACCCCGAATGAGGAGGATGTCCGCCAGCTCGCAGACGTCCTCAACCGTGCAAAGAAGGTTGCCATCTTTGCCGGTGCCGGTGTTGAGGGCGCACACGATGAGGTCATCGAACTCGCTGATGTTTTGAAGGCCCCGATCGGCCATACTTTGCGCGGTAAGGATTTTATCCAGTACGACAACCCCTTTGATGTCGGTATGACCGGCCTGCTGGGTTATGGTGCCGCTGCTGAAGGCATGAACGATGCCGATGTTCTCATCATGCTGGGTACCGACTTCCCCTACGATCAGTTCCTGCCCAATACGTTCACCGTTCAGGTTGAGAACCGTCCCGAAAAGTTGGGCCGTCGTACCGATGTTTCGCTTCCCATTCACAGTGACGTCAAACCCCTGATCGCAGCGCTCTTGCCGTTGCTTGACCGCGATCGTTCGGATGCTTTCCTCAAGGCAAAGGTGAAGAAGCACTCGAAGATCATGCACTCCCCCGTCGGCGCCTACACGCGCAATGCAGAGCACATGAAGCCGATCCATCCCGAGTATGCGGCACACATCCTCAACGAGGTTGCTGCAAAGGATGCAATCTTCACTGCCGACACCGGTATGTGTAACGTGTGGACTGCGCGTTACATTGATCCCCTCGGGAGCCGTCGCCTGATTGGCTCTTTGCTCCACGGTTCGATGGCGAATGCTCTCCCAATGGCTATTGGCGCCCAGGTCGCATACCCGAATCGTCAGGTCGTTTCGGTCTCGGGTGACGGCGGCCTCGCAATGCTCTTGGGCGAATTGGTCACCGCGCGCATGCATGATTTGCCCATCAAGGTTGTCGTATTCAATAACTCGACGTTGGGCATGGTCAAGCTGGAGATGCTGGTCAACGGCCTTCCCGATTACGGCACCGATGTCCACGACGTCAACTACGCTGATGTTGCGTCTGCGGTCGGCTTCCACGGCGAGCGCGTCACGGAGCCAACGCGTCTGCGCGCGGCTCTCGAGGAAGCCTTCGCTTTCGACGGCCCGGCGCTGGTCGAGGTCATGACTGATCCGAATGCGCTTTCGCTTCCTCCTGAGATCCGTTCGGGCCAGGTGATTGGTTTCGCGACAGCGATGAGCAAGATCGTCTTGAACCGTGGCGCTGGCGAGGTCGTTTCAATGGCAACGTCGAATATGCGTAACATTCCGCGCTTGTAAGCATGAGGTGAGGGGGCGCTTCCTGCATTCCCTCATAGCGCTTCTTCTCCTTGACGAGGCCGCGGCCGGGTAGCCTGCACTTCTTCGCACATCCCCGCCACGGCCTCGTCAATCAGGACACAGGTCCCACGTTTCTTTTGACACCAACACTCTCACCCTCAAGCATCAGCGATAATTTCTCCGCAATTCAGAAACTATCTCTATATTTATTCCTAAAATTGCCGTTTTCTGCATACGCATGCGAATATGACACTTCGGGCTTATTTTGTAAATAAATTTGGTTTTTCCCTTTTTTATGACGAAGGCGTCCTAAACTGAAAGTGTCACCGTGTCAGAATCGACTAAGGAATCACCATGTCGCACTCATTTATTGCAGTCGCGAATATCGTGAACGGCGTTGATCTGGATACCTTCCCCGCATGGCTTCGAATTACCCACTTCATCAACTTCATTATGATGGGGTTCCTCATTCGATCCGGCTGGGAAGTTCTAGCATCTCACCCGCGACTGTACTGGAATAACCACTGCACCCCCGGCTCTGAGTGGATCAAATTCACCAAGGACAAGGTTTCGACCGTCCCCGGCGAGTTCACCGCTCGCGACGATCAGCGCAGTCTTCACCCGCTGATCTCCCTCCCCGGACGAGGCGAAATTGGACTTGGACGCGCATGGCACGCCCTGGTTACCTCAATCTGGTTGCTCAACGGTTTTATCTACGTTGCTCTGCTTTTTGGAACCGGCCAGTGGCGCCGCATCGTCCCTACGTCATGGTCGATTTTCCCTGAGGCATGGGAAAGCGCCAAGATCTACATGGGCTTGCAGATCCCTTCAATCGAGCACTTCCAGCCCTATGATGCCCTGCAGAAGCTCATGTACTTCACAGTTGTCTTCATCGTTGCACCTTTGATGATCGCAACCGGACCGATCATGTCTCCGACCTTCGCAGGGCGCTTCCCGCGTTACGTCAAGCTCTTCCATAACCGTCAGACGGCGCGTTCCATCCACTTCCTTGGAATGGCTTTCTACTGCGTATTTGTAGTGATTCACGTTGCGCTGGTATTCATTGTTCACCCGCAGTACAACATCGCACACATGATGTTGGGCGAAAACTACAACGACATTACTGCAGCACGATTCGCCCAGGCTGTGACAATGCTGATCCTTGGAATTGTTTTTGCAATCGCTCTATGGATCGGCG
>ERZ773254.1012-NODE-1012-length-13417-cov-4.444544_pt1 | contig 13417 bp, 9 predicted proteins | sample MGYA00580516_ERZ773254 | MGnify/ENA primary metagenome ERZ773254 (study PRJEB29015, sample SAMEA2738158) | human oral metagenome | biome: human oral; feature: human-associated habitat; material: saliva | place: China | collected 2192 ...
CCACCTTCTGGAACAACGGCATGATCGAAGTCCTGGACAAGGAAGACCGCTACGTTCAAATCCCGGCAGACCACCTGAAACGATGTCTTCCCTTTGCTTAAACAAAGGGACAGCTCGCACCACCATCGTAGACTTGGGAATCTTCCACATAGACACAATACATATGGAGAACGCCATACTGCTCGGTTAGGAGGCCTAATGGGCAGTAGAAAATCCCGTTCGGATTGAATCCGACCGGGATTTTTTTTGTGGGGAAATATTCCTACTGTAAACTCTACTTCCATCGTTCCCACCGCTTGGGAATCGTATAAGTTTCCAACATTTTTCGATAATCATCGGCATAGGCCTGTGCCTCGGGATAAACTTTAACCATGGCATTAATACAAATGCTTTTTATTCCGTAATAAACGTCATCCTCATGACGTACTTCTTCCGGCAACAACTCAAATATGGACCGATACATCTGTTCAACCTTATCCAGGGTATCATCATCCGCTTCTGTTCCCACCGGATACTGGTAGGGAAACCCCGAGTTATCTAAAATGCCCTGAAAAAAATCATCCAGAGCCGCCAAAAACTCGGTCTTACTAAGCATCGTATCCTCTTTTGGAAACTCATCATCCTCAATAGAGATCTTATAGCGATCATCATCCATTCGAACAATATGAACATAAAAAGTTGTCCTATCGTCCCACATCCAATAAATATTGTTATCTCTTAAAAGAACGTTCTTACCGTCTTCCGTATAATCCCGAACGGCCAAATACGTTTCCATCAGGTTAATAGTAGGGTCACTGACATCCTGATCAAACATTCGCTCAAATGTCTTTCCGTTTATGGTAACATCAACAAACATCCACCCGGCATCGAGCCACTTAACTTTCATGGCAAATTTTTTCTGAGATAATTGAGAACCCGGCCCCTTTGACATCTGTATCCTCCTGACATGAATAAAATACGACTTTGTACTATCTTCCACTTCAATAGCCTGACATATTAATTACAACAAGTCGATAACTCTATACAATCGGGATATTCATCAAACCACATACATTCTCCATGTCCTATTTCGAAACTCCCGAACGGCCCGGCTCCGGGAGCATATCTAACCCCGTAGACTTCCTGAAACTCATAAGGAGCATTGACACAATTAAAGCCCGTCCTGTCAAAACGACGATCGCCGTTTTTTAAGATACGAATCCGATCAACTCGGTCATATCGCATAACCAACTCCAAGCCCATGCGATTGTACCTCCACAAATACTCACCGGGCGTCTTCCGCCATATTTGCCTCATATCGGGTTCACCGTATTTAGCTATAACCTCTTTAGACGGCATATCGATACCGATACCGCCGACCGTTTCATAATACTGAGCTGTCTTTGTTCTAAGAAGCATAGCTCCCTTAGAGGCATCACCATATGCTCCGTTCAAAATAATATGGGAATGATAATCCGGCTTTCCTACATGGGCACAAATAAGAAATAAGTCTTTATAACTTTCATTTTCGATAATCCGAAGCGTACAACTAAAATCACCACTGCCTCCGGCAGGATGATAAGCCCCCACAATGGGACAACCATTCACCGTATTTCCTTCAAAATCCAGAGCTACATTCCCTTTCTCGTCATACCATTGCCCTTGTAACTTCGACACAATAGAAGCCGTCTGCGTGTCAATGTTGGCAAATGCGGTGGTAATACAAAGGAAGGTGAAAACGGCAATAAGATAAATAATTTCGAAACAATTTTTATTCATAGTACGACCTCTATATGCTATCTCTGATATATATCGCACTCTATGTAAGCATAATGCATTTTTCTATAGAGTCCCCTTTTAACTAAGTCGTTTCAAAGCCTCGATTGCCGAGTCACATCCTAAATCAGCAGACTTTTTATACCATTCTTTGGCTACTTTTAAATCGCGTCCTGTCCCAACCCCTCTCTCATATAACAGTCCCATAGTCAACATAGCCTGTTCATCGCCAAGAGTAGCTGCCTTTTTACTTAATTCAAAAGATTTTATAAAATCGCGTTTAACACCAAGTCCCGCTAAATATAAATATCCTAATTGTCGAATAGCCGCAGCATTATTAAATTCCATTGCATTTTCATACCACGCTTTAGCCTTGCTATAGTTCTGCTCTACTCCATTTCCATTTTCATACAAGAATCCAATCCAGAACATGGCATACTCATTGCCATGTTCTGCCGCCTTTTCAAACCATTCTTTAGCCTTGCTATAACTCTGCTCTACTCCGTTTCCGTTTTCATATAAATAGCCGATTCTAAGCATAGCCATCGCATGATCATGTTCTACCGCCTTTTCATACCATTCTTTAGCCTTGCTATAACTCTGCTCTACTCCGTTTCCCTTTTCATACAAGAATCCAATCCAGAACATGCCTTCTTTATTACCACGCTCCGCTGCTTTCTCAAACCATTCTTTGGCCTTCCCATAATTCTGCTCTACTCCGTTTCCCTCCCAGTATGCGAGCCCGAGATACGCCATAGCCTCAAGCTCACCGGCAATTGCAGCACTTTCAAAATATTCTTTAGCCTTATTATAGTCTTGATTAATTCCTCTACCTAAATAATACAAGTCCCCCAATAGCCTCATAGCCTCAGCATTTCCCAAATCTGCCGCTTGTTTATACAACTCCGCTGCATGAGCGAAATCCGGTTCCACACCGTCGCCGTTTTCATAGGCAATGCCTTGCTTTAATAAATCATCAGCATTACCGCGACGGGTTTCGCTTAAATTAAACAGCATTTCCAGAATGAAGTCGAATCTAGATACGAACTTGTTTACATTTGTTGCCGATTCGTCTTTCAAATATAATTCCGTCAGCTCATTTCGTATCGCTTTATCTGTAAGTTCTTTTCCTATATGGCGTTTATAAAATTCAACCTGATTTCTCTCATCTGTTTCCAAGCGGTTCAACTTATCTAACACAACCGTTGCCGTAAGCGGTACATACTCATCCCGTTCTATAGATTTTTCTGATAACTCATCGTCCAACAGATTATAATCATGAATCGCCGCCAACGCATCTAAATAGTTAATCTCATCATTCGGTGAAAGTCCTATATCCTTCAGGGTGGATTTGAGCAAAAGCAAATCACTCAAGTCCCAATGTCCGTGAGACTTTTCATAAAAATCACGAATCAGACAACCGGTCTTAGCGTTATCATCCAGCTCACCGTAAGGAATACCGTCCAGCATTTGATACTCAATGGACTGCGACCATTTCAGCAAGTTTACATTTCGTTCTGATTTTTCCAAACGGAGCTCGGTTTGAACCAATTGGCTTTGATACATCTTTAAAAACCGGTTTAACCCTCGATAGATATTATTTACATCTTGTTTCACCCCGTCGATTTCCGAGTCGATTTTCATGACCTGACAATTCAATTTGTTATTGACTGTCGCGATGAGTTCAAAAGACAGCTCGTTCTGTTCCGCCAATTTTATCAGTGCCTGCTGGGCTACATACTGTGCTTTAACCAGATTTCCGCCGATCGCTTTTTCCAGCTTCTGATTCGTTCCCGTTATACTCCCTATAAATCGTTGCAACCCCGTTTTGTTATTTAATGCGGTTTGCTTCTCCTCCGCTTCGGTAAGGCATGCGATACCGGCAAATGCCAGACGATTTATTTCCTGCCTGTTATTTACGTGACCGGCAATAACAGAGTCAATCTCCGCCGAAATCTCGTTTCTTTCATCTAAAGTGATAAGACTTTCATCGATAAGCTTCAATTCATTCATCTTAATTCCTCCGTATTTCTTACCCGTTTTATTTACGAACTGTAACTGTTATTTGCCTTCTAACTCATCCAATAATCGGTTAAACTCACGAGCTTCAGGACTCCCCCCGCCGGCTATTCCATTTGCAGATCGCATAGAACGTTGAGCCAAATAACGAGAGAAGTTCTTTTCATCAGCCTGCATTTGCCGTAAAACCGTTTCCCCCTGCACTCCGACACTGTTAAACTGTTGCGTTACATACCATGCCTTTTTAGCCGCAAATTCGGATACGGGTCGTCCTAACAATTTCTCGGCAATTTTCTGCGGATTTACCTTAGCGGCATCTCTGATACTGAAAGTTCCCGACTCAAGTCCCGAGATAACGCGACCCGTCCTTTCGGCCAATATTCTCCGATCGGGTACTATGACTCGTGTACGCCAACAAATAACAGAGTCAATAGATTCAATAATAATTTTATCGGCGAACTCATATCTGTTGTCTGAAACATACATTTCAAGTAACTTCCCGTACGTAAGACAAATTTTTAATACATCGCCGATCAAATCCGCTTCGGCCTCACTTAAAAAATAATCTTCCGCCAGAACGCTAAAACGGTCTCCAACAATTTTTGTCAACGCAACGGCATCATCTTCTATAAATTTATCCAAAAGTTTCCGTGCATATGTAGATGATAAAAAGCCGCCTACAATCCCTCCTAAAATTCCTCCGGCAATCGTGCCGGCAGGTCCTAAAAAGGACAAGGCCGCACCGCCCGCATAAGATCCCCCGGTTCCTCCGGATACACTTGAAGCCACGGTTGTCATCTCTTTAAAAAGCTGTCTTCCCGAAATCTTACCGTTTATAAAATGACCGATATCCTTTCCGGATAACACCAAGGTCGCCACAACGTCGACCATAATATTAGTTCTCAGTAACTTAGCCAAGTTATTAGTCGCCGCACCGCCGTAAAGAGGCGCCCCGTTACGCAAAACCTTAACCAAGGCATGTCTTACATCGCTCGGCAATAACTTGACCAACGCGATTGAAGGTTCCAACAGCATTTGATTCAGACTGGTCTTAACCAGCTGTGCCGATACGAGAGACGTAACGAATGCCGTTCCTCCTGCCTGAATTCCCGTATAAACAGCCATATCTACAGCCTCGTCAAGGTCTCTGCCGTCCCATAATGCCCGAGCCATAACGATAGCCCCCGATATTCCGGCCGCACCGGCTCCGACTACCAGACCGTTAGCCGCATCGAATGTAAGAGACTCTATAGTCCCCGCCTTAGCAATATTCATGGCCTGCTTATACGTTACATTACCTTTACGGACAAGTTCCTTCGCCTTGGCGGGGTCCGTACAACCGGGCACTTTACCCTGTCTTATTTTTTCCGCCATAATACGAACCGCCTCATCATACTGATCGGAAGGAACTTCGATTTGCATGGCATTTCCGTTAGCGTCGACATAACGTAATTGTCCGTTCTTAAAGGCTGCTTCAACAGAGGCCTTTGCATTATTGCAATACTTTGTCTGAATAAGCCTCCCGTCTACCATTCTGTCGGCTCCGTTCTTTGCATTATCGTCGCCGACAATGCGGGCATCCCGACCGTGTACTTTGTCTATTAACGTATTCCCCTGCTCTGCGGCAAACCCGTGACCTTGCCTGCCGTTAAAACGATTGAGTCGGTCATTATGAACAACCATATCTATCCTGTCGTGAAATTCGAGCTTATTTTTTTCATCCTTATTCATTAGAATCCCCTGCTTTCATATCTGCCACAACATTCATCGCAATGAAAAAAACGAAGTTAAGAAACGCTTCCTCCTATTACTGCGTACCTAACCTCCTCAACTGCCGTCTTCCGTATATAAATTTGACTAATCTTTCTGTGTGATATATTTGTCATTATTTTATCACTTTTGTTACGAAAATAACACAATAAACAAATAGACTCTTTCTTAAAAATTTACCGAAATACCGTTTTGCTCAACGCATTATTTCCGATATCCCTGAATAACATAAAGAGGTCCGGACGTGAGTAACACTCTCGTTCAGACCTCTGCTACTTTTAAAAACTACTTTGATAAATTTACAAATTTCAAATTATACCGATTTTATATTATCAACAAACAATCAAATCATATATATGTTTCGCCGTAATCCCGTGTATATACCTTTCCGGCATGAGCCTCCTTATATTTTCGTATAATGCCTCATCCATTCTGAAACCACAAAACTTACGGAAAAGCCTATATAATCAATAGCAGGCACTCTTTGATATAAACCTAACTACTTTTATCTAAGCATTTGAATCTCACATGCTTTAAGCTTACCAAAAACCGTCATTGAAAATAATGCCTATTCAGCCCTTGTCCAAATGGACTTCTATTAAAAACCAAAATTCAATACCTAAGTTTATCAGGAAATAGCCTTTAAGGATTCTTACAATAAATTGCTATAATAGAAATTTTAATCTTATTTTAATTGAAAAAATCGCAACTTCAATGCTATACTTAGAAAATCGAGGTGAGTGAATTGTCTGCGATTGGCATTTTTTTAAAAAATAAACGTGTACAGGCTGGATACACACAAGAAGAACTCGCTAAAGCTTGCGGTATAAAATATAATAGCACTATTTGTAAAATAGAGTCTGGTACGCAAAAAATATCAATGGAAGAAATAAATAATATTTCTAAAGTACTCAATAATTTCCATTTTTTGGAGGCTCTTCAGGTTGCCGGATACATAACAGATGCTGATATAAATCCAGAGTTAAGATTACATCATCTTCATTCTCTTAACGAGGATGATATAAAGAATGTTCAGACATTCATTAATTTTTTAATATATAGTAAAAATAAGGAAGAAGGAAAACATAATGCCGATTTTTAGGTTAGGTGAACTCTTTTGTGGTCCTGGAGGCATTGCCTGGGGTGCATTACATGCAGATATTGGAAACCCTAATTTTAAGATCATTCATCAATGGGCAAATGATTATGACAAGAACACCTGTGAAACTTATATCCATAACATATGCCCCAACTCTCCTTCTAGTGTCTACAACGAAGATGTTAGGCAACTCAATATGGATAAACTATCACCCATCGACGCATTAGCATTTGGTTTTCCCTGTAACGACTACAGTGCTGTTGGGGAAAGGAAAGGGCTCTCAGGCACTTATGGTCCTTTATACTCCTACGGCGTAACAGCCCTCAAAAAGTTTACACCAAACTGGTTTCTTGCTGAAAATGTAGGAGGTCTCAAAACATCGAATGAAGGTAAAACTTTTGCAAAAATTCTTGCGGAATTGAGAAATGCAGGCTATACATTAACTACACATCTTTATAAATTTGAAGACTATGGAATCCCCCAAGCAAGGCACCGTATTATTATTGTTGGAATCAGAAATGACATAAACGTAACCTATAAAGTACCCTCTCCTACTCCTTATAAAAACCTTGATAACTCTTGTCGCACAGCACTTGAAATCCCCCCCATACCCCCAAATGTAGCAAACAATGAATTAACAAGGCAGTCTGAAACGGTAATTGCTCGATTGAAACACATTAAGCCGGGTCAAAATGCATTTACAGCAGACTTGCCAGATAATCTAAAATTAAATATAAAGGGAGCTCGAATTAGTCAAATATATAAACGATTAGAACCAGATAAGCCGGCTTATACAGTAACTGGTAGCGGTGGAGGCGGAACCCATATTTATCATTGGAAAGAGCCTAGAGCACTAACCAACCGCGAGCGAGCCCGCTTACAAACATTTCCTGATAGCTATACATTTCTAGGAAACAAGGAAAGTGTCCGAAAGCAAATTGGTATGGCCGTGCCCTGCCAAGGTGCAAGAATTATTTTTGAAGCAATTCTAAAATCTTTTGCTAAAATCAGCTATCCTTACATCGAGTCGAACATAGACAAATAATCATTAAATAATAAACAGCTATATATTCTTTTAGAATCATTATAACTTCATGTTACTTAAATAGCGGAAAAGTCAAATACAGCTTGACTTTTCCGCTATTTTTAATCTATGCAACGTACTTACTTAATTCTATATTTTATTTTTCATCTAAAACATCATAATACATGATTCCTTCTGGTAGTTTAATATTAGGAATCCACAATTGCTTACCGCCCCATCCTTTTGCACCAGTAACTTGATACATAGTTAATACCACTTTTTGCGGAAACGACTTTCCAAGTTTCCAATCATTGGGTGACAATAATGCACCTGTACCCTGTGCTACATCTCTTTCTCTTCGTACAATAAGTACACCCTGAGATGTCGGGGATTCTGCTAAAATGGTATCTAAAACTGATTGAAACGTTTTAACCTTAAAGTCTGCACTCACTATGATATGGGACAAAATTTTCTTTATAAATCTAAGACTAACAGAATAATATTTTTCACTATCATCAAACCGTTTTAAAAGCTCAGAAATTACCTCAATAGAGTTGTTTTCTGGATAAGCTGGATAATAATTTGTTCCTCCTGAAACAACACTGACATAGCTATTATCAAGTACATTTTTCCTAGTCGGATTTAATTTTTCTGGATAATATACCTTAATCCTTTCTATGCCTTTTTCTACTTGCGCAATCATTGAGTTATTCGTTGCATTTATATCAGAAAACAGCTTATACAACTTTTCATCCATGTATACATTCATTAATCCTGAATCCCTATCATATCCAAACATCCGACTATGTTGCCACATAGTATCTGCCTGGGGTTTCTTACTCATGCGAATATAATAAATTGTCTGAAGGTTAGGAAATGTAATCCCTCTTCCCAACGTGTTTCCACCAACTATAAAATTACACCCCGCTGAGTAATCAGAACTCTCTGTTTCAGATTGCCCATTCATGACTAAGATTTTTATTTTACCATCAAATAGCCTTCGTATTTTATCAATAATACTTTCGAATGACTGCTTTTTCGCTTTTTGAGGAGTTAAGTTATCATATCGTATTCTAAATTCACTTTGAATTAGTTCATCTAAATTTTCTTTACACCATTTTAACGTTTTTTTAATCTCATCTGCATATTTCGAGTGTATAGCTGTACGAACACTTGGATGTACTAAACAATTGGAGACACGCTCTCCTGACACCAACATCTGTGCAGATACTAAAAGATGTTGTAAAACAACTTCTTTAGTCGGATCTTTCATGCCATTGATGTAGGTTATACAACTCGGTTTCCCTGTATGTGGAAAGAAAAAGTCTCCGCCTAAATAAGATTCCCCAGGGCTAAAATAATATGTAAAGTACGGTTTCCATCTAGATTCTACCGTTTGTAAAAAAAGTGCTTGAGGGGTTGCTGTCACTTGTAGATAAATACTACTAGATGCTCCATCTTTTATACTCTCTAAGTACCTATTAATCGATGACTGCCGTTCCTGATTTACCAAAGTATTTAAGGATGCCGCATCTGCCTCATCATCTACTACAAAGAGTGGATTTCCTCGCATAAATCCTGTCGAGTTTAAAACATTAGCCCAAAGTTTGAGCACACGAGCATTCTTTTTTAAGACAATAATTACTGGATTGATTAAATTATTATCTATAAAAATACCTGCATCACTCTCTCCACAAATACAAAACTCATCTAAATCTTTTCTTACCCGCTCAAGTGTTTGTTCCTGTAATACAATATTATCCGTCGTTAAAATAAGAAATACCGGAAATCCGAGGTCGGTTGCCTCACATATTATGCCAAGCATTTGTCCAGTCTTCCCAGACTGAATATTCCCCAACAGCAATCCAATTTCATGGCTATTAAACGAAAACGTTTTTAAGTACTTATCTCCTACTTCTTGTGCGGTCTTTCTTATAGAAGTAGCAAGTTTTAAATTTCCACTACACTCTATTTTATTTAAATATTTTTGTAAATATCCCATGTCAACACCTTAATCTTCCTTCATTCTTACAAAAGAAATCATCCATACATCCAGGCGATTTCCCGCTTCATCAAGAGCCGTCTGTCCAGTTTTTTTGAAAACTAATTGATCAGATCCATATTGTTCAAGCATTTCTTTTGTAATCATCCCTTTTCTCTCTGTATCAAGCGATGTATCATTAACCGCCTTAACAATTCCTGCAGCTACTAGACGGCCTTTTAGCCATTTCCCCATAATTAACTCATCACCTACCGCACTAAACTGCTTATTATTATCACTCGTCGTGTGGGCTTTAAACCAATATCCATCATCTGTGATAACAAAAAAAGGATGATTTTTCTGAGGATACCCTTCCATCTTATAAATATTGGCTCCCACCGTAATCTGAGTTTCATACCAATCACGTGATTTCCGTTTATTTCTTGGTGCTGCATAGCAAACATTAATATTGGACTTGGTAAAATGATTACCATCATCCCTAAATCGTTCTTCTTCTTTAGGCACTTTAAGAGGCAAACGAAATAAAACTTCAGTGCTTTGTTGATCATAAAACTTTACATTAGATTGAGGAACCGACGTAACCAGTTCCGTATTATCTAAAGAAGTATTTACCTCCCGTATAAGTGATATATCCAATACATCTCCTATATTTTGTGATACACTATCCATTTCTAATTTTTCGAGGTGCTCATTTATGTCAAATAATTCATCCGTACTTTCTGTAACCATTGCAATTTCATATTGCCGTCGATTCGTTGCCTCCAACTTTATTGCTCCAAGATTAGCAGAACCAATCATAGCAGATATAGGTTTTCCGTTTTTATAAAAACAAAATACCTTTCCATGATACTTAAAAGATTTAACAAGACGAATCTCCCCAATCCGTTTTTCTTTCCATGACTGATTTATTCTCATGGCAATATGATATGCCCGTTCAGGCATCCCCTCTATCCCATACATGCCAATTATAAGTTTCGCAGAAGAAATATTATACATCGAAACTAAACGCGCTAACTCTTCTAGTGAAGCAACGGACGTGTACCCACTAGCAATCTTTACTTGATCCGCCTTTCCTATTTCTTCATTAAACCAATCTATGATTGTTTTCTGACCTTCACAAATACCTATCGGTAGAATATTAGTGTATAAAATATGCATTTCTCCTCCTGTATATTCCCTCTGCAGTTCCCACTACTCACCCATTATCAATAAAATATATTCTATATATTTATATGACATTATATATTCATTTTATAAACAATACGATATTTCTAATAATTATAAATGTTTCTTATGAATTTATAGTTCCCTTCTTTCTATCTTTTAACCCCTGAATGAATTCTTCTATTTTTTCTTTTTCTTCTTTTAATATGCTGTCTGTAATATCAACTGCAGGCTGGAAAATACTCATATTCCCTTCAAAATGATTAAATTCATTCAGAAGCGTTTTTTTCGTTGTTAGAAAAATTCGCTTTTCCATATTCTGCCCATCGTCCCCCTTGGGAAAAGCTTTATCTATTATTTCCCCTAACTGTGCACATTCCTTTATATTCCCAGATAGTTTACGAATTTCAATCAGTTCTTTTTCAACAAAAATACGTAAAAATAAATAAGTCCCCGTATGTATCAATGTGCGATTTAACATCGGATATTCCTTTTTATCAAGGATTTCTTTATTACTAAAGTCTGTCTCCAGTATTTCTTTTATACTTACTTCTAAAGAGTTCGGAAAATCATCAGGAAAATCACTTTTAACCGGAGGAAATAATTTTCTATATATATCAGCTATATCTATACTCTCACTCTTATTACCATGCATTAATTGAGTCAAATCATCCTTAATTTTATCCTCTGCAATAATAGTAGCATACCCTCTCATGAAAGGGATTAAGGAAATCAAAAATAGTTTATATTCTTCTATATAATTATAAATATCCCCCCGAAAAACATTTAATAATACCTCGAGATTTATAAGCATTGACTGCTCTTTATTGCTAAGTGAGATAAAGCCATTTTCTTCTCCATCAGTATTATTGAATAAATACAATTTGAAACAATTCTTATACTGCCCCTCTAATAATCTCATTAAGTCTATATTATGAGTTAATATAATCCTTTTCTTATCTTCTAATAACTTTATGATTGCAAAAGCTATCTTGTTTTTATAAATCGAATCAAAACTTGATACTGGATCATCTAGTAACACGATTGGCTTATTGGATTTTTTTGCTTTTAAGAATTCAAAGGTTAATGATAAAAAGTTCTGTTCTCCTGCACTTAACGGTAGTTCAGACCTTTCTTTAGATATAAATTCTTGTCCATTTAAAGTCATTCTAATATTTTTATCATTATCTCTAAGTAACTTAAGCTCTTTGTTCATACTATTAAGAAGAACTTCTTCTATGAACCTAAATTCCTCACTCGTAACTTCTAGTTTTTGATTTACTAAATCTTCATACTGAGTATTTAGCTCCTTTAGCCGCGACGCCTCATATAACTCTTTTAAACTTCTCATCATTTCTTTTACAAATACACTTTTATACTCCTTAATTTCTTTTTGCAAATCTAAAATAATCTGAAAGTCTCCTTCCTCAATGGCCTTTAATAACCGCTCTTTTAAACAAAACGGGCTTGTAGCAGATTCATTAAAACAACTTTCTACCAACTTCTGGGTCTCTACACCTAATGCTTCTATGATCCTCTTTTTATTTTCTTCTTTTTTCCTCTTCAACTTTTCCATATCTAGAATTTCAGAATCACAAATAATACACTCTTTTTTGTCTTTAAATCTTGAAATAATTTCTATGGCAACTTCATTCTCTTCAACTTCTCTAACTTCCTCGTTAGATTTAATATCAGTTACCTTTATCTTTTCAATTTTATCTAAAAGTGAGTCTTTATTGGAAATGTTATTGATTATATAACCTAATTTATCTTTGTCATACTCCATTGCTGAAATATCTATACTTTCCATCGCCAAAATATAGGTATCTTTATCTAAGTTTTTCCCCTTATCTTTGGAGTTAGCTATTTGGCTTACAATGCTTTTAACCTTCTCCCATTTTCCAAAACATAGCTCCCCTACACTTTTAGCCGAACTTATTTTATACTTGTCTTTCAACATCTTCCTACTACTCTCACACAACTCTTTATACTTCTTATCTAATTCATCCCTTAACCCAAACTCTTTTTCAATATTGTCACCTAATAAAAAATCCCCCTCGTCACCTTTTATTATATTACGGCTATTTTGGTCATTAATAATAAAAATAGGACTTCCATCGGTATACATTTCCTCACCATAACTAAATTCTATTTCAGTTTCTTCCTCTCCTGACAACACACTAGCAAGGCTTGACTTTCCTGTGCCATTAGGCCCATATACAACTGTAATTCCTTGCTTAGAGAATTCAAGAGTATTATTTTCCACCATTTGTTGGAACCCTTCGACAAAAATATTTTTTCTTTTAATCTTCTTAAATACAATCTTTTCCATGTCTACTCCTTCGTTTACGATAATCCAAATCAGCTATACTCCTACATACAATCTGGTCCAGTTAGCCAAGGTGCACTTTATACGCCCCGTCGCCCGACCGTCTATTAAAAATACATTCACGTTCTTACCTCGTTGTGCCATGTACGGCCCTCCTATATAATTCCCCTACGGCCCAATGAGCACAAAGTACAGTGCCTCGGGGTAGTCACGTCTCATGTCTTTCAGTTGCTCCGAAAAGCGTTTGAAGTAGTC
>ERZ773254.1032-NODE-1032-length-13257-cov-5.257309_pt1 | contig 13257 bp, 7 predicted proteins | sample MGYA00580516_ERZ773254 | MGnify/ENA primary metagenome ERZ773254 (study PRJEB29015, sample SAMEA2738158) | human oral metagenome | biome: human oral; feature: human-associated habitat; material: saliva | place: China | collected 2192 ...
TCATATCTGTTGAGTAATTTCTGTAGTCGAAATATTGGCATCGAATAAGATGCTTTCATTTTTGGTCGTTGGATCGGATGTTTGAAAAGCAAGTCATTCCGACAATCCAATAATATATTAAATTTATTTGTTTAACATTTTAAGTTAGAGAGTAAGCGTGAATAAAATCTATCGTGTCGTATGGAACGAAACCACACAGACGTGGAACGCGGTGGCAGAATTTGCCAAAGCGCATGGGAAAACAGCTTCATCAGGCATAGGCGGTATTGTTGCCTCCGCAGGCGTGCGCTTCGCGTTTACCGCCATCATGTCCGGTCTGCTGCTTGCCAGCGGTCAAGCTATGGCTACAGACAATTCTTACCTGCTCAACTTGGGTAACAACGTCAAAAACGCCTTGGGCGGTAAAACTGCAATCGACGGTGAGGGCAACCTAACCCTGAACGATTTGGGCGGCACAGGCAAAGCCAATGTTCACAACGCTTTGGAAGCGATGAATAACAAAATCAACCAATTGGGCGGCGGCAGCTCCAGCCATTTTTACAGTGTTCAGACGTCTTCAAATGACCGTGGTAACTACAATAATAACGGCGCAACCGGATTAGATGCTCTGGCGGCAGGCGCGGACGCGCAGGCAGCGGGCGAATTTGCCGTAGCGGTTGGTGCAGGCGCGCAGGCGGCGATTTCCAACTCTATCGCCATCGGTAGAAACGCTACCGTCAATGCAGACACCGCATCCGATGTTAAGGTTCACGGTTTGACCAAAGGCGAAGGCTCCGTCGCCATCGGCTCAAACACCAAGGCCAGCGGCACCAACGCCACAGCCGTCGGCCAATCATCCAATGCTTACGGTCAAAACTCTTTAGCAGCCGGTCAATCATCCAATGCAGTGGGTAAATCCAGCGTAGCGCTTGGTGACGGTGCAAACGCCACCCAAGACTCCGCCACAGCACTCGGTCCATATAGCCAGTCCACGGCGGCAGGTGCGACCGCGTTGGGCTTCAATACCCACGCAACTGCTTTCGGTACTGTTGCGGCAGGCCGTAACAGCAAAGCCGTTGCCAATAATGCCGTAGCAATGGGTAACGAAGCTGACGCGCAAAAAGAAGACACCATCGCCATCGGCTACAACGCCCAAGCCACGCAAAACCGTGCCGTGGCCTTCGGCAAAAACGCCCAAGCCACCGCAGGTGATTCCTTTGCCTTGGGCGACGCGGCAAAAGCCTCTGCAAGCAACGCTATTGCGTTCGGTAAAAATGCCAATGCCGCTCATGCAGACTCCATCGCATTGGGTGCCAATTCCGCGACTGAAGCAGCCGTTCAGACGACCTCTGCTACCGTTGGCGGCTTGACTTTCGGCAACTTCGCAGGTGCCGCACCTGAGTCCACACTCAGCATCGGTTCAGCAGGCAAAGAGCGCACGATTACCAACGTCGCCGCAGGCCGCATCAGCGACAGCAGCACTGATGCCATCAACGGCAGCCAGCTTTATGCGACTCAAAACGTCATGAACAACATCGGTACGACCGCAGTCGGCGTATTGGGCGGAGACGCAGCCATTGCGAATGACGGCACCATCACGATGACCAACATCGGCGGTACGGGCAAAGCCAACGTTCACGATGCGATTGCCGCAGTCAAAGAAACTGCCGAAAAAGGTTGGAACCTGAAAGCCAACGACGAAACCTCGTCTGAAAAAATTGCTGCTGGCGACACTGTAACCTTCAAAGAAGGCAAAAACATCAAAGTCAGCCGCGACGGTAAGAACATCACCGTAGCGACTTCAGACGACGTATCCTTCGATAAAGTAACCGTAGGTGGCAGCGTACTGACCGACAACGGACTGACTGTGGGCAACGGCAAAGCAGGCAAACCTGTCAGCCTGACCAAAGACGGTCTGAACAACGGCGGCAACAAGATTGCCAACGTAGCCGCAGGTGAAGCCGACACCGACGCAGTGAACGTTGCACAGCTCAAAGCAGCCGCAGCGAAAGCCACGTCTAAAGTGGACAGCGGCAACGACAACATCGTTGTTACGCCTAAACAAAACGCCGACGGCAGTACCACTTACACCGTGGCAACCGCACCCAACCTCAAAGCCGACAGCTTCACCGCAGGCGATACCGTTGTGAACAACGACAGCGTCAAAGTCGGCGATAAAGTGGCGCTGGGCAAAGACGGTCTGAAAGCAGGCGATGTCAACATCACCGCTGACGGCATCAATGCCGGCAATAAAGCCATCAGCAACGTAGCCAAAGGTGTGAAAGCCACCGACGCCGTCAACGTCGCCCAGTTGAACGAACAACTCGCCGCCACTGAAAAAACCACCACCGTCGTTGCCGGTAAGAACGTTACCGTCAGCGAAAAAGTGGACGGCAACAACACCGAGTACACGGTTAACGCCGACAAGACCACCCTCAGCCAAGCGGCGGGCGGTGCGGTTAAAGTCAGCGAAGGTACGAAAGACGCCGACGGCGTAACCGATTACGCCCTCGACCTGACCGACGAAGCCAAAGCCGACATCGCCAAAGGCGTAGCGGCGAAAGACGCGGTAGACAACAAAGGTCTGACCTTTGCCGCCGACAACGGCACGACCGGTGCGAAGAAACTGGGTGACAGCCTGAGCGTCAAAGGCGACGGCAACATCCTGACCCGCGCCGACGAAAACGGCATCGGCTTCTCTCTTGCCGACAAGATTACCGTCGGCAAAGCAGGCAAAGGCAACAAACCGCTCGTGATCGACGGTACCGCCGGTCTGATTTCCGGTCTAAGCAACACCACACTGGGTGGTGCGGACTTTGCTACCAAAGGTCAAGCCGCCAGCGAAGAGCAGTTGAACGCAGCCCAAGCCAACCTGGCGAACCTGCTCGGCGGTAACGCAGCCAACAACAACGGCAACGTGACCACCACCGACATCGGAGGTACCGGCAAAGACAACGTCCACGACGCCATTGCCGCAGTCAAAGAAACTGCCGACAAAGGTTGGAACCTGAACGCCAACGACGAAACCTCGTCTGAAAAAATCGGCGCAGGCGACACCGTAACCTTCAAAGAAGGCAAAAACGTCAAAGTCAGCCGCAACGGTAAAAACATCACCGTAGCGACTTCAGACGACGTCTCCTTTAACAAGGTTACCGTAGGCGGCAGCGTTCTGACCGACAACGGACTGACCGTGGGCAACGGCAAAGCAGGCAAACCTGTCAGCCTGACCAAAGACGGACTGGACAACGGCGGCAACAAAGTTACCAACGTAGCCAAAGGTACGGCGGATACTGACGCAGTGAACGTTGCACAGCTCAAAGCAGCCGCAGCGAAAGCGACGTCCAAAGTGGACAGCGGCAACGACAACATCGTCGTCACACCTGAGCAAAATGCCGACGGCAGCACCACTTACAAAGTGGCGACCGCACCTGACCTGAAGGCCGACAGCTTAACCGCAGGCGATACCGTTGTGAACAACGACGGCGTTAAAGTCGGCGACAAGGTGGCTCTGGGTAAAGACGGTCTGAAAGCAGGCGATGTCAACATCACTACCGATGGCATCAACGCAGGCAACAAAGCCATCAGTAACGTTGCCGCCGGTGTGAAAGACACCGATGCCGCCAACGTCGGACAGCTGAACCGTCTGATCGCCGCCGCCAAGACCGAAGTCGAAGCCGGTACCAACATCGCCAGCGTCACCAGCAAACAAGGTGCGAACGGTCAAACCGTTTACACCGTTAACGCAGACGGCGCGAGCGTCTCCGCAGGTTCCGACAACATCGTCGTGACCAAAGGCAGCAAAGACGCCGACAACGTAACCGACTACGCCGTTGACCTGTCTAAAGCCGTCAAAGCCGACATCGCCAAAGGCGTAGCGGCGAAAGACGCGGTAGACAACAAAGGCATCAGCTTCGCAGGCGACAGCGGTACGACCGTTGCCAACAAACTGGGCGATACCGTCGCCGTCAAAGGCGATGCCAACATCACCACCACCGCAGGTGCGAACGGCATTCAGGTCGGCCTCAACAAAGACCTGAAAGTCGACAGCGTCAAAGCAGGCGATACGGTTGTGAACAACAACGGCGTCAACGTCGGCGACAAAGTGGCGCTGGGCAAAGACGGTCTGAAAGCAGGCGATGTCAACATCACTGCCGAGGGCATCAACGCAGGCGGTAAGAAAGTGACCGGCGTCGCCGCAGGCACCGTCGCCGCAGGCAGCATCGATGCCGTCAACGGCGGACAACTGCACCAAGTTTACGAACTGATTGGCAGCAACGGCGGCAACGTCAACACCGCACCGCCTGCAGTTGAAGCAGACGGCAAAGCAGGCTTGGGTAATATCAAAAACATTACCCTGGTGGACAACAGCAACAACCCGAACGTGACCAACGTTACGAACGAGACCAAGATTGCCCAGTCCAACGGTTACAGCCTCGTGACCTACAACGTCGAAGACCAAGGCATGTACGTGACCAACAACGTCATCGAAGCCGTAGGCCGTATGAACGAACAAGGTATCAAGTTCTTCCATACCAACGACGGCGAAGTGAACCCTGACGTACAGGCACGCAACAGCGAAGACTCCAGCGCGAGCGGCGCATACGCCACGGCAGTCGGCTACCAAGCCGCTTCCAAAGGCACTAACGCCATCGCCATCGGTAAAGGTGCCAAAGCCAACGCCGAGAACACCATCGCCATCGGTACCGGCAACATCGTCAGCGGCAAAAACTCCGGCGCCATCGGTGACCCGACCGTAGTAAGCGGCAACAGTTCTTACTCCATCGGTAACAACAACAACGTATCCGCCGATAACGCCTACGCACTGGGCAGCAACATCAAAGCCACGGTTAAAGACTCCGTCTACCTCGGCGACCGCGCCCAAACCCAAGGCATCCATACGGCTGATGCGGCCAAAGGCGAAGCCTACACCTACGGCGGTCTGAACGACAAAGCCGTGGCAGGCAAAGCAGGTTCGACTGCCGCTGCGAACAAAGTGGCAGGTGTCGTTACCGTCGGCAACGGCACGGACGAGACCCGTCAGGTACAAGGTGTAGCCGCAGGTGTGGTATCGGCGGATTCGACCGATGCGATCAACGGCAGCCAGTTGTATTACACCAACCAGGCGATTGCCAACGTAGCGACACAAGCGACGGCGGCGAAAACCGAAGTTACCGCAGGTAAGAACGTCGTCGTTAACCAAACGACCGGCAACAGCGGCCAGACCGTGTACAACGTTGCTACTACCGATAAACTCGACGTAACCAGCGTGACTGCAGGCGGTGTAACCGTTAACGCGCAAGGTGTCAGCATCGCTGCTCCGACCGCCCATAATCCGGCGAATACCGTCAGCCTCAGCCCAATCGGTCTGAACAACGGTGGACAACGCATCACCAACGTCGCCCCGGCGAAAGAAGGTACCGATGCAGTCAACCTGAACCAGCTCGCCGGCGTGGGTAACGCCCTGCAAAACAACATCGAACGCGTCGGCAAAAAAGCCTATGCAGGTGTAGCGGGTGCGATTGCACAAGGCTCGATTCCGCAAGTTACCCGTCCGGGTGCGACCGGTATCGGCGTGGGCAGCGGCTACTACGGTGGTCAATCCGCCATGGCAATCGGCGTGTCTGCGATGAGCGACGGCGGTAACTGGGTTGTTAAAGGCAACTTCTCTGCCAACACAGACGGTCACGTCGGTGTCGGAGCAGGTGCGTTGTACCAGTGGTAAGTTAACGGTTCTTAACTGAAGCAAAGCAAAGCAAAGGTCGTCTGAAATCCAAACAGGGTTTCAGACGACCTTTTTTATATCTCGTATGAGGGATAAATTGGTTTTATTTGAAATTCATGGCTGGAAGGATGATGGAAGTTGTTTCTTCTGAAATCTAAAGCAACATCACGACTTTTTTAGACGACCTTTGGTGATTCAATTTACCAAATCCCTGTAAACGTTTTTTCCGCCCGCCAAAATTTCCAACGCGATTTGGGTGTGAGTGTTAATGCGCCGCCGTTTTCCCCATCGGTCGTCAAGGTCAGGTTTTTCAGACGACCTGTGTGCAGCGCCTGCCAAATCGGGCCGAACCAGCGTTGTTCCCAATCCTGCAAAATATCTTGGTAGGTCAGTACATCCGCCGTCGATCCGGTAACGGCCAAATCATCCATAAAAATGACAGCAGTGTCTGTTCTTGTTTCTTGCATCCAAGAGGCAAAAGCGCGAAAGTCGTATGGTGCATCTATGCGGCCGGAGGCAAATTGCGCCCACGGGCTGTCGGAGAATAGGGGGGATGATTGCTGCATCCCTTGAATATCATGCCACAGCCACAGACCGTTTATCGGCGGTGTTCCGAGTTGGTTGCGAATGTTGTTGATCGGGTGTTGGTGCAGCCACATTTGGATTTCTGTCTGCTTGGCCAGCCATTGTCCGCTATCTTTGCCTGACGCTTGTTCAGACGACCCCATTTGTCCGTAAATATCCAATGCAGGCTTAATTTGCCAGTCTTGCGGATTGGGTAATAAGACAAGCCACAAATCGGGGCGAACGGGGACGAACCGCCAACCCTCGTCCTGATAAAAATCAGATAGTTCGCGACATAATTCATCTGCCTCGTCAGTAGCAATACCGATATATTCGCCGCCAACGACGCTGACTTGGTGCAAACCCATCTGCTGCCATAGCGGGGAAGCCAATGCGGTAGGTTGTTGCTGTGGAACGTTTGCAGCAGTTTTTGCGTGTTCGAGCAGACTGCCGTCCCATAAATAACGCCCGTAAAATTCTGATGTTTCAACTGCTTGTTTGTGTAAATGTCCGAAGCGCAGCAGACGGTTGAAGGCGGGCAGGGTAAGAGATGGGACGGATTCGTCGCTTTGGCGGTTCAGTGACGGAATGGCAAGGGTCAGGTTCATGGCGGGCGGCAGGTTGGGAAAAAGCATCATTTTAAGGGAGAATACCGGCCATCCCCAAATGGCTATGGGATAGGGCGTTTGAATCAATATACGCGATTGTGATATAATTACGGACGTAAATTTCAGAAAAAACGGGTGTAAATCAAAACAATAGCCTTGATAATACGCCCTTGGTTCCCCATTGTGCTGTTTGCCGAACTATGAAAAAGGTCGTCTGAAAGACGGATCAATAGCAGACAGTCTTCTTTTAAATGAAAATCACATTGCCCGTGCGGATTGACAAAGCAGCCGCACCGCCGCATTAAAAGGATAATTCGTGATCGAAACAACCCGATTTCCCTTATTGCGCCGATTTTGGCACAACAAACCTATCCGCTGGTCTCTGTTGGGCATCCTTTTGCCTGTTTCCGGCGCGATGACTGCCTATGCAGTAACCGAACCTGTTCCCGAGTATCAAGGATTCAAAGTCGAGCGCGTTTCTGAAGAATTGCCGGCGGTTTATGTTGAAACCGGTAATTTTCAGTCCAGTTACTGGGCGCAAGAAGTCGTTCAGCAGGGAGACTCCCTCGCCGATGTGCTTACCCGCATGGGTGTACCCCAAACCGACATCAAGCAAATCATGGCGAAAAACAGTGCTGAACGCGATATGCAACATTTGCGCGCCAACCAGTCTGTCAATATCCGCATCGATGCTTCGGGACAAGTTACCGACGTACAGTTTTTCACGGATGAAGAGCTTGAGCGCAACCTTGTCGCTTTGGAAAAAGTCAAAGGCAAATGGCAGGCTTCTACATCGGAAGTGGATATGAAGACCATGCCGACCCTGCGTTCCGTCGTTGTCCGCACTTCCGCACGCGGTGCAATGGCGCAGGCGGAAATTCCTGTCGAAATCCGCGAGTCGCTGAGCGAAATTTTCTCCGACTTGCTGAGCTTGGAGGATTTGAAAGAAGGCGATGTAATACGATTGCTGTATGACAGCATGTATTTCCGCGGACAACAAATGGGTACGGGCAATATTCTGGCGGCTGAAATCATCAAAGGCGGTAAAAGCCATCAAGCCTATTACTACAGCCAGGGTAAAGGCGACGAAGAGAGCGGTAGCTATTATGATCAAAGCGGCAAATCGCTCCAGCAAAAAGCGGGCTTTAACATCGAGCCTGTCGTCTATACGCGCATTTCATCTCCATTCGGTTACCGGGTCCACCCCGTTTTGCATACCGTCCGTATGCATACCGGTATTGACTACGCAGCTCCTTCCGGTACGCCGATTAAAGCGACCGCTGACGGCGTGATTACCTTCAAAGGCTGGAAGGGCGGCTACGGTAATACCGTTATGATCCGCCATTCTAACGGCGTTGAAACCTTATACGGGCATATGAGCGCGTTTACCCCTGCCCAAGGTACGGTGCGTGCAGGCGAAGTGATCGGATTTGTTGGTACGACGGGACGTTCTACTGGTCCGCATCTGCACTATGAGGCACGCGTGAACAGTCAGCCTGTCAACCCGACTACGGTTGCCCTGCCGACACCTAAGCTGACGCCAACCAACATGGCTGCGTTCCGTCAGCAGCAAAAATCGGCAAATACCATACTTGCTTCTGTCCGCGGGCTGCCTGTTTCTGTGGCGCAATTGGATTAATCAGGCTGCCCTATTGGGGTATGCTTTAAAAGGTCGTCTGAAAACCAGGTTTAAGGTTTCAGACGACCTTTTACATTGGGATGGATACGAAAACTTTTTCCAGTTCATAGGGCTTGAGGAAAGTTTTTTGGGAGGGATTGCAAATAACAGAATGCGCTAGAATCTCAATGATATAGTGGATTAACTTTAAACCAGTACGGCGTTGCCTCGCCTTGGCTCAAAGAGAACGATTCTCTAAGGTGCTGAAGCACCAAGTGAATCGGTTCCGTACTATCTGTACTGTCTGCGGCTTCGTCGCCTTGTCCTGATTTAAAGTTAATCCACTATAAATTGATAGGAAATTGAAACGGAAATATCAGGACGGTATTTCTGCGAAAGAGATTTAGAGATATGTATTTGCTGTCATTTTGAAACATGCCTTCATGGCGGTGAGGGAGTACATTCGTTTTTGAGCAAGAGCGGCAGGTAATGTTTTTATTTCATGTGTTATGTTGTGTGATTGCCATAAGAGACTTGTTATCAAAAAAAGGTCGTCTGAAACCGAATTTGAGGTTTCAGACGACCTTTTTTTGATACGGGTACGCAGTTTTTAGCGTTCCTTTCAGTTTTCTTGTAAAGAAACCGTCTGTTTGGCGAGGGGGGCAGGATGCAGTGCAGTCAGCTTCTTCGTCAAGATATTCAAAATCACGCCGTAGGCCGGCAGGAAGAAGAGGGTGCAGATTGTGAGTTTGAACAGATAATCGACAAATGCGATGCCCTGCCAGTTTGCCGCCATAAATTCATCGCTGCTGGCGTAAAAGGCAATGGCGAAAAATACCAACGTATCCAAGGCGTTGCCGATGACGGTTGATGCGGTCGGGGCGATCCACCACGCTTTCAGACGACGTAATTTGTTGAACACAAAAATATCAAGGATTTGTCCGAGTGCGTAAGCGGCAAAGCTGGCTAAGGCGATGCGTCCGACAAAGGTGTTGAATTCGGACAGTGCGCCTAAGCCTGTCCAACTGCCGTCGTGGAACAAAACGGAAAAGATGTAGGAAAGCAAAAGGGCGGGGAACATGACCCAAAAGATAATCCGCCGTGCCAAGTGCGAACCGAAAATGCGGACGGTCAGGTCGGTGGCAAGGAAGATGAAGGGGAAGGAAAACGCGCCCCAAGTGGTGTGGATGCCGAAAATTTGGAAGGGAAACTGCACCAGATAGTTGCTCGCGGCGATGATGAGGATATGGAAAAGCACCAGCCAGAAGAGTGCCTTCTGTTGTTGCGCTGTTGTAAATTCGTACATGGAAATCTTTCGGAAAGGCTTTCAGACAACCTTTTCATGAAAAAGGTCGTCTGAAAATGCGTAAAAGGGGATGGATTATTGGCTGTTATGTTCGAACAGGCGTTTGCGTGCCAGTGTTTCAAACTCGGTACCTGCTTTGCCGTAATTGGCAAAGGGATGAATGGCGATGCCGCCGCGCGGTGTGAATTCGCCGAAAACTTCGATGTATTTCGGATCCATCAGTGCAATCAGGTCTTTCATGATGATGTTGACGCAGTCTTCATGAAAATCGCCGTGGTTGCGGAAGCTGAAGAGGTAGAGTTTCAGGGATTTGCTTTCCACCATTTTGATGTGCGGGATGTAGCGGATGTAGATGGTGGCAAAGTCGGGCTGCCCGGTCATGGGGCAGAGGCTGGTGAATTCGGGACAGACGAACTTGACGAAATAGTCGTTGTCGGGATGTTTGTTGTCAAATGCTTCAAGAATTTCGGGAGCGTAGCCGGTCGGATATTGGTTTTTTTGATTGCCCAAAAGCGAGATGCCTTGCAGCTCTTCGGTATTGCGGGACATGAGGGTTTCCTTAGTTTTTTAATGTGGGAGGTTTTCGAACCACGAAGGGCGGATTGTAATATAAGGCAGGGGTGATGTGTAACCTTTATTCAGCATCGGAGGTCGTCTGAAGATATTCGCAATTAAACGATTTGAATTGTAACCACAATTTTAAAAAATGATTAAAAATGTAATTTTTCAAATGATTGCTTTATTTTCAGCTTATTTCTGTCAATTGCGGGTAAATGAGGCTATGTGGTAAGAACTAAGCAGATGTTTGAAAGTTCTAAGAGTCGGTTTGATGGAAGACAAAAATGGGTAGTTCGCTCGAATGCAAATAATGTTTTATGCATAAAAAGTACCACTCGTTATTAACTTTAACCGATTGTCAGATTTTCATCAGAAGAATAGTCAATTAGATTAGTATGTTCACATAAAATAAATATTTGGTATTTTGATTCAATGATTTTTTCATCGTTACCCTCGTCCGAAGGGCCCAGCGATTGAAGTTGGTAATTAAGAGGAATAAACCATGAGTTTTTCACAAACCGATTTGACCACGGCATTAAAAACCCTATCTGACCGCCTGCCTCAATTTTCCGAGCAGCAGACCAGGGCAGGGCGGATGTTGCGGGTCGTAACCGAACGCCTCAGTTCACATCTGAATGACAATCTGAAAGTATATGGCATCAATGAAAACCTTTGGTTTGCCTTGATGGCGGTTTACGTCAGCCCGAACAGTGAGATTTTGCCATCACGCTTGAGTGATTTGATGGATCTGACCCGTACCAGTGCAACCCGATTGTCGGACGAAATGGTTAGCCGAGGCTGGGTTGCACGCTATATCAACCAGCAGGACCGCCGTCAGATTGTGCTAAAATTGACCCCCGAAGGTGAGGTTTTTATCCAAAAAGTATGGCCGCAGGTTTCCAGTACGAGCCAAGAGGCTTGGAAAGATTTCACCGATGAAGATTACAACCAGTTGCAATATTTGTTGGGTAAGCTGCTGCGCCGGCTGGAGGGCTGATAAAGCGGATGCAGGATGTGGCGGATACCGATGATAAAACGGAGTATTCCATGAAAGCCAATCCCTACAAACAGGGAATCTGTATCGCTACCGCCATTCTACTTTCTGCCTGCGCTCAATTCGGTAAACAGGCTCCTTTGGAAGAACCTACCAATTACGGGCTATCTGAAGGTAAGTCTGCAGCCATGGTTCAAGATGCGTGGTGGATGCAACTGAACGACCAAAAACTTAACCAATTAGTTGCACTCTCTATCCGTAATGCTCCCGATTTGCGTATTGCTAAGGCGCGCTTCGAACAAGCACAAGCGCAGCTGGGAATAACTGAAGCCGCAAACAAAATGCAAATCGGGTTGTCCTTGCGAGGGGCAGGAGCATATGTTGCTCCTAAGCCTTCATCCGGTCATATTGATACTGACCATACCTTATTATTGGCAAATACTGCTTTACAGGGTACTTGGTCGTTTGATTTTTGGGGTAAGAACCGGAAACAGGCTGCGTCCATATTAGGAAAGCGCAAAGCCATTCTGTACGAGGCTCATCAAACGCGCATTGATATCGCCAATGCGGTTGCATCACAATATTTCACATGGCAGATGTTGTTAATACAACAAAATCTATTATCTGAGCGTATGGAAACTGCAGACAAAATGCAGCAACTGATGCGCAGAAGGATTAATGCCCGCCTAGCTTCTGCAGAATCGCTTTATCCGGTTGAAATGCAACAGCAAAGTATGCAGTTGGAAAAGCTGGAGTTAGAGCGCCGAATTGCTAAAGTGCGTCATGCTTTAGCAATATTAAGCGGGACAACCCCTGACGGTTTATCTTTGTATATGCCTGAAAAAATGGCAGCAGTTCCCGTTGTTCCAGTCAATAAAATTCATGCAGATTTATTGGGTGCCCGCCCGGATATTGCTGCACAAAAAGCTATGTTGGAATCTCGGTTCAATACGGTCAAAGCAACAGAAGCTGAGTTTTACCCAAATATAGAACTCAAAGTTTTGGCAGGTCTGGCACATATTGATGCTTTTAATGTTGTACGAGGACGCACATCGGGTATGATTGGTGTACTTCCTGCCTTAAATCTGCCAATTTTTACTTCAGGAGCATTACAATCTAAGTTGGCAGGGCGGCGTGCTGAATATAACGAACAGGTAGCCCTTTATGACCGTACTGTTTTAAATGCTATGCGTGCTGCTGCTGATGCAGTTGTTGACTATCAAAATATGCAGAAACGACAAAGCGTTTGGGAAAAAATGCAGGAAACTGCTGAAAAAACAGTCCGTAACGCGAATAGTCGTGTCAATGCGGGATTAGATAATGGTCTATCTGCTCTACAAAAACAGAACGAACTTCTCCAGTTAAAAATGCAGAAAGCACAATATCAAGCCGAGTCATTGATTGCATGGAGTAATTTAAATACCCAATTGGGCGGAGGGTTTAAGCTTGAGCCTTTGGGACGAAATGTCTCAAAAAAAAGTACAGGTAAAAAAGTACGCTCAGGAAAACAATGGCGGCTTGTTAATCAAGCTGCCATTTTGCTCTCTGTTGATTGCTGATAGGGTATAAGTGGACTAGTAACAATTAGGGAATGTAAAGAAAGTTTTATAGAAATGCCAATATGATCCTCAATCAATTTACTATTTTAGTTTTCCCTTTGGTGTATTTGAATAATAGGGGCTGACTGTTTAGGAGCGATGACTAGGTTTCAAATGATGTTTTGTTGAGAAAAACACAAAACCCGTTACTTAAAAAGTAGCGGGCTTTGTGTTTTTCGGTTTTGAGTATCTGATATAAGGGGAACAGTATGTCTCGTATATGCGCACTCCGATGAGATAAGAAAATGAAGGGGGTCGTTGTTTAATGACTCGAAGCAGGACGGCATCCGAGTGATTACTATTATATAAT
>ERZ773254.1033-NODE-1033-length-13253-cov-27.239658_pt1 | contig 13253 bp, 7 predicted proteins | sample MGYA00580516_ERZ773254 | MGnify/ENA primary metagenome ERZ773254 (study PRJEB29015, sample SAMEA2738158) | human oral metagenome | biome: human oral; feature: human-associated habitat; material: saliva | place: China | collected 2192 ...
CGATTTTAGCCCTTAACTTTTATATGTGGAAAAGGTTTACCGGACAGCAATAATTTAATTTAAAAACTAAAGCTGTCAACTAAATCCAGTACATAGTAGAGAAGATGAACAGGACAAATAACTTTTGCCTGACTATACCTTTATTATAAATAAGCCCATAGTTAGTTACAGCACAAAAAAGCGGCTCCCTACAAAGGGAACCGCCCATATTTACATGATAATCAGATTAATTATTCAGTTGTAAAGTCTCAGCCTTCACACCAAAAGAGCCTGCTGAAACACTAAACAGGAAGTTGAATGTGACGGTTTTAGTAGTCTCATCGTAGGTACTTCCACTCTGGTCATTAGCTGAAATCATACCATATCGAGGATGTTCACGACCCGTTACGATGGTTTGAGGATAGACTGTAACCTTCGTTCCATTAATACTGAAAGCAAAACCATGGTCTACTCCCCACACATCCTTAATACGATAGCGACTGCCGACTTCGGAATATTCAACGTTAACAGTACCAAGATCACCGAACATATCGGAATGATAAACACCCGTACCATAAGGCTTGTAATCAAGTCCAGCAAACTCTATGCTTTGAGAAGTCCTCGTTCCACCTTTTACAGCTACAACTGTTACGGCATAAAGTCCGTGCAAATTAGTAACATACACATCCTTATAGTCAGATGCCTTCACGTCAACCTTCGTACCATGAGCAACAACATACTCTGCATAAGCATCTGCAGTCATGTTACGAGCTTCCTTTTCTGTCTTCAATTCTGCAAGATAATAGACCTCCCCCACAGCTGCATTGGTTGCTACACGGAAGAGACAATCATTATCAGAGTTGTATCCTGCACCTGCAGTATATTGATACACTGTAGCTATAGGAGTACCGTCATTACCTGGATCTGTACCGACCTCTTCCCTACAACCTGTGAGAGCCATAGCTGCAAGGACAAGCATCAGCAAGCTTTTAATATATTTCTTCATATTCATTTTACATTATTGATTTAACTATTATTGAAATACAAATGGAGCAGAGTCACCTGTTGGTTGCTTTGGATCAGGGTTCTGAGTCATACCACCATTGTAAGAAGACTCTGTATCAGTGAAGGTCCATACCATCCAACTAGGGATTTCTTCCACATTCCAACGAGCATTTTCAGTGTGATTCGTTCCAGCATAGCTGCGAATAATACCCTTATTGAGACGTTTGATATCAAATGTTGAGAAACCTTCTCCCCACAACTCTACACGGCGTTGCCACCATACCTCATTCTGGAAAGCAGAAGTTGAATTATTATAGTAAGCATCATTGTGCTGACCATAAGTGAAATTCGGATCACGTGTCTTAGCAAAGTCTATTAACAACTGCTTACCACGAGCCTCATCCTGCATACCAGCAGCCTCTATTTCTATGAGTTTCATCTCCTCAACACGCATCAATGGCACTGACACACACCAAGCTTCATACTTAACATCAGCCTTTCCTGCAGCATTACGGAACTTGAAACACATACCGTTTAAGCCATAACCATTTGCTTTACCACTCTCATACACACGCTCAGGATAGTTCGTATACTCTGCTAACTTCGTTACAGCATCAGCCTTTGACATACCATCAAGATCAAAAGTCAACCAACATTTCTTACGGAAGTCGGTTACTGGGATCGTTGTATAGAGATGGTGATCGATAACATTCACACCTCCATAGTTAGAAGCATAACCACCGCCGAAGCCGTTCTCTGGCAACATCACCGAACCCCAAGAGCAGTCACCGTCGTTATCAGAGATATTAATATCGCTGGATACAAACTTCGTTGCAAACATCCATGAGCTATTAGGAGTGTTAAATCCATTATCACGGCTCAGATAGTCAGTCTCGCTCATCATAGCATAACCTTGTTGTGCAAGCTTAGCATACTTCTCTGCATTCACCCAATCTTGCTTCTCAAGATAGGTACGTGCTTTCAAACCATAGACAACACTCAGGTCTGGCACATACTTATCAGTACGATTATAAGTGGCAAGATACTGTTCTGCAGCATCAAGATCCTTTAAGATAAACTCGAAGGCCTCATCCCATTTCATACGTTCTTGATGGATTGCTTCCTCAATAGTACGGTTTTCATCAGCTTTAATCGTAGTTAAAGCATTATGATCGACGATATAAGGCTTAGAAGCATACATGCGAACAAGGTCGAGATAGAACATAGCACGCATTGCATAAGCAATACCTGTACCCACTTTCTTGTCTGCTGGGGGCTCTGCATAATTATTAGCGCCCGCATTCTTTATAACATTATTACAGTTGGTAATCCACTTATAATATACTGTCCATGGGAATTGCGAAACCGCATAACCAGCTGATAGGTATTTTACATTCTGATACCAAACCTGATAATGGTTATTACTACCCGTTGCAATAACGTCTTGTCCCTCTACATCACGTGTCAAGAAGAAACTTGTGTAACCATAATCCCAAACATTCTGGTTATTACCTGGACTATAATCTCTCTTACCACTAAGTCCTGTAGTAAGACCACTCACCATATTGTCAAAGGCATTTGGAGCTTCTGCCACTTGATCAAGGGTAGCTTCACCACCCAGTGGTTCAACTTCCTCAATACAACCTGTAAGCATCGAAGTGCCTATTGCTGCGAGGATAATTGCTGAAAATATCTTTTTCATTGTCTTTTCATTTTATTGTTATTAATAACGATGTGCGAATCATCTCATTAGAAAGACAACTGCAAACCACCCATAATCGTACGTACAGGTGCATAAGCGTTGATACCTGCATGAGACGTTCCCTGGAAGCTATAACGTGGATCAAGACCCTTACGAGCTGACCAGAAGCAGAGGTTCTGACCTTGTACATAGATGCGAATCTTACTCAACATCAGAGCCCGAGCTATCTTTGCAGGAACGCTGTAACCAACAGTAAACGACTGGAAGTTAAGATACCTTGCACTTGTAAGGAAACGAGTAGACTGTGCTGTCATATCCTGATCAGTATACATAAAGCGTGGAATATCACTTGAAGTATTATCAGGTGTCCATGCCTTCAGGATATCTTTTGACAGATTATAGCCTTCGCTCTTCGTTGTTACGTTACCCATCAAGCCAGCATAACCAAAGTCATAAATCTTACCACCAATCTGATAATCAAAAATCAGGTTGACATCAAAGTCATATACACGTAAAGATGTTGTGAAACCACCATTTGCTACAGGCAACATCTGGTGTGTATACTTAGTAGCCTCACGCCAATCAGTTGTTAAGAATGAATGTTTTGTACCAGGTTTACTACTAACAGACATCTTTCCTGCCTTATAATCATTATATATGTCTTCATCAACCCAATACTGTGGCAATCCCTTATCGTTCACACCAGCATAATCAGCCAACATGGCATTATACAATGGCTGTCCCTCAGCATACCACATAGGAACGTTGAATCCTGCATTTACATCAGCTTGAGAGAAACCACCATACTGTGCGGTCTTTACAGGGTCAAGCTTCAAAGCCTTTGCTCTGTTATGTGAGATATTAGCAGATGCACTCCAAACAATATTCTTTGTACGGATGATATCACCATTTAATGTGAACTCAACACCTGTATTACGGATATCACCAAGGTTACCATAGTAACCACGAACACCCATACTCTCTGGAACACTAAGCCAAAAGAGCATATCCGTTGTCTTCTTGTTATAGAAGTTGAACTCACCATTCAAACGGTTCTGGAAGAGATTGAACTCAAGACCAAGGTTGAAGTTGGTTGTTGTTTCCCATGTAATCTTAGGGTTACCAATACCAGAGAAAGAAGGCAACATTGACTGTCCGCCACGTACAAGCGTGTACATGTCGATATAGTTGAAGTTTGGAATACCATCATTACCTTGCTGACCAATAGATGCTTTCAGCTTCAAATTATCAATCCACTTTGTATTTAGATTCTGGAAGAACTTCTCTTTACTAATAATCCATGCACCACCAATACTCCAGAAGTCACCCCAACGGTTCTTCTTAGCAAAACGGCTGGAAGCATCACGACGATAAGAAGCCTGTGCAAAATATTTCTGATCGAAGTTATAAAGGAAGTTTGCAAAGTAACCTTCTACGTTGTAATTCCGCTGATATGAATAGCTATTATAACGGTCAGCGAAGGCATTGATCTCCTGAATAGCAGGAGAGAAGCCACCACGTGCCAATGCTTCGAGGAAGTTATAATTCATCTTATACCACTCATGACCAACCATCAGCTGTACATCATGCAATCCAAATACCTTATGAGCATTCAATGTCTGTACGTAGTTCCAACGATAACTAACATCCGTATACTTGTCAATACTACCATTTGTTGCAGCAGCATTACCAATAAATGGATTCTCATAATGAGAGAAACGGCTCAGAATAAGTGTAATAGAGTTCGTTGAATTAAACTTCAACCATGGTGTGAATGTAATGTCAAAGTTCAATTGTCCTTGTAACTGGTCAAGGATATCATTCACCTTATTATACCTATTAGAACCCAGAGGGTTACCAGTCTGACTAAATGGGCGACCATTCAAGCCCTGGAAGTTTGTTGCAGGTACACCGAAGTCATACTGTGGATGTCCGAATCTATCTGTTGCAATGACTGGATTACCGTTTGCATCAATCGTACGCACATAGATTGGATAGATAGGAGAGATATACTGTGTGAAATAACCAAGGTTACTAGCATTTGAATTCGTATTACTCAAGTTTGGATTTGATTCACGATCAGCATGAACATAGCTGGCATTTGCTAAAAGATGCAACCAGTCTGTTGCCTGATAATCAGCTTTCAAACGAGCTGTGAAACGCTCATAGCCAGAGTTCTCAAGCACACCTTTCTCCTTCAAATAACCAATACTTGAATAGTAACTAATCTTAGAGTCACCACCACTTATATTAACATTATACTCCTGACGGAAACCATGACGATAAGCAGCATCTTTCCAATTATCAGGAAGAATATAGAACTTCTTTCCATTATATTCATACATACGGCCCAATGTAGCCTTCGGATTCAGCTTGCCATCAAGACCGATAAGGTTCTCACCTGTAGGAATCGTATAAGGATTATATTGTAAACCAAAGTTGGAGTTGGTGATAAAATTATCATTAGCCCACTGATTTGCCTGCTCGCGTGTCATACCTTTCTTATAGAAAGCATAGTTATAGAACTGCTTATAGTAAGCTTCCATATACTCTCCTGGATCAGTAAACACGTCATAATCTTGAATACTACGGCTTGTGACACCCCATTTTGACTCAAGATTAATAGTAGCTTTGCCTTTACCTTTCTTTGTTGTAATAAGAATAACACCAGCTGCACCACGAGCACCATAGAGAGCAGCAGATGAAGCATCTTTCAAAACAGTTACACTTTCAATATCATCCTGTGGGATATTACTCAAAGAAGCTGGATAAGGAGCACCATCCACGATGATCAACGGAGTTGTTGAAGCATAGAGAGAAGCAATACCACGAATATGGATACTTGCATTGTCAGCACCAGGAGCACCAGAGCTACCCGTCATTTGCAAACCTGGAACAGAACCAACAAGAGCATCCGCAACGTTAGTAGTAATCTTTTTCTTTAGGTCACCAGAGTTGACAACTGCAGCAGAACCAGCAAATGAAGCTTTCGACTGTGTTCCGAAAGCAACAACCATCACCTCATCCATAACCTTACCGTCAGGATCAAGCGCAATCTTCATCTTTGCTTTTCCTGTCAGCGTCTGTGTTTTCATACCGATGTAGGAAACTGTAATCTTCGAACCGGACTTTGCGGACAATGAGAAATGTCCATCAATGTCAGTTGCAGTACCGTTCTGTGTTCCCACAACTAAGATAGACGCACCAATGACAGGCTGTCCATCTTCAGAAGAGACAACAGTTCCGCTAATCTCAGTTTGCGCCAGTGCTGTTCCTAAGCATAGGAAAAAACCAGCAAAAAACATAATTAGTCTTCTTTTCATAAAATCAACTTTTTGTTAACAATTAATATAATTCTTTTGAAGTTTAGGCAATATGTATTTATGGCATTGCGAATTACATGGTAATAGTCAGCGAGTATTTTCGATCGGCTACAAATCTAATATTGTTTTTCTTAACTAACAAGTAAAAATAAACATAAGTTTAATATTTTAACATTAATTACGAATAACAATACTAAAAGTGTAAGGTTTTACCACATCAAACACACAACATAAGCTAAAAATAGCATCGAAAAATTTAATATTGTAAGTTATACACAATATAACAGATTGTTAGTTAGATTTTAAATAAAGAGCTTTTATGAAAAGATACAGCTTACATTATGACAACAAGAATTATCTATAATATGTCAAGGAATTATCTATAGTTACAAATTCCAACTATACTTCAATACAAGATAACCTTGTTAAGATCAACAAAAGGAAATACATCCCTATAACCCCTATATCATTTTCAAATTAGTTTACTGTCACTTTTAACACTTCCTACAAGTGTTTTATTATAAAGAAGTTATAGACGTAAAGTGAGTGACAGGAGTGACAGGAAAATTAAAACTGGGTTATTGATAAAAGAAAAAGCCATTTCAAAATCTATTATTTGATCTTGAAATGGCCATTTCTTTATCCTTGAGAGGATTTTAGCACTTACAAATTAAAACACATTAAATTAAATTTGCATCTAATACATCCTCTCTGGACATAAAGGTCTTAATTACTATACCCTGGATTCTGTTGTTTTTTAAGATTAGGATTAGCATCAGTCTCGCTACTAGGAATGGCAGCTAGCGACTTAAAGAAGTCACGGTTATAACTACGCACCTCCGCTGTTAGGATATCATGCCAACCACGATCAGCATCATTAGTGTAGCGGGTAATAGTCTCATTGTTACGCATAGCGTCAAAGAAACGCTGTCCCTCACCAACAAGTTCTTTACGACGTTCCAACAAAATACGTTGTAATGTAATATTTGCCGCTGTTACCTGCTGCGCAGTATCGCTCGTACGATTCTTGATAATATCATTCAAATACTGTGCAGCCTTTGTTGTGTTACCTGATTTAAAAGCCGCCTCAGCTGCATTGAGATAAACTTCTGAAAGACGAAGAATAGGTACATTAGAATAACGTACATCACCATTTGCAGCTGGCATCTTATTAAGATAAACTTTCGCACCATTAAACACATTTTTTTTATCAGCTGATGGGGCAAGGAACACATTAGCGCGCACATCTTGTGGATCCTCAGCAAGAAGTTCTACAAACTTCTTCGTGGCACAAACATCACCATAACCTGGAACACTCGGACGATTCTCTGCATACAGATATGCAATACCATTACGGTCGTTCCAATCGTTAGAATTGGTTATAGATAATTCGAAAAGCATCTCCTTTGAGTGATTCTTATCGTCTTTCTTCCACGCATTTACATATTCATCAGCTGCCCAAAGAGTATTTCCAGAGTTATTAATAACATCTTCAGCTGTAGAGAGAGCATCAGCCCAATCACCCTTTGTTAAATAGACACGTGAAAGCAATGCCTTAGCGGCATAAAGTCCCATGTATCCAACCTCAGGGCTAGTTGCTAACTTACCAGAATTAATTGCTTCATTCAGGTCTTTGATAACCTGTGTATAACATTCGGCAACTGTACTACGACCTGGCTTCGCTGTTGCTTCAAGTGTTTTGGTCACTAATGGCACACCTAACGAAGCGCCATTGTCTTCAGTATAAGTCTTACCGTAAACACGTGTGAGGTCAAAGGTTGCCATTGCTCGAAGTACCAAAGCCTCTGCCCTATATTGGTCTATTAGAGCCTTTGCAGCTGCATCATTTGCATCTGTCAATTTACCTCCATCTGCAGCTTCAATGATATGATTAGCCGTCTGAATAACAATATAAGGTGACTGCCATATACCATAGGCATTGAAGTTAGAAGCAGAAGTATACTCCATCTTGTAGTAGAATGAAGCACGATTACTACCATACTTTGAGTTATACTGTAAATCCTCTCCGTGCATCTCACCGTAAAGGAACATCTGCTGACCGTAATAGTCTGAGAAATTTGATGTACCCTTTAAGGCAGCATACATACCAGTACGAGCCGTACCCAAGTCTTCACTATTCTTGATAGCTGTTCCTGAAGGTACTCCATCACTTGGTGTCTGGTCAAAGAATTCGTCACCACATGATGCTAAGCCGAATAAAACGGCTGTAGCAAGCATGAAGCTATATATATTTTTATATGTTCTTTTCATAACTAATAGTTTCCATTAATTAAATTAGAATCCGAGTTCAATACCGAAAGTGAAGGTACGAAGTCCAGGGGTCTGGAACGTACAAACACCATCTACACGCATCTCTGGGTCAACATAGAGGTCCTTAGACTTCCATGTAAGCAAGTTGCTGGCTGAGAAGAAAGCACGTGCCTTGCTTAGTCCAAGATGTGACACCCACAAAGTCGGGGCAGTAAAACCAAGAGTAAGACTCTTTAAACGGAGGTAATCCGTTGGCATCAACCAGCGAGAAGAAGTCTGACTGGTATTTCCGTACTGGAACACTGGTTGTGATGCACTAGTATCTCCAGGACCCTTCCACATCTTATTGACATCATAATAAGCAGGAACCTGACCACCAAAGGTATAATCACCATTGTCATGTTGCCATGAAGCTGCATCATAAGCTTTTCCTCCAAGAGAGAAAGTGAAATTCAAACCGAAGTCAATGAACTTCCATGTGATATTATTGGTAAAACCACCCTCAAGCTTTGTCTCATGGTTACCAATGATAACCTTATTAGCCTTGTTAGGATCTGTTGTGGTATTACGTGCATTACTAGTTCCATCATTAATATAAAACAACTCCTTACCAGTTGCTGGGTCAACACCAGCATATTCAAATCCGTAGAAGCTGTAATAAGGTTCACCTACCTTATGGATACGTACACCACTGATAATCTGATTCTCATCGCCATAAATCTTTGTCAACTTATTATGGTTATGACCAAAGTTCAACATAGTAGTCCATGAGAAATCTTTCTTCTGTATATTATTGCTCTGGATAGTAACCTCATAACCATTGTTTCGTAATGAACCAACATTGATAGGAGATGTTGTAGCAGTAGAGACACCATCATAATAACCAGGAACAGCAGACATTGGTAAATCATAAATAAGATCAGAAGTAGTACGAACATAGTAATCGAACGTTACAGAGATACGATCAATGAATGTGAGGTCGAGACCAACGTTGAATGCACGGTTCTTTTCCCACTTCAGATTAGGATTAGCGATACCTACGATAGCCATACCCGACTTACCATTATAGTACTGACCATACTTATAAAGGCTCATATAGTCATAATAATTACCAGGTAATGTACCGTTGACACCGTAACTCAGACGCAACTTACCATCACTAAGTACTTTCTTCACAGGATCCATAAACTTCTCAGCTCCAAAACGCCATGCTGCTGATAGAGACCAGAAGTTACCCCAACGATTTTCCTCAGCTAGACGGCTACTACCATCACGACGGAAACTAACACCAGCATAATACCTATTATCATAGTTATAGTTCACGCGGCCTAACCAGCTTGCAAGTGTATAACCACGGGAATCACTACTTGCACGAGTAGTTCCAGCATTTGAGAACTCGTATAAGTTACCAGGGTAATCACTACCATTAAGATAGTTGTACTTTACAATGTACTTTTCAGTCTCATAACCTAAGAGGGCATCAATATTGTGTAAGCCAAAATTCTTTGCATAGCTCAACTGTGTTTGCCCATTTAACTGGCTAATAGAACCATTGTAGCGTTGTGCATTACCAGCAGGTCCACCATCATTAGAATAACGATCCCAAAGAACATCTTCATTATTAGAAGTGTAATCATAAGTCACTTTCTCGCTCAAATGAAGTGCATCCCATATGTTCCAGTCTAATTTCAATGTATTGAAAGCTCTCTTGATATCTGTCTTATCATAAGTATGAAGAGCCTCATAAATAGGGTTCACACTAACGATACTGTTAGTTTCTGGACCAGAAGCAAACGACCCATCAGGGAGATAAGCAATAGATGAAGGACTTTGCATAAAAGCATAGTTAGCAATTGGATTACCATAAGATGCCCCTCCATCACTTGTAAGGCTCTGATTCATCTTTGTAAAGAGTGACGAATAAGTCAGTACGAAACGACCAAACTTATGGGTAAGGTTTGCATTACCTGTGAATCGTTCCATACCTTGATTGGCAAATATACCAGTCTGCTTCATGTAAGAAAGTGAAGTATAGAACTGAGTATTATCATTACCTCCACTCAAGCTTACCTGATAATTTTGGTGATGACCTGTCTTTATAAGAAGTTTCTTCCAATCTGTCCAAGCATTGATAGCCTTACCACTTGCATCATAACCAACAACTGGTTTTTTAGCAAAATCATCAATATTGTCATCAGCAAAGGTTATTGCATCAGCCTCTGATTTACCCTCACCGTATAGAGCATAATTCTTTAAACCTTGGTAAAGCAAGCTACGACGTGCATCACCACCTAAGACAGGACGATAATCAATAGCTAAGTTTGAGAAACCCCAATCACTACGGAAATCAACATGAGTTTTACCCTTCTTACCACTCTTAGTAGTAATAACTATCACACCATTTGCTGCACGAGAACCATACAAAGAAGCCGCTGCAGCATCTTTAATAACTGTGATTGATTCAATATCATTACTATTCAGTGTTGCCAATGCATTCGTACCAGCTTCATTATAGTTACCTTGACCGAATCCATTGATATCACCTGAAAGCATAGGTGTACCATCAATAACATATAATGGATCATTACCAGCATTAATAGAACCCATACCGCGAATACGAATATTGCTTACTGAACCAGGAGCACCGGAAGCACTCGTCACTGTAACACCAGGAACAGAACCCGCAAGTTTATCCTGAACTGATGCTACAGGTACATCAGCAAGTTTACCAGGGTCAACGTTAGCAGCAGCACCAGTAAAACTTGACTTCTTAAAGTTACCATAACCAGTAACGATTACCTCGTCTAATGAGCCTGCCTCAGGTTTCAAAGTAACCTTCATTCCATCCTTTGCAGGAACAGTCTGGGGCTGTAAGCCGACATATTGAATACGCAACTGAGTTTTGCCCTCAGGTACCGTGAGATGGAAATTACCATCGATATCTGTCACTGTACCCATCTGTGTTCCAACAACAAGAATAGAAGCCCCAACTACAGGCTGCTTATCCTCGGAAGAGATTACAGTTCCGCTAATCTCAGTTTGCGCCAACGCTGTCCCTACACATAGGAACAAAGCGGCTAAAAACATCATTAGTCTTTTTTCCATAAATACGCTCTTTTTTATATTAATTATATGTATTATTTCCTAAGACAATCCTTATATATCTTGAAAAAGCTTACAGTTTGTAACTTATTAAACAAGAGTATTTAACAATTCACAAAGATAATGTAGCTATATTAAACATCCAAAGAAAAGTAAAAATTTAATCTTTATTTTTACATTTATTAATAATTAATATGCAAAAAGTGATAGTTTTCCGCATAATAATTGAATAATTCAAGGCTTTAAGTTGAAAGTTGTTTGTGAATAACAAGCTTTAAATTCTTACTAAATGGTATCATTTAGTCCCTTCAGGAGTGTTTTTCATGCCTCTGAGTATGACATTATCGACAGATTATAACCTTAACATTTATGACCATCATTGCATTTTATGCATGAATAAAGTGTATAAAGAAGAGCAGTCTCAAACCATCTGAAATACAGGGGAGGAATAGCCTTTGTCAAGATAATTACAAACAGGAAAAGAAAAGGGGCTCTTTCGCAATATAAAAGGGCACCTTTTGCAATGTAAAAGACGCCCTTTTGATGTGTAAAAGGGCATCTTTTGAACAGTAAAAGGGCACCTTTTAAAAATGAAAATATAACTATCTGACTTTCTGCAGATTACAAAGTACAAAATAAACAAAATCCGTTGATTTCAAGAAACCAACGGATAAGAAACGTGTAAGGTTATTTCAAATTTCCATTAATAACACACTTTAAAAATCAAAACTTAGTTGTCCATCACCTAAGAGATTATAGCTCTTACGATGATAGGGTGTAATGCCATGGTCACGAATGGCTTGCCGATGCTTCTTCGTTGGGTAGCCCATGTTGGATTGCCAGTTGTATTGAGGATATTCTTTTGCAAGACCGAGCATGTAATCATCACGATAAGTCTTGGCAAGAACTGATGCTGCAGCAATGGAAAGATACTTTCCGTCACCCTTTACTATCGTGGTGAAAGGTAAATCCTGATAAGGTTTGAAACGATTACCATCCACAATGACGGCTTCAGGACGCAAGGAAAGCTGGTCCAAAGCACGATGCATCGCCAGGAAGGAGGCATTAAGAATATTGATTTTATCTATTTCCTCTGGTGTGACAATACCCACTGCCCATGCCAGAGCATCACGCTGAATAACCTCACGCAGGGCATAGCGTTTCCTGGCTGTTAACTTCTTGGAATCATTTAGCAGATCATTCTCGTAACCGGAAGGGAGTATTACGGCTGCAGCATAGACACTTCCAGCAAGACATCCCCTACCCGCTTCATCGCATCCTGCTTCAACAAGATTATCATAATAATGACTTTTCAACATAGAACAAAGCCCCTTAACTGTTAATAAACCTTTCGTTTTAAAGTTAAATAACAAAGAAAATTTTTAGAGTGAACATCCTGTGCACATCGTACTACTAACTTTGCAAACGTAAACCACAGTTGGTTTTACACCTTATTATATATATAGCAAATAACAATAAGACAAAGAATATGAAAAAGGAAATGACTTTCACAGAGCAGAACACATCGTACAATGACCTCAGTAGACTTTTCAGCGATGGCTGTACATGGCTTCAAGCACCTATAATGTGGCTTAGAAGATATTACAGTGCCATACTTGAACGTGAAGTAAGTGCGAAACAAGCATCTTACATCACGCAAGCACAAGTGGCATTTGTATTTGCTGCATTCCCTATTATGTCGTCCTTCTTACTACATCTTGCTGCCGTTCTTTGGTTTGCAGCGAGCATTTACATGTGCAAGAGAGCCTAAAGGAATCAGAACATCATGGATACTCGCTTGATACCAGCGACCAAGGCGTCTACTTCCTCACGGGTGTTATAAAGTCCGAAAGAGGCACGAACAGTACCGA
>ERZ773254.1041-NODE-1041-length-13189-cov-2.869651_pt1 | contig 13189 bp, 9 predicted proteins | sample MGYA00580516_ERZ773254 | MGnify/ENA primary metagenome ERZ773254 (study PRJEB29015, sample SAMEA2738158) | human oral metagenome | biome: human oral; feature: human-associated habitat; material: saliva | place: China | collected 2192 ...
CATCTTGTGAATTTACAGCTCCTTCAGGAAGCGAATTCTTAAAGTGGGAGGTTAAAGTCGGAGCAGCGGCACCGGTATTTAAGATGCCGGGAGATAGAATAGCAGCGAGCGACAGCATAAGCGTTAAAGCGGTGTGGAGCAAGAAGATTACAGCTAAGTTCAATAGCGGCGATGAAGAAATAATCGGTAATCTTCCGGAAAACATCGTTATGTCCGTAAGTGGAGAAATTTTCTTGCCGCTACCTATGTTTACCGCAGTAGATGAAACCAAGGAATTTGTAGCATGGGAAGATGAGAACCATAACCAATATCTTCCGGGTGCAGCGTATATGCTTGATGCCGATACGGAATTTACGGCTGTATGGGAGGTAAAGGTACCTCCGATACAAACAAAAACCGTTAAATATAACTACAGCGAAGGCACTGAAGAGCAAAGCTATGAAGTGGGTACTGTGCTTTCACTTCCTAAATACGATGCAGACAAGCATCCTATACCGCAAGGTATGAAGTTTGCAGGATGGAAGGTAGAAGTAGCGGGCGAGCATGCTAAGATATTGGAAGTAGGAGACAGTTTTGAGCTGAAGGATGATACCGTTATCACTCCGGAATATGCAAAGATTCCTCCTAAGCCATTGGCTAAGCTGAAGATTAAAGCTCCTAAGGTTTTTAAAATTAAAAAGAAGGCTAGAAGAGCACAGTTAAAGCTTGTTATAAAGGGTGCTAAGCTTGCAGATCTTAAAAAACTCAAGGCGGAGTTAAAGCTCGGCAAGAGGCTTATTAAAAAGATGAACTTAAAATCAATCAATAAAAGGGGAGTATATAAGATTAAATTAACAGCTAAGGAAATTAAGAAGTTTAAAAAAGGAAAGCTCAGTTTTATAGTAATCGGAAACAACAGTATTGCAGGAATAAAGGTGACTATTAATTTTGCTTTTAAATAATAAACATTTTGTTTATCGGTATTAGTGGAAAGGATACGGTCGAGCGATGAAAATTAAGTCTAAGGTATTGAGTCTGATATTGTCGTTAGCTATGCTGATTACGGCATTTATGCCGTCGATGGCAGCTTCTTCCAAGCAAGAAAAAAATAATGCCGGCAATGCATATACAAAAAAGGTGGGCGGTAAGAAACTTGCCGGAAAATCAAAGCCGGGCAGCAAGATCGTTAAGAAGGCTAAGGGAAAAACTACCAAGTCCAATCGTAAGAATCCTGCAAAGCCGACAGGCAGAGAAACTATGGTAAAGATAACCTTCGATGCCGGTGGTGGAAACGGTGAGATGAAAGAAGAGGAGGTAGAAAAAAATTCCGAATATGAATTACCTGAATGTGAATTCGAACCTCCGAGCGAAGCAAAGGAATTTTCCGAATGGGAGGTGAGAATAGGTAAGGCAGCTCCTAAGTTATACAAAAAGGATGATACCATCATAGCTTCTGATAACGTGAAGTGTAAGGCCATATGGAAAAATCGTCCTGTTGCTCGCTTTGACAAAAATGGCGGAAGCACGGAAATGGAAGATGAATTTTCCAGCCTGGATGAAGAATATGAGGTGCCTCGTTGCAGTATTAAACCTCCTGCAGGAAAGGTATTTAGTAAGTGGCATGTAGAAATGGACGGTTATCATAAGGATATTAAACCGGGTGAAATCATAACGGTTTTAGCTGATATGAACTTCAAACCTATTTGGGAGGAGACTCCATTTGATGTATATAAAATCAGTTACCTTCCGGGAGGAGCCGGCGGAAATATGAATCCCGAATATGCAGCTATGAACAGCAATTTCGTAATACCTGAACCGGAGTTTGAACAGGAAGGGGGGACAGGACTCAGAGGATATAAAGTAAAGGTCGGTAGCAATGATTTAGGACTTAAACGTGTTGGCGATATAATTAGAATCACCGATGATACAACGCTGGAAGCGGTTTTTGAAGATATGTATATGATCCACATCGACCCTAATGCACCGGATGAAAACGAAGATACTGATGAATGCCTGCCGGGAGATAATTATGTTTTGCCTAAGCCAAAATTTGATGCACCTTCGGGAAAGGTTTTTGATTACTGGGAGGTAAAAACAGATGAAAATGCACCTACAGGAGAAAGCAAGCAGCCATTTGATAAGGTAAAATGCGATAGTGACTTATTCATAAAAGCTATATGGAAAAATGCACCTTCAACAAAGTTCAATATTAAATTCAATAAAAACGGTGGTACCGGCACCATGGAAAGCAAGAAGGTGCCGAAGGATTCCTGGTTTGAAATACCGCATTCTGAGTTTGAAGCTCCGGACAGGAAGAGCTTTAAGCATTGGCAGGTGACTGTTGGAAATGCCGCTCCCGAGACATATGAAGACACATCCGGTGATTGGATTCATGTAAAAGGGGATGTGGAATTTAAAGCTATATATGAAGATATTCCGGTGGTTCAGTATGATCCGAATGAAGGCACGGGTTCGATTCCCGATGAATGGGTTGAAGAAGGCAATGAATATACGCTACCTTCTACATGTAAAATAACCCCGCCGGCGGGTATGATATTTGATAAATGGCAAATACGCATGAACGGTTTTATTAAGGACTTTAACCCCGGAGCTAAATTCACGGTAACTCATGATGTTATTGTAAAGCCTCTATGGAAGGTTGATCCTGCACCGGGAAAGGTTACGGTTTCCTTTGATAAAAACGGCGGAAGCGGTAATATGAATTCCGTAGAGGTAAATAAATACAGCGAATATAAATTACCTGCATGTACTTTTACAGCACCTGAGGGTATGGAATTTGATAAATGGTCTGTTAAGATAGGCGATGATCCTGCTGAAGATAAAAATCCCGGCGAAAAGGTAACGGCAAGTGATAACATTAAGGTTACAGCTATGTGGAGAGCAAAGCCTAAGGTAAATGTAACTTTTGATAAAAACGGCGGTAGCGGAAACATGCCTGCTAAGGCGATCGTAAAAGACAGTGAATACACCTTACCTGTATGTCGATTTACAGCACCTGCCGATAAGGAATTCGACAAGTGGTCGGTTACCGTAACAGGATTTCCTGCTGTAGATAAAATGCCGGGAGAGAGCATAGTAGCGAGTGATAATATTACAGTTAAGGCTATATGGAAGGAAAAGACACCGCCGCCGGCACCTGCACCTGTTAAGGTGAATGTTACGTTTAACGGTAACACGGGAAGCGGCAGCATGCCCGCCGTAGAGGTAGAAAAAGGTAGCAACTATACGCTTCCTGTATGTGGTTTTACAGCACCTGCTGATAAAGAATTCGACAAGTGGTCGGTTGTCGTAGCAGGATCTCCTGCTGTAGATAAATGGCCGGGAGAGAGTATAGTAGCTGGCGGCGATGTAAGTGTTACCGCTATGTGGAAGGCGAAGACAGTACCGCCTGTGCCACCTGTACCGGTACCCGACAAGGCAAATATAACGTTTAACAAAAACGGCGGTAGCGGTAATATGGATCTTATTCAGGTAGAAAAGGGCAGTAATTATACACTTCCTGTATGCAGCTTTACAGCCCCAACGGATAAGGAATTTGACAAGTGGTCGGTTATTATCGGTTCTGCAACTGCAGTAGATAAGCAGCCGGGCGAGGGCATAGTAGCAAGTGATAATGTAGCTGTCACTGCGTTATGGAAAGAGAAGGCGGCACCACCTGTTCCTCCTGCACCTGATAAGGTAAAAATCACCTTTAATCCTAATGGCGGCACTCAGACTATGAGTGAAGTAGAAGTGGATAGAGACAGCGAATATACACTTCCCGAATGTGGATTTACACCACCTGCTGATAAGGAATTCGATAAGTGGCAGCTTGAAATGAATGGATTTGCAAAGTTTGCAGGTCCGGGAGAAGCCTTTAAAGTACTCTCAAACACGACAGTGATGCCTATATGGAAGGATAAGGCTGTAACGGAAGTAGGTATTAAATACGAAGCAAATGGCGGCAGTGGTGAAATGGCTCAGGAAACAATAGCAAAGAATGATAAGTTTACAATACCTGCCTGCGAATACAAGGCTCCTGCAGGTTCAGCATTTAAACATTGGGAAGTAACCATCGGAGAAGAAGGTGCAGTGAATAAGCTACCCGGCGAAAAGATCATAGCTAAGGAAGGAATTACACTAAAAGCTATATGGAAGAAGCAGGTAACGATAAGCTTTAACAATGGTAGCGAAGAAATCGTCGGAACACTTCCAAATGAAATAGTAACTTCAATCGGAAAGAAGATTTACTTGCCTTTACCGAAATTCAAGGCAAAAAATGATAACAAGGTATTTGCAGCTTGGGAAGATTCAAATAAGAAGCAATATAAGCCGGGCAGTGCGTTCTTGGCAGGTGACGATGCGAAATTCACTGCTGTATGGAAGGATAAGACCCCTGAGGTAGAATACACTACCTTGAAGTTCGAATATGAGGATAGCAGCATTGGAATGAAAGAACGTAAATACGTTTTAGACTCTAAGGTGACAATGCCTAAGTTCAGCGGAAAAATCCCTGAAGGCAAGGGTGAATTTTCTCACTGGAAGGCAGTTAACAACAAAGAAGTGATAGAAAGGCTAGAAGCGGGAGACAGCTTTACAATTAAAGGTGATACCGTTGCTACGCCGGTCTTTAAAGAAGTGCAACCTCCTAAGGTTACTCTTAAATTAACAGCTAACACAAAATTGCTTAAAATAACTAAAAAAAACAAGGCTGCAAAATTAAAGTTTACAATTAGAGGCGAGGGTATCAGTATTCAAGATATTAAGGCTTTAAAGGGCGTACTTACGAAAGGTAAGACAAATATAACAGGAGTAAGCCTTAAAACCATAGGTAAGGGCGGTGTATTTACAATAAACCTCAATAAAAAACTCATTGCTAAAATCAAGAAAAAAAGGGGAGCATTGGTGTTCACCATCCTTAAAGGTGAAAAAACAAAGGCCACCTCAGTTAAGATTAAGGTTGTTATAAAGAAGAAATAAGAATACAAAGTAATCTACCTCCTTGATGAGCAAAAAGGGTGCTACGGCACTCTTTTTTGCTGGAGGCATAGGTTTTTTTGTCATTAATTGCAAAAAAAAATATATTATGGTAGAATCCAATGTGTTGGTTTTAGTACGAAACTTTTAAATATAGAGCATAACACGTTTAGGAGGAGAGTGTGAAAAATAGTAAAAGCATTTTAGTGTATCTTGCTATAATCGGACTTGTTATAGGACTTGCTTTTATCCTTACGGAAAAGAGCACGTCTGAAGTAAAGAGCATCACGTATTCGAAGATGAATCGCCTCTTTAAAGATGAAAAGGTAAAAACCGTAAACATTACGGATAGAGAGATAAATGCAAAACTTTCGGACGGAAAGAAGGTAAAGGCATATTATGGCACACATAGCCAGATAGCTGAATTAGAAAAAGAATATATACTCCCTCAGATGAAGTCCGGCAAAATTGAACTTGACAGCGATCCTCCGCAGAAGAAAAAATGGTATGAAAACCTGCTAGGTCCGATACTCATGCTCGGCGTTATGATAATTTTAACCATGATGCTCATAAATAGGGCAGGTGGCGGTGGAAAAGCCATGAGTTTCGGCAAGAGCAGGGCGAGACTGATAAGAGATGATGAAAAAGAAAAGATAACGTTTGCCGATGTTGCGGGGCTAAAGGAAGAGAAGCAGGAATTGTCAGAAATAGTGGACTTTCTTAAGAATCCTGCTAAATTTAAAGAGCTTGGAGCAAGGGTGCCTAAGGGAGTACTTCTCGTAGGTCCTCCGGGTACCGGTAAAACTTACATATCCAAGGCTGCTGCAGGAGAAGCCGATGTGCCTTTTTACACAATAAGCGGTTCCGATTTCGTTGAAATGTTTGTCGGTGTAGGAGCTTCACGTGTAAGAGACCTGTTTGCAGAGGCAAAGAAGAATGCACCGTGCATAGTGTTTATAGATGAAATTGATGCGGTAGGAAGGCAAAGAGGCGCAGGACTCGGAGGAGGCCACGATGAACGTGAACAGACTCTAAACCAACTCCTCGTAGAGATGGATGGCTTTGCTATAAATTCAGGGATAATAGTTTTGGCGGCAACGAACAGACCGGACATTTTAGACCCTGCATTGCTAAGACCGGGCAGATTTGACAGACAGGTCGTTATAGGAATTCCGGATTTAAAAGCGAGGGAAGAGATATTTAAGGTACATGCCAAAAATAAGCCGCTTGATAAGAGCGTTAACGAAGAGGTACTTGCCAGGATGACACCGGGATTTACGCCTGCAGATATAGAAAATATGCTAAATGAAGCGGCTCTGCTTACGGCGAGAAGAAACGGCAGTGTAATTCAATCCGAGGATATAGAAGAAGCCATAACAAAGGTGATAGCAGGACCTCAAAAACGAAGCAAGAAGATTTCAGACGAGGAAAGAAGACTCACAGCCTACCACGAAGCAGGACATGCCATATTATCCCAACATCTCGAAACGCAGGATCCTGTGCATCAGATAACCATCATCCCAAGAGGCATGGCAGGCGGTTTTACGATGACTCTTCCTGAGAAGGAAAAGACATACGCTACAAAAAAAAGCATGTATGAAGACATAGTAGATCTTTTAGGGGGCAGGGTTGCTGAAATGCTAAAACTCGAAGATGTAAGTACAGGCGCAAGCAACGACATACAAAGAGCAACGGATATAGCAAGAGCCATGGTTACAAAATATGGATTCAGCGACAGACTCGGCTTGGTAAACTACAGCGATGGTGAAGAGGTATTCCTCGGCAAGGATTTCTCTACCAAGAAAAATTATTCAGAGGGCATAGCATCTGAAATCGACAAGGAAATACGAGAGATAATAGACGTGGCCTTTACAGAAGCAAAGGACATACTTACAGAATATATAGAAGATCTTGAGAAGGTTGCTATGGCATTGCTTGAGCTTGAAACCATAAACGGTGATCAGTTCAGGAGGCTGGTAGTAGATGGAATTACTAAAGAAGAATTGGTTTCAGAAGTGCTGAAAGATAAAAAGCAGGGAGGCCCAAATGAATAAGACTGTAAAAGAGTGCATGGATCTGGATGTTTTCAAAAACGCCAGGTTGCTTGCCGGTGCAAAAGGTGTCGAAAACGTGGTGACCGGACTGTCGGTTCTTGACATGGTGAAGGAAGATGATGTAAAACGCTTTAATTCGGAAAAGGGATTGCTGTTTTTTACGGGATTTTTAGGCGTTTTGGAAAATGAAAGAGTGCAGTGCAGGTTAATCCAAAAACTCGCTGAAGGCGGACATAGCGGTCTTGTAATAATGTACATGGGAAGAGGCATAAAGGAACTCGATACCAGCGTAATAAGGAGCGCCGAGTCTGCTAACCTGCCTTTAATTGTGGTTGATGATAATAAGCTTAATTATTCTCATATGATAAATGCTATCACGGGAGATGACAAAAAAAATAAAGAAGGTGAAAGTCATCTGATTTCAGAGGTTGTAAAGACTTTGCTTGATTTTGACAAGCACTCCGACTTTGAATCTGCGATAAAGGAAGCTGCCGTTGCAAATGATTTTCAGGTAATATTGCTAGGGGCAAACTTCAATCCTATATTTACTGTAGAGACAAGGAAGAGGGAGACTATACAAGAGGCTGTAAAGAAGGCCAGAGAAAACAGATTGGACGGTAAGCAGCGCTCAAGCGTATTTGTGAGCGTAAATGGAATAGATACGTATTGGAGAACCGTTAGAATTGAAGAGACCAGTTACTACATGTTTTTGGTAGATAATGAAGACATGTACACGTCTGAGGATATGAATAAACTTTCTGAAGTCATAGAACTTTCTATGGGAATGTGGAATTATAAACCGAAGCGTGATTCGAAAACGGAACTCATAAGAGCTTTAGTGAGAGGGAATAAGCCCCTTGCATATTCATTAAATGAAGAAGCCAAGATAAAGCCCAGTGAAATCCTCAGTGTATTCTTTGCAAAGGATATAAGCTCTGAGAGCTGTGAAGATATATTCTTAAGGTTTGAAAAAGAAGAAGGCTTTTCACTTCATAGGATTTCCGATAACGGGGAGACATACGGCATGATAACAAGGGTAAACGCAAACCTTGATAAAGTCGGAGAATTTAAACAAAAATGTTCCGAGCTATATGAATCCTTGAAAGGCAACAAAAGTGCCAGAATTTTCCATATAACGGGCATAGACGGCATAGACGGCGTAGCAGATGCCTATAAGGAAATAGAAGAAAGCTGGTCTTTTGCGCAGAATATCTTTCCTTATAAGAGAGTATTTACAAAATATGAAATGGCTCTCGTAAGCAACTGTATAGATATTGAGGTGGGTGAGGGAAAAATTAAGAAAAATTACATTGACCTTCTTGCTCCGTTTGCTTTGATATCATCAAAAAAGCGGGAACAACTTTTAGGAACGCTGGAAACCTTTGTACTGGATTCCGGCATGAATGCAGCCAAAACCAGTGAACTGATCGGGATACACATAAATACGGTGAAGTATAGACTGAGGAAGATAAATGCCACTTCTCGGAGTAGAGATAACGGGAAACAGGGTTATACCCGGGCTTACGATAGCTGTTGCTCTAAAGCGTCTCGAAAAACTTATGCCATAAGGGCTCATAATAGTTATTTTGTTTATTTTTTCGATATAGGAGAAGAAGATGTTATTAGCTTTTGATGTTGGGAATTCCAATATTGTTATTGGTGTGTTCGATAATTTGCATATGAAACACAGCTTTCGAATAGAGACAAACGGCAACAAGAGTGCAGATGAATACGGAATGATTGTAAACCAGTTCTTCAGCTATGAAAAGATAAACATGAGCGATATTGATGACATAATCATTTCAACTGTCGTGCCTTCAGTGCTATATTCCCTTCAGCATTTTTCAAGAAAGTACTTTGGAAAAGAGGCTATAGTGGTAGAGCCCGGCATAAAGACGGGAATAATAATTAAATACGATAATCCAAAGCAGGTAGGTTCTGATAGAATCGTAAATGCGGTTGCGGCTTATCACAAATACGGAGGACCTGTAATAATAATAGACTTCGGTACGGCTACAACATTTTGCGCAGTATCTAAAAATGCGGAATACCTTGGAGGTGCAATAGCACCGGGTATAAAGATAGCATCCGAAGCGCTTTTTGAAAAAACGGCAAAGCTACCTAAGATAGAACTCGAAGATCCCGGCAAGGCTATATGCAGAAACACCATAAACAGCATGCAGGCTGGTGTTGTGTACGGTCACATGGGAATGATTAAGTTTATAGTAGAAAAAATGAAAAAGGAAATCATAAACTGCGCGAGCATCGGTTGCTGCGATGATGAAATTATAAAGGTCATAGGAACGGGCGGAATGGCTACCATGATAGACAAAGGGACCCAGGTTTTTGATGCGGTTGAGCCGCATCTTACGCTCGAGGGACTTGCACTGATATACGAAAAAAATAATGATAACTCCAGGTAATGTTATAGGCGACATAGAACTTCCATCTCCCTTTTTGATGGCACCTCTGGCAGGATTTACTGATAATGCGGTAAGAACCATAACTTTGGAGTTTGGAGCGGGACTTGTATATTCTGAAATGGTTAGCGCCAAGGGTCTTATCTATGAGCAAAAAAATACCGAAGAACTCCTTGATTTTAGAGGTGCTGATGGCTTTATCGCCATTCAAATATTCGGGAGCGATCCGGATGCTGTTGCGCACGGAATACAGTGTATAGAGAATAAGGGAAATGCAATAGTAGATATAAATATGGGCTGTCCCATGCAAAAGATCGTAAAAAGCGGTTCCGGCGCAGCTCTAATGAAAAGACCGGACATCATTTACGATATGGTAAAAGACGCTGTAAAGATCACGCAAAAACCTGTTACTGCGAAGATAAGAATCGGTTGGGACAATAATAATATCAATGCCGTTGACTGCGCTAAGGCGATTGAAAGTGCCGGCGCAAGTGCAGTAGCAGTTCATGGAAGAACCGCTAAACAGAAGTATGAAGGCAGTGTAAATAGGGATGTAATAGCTTCAGTAAAACAAAGCGTTTCTATACCCGTTATTGGCAATGGTGATATAAAAAGCGCTAAAGAAGCTCTGGAATTTATGGATGAAACAGGCTGTGATATGGTTATGATAGGAAGGGGAGCCATAGGTAAACCTTGGATTTTTAAATCGTGTAACATGGCGCTTTCTGAAATTCGTAAGGGTAAGAGCATAGATGAGATTACTGAATACGAGCCCTGTGCAGATGAAATTTTGAATACATTAAAAAAATTGATAGACCTTACGGTATCATACAAGGGTGAAAAGAGGGCTTTGCTTGAGCTTAGAAAGAAATTATCCAAATATTTAAAGAACACATCGGGAGTTAAGGATTATCGAAAGCGACTTTATGAAGCCGGAACAAAAATAGAACTTATGGGCATAATATATGAGTATTGTGATAAATTAAGCCGGTTATAAAAATGCTATAATATAGCTATTAAATATGGAGGATTGTATGGGAAGATTAAGTGAAGCTATATTAAAAAGCGATAAGATTGTGATAAAAATCGGCAGCAATGTTCTTTCGGACGACAATGGCAGGGTTAATGAACTTATATTCAAGGACATTGCAGAGCAGGTGACTGAATTATATAACATGGGGAAAAAGCTCATGATAGTTTCATCGGGTGCAGGAATTTGTGGCGTCGGTGAACTCAATAAGTGGGACAGGCGAAGGGATCTTAACTATAGGCAGGCTCTATGTGCTATAGGCCAGGTGGAACTCATAAATGCATATAAAAAGTATCTTAATAAAATGGATATGAAGGCGGCGCAGATTCTCCTTACAAGAAATGATTTTAAAGATAGCGGTAGATCGCTAAGCATCAGAAATGTGCTCTTTACGCTCATAGATGAGGGAGTTATCCCAATTATAAACGAGAATGATACCGTTGCCACTGAAGAGCTTAAGATAGGAGATAATGATACCTTGGGCGCCTTGACGGCGGAGCTATGGAATGCGAACCTTCTTATAATGCTCGGACAAATATCAGGAATTTACGATAAGTCCCCCGATAAAACGGATGCAAAACTCATAAAAGAGGCCAGCGACCTTGATGAACTTAGAAATTCAATTGAAATCGGGGATAGAAGCGATTTTGGAAGCGGGGGCGTGGAAACGAAGCTAAGTGCCGCCGAAAGGCTTAAAAGCCACAATATTCCTGTTATTCTACTTAATGGAAAGCATGAACATGCAATAATAAAAGCTATTAACGACAAGGAAGACGGTACTATTTTATATTAAAATCGGGAGGATCGTATGAGAAGTATAGGATTTATAGGCGTAGGCAATATGGGCGGAGCGATAGCAAAGTCCATCTTAAATAAAAAGGACGGCGCCGATACCATCTATGTTTTTGATGCAGATGATAAAAAGAAGGATGACTTTGCGGGTTTAGGCGCTGTGGCTACTGATTCAGCTAAGGAGCTTACTAAAGCATCCGACGTTGTTTTTTTAGGAGTAAAACCCGATATTGCATTGAATGTTTTGAAGGATATAGCTAGTGAATTTAACAGCAATAAGATTTTGATATCCATGGTATCTGCTACAACCATAGAAGAAATAGGAAATATTATAGGCGGAATGAAAATCATGAGAATTATGCCAAACACACCTGCCATGATAGGTGAAGGCACGACAGCGGTCTGTAGCAGCAACAACATGTCTAAGGCGGATGTGGATGAAGCAATTGCTATTATAGAGATGTTTGGGAGCACTTATATGATTGAGGAGGATCTCATGCATTGCGCCATAGGGATCAGCGGTTCGAGTCCCGCCTATACCTACATGTACATAAAACAACTCATGAACTCTGCCATTACAAGGGGACTCTCTGAAAAAACTGCAAGGGACGTTGCCGCACATGCTGTGATAGGAGCTGCAAAAATGGTGCTTTCGAGTACCGAATCTCTTGATACATTGATAGATAACGTTTGTTCAAAGGGCGGTACTACGATTGAAGCTGTTAATTTACTCGAAAGTAATGGATTTTATGAACTTGTCGATAGAGGATTTAATGCGGCTTATGAAAAGTCTAAGGCTATGAGCGAGGAAAATAATTAATGATTTTTAGGGAAGAAACGATAGACAGTAAGCTCGTTTATGACGGCAAGGTGATAAAGGTATGCGAAGAACATGTCAGAGTAGAAACGGGTAATATAGCGACGAGAGAGATAGTAATGCATAGAGGCGCAGTTGCCGTTGTTGCGCTTACAGATGATAACAAGATAGTTTTAGAAAAGCAGTATCGAAAGGCTATAGACGATGTTGTGCTTGAAATCCCTGCGGGGAAAATAGAACACGACGATGATGATATTAAAGGTAGAGCCAGAACGGAGCTTATGGAGGAGACAGGTTTTGATGCAAAGGATATTAAACTTATCCATAAGAGTTTTCCAAGTGTGGGCTATTCCAAGGAAGAGATATATTTTTATTTAGCAACGGAGCTGACACCGGGAAAGCCCTGTACGGAAGAAGGAGAAAACATTGAAATCCTACTCATAGATTTTGATGAAGCCTATAAAATGGCAAAAGAGGGTAAGTTCTTGGATGCAAAGTCAACCATAGGCATTTTATTGGCCTATTTAAATAGACATAGTGAATAAACATAGCTTTACAGAAAAGGACATGAAATATGAAAAAAAATAAGGACATGAAGAATTTTTTTGTGTATCTTGAAAAAGACAGATCTCTTTCTACGAGCACAATAGGGGCATATCATGAAGATCTGCAAGCCTTTCACATATTCGTCTATGGAAAGGGCATAAAAGGATATAAGAGGGTAAAAAATACGGATATCGATGATTTTGTCGAAAACTTAAAAAGGCAGGATTATGCGCCGGCTACCATAAGAAGGAGGATATCATCTGTAAGAGCCTTCTATAATTATCTTGTAAATACTGGGGCTATGCGAAAGAATCCAACTCTAGGACTTAAGGCACCTAAACTCAACAAAAAAACTATAGATTATTTCACCGTCGAAGAAATAGATTTGCTTCTTGCTTCTGTTACAGACGACACGGATAGTGGTATAAGAGATAAAGCCGTACTTGAATTAATGTATGCAGCAGGGCTTCAACTGACTGAGCTTTTAGAACTTAAAATGAGCGATGTGGATATAAGAGCCGGTCTTATTACAGCGGGGCTTAAAAAAAGGAGGGTAATACCGATCGGAAGTCAT
>ERZ773254.1042-NODE-1042-length-13173-cov-7.486736_pt1 | contig 13173 bp, 1 predicted proteins | sample MGYA00580516_ERZ773254 | MGnify/ENA primary metagenome ERZ773254 (study PRJEB29015, sample SAMEA2738158) | human oral metagenome | biome: human oral; feature: human-associated habitat; material: saliva | place: China | collected 2192 ...
AGAAATAATCATCAAAGCCCATATCATGAATAACAGCCAATTCTTGGTCTAGACGGTCTTGATATTCTTTACCAGCTAACCCCTTCTGAGCAAGCCCCAATTCAGCACGTTCTCTCAACTCTTCTACTGCTGGTCTAGCTGGATTAAAGCGAGGCAATTTCAGACTAGTATCCAAGTCATAAGAGATGCCTGAAATAAGCTTTTCTAAATTGTCCAAGGCTTGAGGAAAACGTTCTTGAAATAGTTTCTCTAAAGAACTTGCAGATAAAAGCACATCTTGTCGTGAACGCAAGGGAACTTCTCTGAGGGGTAGATTTTCTTTAATCGCTGTTAACACTTGCAGAACTTCTCTATCCCTGCTTTCAAAAGCATTGACTCGATAAAGGGGTAAAATAGGATGATGAAATTCGCTGGCCAGTGTTTCTGGATAAACTCCAATATAGTAATCACAACCTAAATTTAGCGAATCCAGTTCATCAAAATAGGGCACAATGACCGCAATATCCTCTAGATACTGAGACAGAATTGACCAAGTTTTCTCCCCCTGCATCTTGGCTGTTGAAAGTTTCATCAACTGCTGATAACCCACACTAGATAGGGCTAAAAAGCGCAAATTCACATCCTTATCATCTACAAGTGCATTCATTTCAAGCCCTAATAAAGGATGAATGCCATATTTTTTTGTAACCTCTAGAAAGTCGAAAGCCCCATAAAGATTGTCAATATCCATCATAGCCAGATGAGTGTAGCCATATTCTTTAGCTGCTCTCACATACTTGTCAATAGAAATGACACTCTCCATAAAACTATAGACTGTTTTTGTATCTAGTTGCGCAATCAATTTACACTTCTCCTCTATTGTTCTCACTATATTATACCATTTTCAAAAAGAGAAAGAAAAGAACCTGAGATATTAAATCTCAAGTTCTTTCTTTGTCTGATTGCAAGTTAGCATCTAATGAGAATCAAAATGATTATTCTTCATCTTCTCTTTTCTTACGAGCAATCAATCCAAATCCACTTAGGGCTCCTAGAAGTCCAAGCGCTGCAAGGCTAGCGTGATCTTCTGTACCTGTATTTGGAAGTTCACGTTGACCTTCCATGTATTGAGGTGTAGAAGGCGCTGCTGGTTGAGCTGGAGTTACTGGAGTACCATTATTATTTCCGTTGTTATCTCCATTATCTGCAGGTGTTACAGGTTGTGGAGTTTCTGGTTCTGGTTTTGGCTCAGGTTTTGGTTCCGGCTTAGGCTCTGGTTTAGGAGTTGGAGCTGGAGTTGGGCCTGGGTAAGGAGTTGAATTTGGTGTAGGATCCTTAGGAATGTAGTTGATTGGTGTATCTTTCGTTGGATCACCAGGTACTTCTGGTACTTCGTATCCTTTTGTTGGATCATTTGGATCAACTGGTTTCAATGGTTGTCCTTCTGGATCTACAGGGATAAATCCTGGTACATAAGGTACTTTAGGTTTATCAGTTCCAGGTTTAGTTGGATCTTTAGGATCATTTGGATATGTGATTGGATTTGTTGGTGTTCCTGGAATATTTGGAATCCATGAACCTAACTTATCGTAAATCACTGTTTCATTGATATCCTTGATTGTATCAGGTGTTACTTTAACATCTTTAGTTGATGATTCTAGATCACCAGCTTTAGCAATGTATCCTTTCACAACTGGTACTGGGTATCCGTTGAAGATGTCATCGTTACGATCTGTTGTCCATTCTCCATATGTGATTTCACCAGTTACTAAGTTCACTTTCGCTTCACGAGTAAACTTGATAGTTTCTGTACGAGTTTCAGAAACTTCGTTTCCATTGCGATCCACATACTTGATAGTACGTGTAGCTGATTTCTCAGTTACAAGATCTTTCACAGTATTTGGCCATACTGGGCTATTTGGATCGTTAGGGAATACTGGCTTACCTGGCTCTGGTGTAGATGGTGTTACTGGAGTTCCATCTGGGTTCTTCGGTAAGTTTGGATCATTTGGATCTACTGGCTTACCTGGTGTAACTGGAATGATTCTTTCAGCTACTGTTACATTAAAGATTTGATCTACAGATTTATCTTTATCAAATACTCTGTCTGTATCTTTAGATGGGAACTCGTTCTTAACGACTCTGTATCCAGCTTTTTCAAGCTTTTCAATCGTCTTAGTTACTTCATCAACTTTAGACTTAGTGAAGTTAGCTCCTGAATCACCCTCATCGACTACCGGAGTTGACACTACTTTACCTTTTTCATCTACGAAGTTAGTGATAGCTTTTTGCTTATCAGTCACGTAAGTGATTGGTGTATCTGTTCTTGGATTTGTTGGTACTGGTGGTACTTCATATCCTTTCGTTGGATCGTTTGGATCTACTGGTGTTAATGGAACTAGTGGGTTGTCCGGACTAATTGGTTTAGTTGGGTCTTTTGGTACCACTGATGTAGTTCCTGGGATATAAGGCACTTTAGGTTTATCAGTTCCTGGTTTAGTTGGATCGTTCGGATCATTTGGATATGGAAGTGGATCAATTGGTGTTTCACCTTCTGGTACTTTCGGTACCCATGAACCAAGTTTAGTGTAAACTACTTCGATGTTTTCATCTTTAGAGTCTGCAGTTAATCCTGTTGTAGTTGCTACTTCTTTTTGTTTGGCATCTTTCAGGATGTATCCGTTAACGACTGGTGATTCAACTTTATCGAATGTTGTATCTCCATCCTTAGCTGTCCAGTTACCGTAAGTAATTACACCTGTTACTGAATTGATCTTAGCTTCACGATTGAATGTAACTTTATCAGTTACTTTCTTAGCTACTTCCTCACCTTTTTCGTTAACATACTTAATTGTACGGTTCACGTGGCGAGTTGTATCAATCTTCTTGATTAGATCTTCAGTCCATTTTGGTCCATCAGGGTTCTTAGGATCGATTGGATCACCCGGTTTTGGTTTATTTGGATCATTTGGATTTTCTGGATCTACTGGTTTGATTGGCTCAACGTGTGGTTTAACTGTTACTACAAAGCTTTGATCAACTTTTGTATCTTTATCGTAGTTCTTATCTGTAGCTGTTGTGAATCCGTCACTTACTAGGTCATATCCTAGAGCTTTCAATTCAGCAAGTTTAGCTACTGTACTGTACTCGATTGGTTCTCCAGATTTACCTTCTAGGTTATCTGTGTGAAGTACTGTTCCTGTTCCTTCTACCACATAAGTTACTTTCGCTTTTTGAGTATCTTTCTCATAAGTGATTTGCGTATCTTCTGTTGGATTTTCAGGTGTTGGTGGAACATATCCTTTACTTGGATCGTTTGGATCTACTGGTTTCAGTGGATTTCCATTTGGATCTTTTGGAGTTGTTCCTGGAACGTGAGGAATCACTGTTGTTGGTGTTCCTGGTCTAGTTGGATCTGTTGGATCGTTTGGATATTGAGGTTTCTCAACTTTTGGAACTTCGAATCCTTCTGGTACTTTTGGTACATATTTACCTAGTGGTGTGTAAACAACATTTACTACAGAATCAGCTGCATCGTGAGCTACGTTCTCTACTTTTTCAGCTGCTTTAATATCCGCAACGTATCCGTCGATAACTGGTGATGTTACTTCAGCTAATGTTTGAGGTTCAGTCCAATCAGAAGTATAAGTGATTTCACCTGTTACTTTGTTTAAATCACCTTTACGAGAGTAACGAAGTTTTTGTTCTACAGTAGCTGCAGCTTCTTGACCACGTTTAGCTTCTTCTACTTTATCAGTATTAGCGTATCTGTAGTTGATTGTACGATTTACTTCATCTAGTAATCCTAGTTGTTCAAATGTACGTTGTTTTGGATCTCCAGGTACTTTGTCTCCTGGTTTTGGAGTAACATTAGGATTGTTTGGATCTAGCGGTTTATCTGGATCGATTGGAGTGATTCCTTCTTTAACGATTACGTAGTAAACTTGGCTAATTCCATCATTACCTTTGTCATCTTTATCATCAAATGTACGATTCGATTCAGCGTAGAATGCTACACGTTCTGTAGTGTAGACTGGATCAGTTGGAGCGATTACTTCGTAACCTTTAGCCTCTAATTCAGCTTTAACACTGTCAACATTTGTTGTCTTGATAGCTTTACCTGTATCTCCTGCTTCTGCAACTGATACATGAACGGCAGTTCCATCCTCTTTAATGAAGTGAACTAGAGCAACTTGAGAACCATCTTTCACATACGTGATTGTAGTGTTTTGAGTTGGGTCTTCTGGTACTTTCGGTACTTCATATCCTTTCGTTGGATCGTTAGGATCTTTCGGAGTTAATGGTTTACCGTTTGGACCTACTGGTGTTGTTCCAGGGATGTATGGTACTACTGGAGTTTCAGTAGGTGTTCCTGGTTTTGTAGGATCTTCATTAGTTGGAGTTTCATATGGTTTTGGTGTTAAATCAGTTCCTGCTGGAGGTGTTACTCCTTCTGGAATTACCGGTACATATGAACCTAGTTTACGGTAGATAATTGTTTCTTCACTATCTTTATCCGTAGCTTTAACACTTTCACGAGCTGTTGATTTAGCTGCTGAAGCTACATATCCTTCTTTAGCTGGTGTTGGCACAGCATCGATTGTTGTATCGTTATCTTTAGCTGTCCATGTACCGTAGTTAGAGATTGCTCCTGTTACTGGATCTAAGTCAGCTGTACGAGTGAATGTTAATGTTTGGACATTATCAGGGATACCTGCATCTGATCCATCAGCTAGTTTATAATGAACTGTGTGAGTTACTTCTTCGATTAATCCTAATTCTTTGTAAGTACGTCCTTTTGGATCGTTTGGTACTTTATCTTCAGGTTTTGGAGTAACATCTGGTGTGTTTGGATCAACTGGTTTGCTTGGATCAACATTCGTTGGTTTTGTAGTATAGATTACTGTTTCATTGATATCTTCAGCAGTTGCTGTTACTTCTGATGCTGGTACAGTCTCTTTATCTGGAGTGAAGTTTGTAACTTTTGGTGAAGTTACAGCTTCAAATGTTTGAGCTGGTGACCAGTCTCCGAATGTAATCTTACCAGTTACTGGGTTGATTGTCGCTGAACGTTTGAACTCTTTAGTTTCTTGAACTGAATCAGCAGCTTTTGATCCATCTGCATAAACATACTTGATTGTACGTTTAACTTCTTCTTTACGTCCGTCTTCTAACTCTTTGATTAACTCTGGAGTCCATTTTGGTCCTGTTGGATTATTTGGATCGATTGGTTGATCGTTCGTTGGAGTTGGATCGTTTGGATTTACAGTAATTGGCTTAGCAGTTACTAGGACTTTGTATACTTGGTTAGTCTTAGAATCTGCATCGAATGTACCATCTGTTGGGTAGTTGTTTTCTACAACTGTGTAACCTTTAGCTTTAAGTGCCTCAATTGTTGCTGTTACATCAGCAGCTTTAGTAAATGCTTTTCCTGTATCACCAGTATCTACTACTGATTCTGCTACTGCACCTTTTTCAGTCTTATCCGTTTCACTATTTACTTCAATGAAGTGAACAACAGCTACTTGTGATCCATCTTTAACATAGGTAATTGTAGTGTTTTCTGTTGGATCTGTTGGTAAGCCTGGTACTTCATATCCTTTAGTTGGATCGTTAGGATCTTTCGGTGTTAATGGTTTTCCATTTGGTCCTACTGGTGTTGTTCCAGGAATGTATGGAACTACTGGAGTTTCAGTAGGTGTTCCTGGTTTTGTAGGATCTGCTGGAGTTGCATTTGGATATGGTTTTGGATTTAAGTCAGCATCTGCCGGAGGTGTGATGCCTTCTGGTACTACTGGTACATATGAACCAAGTTTACGGTAGATAATTGTTTCTTCACTATCTTTATCCGTAGCTGATACATTTGTACGTTCTGTAGATGTTTTCGCTGAAGCCACGTATCCATCTTTATTTGGTGTTGTTACAGCATCAATTGTTGTATCTCCACCTTTAGCTTTCCATGTACCGTAGTTAGAGATTGCTCCTGTTACTGGATCTACCTCTGCAGTACGTGTAAATGTTAATGTTTGTACATTATCAGCGATACCTGCATCTGAACCGTCTTCAAGTTTGTAGTGAACTGTGTGTGTTACTTCTTCAACTAAACCTAGTTCTCTGTACGTACGTCCTTTTGGATCATTAGGTACTACATCATCAGGTTGTGGAGTAACATTTGGATTTGTTGGATCTGTTGGTTTGTTAGGGTCTACAGTTGTTGGTTTTGTAGAGTAGATTACTGTCTCTTCAAAGTCTTTATCTGTAGCCGCTACAGTTTTCGCTGGCACATCTGCAACTGTTGGTGTTACACCTGCAACTGCCGCAGTGTATTTCTCAAGTGTTGGAGAAGTTACTGCTTCGAATGTTTGATCAGCTGACCAATCTCCGTATGTGATTTCTCCTGTCGCTACATTAATCTTACCAGAACGTGTGAACTTAAGTGTTTTGACTTTCTTATCAGCTACACTTGTTAAATCAGACTCTGCTACTGGAGTACCATCTTCGTATACATACTTAATTGTACGTGTTACTTCTTCTTGTACTTTTACTGCGTTGATTAATGCTTCAGTCCATTTTGGTCCGTCTGGATTATTTGGATCGATTGGCGTTACACCTGGAGTTGGTTTTGGATTGTCGTCACTTGATGGTTTAGTTGGATCAAATGATGGAACATCTACTACTTTAGCTTTGAATTTCACAACATATTCTTGATCAACTGCAGCATCTTTATCGAATTTATCTGTTGATTTGAATCCATTATCAACTAGTTCGTAGCCTTTCTTAACTAACTCAGCAATCTTATCAGTTACTGAAGTTGCTGTTGTAGCTGGATAGGCTGCTTCAGATTTACCTGTTACTGCGATTGGATCTGCAAGACCTGGAGTAATGACTTTATCAGTATTAGTAGGATCTACTTCTACAAATTTAACCACAGCTTTTTGGTCTACTGGAGTATAAAGAACTGTAATCTTGTAGTCATCTGCTTCTGCATCGATTGCTGCTGTTGCTTCAACAGTAGCGTTATCTGGAACATAACCAGTTACTTCTGGAGAATTAACAAGGTTGAATTTATCATCTTTAGCTTTTTCTGCATCAGATAGGGTAATTGCATCGTTAGATGTTCCACCTACTGGAGTCCATGGTCCAAATGTAACGATTGATTTTTGAACATCTGTTGCATCTGCTGCAATTGCTTTGTTTGTGATGTGATCGAAGTAAACTGTACGAGCTTTGTATTCTTCAGGAGAATCATATCCGCTCTTATCTAATACTGCTTTATAAGTAGCGTATTCTGTTGGATATTCTTTAGCTGCTAATGTGTAGTCAATTGTACGATCACGTTCAAAGTGAAGTGTTTCAGTTACTGTCGGTGCAGCCGTTGTTCCACGTTTATCTGCTGGTACATCATCTGTACTTGCATATTTGTACTCGATTGTACGTGTTACTTCTTGGGTATCTTTAATTTTACGAGTAACTTTTTTGTGACGTAGGTAAACGTTAAATGCTTGATCTACTTCTTTATCATCATCAAACTTACGTCCACCCTCAATAGCTGTACCTTGAGTGTTATTTGTATAGTCATCTGTGACTAATTCATAACCAAGATCTTCATATTTCTTGATTGTTTCAGCTGTTGTATAAGGGATCGCAGTATGAGATTTACCTTGAAGCGTTGTAACACCATAAGTTGTTTTCGCATCTGCACCTGTTGCAGGAGCTGGATTAGCATTTTGCACTTCAAGAATACGATCATCACCTGTAGCATCTAAGTCGATGTAGGTTACTTTAGCTTTTTGAGTATCAGCTTTGTAAACAACATACATATCAAAGTCATCTTTATCGTCTGAACGAACTTCTGAAACTAATGGTTCATATGCTCCAACGTCTTTCGTATTATCTGCAACTGGAGTATATAATCCTACAGGTTGTTTTCCATTGTGGATGTGTCCCATCTTACCATCAGTACCAGGACTTGTGAAGTCAGCTGTTACTACTTCAGCAGTATATCCTTTTACTGTTGGTGAGATAATTTCTTTAAATTTAGAGTTTTCATCACTTGAAGCTGTCCATTTACCGATGATAATTGAACCTTGGTTGAACTTAGTACCTGCTGGAATTGTATCCCCAACATTGTAAACATGACCTGTTGCATCTGTAACTTGGTTTGTCGTAACCATCTCTTTATCTGTCGCACCTGCTTCAGAGAAGATCTTGTAATCACGAGTATAGTCAATCGTTTGTGTACGAGTAACTGGCGTGTTATCGATTGCTACGATTGGGTCATTATCTTTATATGAATCTTGACTTGCAGGATTGTCATTATCGTTTTCATATACATAATGAATGGTACGAGTGATTGAAGCTTTTGACTGTGGCTTAACGATTGGTGTATACGTTGCTTTACCATAGTCTGTACCATATTTACTTGTTACTGGGTCCCCAGCTACTTTATCGTTATAGTCGATATCTGGTTGTTGTTTTGTTACACCAGTACCAGTACCTACAAAACTTGGATGTGGAGTGAATGTAATTTCACCAGTATCTTGATTTAGCGTATACTTACCTTCATTTTCAATCACAATTTCTGTATCCGTCACTTTAGTGTAACGACGAGGTACACTTGTTACTACACCAGTCAATGGATCAATATGAACTGCGTTCGGAAGAGTTTCATCTATTAAGTTTGTATAAGTTGTTTTTTCACGAGTTCCTGCTGGGATCGTATCTACTGAATTCTTAGAGTAAGTCTTTCCATTTGCAGCAGTAAACTCAGTTACAGACCCACCAACTAATTGATCTACTGTTGTATCGTTAGCAAGAGTAATATCAGGCTTTCTGCTCACTCGGTTACCAGGTACATTTTCACCTGTTTTATAAGTGATTTCCCAGAATGAACGTTGAGCTTCTCCTCTAATATTTAAAGGAGTTACTAAAACATCTCCAACTTTTAGTTTTTGGCCAGTTGGAACAACAACCTGAGCGCCATCTCTAATTACTGTAGTTGGTTCAACAGTCGTTGGCTCTTTACTCATTACTTTAGCACCTGCCGGAACTGTACCACCGCCGTAATTTACATTATGAAGTGTTACATTTCCTGTACCTGTAATTGTATATGTTTTATTGTTTTCAAATACTGGAGTTCCTGCTGGAAGAGTTTTTGGAGCGAATGTAGCTTGCGTTCCATCATCTAGGGTTATTGTTGTTGGTTCTGTTACCTTAGTATTTTCTCTATAAAATTTACCAGGAATCTCTTTCTTAGTTGCAAAAGTTGGTTTCTTAGTTTTATCTAGTATTACATAATCAGATGTATATTTAACATCCTCAACTTTGTCATTTGATACAGTTTCGACAGTACCATAAACTGGAATTGTTGGATTAGATTTTTGAACAGCACCTTGAACATCCTCCGTAGTAGTATCTTCCCCTACTGGACGAACATCGATCACCGTTGGAATATAACTAGTATCCATCGATTTGGCACCGTTATTTCCGTCATTTACATTTTCTAATACTTTATCTTTTTCAGCTAGAGTTGTACTTGTTAGAGATTCTCTAATTGTATCTTCTGTAGCTTCCCATCCAGTGTGACTTCCATTATCATCCCACGCACGGATAGCTACCCCTTTAGCTGTACCTACAAATCCTGCTTCTGGTTGGAAACTAATCTTAGTGAAGCTTAAAGAACCTTGTGTAGTATTCTTACCTTCTGCAGAACCTTCATTTAGTTTATAAACCCCAACTTTGTTCCCAGCTGTATCATATTCAGTATATTCAGATAAGTAGTACTCAGTTTTTCCTGTCAATTTATTCGTTACTTTAACAGCTGTACCAAGAGTATTTCCTCTTGCATCTTTAACAACTACCTCAGTACCATTGTAAATTGTTTGACTTAGTTTGTCTTTCACCTCGACAGTTTTACCTGTTGGTTCTTCAGATTTAACAACCGTATCATTTAACACCATCTTAGGCGCTGTATTATTATCAATTTCCGCCCATTGTTTATAGTTCGATTCAATTGTTTTACCACTAGCCTTGAACATGGCATTGGTAGGGAAATTCACTTCTTGTTTTTTCCCTTGGAAATCTTTTGTTTCATGACGTGTTCCACGAGGTGGGTGAATAACGTTCGCAACAAAGTCTTCTACTTCCCCTGAAGATGCCAATCCTGTTGGTAATCTCAAGTCGTTTTTGTCTACAGAAACACGTAAACGAACACCAAGATTATCTACTGATGTGTTTAATAATTGTGGTGTGTTCTTAAATGTAATGTCATAAGTTCCATCAGCATTAGCGGTAACTAATTCAGATGATTCATAAAGGTCGAATCTACCATTTCCGTTAAAGTCAACCCATCCACGAACATAAGCTACATCATTATTAACCCCACGGTTAACTTTGACACCTTTTAAGACATATTCATTCTCACTTGCATGACGTAGTGTGTACTTAGTCGCTACTGCCGGGTCAAGAAGTTGTCCTTCACCTTCATCAGGTAGGTTACCTACACCAAGTCCACGTGTTGCTTGGTTATATAACCCTTTAATTGGGAAACCATCTCCACCTTGTAATGTATTAGCTGTTGATAGAATTTCACCATTTTTAATAGCCACTTGCGTTCCATCAGCCATACGAATTACAGGGTTTTTACCATCTAATAAGTATGTTCCTGTCTGTCCTTTTGAGTTTGTAACTTGAGTTGAACCACTAACAAGACTGATTTCTTTATAATCTTCTGAGTTAACTAAGTCATCTAGTACCCATGCGCCATTTGGCTCAGCGATTGTTGTACGGAAGTCTGTATCTGCAGGAACATCCCCTAAATATGGCTGTGTAGCTGTTACTTGCTTTCCATCTTTTTCTTTATTAAAGTTACCGATGATATGTTGTGCAGAACCATAAGAGGCTGGTGCATCCCCACCATCATAAACAACGAAACCTATAGTTGCTGATTGGCTACCATTGGCATTAATGTAAACTCCTAAGTTTTCAACATTTTGAGTAAGACCTATTGGAAGATCATAACCATTATTAATACCTGAATCAAATGGTCCAAATAATTGACTTCCATAACCTGTTTCTGTTTTATTCGTCCATTCAGAAAGCTTATAACCTGTTGATAACGTAGCATTTGTTTTTCTGTCGAAAGTATTTAAAAAGTTACCGTTACCTTCTCTGTTTGGAAACAACCCTTTAGAAGCTGTTTTATTTTTGTTCAGGCGCATGAACTCTTCCCAAGGTGTTCCATCAGTCTCAAACTGTGTGAATTCCGCCACACTTAAATCTTCTGAGTCAGCTGCAATGGCATTGACTGCTACTGGGCGTCCATTATATGTTGCCGATAATTGGAACTTAACACCGACGTTACCGCCATCATAAGCTGGAGCAAAGGCAGTTAATCGTTCACGAGTTACCCCATTTGAATCTTTATATTTAGTTTCAAATCCAGCTAATCGCAAATGACTCCAGTTTGGATCCTGTCTTGTTACAATGACGTCTTCACGTTGAACAACACCATCAACCGGACTTCTGTTAATATTTTCAGGTTCACCGTTAGCTTTATTTAGAGTATATGTTTCTGTCGTGACTTTTTTACGGGAAAGGGAACTTACTGTAGCACTTAATGTATAACCTTTTACCTTAGTCGGTACATCAAAACGCATACCTTCTTGAAGGACTTCGAATATTTCATTATTTCCTCGTCCACTAGATTGATTTTCTTGTACTTCTTTTTTTACATCATTATACGTTTTCCACAACGTATATTTAGCTAATCCAGATGCTAAAAATGCAGGGTCATTCGTTTTCTTACCTACTAACTCAGGATGTGTTGTAGATTCAAGAACTGTACGAACCATTGTAAAACGTCCACGTTCTTGACGTCCTTTTGAGCTAGTGAAATCAACCATCGTTGGATTATCAACATATTCAACAGCCCCTACTTTCGTCCCATCAGCATATGTAATAGACGCAGTAGCGAAGTCAAACCAGTTGATTGCTTCACGGAGTTGACTATAGTTTTTCTCACCAGCTGAACCGTAAGCTACATCACCAATAGCAAAATTATATGTTTTATTACCATTTTGATCTACCCTACCATTAGCTAATGTTACAGTTGCGACAGCTGCACCTGTGTTACCATTTCGTTTAACTTCGATTTTATCTTCAGCTGTCAAGGTTGGGTTTGCTGTACGGATTTCTTTTTCAATCGCACGAGCTTCTTCCTCAGTAATGTCACCAACATTGTTAACTACAACTTTGTTTATTGGATTAGCAATAGCTACTGTAGAACCTGCTCCATCCGCCAACACTGCTTCAACTTTACCTACGTGTCCAGCACGTTTCATCTCTGCATAGACTGCTTCAATAGCAGATGAAATACGTTGGAGTTGGGCATCCAATTCTTGCTTAGTGATTTCTCCGGCAGCAAGAGCTTTCTTAGAAGCTTCGATTTGAACTTTAGCTGAAGCTACTGCAGTTGCGATTGCTTCTTTTCCAGCTTTATCTTCTGCTTTTTTATCCGCAAAGTTTGAGGCACTTGTGTTCAATACTTCTGCTTCAGATGTCAACTGTTCAAGGACAGTTTTAGTAGCAGTAATTGGATTTTCTGCTTTCTTTTCGTCCTTTTTATCAGCTTTTTCATCAACTACTTTATCAGCTTTTTTGTCTGTTGAAGGAGCAGTTAGTGTTGCTTTTTCTTTGTCAGCTGCTTCTGTTTTTTCAGTTGTAGCTGTCTCAGCTACTTTTTCATCTTTCTTAGATGCTTCAGCAGCTAATTTTGCAACTTCCTCATCACTCAAGGTTGGCTTTTCTACTACAGCCGCTTCAGTCGTAGCAGAAAGAGCTGGTGTCGTCACATTTGTGACATTCTCACTTGCCTTTTCATCTTTTGGAGCAGATGCAACAGCTTCTGTTTTATTTTCAGTAGCTGCTTCTTCTGCCTTGGCAGTCGTTTGGGCAGCACCCAAAATCAAGGCTGTCCCCAACAGCACACTCGCAGCACCGAAATGGTACTTACGAATAGAGAAACGTTGACTCAAGCCATACCAATCAAAAGATTTATTTTTTTGTCTTTTTGATTTATACATAATGTTCACTTTCCTATTTTAATTATGTAACTACAAATTACAATTACATAGTATATATTTTATCACAAAAACGCTATCAGTTCAAGAAACAAAGAAATAAATAATTATATAT
>ERZ773254.1052-NODE-1052-length-13049-cov-15.241419_pt1 | contig 13049 bp, 15 predicted proteins | sample MGYA00580516_ERZ773254 | MGnify/ENA primary metagenome ERZ773254 (study PRJEB29015, sample SAMEA2738158) | human oral metagenome | biome: human oral; feature: human-associated habitat; material: saliva | place: China | collected 2192 ...
ATACTTTCCGGAAACCTACAGGTCAATCCGTGAAAATCCGCGATTCCGGACACACATTTTGACCCTTAACCCGTAAGTGGGGGGCCATTCGAGTTTGCGGCGAGGGGGTGGCGCTCATGGTGTCCTCCCGGACGGGCACGAGTCAGTACAAGCACTGGCGCAAGCGAGTGCTCGCGGCAGGCCGAGCAGCTGGCGTCACGCACTGCCCGTCGTGCAATGTGCTGCTCGATTATGTGAACACGCGGACGCCGTCGTCGGCAGAGCCTGATCACATCCTTCCTCATCGTTGGGGCGGAAAGAACGTCCTCGAGAACGGCAGAGTGCTGTGCCGTCGCTGTAACCAGTCGCGCGGCGATCGCGTGAACGTGCCCAAACGGCAGGTGCGGCCGTCCTCGATTGACGTTGATTGGTAAAAACGCCCTGTTTGTGGCGTAATTTCAACGCAAAATAGGGGCACCTCCCCCCTCCCTCCCCGGGCGCTCACTCCCAAGGAGATATAGCGCCATACCCCCCCGCTTTCAGGAGGGTTGAGCTGGAAAAACGCTGACCGACCGTGTTTGTTTCGCACGCGGCCGCAGGGGGTGTCTGGTGGGGTACTGGCGCTCGCGGTAGGTGTTATTCGTTGGTTTTTGGCGGTTTAGGGGGTGGTTGTGGTGGCGAAGAAGAAGGCGGGCGCGAAGAAGTCGGATGCGTTCGATGAGCTGGACGCTCGCAAGAAGCTGCTTGATCTGACCCTCGCGTCCCTCGAGTATGCCGAATTCGATAAGCGTGCGCCCCTGATTCGTGAGGCTCGCGCGTTGATTTCTGAGATTTCAGGTACCTCGGGGGCTGCGGTCCCGGAGTCGGTGAAGGGAGAGGGGGGCCAGGTTGTCGATTTCCAGCAGCGATTGGCGAAGCATCGAGCAGGCTCCCCGGCTGCGGGTCGCCGTTGAGCGTCGCGCCAAGTCCTTCGGCGATCTCGCGGGTGAATTCGCGGCATCGTTTGGGCTGATGCCCGACGCTTGGCAGCAGCTCGTACTTGACGACTGGCTCGCCGCCTCGGCTAAAGACGAGTGGAAGCACCCCGTCGCCGGCCTGTCCGTCCCACGTCAGAACGGCAAGAACGCGCTGCTCGAGATGCGCGAGCTATTCGGCATGGTCCTCCTCGGCGAGACGGTGATTCACTCGGCGCACGAGGTCAAGTCCGCGCAGGCGCATTACCGCAGGTTCAAGGAGTTTTTCGGGAAGAAGGCCGATGACGAGGCCGCTCGATACCCTGAGCTAAACGCGATGGTCGAGCAGGTCAGGAACGTCAACGGGCAGGAAGCGATCATCCTCAAGAATGATCCGTCTCGTGGCTGGCACGGTGGTTCCCTTCGGGTGATCGCTCGCTCGAAGTCATCAGGCCGTGGCTTCACGGCAGACCTGATCGTCCTCGACGAGGCGCAGGAGCTAACCGAGGACGCTCTCGAAGCGATCACCTCGACCGGCTCGGCCGGCCACCTAGGCAACTCCCAGGTGCTGTACACGGGCACGCCGCCCGGCCCGAACGCCAACGGCCAGGTGTTCGAGCGCATCCGAAATCAGGCACTGTCTGAGCATCCCGGCGCTATGTGCTGGCATGAATGGTCAGTTGATCCGGATAAGCCGCTACGTATGGACGACGTCAAGACCTGGGAGGCAACGAATCCCGCGCTACTCGCGGGACGTATGAAGCGCTCGTTCATCGAGCTTGAGCGCAAGACGCTCTCGGATGAGGGCTTCGCGCGCGAGCGCCTCGGAATGTGGCCGGCAAACGCGGGAGCATCGAGGGCCATCGACCCAACCACCTGGGACGCGACAGCGACAGAAGCGCCGTCTGACGGCATCCGTTCGTTCGCCGTCGCTTTCAGCGCGAACGGCAAGCGACAGGCGCTCGCGGGCGCTCTGAAAACCGGCACCGGCCCCGACGTGCGCTTCCACGTCAACGCGATCGACACGTTCACCGGACCGACGGACGACGGCGTGAAGGCCGTCGCCGACTGGCTAGCAGCCCGAAAGGACCGGACCGCGCAGATCAACCTAGTCGGCGGCTCCGGCGCGTCGGCGCTCGCGGACGCTCTGCAGATCCGGGGCGTGCCAGCCAAGATCGTACACATTATGACGACTCGCGAGTATCTCGAATCGTGCTCGCTGTTTTTCGAGGGGCTGCGCGATGGCCGGATCACGCACCCGGCAGGCGATCCGGAGGATGCGCTCAACACGGCGGTGGCGGTGTGTGACAGGAAGATCCGCGCCCGTGATGGCGCGTGGGGATGGGAAGCCAGTATCCCCGATGGAGATGAGACCCCGCTAGAGGCCGTGTCTGCGGCTGTTCTGGCGGCTAAGACGACCCGGCGCAGGCCGGGCAAGAAAGCGAGGGCCCTGTGAGCGCCAAGAAGTTCATGCTGGCCACACCGGTGTCGTTCTCGGCTCCGGTTGTGCCGGGGCTGACGCCCGCAGAGCAGGCGGCGCTCGCGCAGCTCGTCGAGCTGTGGCGCGTCAAGCAGCCGCGCAACCGTCTGCGGCAGGCGTACCTCGACGGCGTCGTACGACCGGACAACCTGAACATCTCGGTGCCCGACGATATGGTCGACCAGCTCGGCGCGGTCATCGGATGGCCTCGCAAGGTCGTTTTCGGCCTGTCGGATCTGCTGATCTGGGACGGCGTCACCTCGTCGACGGGCAGTGATAATCCCTTCGAGATCGACGACCTGCTGGCATCGACTGGCTTCGAGCTGGAGATCGCGCAGACGATCCCGTCCTCGCTCACGCACTCGGTCGCTTTCCTGACGCTGCGTAAGGGTGTCGAGGCGGCAGGTGAACCGCCCGTAATCATTCAGGGCCACTCGGCAGACTGGGCTGCGGGCCTATGGGACCGCGTGCGGCGCCGACTGTCCTACGGGCTGACCATCGACGACATCGACGACGCCGGCCGTCCGACCCGCTTCACGCTGTACACCGCAGACTCGACCTACGTCGTCGAGCTGAACGCAGTGTCGGCGTGGCGGATCATCCACGCAGAATTGCACGGCATGGGCGCGCCCATGATGGAGGCGCTCCCGTTCGAGCCGTCTCTCGACCGTCCGCTCGGGCGCTCGCGGATCTCCCGCGACGTTATGAGTATCACGCAGCGAGCGATGCGCACGGTGCTGCGTGAAGAGCTGGCGACGGAGCTTTTCACGGCTCCTGGAATCCTGCTGTCGGGTGTCGATTCGGACTTGATTGACGATCTTCGATCGTGGGAGTGGAAGCTGGGGACGATCAAGACGATCTCGTCTGGTGAAGAGCCGGAGGGGCCGAAGGTCACGGTTTTGCCGCAGCAGTCGGCGCAGCCGTTCACGGAGCAGATGCGTGCTCTGGCGACCGAGCTGTCGGGTGTGTCGTCGCTGCCGGTCTCGTCGCTCGGCGTCATTCAGGACAATCCGTCCTCGGCGGAGGCTCTGTATGCGGCGAAGGAAGAGCTGGTCATCAAGGCGAAGAACGCGCAGCGTGTGTTCGACGCGGCCCTGAATCGTGTGTATGCGCATGCGGTGATGATGCGTGACGGGCTTGATGAGATGACGCCGGAGCTGCGGTCTCTGGCGACGCGCTGGGGTGACCCTGCACATCCGTCGATTGTTTCGCAGTCTGACGCCATCGTGAAGCAGATCAGCGCAATGCCGTGGCTCGCGCAGTCCTCGGTCGTTCTGGAAGAGCTTGGCTACTCGGGGTCGCAGATCGCGCGCCTAATGTCGGACAAGCGTCGCGCGGAAGCGTCTGGTCTCCTTGATCGACTGTCCGCGGCTGCTGCGACTGACGAGAAGTAGAGAGCATGAGGGGGCAGCGTGCATATCCACGACGTGCAGCAGCTCGCGAGGACACAGAACCGTGCGGGCGATGTCGCTGAGCGCCGCATGAGGGCGTTGTGGAAGCGCCTGCCCCTCGACGATCTCGGGACGCTTGAGGACGCCCTGTATCAGCTATATCCGCGCCTCGTGGAAGAATCCGCAGAGGTCGCGTCGTCGGCGGCGCTCGAGTGGTACGAGAAGCAGCGCGAGGCCGAGGGCGTCGCGAAGGCGTACTCCCCCGTGATGCCGACTGGCCTCGTCGATGAGAACGAAGCGGCGAAGATCGTCGGAGCGGCGATCAGGGATCTGCGCGAGGGCACAGGCCGAGCGAGAGTGCTCACGAGGCTCACTGACGGTGCTCGCAAGCTGATCTCTGACGCCGGCCGTGCGACGACGCAGCACGCAGCCGAGCGTGACCCGAAGAAGCCTCGATACGCTCGCGTGCCGACAGGCGCTGAGACATGCGCCTGGTGCATGCTGTGGGCATCTCGGGGCTTCGTCTACAAGAGCGAGGAAACTGCGCAGTTCAAGCGGTCGCATTTCAAGTGCGACTGCCAGATAGTCCCATCGTGGGACAAGCGTCCGCGCGTCCGGGGATACGACTCCAAGCGGTACGAGCGAATGTACCAGCAGGCGGTTGATGACCTCGCTGATGAAGGCGCACGCACAGACGACATCAAGACGATCACTGCGCGTATGCGAGAGCTGTTCCCAGACCAGCTCACAGACGGGCGCACTCCCCAACGGGTCTCTAGCGATGGCACTCTCCAACGTAGTGAGATTGACAAAGACAGGAGCCGGGCGCTCGCCGTCCTCCAGGAGCGTGGCCTCACGCCGGGGGCTGCGCGGAGACTCCCGCCACGCGAGATGACACAAGCCCCGAAGGATTGGCCAGATGGTCTGCCGCCACTCCGCGCAAAAGAGTGGCGTCACACACTCTACGGGCTACGCCGTTCAGGCGGGCACCTATCGGGGTATGGATGGAGGTTCGGGAGGACCGAATTCCCGGCTGATTGGACGCCCGACGACATTTTGCAGGCCGGCGCTCAAGTGCTGCGCGAACAGGGTGTCCGAGAGGGCGTCAACCTTGCATCGGCCACTGGGCGGGTCAACGGAGTCACAATTCGCGTCGCGTATCGAAATGATGCAAAAGGATATCGCGTAAAATCGATAATTCCAGTTGAAAAGTAGGTATAATACGCCTATGGAAACTGACGCGGTATCACAGTTCGTGCGCGACGCTATCGCAGCGCTCGATGCGCTGGGCGCCCGCGACGAAACAGAGTATCTGCGCATGATGCTCGAATACGACGGCCCGGATGTCGACGGAGCGGTCTCTTCGCTCGTTAAGTACGGTGCCGTCACTGGTGCATGGGTTGATCGGCTTGCAGCGATCAACGATGCAGAGGACGGGTTCTTTGATGATGAGCTCGCAGAACTACGCGAGGGCATCTCCACCACCGAGACCCCAGCAGCATAACCAAACACCCCCAAATCATCCCCGTACCGAACGCGGTGCGGGGTTTTGTTATGCCCGCGTCCGCAAAGGCAGCGGGAACCACGCTCTCCGAAAAGGAAGGTAAACCAATGGAAAACACCACCGAGCAGGATCAGGAGATCAAGGACGGCGCGCAGGCACCGACCGACAACTCCACAACCGATACGGCCGTCCAGGACACGGACCGCGCCGACGCCAGCGAAGCCTCGCAGGAGACCAAGCAGGACGACGCCGAGCAGGACTGGAAGGCACACGCCCGCACGTGGGAACGCCGCGCCAAGGCAGACCACAAGCAGCTCGAAGCACTCACGGAAGCGATCAACGGCAAGGACACCACCATCGAGGAACTGCGCTCCCAGGTCGCAGCCCTCGAAGCACAGGCACACCGAGCAAAGCTGATCGCCGCCGCATCCTCCGAGTACGGCGTCCCCGCCGACCTCATCCACGGCGACACCGAGGACGAGATCAAGGAGATCGCGCAGCGACTCGCCGACTGGCGAGGCACCACGGCCACACCGGCAGTGCCCGCGCTCGCGGACTCGGGAGCTGGTGTTTTCCCGCCTCGCGCGTCGTCTCTGTCTCTTGATGAGCAGATCGCGGCGGCGCAGAGCGCTGGCGACTTCAAGCTGTCGGCGCGTCTCAAGGCGGTCAAGCTCGCGAGCCTGACCGCTGAATCCACCAACTGACACCCATCCCCTTCTCTTGACAGGAGATTCATATGCCCGGTATTACCGAGATGGCAACCACTTACAACTGCCCGAACTACGTCGGCGAGATCTTCGCCGCATCCCCGGAGGACACGCCTCTGCTGTCCTCGATTGGCGGTCTGACTGGCGGCGAGTCCGTCGAGTCGACGACCTTCGGCTGGCAGGTCACGGACCTGCGTGACGCCGCCGACAACCGTCAGCGCGTCGAGGGCGCAGACGCTACCACGTTTGAGACCCGCACCCGCGCCAACGTTGAGAACGTCCTTGAAATCCACCAGGAAGCCGTCTCCATCTCGTACACGAAGATGGGCGCGCGCCGCCAGTACGGCCCGACTGGCAGCGCCGTGCAGCTCGGCTCCACTACGCTGCCCGCCGACGAGCTCGCCGAGCAGTTGCAGGCGCAGATCAAGCAGATCGCCCGCGACGTCGAAAAGACGTTCATCACCGGCACCTTCGCCAAGCCGACCACGAACGCGCAGCCGCGTAAGACGCGCGGTCTGCTGCAGGCCATCACGACCAACGTCGCGACGACCACGCACAAGGCCAGCGAGCTGACCGCGAACGATGTTCTCGACCTGATCCAGAAGGTCTGGGAGAACGGCGGCGTCCAGGAGACTGAGACCCGCACGATCATCGTCAACGCCGCCCTCAAGCGAGCCCTTACCAACCTGTTCGTCAAGGACGGCTTCAAGCAGGAAGACCGCAACGTCGGCGGCGTCAACCTCAAGACGCTGGAGACCGACTTCGGCTCCTTCAACATCATGCTCAACCGGTACATGCCGCCGACCAAGCTCGCGGTCGTCTCCCTCGAGCAGCTCGCACCGGCGTTCCTCGAAGTGCCCGGAAAGGGCCATTTCTTCGCCGAGCCGCTGTCCAAGACCGGCGCATCAGAGAAGGTCATGCTGTATGGCGAGATCGGCCTTAAGTACGGCAACGAGAAGGCACACGGCGTCCTGACTGTGGCGGCGGGCTGATCAAGCATGGCGAAGAAGAAGACCAGCATGGTGACGCTGCGCTGCGACGCGATCCCGACCCTGCTCATCACGACCCCGCACGTCCAGTTCGAGGACGGCATCGCGATCGTCACGGCCACTGACGCCGAGATCATCCTCGACGTCCTCGGCGACGACTTCGGCATCACCGCCACGGACAGCACCCCGCAGCCCGAGCCGGCACCCGAGGAAATCCCACCTGCGGCGTGAATCCACCAACTGACAGCTCGGAGGGCTCACATGACACCACCTGCTGACACACTCGACGTCAAGATCACCGCCTTTCGTGCCCGCTACGGCCTGGATGAGGAAAGACAGGTCGGGCAGCAGGTTGTCGAAGCCGCACTCACCCGCGCCACGAGAATCGTCCGCGACGAGCTCGCCGCCGACAAGATCGACCTCGCCGCCGCGCTCGCGGATGGCACGATCCGGCGGGACTCGTATGAGGACGTCGTGTGTGACATGGTGCGATATGCGATCCGTCAGCAGGCGGATGGATTTGCTTACGGGGCGACGCAGTCGACGGTCACGGGTGGACCGTACAGTCAGTCGTCGACGTTTAGTGCGCCGGTGGGGTCTATGAGCTTCACGCGGGTGCATCGGCGCAGGCTCGGTATCCGTATGCGGCGGTTTGCGGCTGTACGGACGATTGGGGCGCGGCCATGATCTTCGGCGAGAGCGTTGTGCTAAGGGGCCGGGCGTCAGGCTCTCTCGACGAGTTCGGCAATGAGCGTGCCGAATACCGGCTGGGGATCACGGTGAGCAACGTTCTGGTGGCTCCGTCCTCGTCGCAGGATTTGGGGGCGGAGCGACCGGACGGCGACGCGACAATCATGACTTTCCATTTCCCGAAAACCTATACCGGGAGCCTCAAGGGCTATCTGATCGGGTGGAGGGGCTCTTGGTGGGAGGTCATCGGCGATCCCAGGCCGTACAGCAAGGATTCGACGCCTGGTGTGTGGAATCGGCCTGTGCAGGCAAGGCTGGTGGAGGGGTGACGAGGTGAAGATCGTGATCGATAATGCGGCTCTACGCGCGCTGACGGCGCCGATGATTGAGTCCGCTGCAGAGCGGATCGCGGCGGCGGCGGGCAAGGGTTTTGAGTCGTCTGTGCAGCAGGGTAAGGCGAGGCCGCACGGCGTCGTCAAGGCTGCGACGTTCAAGGCGCGCCGTGATAACGCCAGGCATAACACGCTCTTGAAGGCGCTAAATGCGGGGCGTGTATGACGTCATCGACCGCACTGCTAATTGGCTACTTGAAGCGGAAGTTTCCGGGCGTGCGGGTCTCGAATCGCGTGCCGGGGACACGCCCTCAGCGGTTCATTACGGTCGAGCGAACGGGTGGGCAGCGCACGCACCTGTGGGACTCGCCGATGTTCGCGGTGCAGGCGTGGGCTGGGACGGAGGCTGAGGCGTCTGCGCTTGCTGATGAGGTCGCTGTCGCGATCTTGGACTGGCAGCGCGAGGCAATCGTCGCGTACTCCGACGTCAGGTCGGTGTATGCCTTCCCGGACCCGGATGCTCGGGTGCCGAGGTTTCAACTGACGGTGAGCGCCATCTTGGCGCTCACCTGATTCTTTCCTCTTGACAGGAGAGTCATATGGCAGAACAGAATTCTGCGCTTGTTACTGCGGCTAAGCCGCAGAAGGGCGGCGCTTTTTTCGCCGCTCCGCTGGGCACACCGCTTCCCGCTGATGCGACGACGACGCTCAACACTGCGTTCGTGAAGCTGGGTTACCTCTCGGAGGATGGTTTCGAGAATCCCATCGAGACCGAGTCCAGCGACATGAAGGCGTTTGGCGGCGACGTCGTCCTCACGCAGCAGACTGGATATAAGGAGACGTTCAAGACGAAGCTCCTGCAGGCGCTCGATCCTGACGTCCTGCGTGAGGTTTTCGGGCAGGAGAACGTGACGCAGCAGGGCGGCGCGGACAAGCCGATCACGGTGCGCCACAATTCCAAGATCCTGCCCCGCCGAGTGCTCGTGTTTGAGGTGCTGCTCACGGGCGGTCTCGTCAAGCGGATCGTCGTCCCGGAGGGCCAGCTCACTGAGCGCGGCTCCACCGTGTACAAGGACGGCGAGGCGGTGGGTTACGAGGTGACCTTCGCAGCTTATCCGTCCGCGAAGATTGAGGGCGACTGTGCCCGAGAGTACATCGCGAAGGCTGCGGCCTGATCGACCTCACAGTCGTGGAGAGGGGCGGAGCCTGCCTGACCACATTCCCGGGGCGCAGGCAGGTGTCGCGCCCCGCCCCTCTCCATTCCATCCACACCTATAGGCGCGACAAAGGACTCACAGACTTAGAAAGGTTTAGCGCGATGACTTTTTACAATCAGATGGTTCCCGGCAACCCCGACGACGTTGAGCGCGTCGCAGTCCCGCCGCACAGCGACGTCGTGCTTGAGTGGCACGGTGGCCCGCGCGAACAGGGCGGTTACGCTGTTGCTCGTCACGCTGACGGCTCGCTTGAGGCAGTGAACGAGGCTCGTGGACGCTACGAGCAGGCATGCGGCGCGGGCGATATCAACATGTCGGCACACGTGCCGCAGGAGCAGCATGAGGCCCCTCATGGTCCGGTCGATACCATTCCGGTGGATATGCGCACGATCACGGTCGCAGGAGTGCAGCTGGCGGTCGCCCCGACCGTTCTCGATGACTTCGAGCTGCTCGAGTCGCTCGCTGAGATTCAGCGCGGCGACGTCCTCGTACTGCCGACCGTTTTCCGCGCGGTCGCGGGCGACAAGGCGCAGGAGTTGCTCGACGCTCTCAGGGGCGAGAACGGCCGAGTCACGGCGACCGCAGCGGCTGAGGTGCTCGTCCAGATCATGAGGGAGCTGAACCCAAAAGCCTGACACTCGCCGCGATCCTGGCGCATGCGCCCGATGAGCTGGAGGCAGACTTCCTCCGGTTCTTCGGGTGCGTCCCGCGCCAGATGCCCGCCCGTCAGGCCGCGCGCCTCGCATCCGTCGTCATCAAACAGACGGAATCCTGGACGCTGCGTGCGATCGACCAGGAGTGGCAGTGGCGATCGCTCGACACGCACCTAGCTGCGATTCAGGCGGACTCATTGAGGTGGCTCCAGTGGGCGAAAACCGAGAACGCGCAGAAGGGTCGGGGCATGCCGCCGCCGATCCCGCGCCCGGGCACGCGAGTTGAAATCGACCATATGCCCGACACGGACTGGATCGATGCGCAGCTCAGCGCAGCCCGCGTGGCAGTTGAAAACTAGATAAGGAGAGGGCATTGGCCGAAGGTACTTCACTGGGCACAGCCTGGATCGACGTTGTCCCGTCGTTCAGGGGACTCAAGAAACAGATCGCGTCTGAGTTCGGATCGGGCGACGTCACGGCCGCGCTCACGGGCGCGACAGAGTCCTGGGGTTCCCAAATCGGACAATCGCTCTCGAAGCACATCGGTGGTGCCCTCTCCTCAATCGGAAAGATCGGCCTCGGTGGCGTTGCCGCAGCGGTCGGCGGCGTCACGGCCGCGCTCACGGCGCAGATCCCCGCGGCCATCTCAGCGTCCGACGCGACCGACAAGTTCAAGAAGACGCTAGAATTCGCGGGCGTCGACCCCTCGCGCATCAAGCAGCTAACCGCCGCCGCGCAAACCTACGCCGACCAGACGGTGTACGACCTGTCGGACATTCAGTCGGTAACGGCGCAGCTCGCCGCAAACGGCGTCAAGGACTTCGACAAGATGGCCGAAGCAGCCGGCAACGTCAACGCGATCGCGGGCGGCACCAAGGATACGTTCAAGCAGGTCGCGCTCGCGCTCGTCCAGATCAACGGAGCGGGCAAGCTCACAACCCAGGACTGGAATCAAATTGCCGCAGCCATTCCCGGCGCGTCAGGCAAGCTCCAGGAAGCCCTCAAGAACAACGCAGCCTTCACCGGCAACTTCCGTGACGCCATGAGCCAAGGCCAAATCACGGCCGAGGAATTCAACCAGGCCCTCATGGACCTCGGCTTCACAGACGTCGCAGAGCAAGCCGCGAAGTCCGCCTCAACCTTCGAAGGCGCATGGGGCAACCTCGAAGCCGCCGTCGAAAAGGGCCTCGTCGCCTCCCTCGACAAGGTCAAGGAACCGCTCACAGACATCATCAACGCAGTCGGCGATCAACTAGGCCCAGCCTTCGACAGTGCGGGCAAGTACGTCGACATCCTCGCCGGAAAGATCAAGCCCTTCGCCGACGCCATGAAGGACGGTAACCTCACCCTCGAGGACATCGCCAAAGCCCTCGGACAAGCCACCGGAGGCTTCGCTGCGCTCGCGGGAGCGGGCACGCTGCTGGCAGATCCGTCGCTGATCATCGGGGCGTTCGATGCGCTGCCGCAGCCGTCTGCCATCGTGGGTAGGTTTTCGGGTCTGGGGGAGGCCGTGAAGGAAGGCGTAGGCAAAGCGCTCGCCCCGGTGATGCAGGCGATGCATGGTATCGGCCCGAAGATGGGGAAAGCACTGGAGGGCGCTGCTGGTCCGCTCGGTTCGGCGGCTGAGGGGCTGATCGGGAAAGTCGGGATGTTCTTGAATCCGGCGCGGTTCGGCAAGGTGCTGGCCTTCGGTGGCCTCATCGCGGCGGCGGTTGCCGGCATCGGTGCGCTGGTGCAGGCGTCGGGTGGTGAGCTGACGACGCAGATCCAGACGGTTATCTCGGACATGATCCTCAATGTCTCGAAGTACGGCGCGGAGCTTGTGTCAAACGCTCCGCAGCTGATCGCGTCGGGTGCGGAGGCGGTCAAGACGCTGATTACCGGCATCACGGACGCGCTCCCGGTCCTGCTGGACATGGCGGGCCAGATCATCGAATCGTTTGTCAGCGCGTTCGGCTCGTGGCTTCCGCAGCTGATCCCAGCTGCTGCGCAGATGATCGTTGCGCTCGTGACGGGGCTCGTCGATATGCTGCCGCAGCTGATCAACGCGGGCGTTGACCTGATCAACGGGCTGGCGGCCGGTCTGACGGCAGCGATCCCGGTCCTGCTCGAAGCGCTGCCGGGAATCATCACCTCATTGCTTGGTGCCCTCACGACGGCAGTCCCGCAGTTGATTCAGGCGGGCGCGGGACTGCTCACGGGCCTCATTAACGGCATCGTGCAGGCGATCCCGACGCTGGCAGCGGCGCTCCCGCAGATCGTGACGACCCTCGTCACGACGCTTGTGGAGGCGCTGCCGCAGTTGATCAACGCGGGCGTAGAGGTGCTGAACGCCCTGATCACTGGTCTGCAGACGGCGCTTCCGGTCCTAATCGAGATGCTGCCGCAGATCCTGACGACCGTGGTGACGACCATCGTGGAGAATCTGCCGCTGATCATCGAGGCCGGCATTTCGCTGCTGACGACGCTGATCAACGGCATCCTTCAAGCGCTGCCGCAGCTGATCGATATGCTGCCGACGATCATCAACACGATCGTCACGACGCTGGTCACGAATCTGCCGATGATCATTAGCGCGGGCGTGCAGCTGCTAATCGGACTCATCAATGGCATCGTGCAGGCGATCCCGCAGCTGATCGCGATGCTGCCGCAGATCATCACAACAATCGTGACGGTCCTCGTACAGAATATCCCGCTGATCCTCAGCGCCGGCGTGCAGATCCTGACGGGCCTGATCGACGGCATCGTAAAGACCCTGCCTGCCCTGAAAAACATCTTCTTGGACGTGCCGAAGCAGATCATGGGTGTCCTGGCGAACGTGCCGTCAATGATGGTCTCATCAGGTAAGAAGATCATTCAGGGGCTGATCGACGGCATTAAGTCGATGGCGAGCTCGGTGACGGGCGCGGTTTCTGACATGCTCGGTTCAGTCCGCAAGTACTTGCCGTTCTCCCCGGCTAAGAAGGGGCCGTTCTCGGGCCACGGGTGGACGTTGTACTCTGGCCGCTCGATTGTCGAGGCGCTCGCCGAGGGTGCGGCGCAGCGTGCGCCGCTGTTCGAGGCGGCGATCAGGGACACGATCGCCGCCGGGCAGGATCAGCTCGCTGGTCTGGAGGCTGGCGCGCTGTCGGTCACGGCGGGGCTTGGCGGCACG
>ERZ773254.1059-NODE-1059-length-12992-cov-2.598052_pt1 | contig 12992 bp, 13 predicted proteins | sample MGYA00580516_ERZ773254 | MGnify/ENA primary metagenome ERZ773254 (study PRJEB29015, sample SAMEA2738158) | human oral metagenome | biome: human oral; feature: human-associated habitat; material: saliva | place: China | collected 2192 ...
AATGCTGTCTCTGAAAGCATTAACCGCAAAGAATAAAGCACTTCCAACGATTATTTTTGATGAAATCGACACCGGGGTTTCAGGAACGATGGCCGAAAAGATGGCGCAAACAATGCAACAAATAGCAGAACATTGTCAAGTGCTCTGCATCACTCACTTGCCGCAGATAGCCGCACTCGGGAAAGTGCACTTTTGGGTGCACAAACAAGAGAGCGACACCGGCACAACTTCCAACATCCGCGCCCTCTCTGACGAGGAACGTGTGCAAGAAATCGCCAATATGCTCTCGGGAGCTGCCATCACGGATGCAGCTTTAGCAAATGCTCGCCAACTCCTCAATGAGGGGGCACAATAAAAAACAAACCTTCAACCCAAGATTCTTCACCAATGAAATACCTTCTTCCCCTTGCGCTGGCTTTCCTTCCCACCCTGAGCCAAGCACAAAAAACCAACGAAGCACAACAAGCTGTGGTGCGCGTAGTGACCTTCAACGAAAAGGGCGACACCCTCCACACCACTTATGGATATTTCGCATCACCCACAGCAGAAGTCGTAGCTCCCTACGTTGCCTTCCGAGGTGCTACACGCGCTGTCGTGACCGACACCAAAGGTCGCCAAGCCGATGTGCTGCGCATCGTAGCTGCCAGCGACAATTACGACATGGTGCGTGTCACCACTGCCATGCCCACCAAGAAATTGCCCTTCCTTACACGCAGTACAGCAGTGGGAGTGGCTGGCACAGCATGGCAACAGACGTTCTTCTCCACCGAAAAACAAGCGCAACCTCTTGCCACCAACGTCCTCTCAGCAGATGCTAACAATATCTTCCCTTACTACACCCTGAGTGCACCCAACGAGGAACAATATGTGGGTTGTCCCATCGTGGATAACGGACAAGTGGTGGCGATCGCTCAGCGTAATCTCTTGGACAAAGCGCAAGGCATCTGTGCCATCAGCGCAGCCGTGGCAGATTCGTTTCGAGTGAACGCAGCTGCTGCCCTCAATAGCGATTTCAACGCTATTAGAATACCGAAGCAATTGCCCACCACCAGCGAGAACGATGCCTATTCTTATTTCTTCATGATGCTGCGCACCCAGCGCGACAGCCTGCAAGTGCAACCGCTCATCCAAGATTTCACCACGGCTTATCCTAAACATGGAGCTGCTATGCTCGACCTCGCTAGCTACTATGCTCGTCTGCGCCAATACGCGGAAGCCGATGCGTGGTTGCAACGCCGTTTTGCCCTCGGTGGTGACGGACTCGATGCCGTCTACGACGCGCAAGCGCAACTCATCTATGAGAAGGCACTGGCCGACAGTACGAACTATCCGACTTGGAATCTCGAAGCTGCACTCAAAGCTGCTGAAAAATCCTATGCACTGCAGGCCAAACCTGCTGCGCTGCTCCAACAAGGGGTAATCCTCTACAGCATGAAGCGCGACGAACAAGCCTTGGAAAAATTCAAAACCTACAACGCCACTGCAGCTGCTTCTCCACAATCTCACTATTTTGCAGCACAAGTGCTCATGCGCATGAAAGTGGCAGACAGCCTCATCGTGGCAGAGCTGGATAAAGCTTTGGAGATAGCCGAAAAACCTTACAAAGGTGGTGACGTGGCTGCCGTCTTGGAGTTGCGCGCCTATTATAATGAGTAGCTCGGCAACGTGCGCGCTGCTGTGCTGGACTACAATGATTACGAACAAATCGTAGGTGCCAACCGCCTCTCTGCACAGTTCTATGCCATCCGTGCCAGTCTTGCTGAAAAAGCACGCATATACCAAGTGGCACTCGACGACTTCAATTCTGCCATCGCCCGTGCCACCAACAGCGAAGAGCGCGAAGACTATCGTATTAACCGTGCCCTCCTCTGCCTACGTGTCCAACTTTGGGACGATGCCATCGCAACGGCACAACAAACCATCGCAGAGAATCCTCAAGCTGCCGATGCTTATAAAATCATTGGTGTGGCGTATGGTGAGCAGAAGAATCGCGCTCGTGCGCTGGAATATCTCACTAAAGCGCAGCAACTGGGTGATGAAAATGCGACTACCCTCCTCCAAAAGTACAGCGCACTCCCTGCCAACCGCAAAGCATCGGCTACAGGAGGCACCACTGCTCCTGGAAAGCGTGGCTCCGCTGCGGCTCGCAAACGATAATTTCCACCTCTTGAGGTGAAAACTTTGACAGCTCTTTCCTAACGCTGGGAGCAGCATAACAAAAAACTCCGAGAAAACTAAAATTTTCTCGGAGTTTTTTGGATTTATGTCGGAGAGTTTTGGAAATATCTCGGACGTTTTCTGAGACAAGTCGAAGAATTTCAGAGAATCGTCGCATACCTTTAAGTACTATCAGGAATGCTTTGAGAAATAATCAAAGAGAAGTTGAGAAACATCGGAGATACTCTGAGAGAGGATAGAGACAAGATTATCGTCACTTGAAGAAGCGAGATACAACTCAATCAGGGAGAAAGTATCACTCACCTATCTATCGGAGGTTTTTAACCTTAGGCGTGCACGTAAGTGCCGATGTCTTCGCCTTCCATCACGCGACGGAGATTGCCCACTATATCCATGTTGAACACATAGATGGGAAGACCATTCTCTCTGCACATAGCTGTGGCGGTGACATCCATCACCTTCAAGCCGCGCTGAAGCACTTCGTCGTAAGAGATCTCGGAGAACTTCGTGGCGGTAGGATCTTTTTCGGGGTCGGCAGTGTAGACGCCATCGACACGTGTGCCCTTGAGCATCACATCAGCTTCGATTTCGATGCCACGAAGTGACGAACCTGTGTCGGTGGTGAAGTAAGGATTGCCCGTACCTGCACTCATAATCACCACTTCTCCGCGTTCCATAGCTTCGATAGCCTTCCATTTGGAGTAGAATTCTCCGATGGGTTCCATGCGAATGGCAGTGAGCACACGATTTTTCACTCCAATAGCATCAAGGGCAGAGGAGAGCGCAAGGCTGTTGATCACCGTGGCGCACATGCCCATTTGGTCACCTTTGACACGATCAAAGCCCTTTCCAGCACCGCTCAAGCCGCGGAAGATGTTGCCACCGCCAATGACGATGCCAATTTGCACACCCATCTGGTGGATTTCTTGGATTTGTGCAGCATATTCGTTGAGACGCTGCGTGTCGATGCCGTGACCTTGTTGCCCCATAAGGCTTTCGCCACTGAGTTTAAGCAGGATGCGATTGAATTTCATATAATAGAAAGATGAAGAAATTTGCGAATTGAAGATGGAGAATGCCTATATAAATCCGAGCCATCGAAAGTTTCCAGCACTTCTCCGCAAATCATGAGCGCGATTGCAGCACAAAATTACACATTGTAGCGGAGGTTGGCAAGATTTAGCCAAATTTTCTGCGCAACACCCCTGGCAATTGCAATGCCATCACTCCACCCCGCAGCGCAAGATAGGCGGTGAAGGCAATCCACAAGGCGTGATTGCCCATCGTGGGAGCGAGCACTTGGTGGAGCAAAAAGAAGAGGGCGGCAGCATAAGCCACTCCCACGAGCATGCTCCGCGTGGCAGTGGTGCCGATGTACAAGCCATCAAAGAGAAAGGCGGTGACACTCACCACGGGCAAGGCGATGACGTAGGGCAAATAGGTGCGCGCCACCGCAATGACCTGTGTATCTTGTCCTAACTGCTCCACGATGAAATCGCCCGTCACGAGAAAGAAGGCGGAAAACAACAGCGCAATGATGCCGCCCCACAAGAAGAGGGCGCGCACCAGTCGGCGAAACTCCACTCCATCTCCTTGCCCCGTAATGCGCCCTCCCACAGCTTCGCCAGCATAGGCGAAACCATCGAGGAAATAGCTCGTGAGGAGGAAGAGTTGCAGGAGAATGGCATTGCCGGCTACGACATAGTTACCACTGCGATTGCCGAAGGCGGTGAAAGAAAACATCACTGCCACCAAACACAGCGTGCGGAGGAAGATGAAAACATTGACGGTGAAGAAGCGTTTCCACGCAGCAAGGTCGCGAAACACGCGATGTCCCTGCGAAAACAAGGCGATGCCGTGCTTGCGCGCTACACGAACGGCAAAAGTCAAGGCTAGTATCGCCCCCACCCACTGAGCAGTGAGCGCGCCAATGGCTACACCTTCGATTTTCATCTGAAGCCCATAGACAAGAAAAAGGGAGATGCCGATGTTGAGCAGGTTTTGTGTCACCGCAACGACCATAGGATAGACGGCATTTTGCATACCTAAGAGCCAACCATTGAGCGCAAACAGACTGAGCATGGCAGGTGCGCCCCAAATGAGCCAATGAAAATAGTCCATCACGAGGACGCGTTGTGCTCCTTCTACCGACATGAGCCAAAGTCCTAGTTCGATGATGGGCTGTTGCAACAAGAGGATGCCCAAACTCAAGGAGAGGGCGATGACCAACGACCGACCGAGCACCACGCCACTCTCACTGAATTGTTCGGCTCCAAAGGTTTGCGCAGCCACACCTCCCGTGCCCATGCGAAGAAAATTGAAGAGCGAGTAGGTGGTTGAGAATAAAGTGCTGCCCACACTGATGGCGGCAAGATAATAGGCGCCAAGATGGGCTGCAATGTAGGTGCCGACGATGCCCAACAACGGCACGGTGATATTGGTGAAGATGGAGGGCAGCGCAATATGTAGGATTTTTCGGTGCATGGTTCGTTCGTTCAGCTATAGTTCTAGTGGGTGGAGGGGGAAGAGTTGGCTTGTGCTTCACTCACCGTCAGAATATTTGGGGAGAAACTTCACAGCTTTGAAATCAAAGGTGCGCAAGGCTCCAGCGTTGTCGCGAAGGGTGAGTAGTCCAGAGGGAGCGACTTGCTCAAAGGTGGCTAAAAATCGCTCCCCAGTGGCGGTGTCTTCATAAGGATGTACGCCTTCACGGCGAAAAAGTCGCTGTTGATAAGCCGTGGCTAGGCGCGTTTTGTCGCCTGCCAACCACAGCGCATAGAGGGTTTCAAAGTGGCGCACAAAACTTTCCAATACTTCTTCAGTGTCGATGCGATGCCCCAAAAGTTGTTGCAAAGAAATGGGATTAGGCGCATCGCTCACGAAGTGCGGTTGATTGACATTGATGCCGATGCCCACCATGGTACTCTCCACCATCGCCCCTCGGAGCTGGTGATTGAGGAGCATTCCACAGATTTTCTGCGCACCCACATACACATCGTTCGGCCATTTCACACTGACTCCTTCGACATACGCATCGAGGGTTTGGGCGACTGCCAAACAAGCTATCTCAGAAAGATAGAATTGTTCGGTAGCGCACACACCTTGCGGACGGAAGACAAAGGTAAACATGAGATTGTCTCCACAATCGCTCTCCCATTTCGTTCCGCGCTGTCCGTGACCGCGAGTTTGAAAATCGGTACTTACCATCCACACCTCCCCTGCTGGTGCAGCATCCATCGCAATCATCTCCATCGTAGTGGGCACGGTGGGATAATGCTTGCGAGCCCAATGTGGGGGGAGTTGGGCTTTTGCTGGTGCACTACACCCTTCGCAGGTGTCTTCTTCGCAGGAATCAGCTACGAAAGACGGAGCTGCGGGCGATACTTTGCAAGAGTTCGCATCATTAGTCGGAGTAGCTGGCATTTCGGAACTAGAAAAAGAGTTCATCAGCAGGATTTTTCGGGTGAAAGCGTTGAGGAAGTTCTAACGGGAAGGCGTTTTTGTAATGGACAATCTCAAACGGTGGTGCGCTACCCACCAAGGCGATGATGTCGAAACGGAAGGGAACATCGCCCACTTGCTGTTGGCACATATAGGCTCGTGCAGCAAGAGAGAGGTGTTCGCGCTTGTGACGGTCTACCGCTGCGGCTGGATCGCTCCATTCATCGGAAGTACGGGTTTTGACTTCTACAAAAACGAGTTCGCCCCAGTCGTCTGCCACGATGTCTAGCTCGTAGGGATAACAACGCCAGTTGCGCGCCAAGATATGATAATCCTGACGAAGGAGGAAAGAACAGGCAAAGTTCTCACCTAAATGTCCTAGTGTGTTGTGAGAAGACACGATATTTAGACGTTAGATATTAGACATTAGAGGGTCGCAGACCCTTTTTTGCTCGCCACAAGTGGCTCGGGCTTATTAGAAGTTAGAAGCTAGACGTTAGAGAGTCGCAGACCCTTTTTGCTCGCCACAAGTGGCTCGGGCTTATTAGAGGTTCTAATTCATCTAGTATTTCTAGTGCTTCTTGTTCATCTAGTATTTCTAGTCCGATCGCGCTAGCCTTCTAACGTCTAACCTCTAACGTCTAACCTCTACTACTTATCGTTTGCTTTTGAAAAATTGTCGCATCAGTTCCCCGCACTCTTCGGCAAGGACACCAGCGGTGATTTGGGTGCGAGGATGCAAAGCCTCAGGGGCGTAGACAGAATAACCACGTTTGGGGTCGGAAGCTCCGTAAACAATGCGCCCTACTTGCGCCCACGCCAAAGCCCCAGCACACATCACGCAGGGTTCGACGGTGACATAGAGCGTGCAGTCGCTCAAATACTTCCCACCGAGGGCATTGGCAGCTGCGGTGACAGCTTGCATCTCAGCATGAGCCGTGACATCATTGAGGGTTTCGGTGAGGTTGTGTCCGCGCGCTATGATGCGATCTTGGCACACTACCACCACTCCCACCGGCACCTCGTCGCGATCGGCAGCCATTTGCGCTTGTTCCAAAGCGCGGAGCATATATTGTTCGTCTGTTGTCATTCTTCTGGGTTGAAATCATAGGGCAAGAAAGCCCCACTATTATATAAAGAGCAAGAAAAAAAGGGGGAAGAGGAAGAAACAAAGGGAGAAGTCCAAGAACATCGGGCGATAAGACCGCGCAATGTGCTAGCCTTTTTTCATACTCAGTGCAATTCTTCCACGAGCCTTGTCCACTTCCACCACGCGCACTTCCACTTGTTGCTGCACTTGCACCACTTCCGCTGGATCTTTCACGAAGCGATCCGCCAGTTGCGACACGTGCACCAGCCCTTTCGTCTTGATGCCTAAGTCCACAAATGCACCAAAGTTGGTGACATTCGTCACGACACCCGGCAGCACCATACCGATTTCCAAGTCGTCAATGCTGTGCACGCGCTCCTCAAATTGGAACACCTGTGCCGTGCCACGAGGATCTCTGCCAGGTTTGTCGAGTTCAGCCCAAATGTCGTGGAGCGTGGGGAGCCCTACTTCGGCGGTACAATAGCGATTGAGGTCAATTTTCTGACGAATCTCTGGTTGCGCGATGAGCGACTGGAGGTCAGTTCCAGCATCACTCGCCATCTTTTCCACCAGCGCATAGCGTTCGGGGTGCACCGCGGTGTTGTCGAGAGGGTGCTTCGCTTGGGGAATGCGCAAGAAACCTGCGCACTGTTCAAAGGCTTTCGCCCCAAGTCTGGGGACTTTCAAGAGCTGTTTTCGCGAAGCAAACGCCCCATGTTCGGCACGATAATTGACAATGTTTTGCGCCAATGCCGCTCCGAGTCCGCTGACATAGGTGAGGAGATGGGCGGAAGCCGTATTGAGATTCACCCCCACGGCATTCACGCAGTGCTCCACGGTGTGATCTAGCGCACGCTTCAGGGCTGTAGCATCCACATCGTGCTGATATTGCCCCACGCCGATGGCTTTCGGGTCGATCTTCACCAACTCTGCCAGTGGGTCTGCCAAACGGCGGGCGATGGACACCGCACCACGCACGGTGACATCGTGGTCGGGAAATTCTGCGCGAGCCACTGCCGAAGCGGAATAGACCGAAGCTCCGTCTTCGCTCACCAAGAAAATGGGAATCTCGTCCCAATTTACCTCAGCATTCGCCTGAGATTTCAGACTGCGCACCAGTTCTTCGGTCTCACGTCCTGCCGTGCCATTACCAATCGCCACGGCTTCTACGCGATATTGCTTCGCCAATTTCTGTAAGGTGGCTGCGGCAGCGGCGCGGTCTTTCTTGGGTTCGTGAGGGTAAATCGTGGTGTTGTGCAAGAGATCGCCTTGTTCATCAAGGCAAACCACCTTACATCCTGTGCGAAAACCAGGGTCGATGCCCATGATTCTGCGCGCTCCGAGGGGCGCAGCGAGGAGCAGCTGTTGCAGATTTTGTGCAAACACGCGGATGGCTTCTTCGTCTGCCTGCTGTTTACTTTGCACAGCAAACTCCGTTTCGATGCTGGGGCGCAACAATCGCTTGTAGGCATCGGCGGCGGCAGTGGCGATTTGCGCTGCCGCTGCCGTGTTGGGGCGCACAAAAGGTCGGGCGATGCGGTCAGCTGTCCCGCTATCATCGGCAGGAGCGATGGACACGCGTAGCATGCCCTCCGACTCTCCGCGGCGCATCGCCAACAGACGGTGGGAAGTGCAGCGACGTAAGGGTTCGCTCCAGTCGAAATAATCGCGATATTTAGCAGCCTCTTCCTCTTTGCCTTTCACGAGTTTAGAGGAAATCACGGCTTCTCTGCCAAAGACATTGCGGAGACTCTGTCTGCTGCGTTCGTCTTCGCTGATTTGCTCTGCGATGATGTCGCGTGCCCCTTGCAGGACAGCAGCCACATCGGGCACCTCGTCGGTGAGAAAACGCTCAGCTGCCAACTCTGGATTGTCTTGCGGACGGAGCAGCAACTTCTGAGCGAGGGGTTCCAATCCTCGTTCGCGCGCCACCTGCGCCTTGGTGCGGCGTTTGGGTTTGAAGGGGAGATAGAGGTCTTCCACCTCGGTGGCATCCCACGATTGTGTGATGCGCTGGCGCAACTCATCGGTGAGTTTTCCTTGCGCTTCGATGGTTTCGAGCACAAAAGCCTTACGATGCTCAAGTTCTTGGACTTTGCGGTATTCATCTGCCACTGCTGCCACCTGCACTTCGTCGAGTGCGCCCGTGGCTTCCTTGCGGTAGCGAGAAATAAAGGGAATGGTTGCCCCCTCATCCAAGAGTTTGAGGGTCGCTTCTACTTGTTTATCGCGCAGATTGAGGCGTTGCGCTATGAGATGTTGGATTGTCATTGAGAGGAATGGCCTATTATAGATGAGCAACTTCTAAGGGATTTTTATCGTCTCTGGAGTTTGGGAAGTTTATTCTGCAAGCAGCTCCCTTCGTGCACAGTACTTCCCATCAGATAGTGCCTAAGAAAACGCATCGTTTCTCTTCTCAGAGGCTAAGAAGGTGCCGTTTCTTTGCGCATTAGTTCCATCCTGGGCAGCAATGCTAACAAGATCAATGGCACATTGCTTTCCGTTTTCTGCAAGAGCCTATACCTAGAAGTTCCAACAAATTTACAACATCTTGGGCATCCTACCAAGGTTTTTACGCGATTGTTAAAGCGAGTCCTGCTCACGTAGAGTCAACCATTCATGAACTTACCAAGTCCTACGATAGCCACCTCTTATTTCTTCTAGCACAGCTTTTCAACTCAAGCAATGAGAAATCGACAACAATCTCCTAGTTTCTTTGATTCGGAGAAATCATGAATAGTCTCTAAAGCTGTTTTCAGTAGTATTTCCTAGTTACTACTTTGACTTTTGTACATTCTTACCTAGAAAACGTCACATTTTACAACAATCTAGATAGCATCAGGCAAAAAAGAAAACATCATCATAGTTTTATTTGGAATATCACATAGAATAATGTAATGTTGCAAACATCTAATTTCAATTATCTACTACTTTTATCGTAAAAATCACTTAATATGCTCCTTCTTTCATAGCTTATGAATAGAATTATTACAATCATGGCGGTCACTGCTGCGCTTTTCGCAACCGCAGGCAATGTTGTGAGAGCTCAAGAACAGCCTGCCAACAAGGATCCTTACCACCACAATTTCAGCAAGGATAAACTCAAGGAGAACACCGACCGTCATCTCAAGAGCATCACTGTTACCACAAACTATGGTGGCAATTATGTGTTTAATAACCTTGATCAAACTAAAGTCTATTTAGACTGCTCTGCCGATGCAACAAAGCGTATTAAGGTTATGCCTCAAGCAGAAGTCAGTTTTGACATTAATTGGTCAGGCAGTTGGATGCATAGCTATTTGTATCTTGTTCTAAATCAAAATCAACAGTTCGACGTTACTAAAATTGAAGACGAAGAACTCTTGCTCTGCACCTACTACAATCCCGATCCTTCCACCCCAGAAGAAGGAAGAGAAAAATCTGCTGGTATATTGCAACAATCTAATACATGGCCTTACAATAGTTTGTAACTCGAAACTCCCTTCACAGCCTCAAAAACACTTCCAGAAGGAGTTCGTGCATATAGCCTTAATAATACTGCATCAACAAGTGCTATCAGCTTCGATAGAATCGATCGAAAGGTAATTCCTGCTAATACTCCTATCTTTATTGCAGCAAACTCTGTTGGAACATTCAACTGCCCTGCTGCAAAGAATAGTGAAGAGCCTCTTGTGACCAATCTTGAAGGATCTGTAGTTCCTTTCACACAAGCTATGCGTGAAGAAGATAAATTCAAGTATTTCATCTTAATTGAAAATAAGGATCAAAACGCAGAGTTCCGTCGTCTTGAAAGATTTACAATTCCTGCCAATCGTTGCCATATCAGATTACCTAAGGAAGCTACTGCCACTTCTCTAAATATTAGCTTCCCAGAAGCTAAACCCACTGGCGTGGTCAAAGTTGCTACTGAAACCTCCACAGACAATACAATATACAACCTCGCTGGTCAGCGCATTGAGAATACTGCCGCGAAGGGAGTAGTGATTGTCAACGGCAAAAAGGTCGTTCTTCCCTAAACATTCGCCCTGAATGGTTTTTGCATGGGAGATTACAACTCCACTCTTCGTTAATGAAATTTCCTCGATAGGTGCTTTTTAGCTTCAATCTTGCACAAACTCCAACCATAATTCACCAGCCATCCGATACCGGATGGCTGGTGTTTTTGTTTACCTATCTATCCAAGCGTAAGGAGAAAACGCCAGCTAGTAGCAAACCATCTATTAAGAAACCATCTGATGCCCTTTGAATAGCAATGCTACATGCGATGCGCAGCAGTGCACCATTCAATGCACTGCAATCATACCTTCCCAAACAGCCCAGCTACTTGCGATGCGCAGCAATATACCTTCTTGAACAACCATCATATCTACCAAGACTAAGAAAAGTCTACGGATTGAACGACCATGGGCATTTCCTTAAAGCACAGTCATACCTACCACAAAGAATTTATCGCCCTCATCTACTTTTCTCTCCCTCAGTTTTTAGTCTATGGGCGAAGCATTCATCAGAGTTCCTTGAATGCTTGGTAGTTTTCTCTTCGTTAATAAACCTATATTTCCCTTCCCTCGCGCGTACGCGCGCGCTCGCCCCCAGTATTTTCCACTTTTTACTTTCACAACCTTCACAAAATCGCTTGCAACTCGCTCTTATCTAATCTCTTATGGCATATTTATAACATTCTTTCAAAGAATCGATTGCGAAAAGTGCGTTTCACTCTTCGTAAAGGCAGAATCTAAGTAAAAAGAGACCGAAAAACAAGGAAGAAACAAACAAATGTAAAAATGAAAAGTCAGAGATTTTGGTAAGCCTCTAGGAGAGTTTCACAGAAATGTCGGAGAACTTCAGGAAAATCTCCGATATTTTTACTTAGTAACTCCCTGATTTCAAGCAAAGAAAACGGAGGAGAACACATTCTTGTGTGAAGGTTGTGAAAGCAAAAAACACAAAATCCTTGACATGTATGCGCGTGCGTACGCGCGAGCAGGGCAAAGCGATGGGCATAATATAGGGCAAAACCTTTGTCGCACCTCTTGGGCTTCATGGGATTCGCACAAATACCAGAATGAAGACTAGAGGCATGTTTTTTGTAATTGCCCCTTTTCATCTACTACACCGCATTTTTGCAAACTCAACCTAGCATAATAAGTCACATGAAAAGAAAAAAATGCACTTTTTCTTCGTTTATTCTCTTTTTCCTCTCTTTTCTTCCCCTATATGTATAGGGGGAGGGAAGTAAACGGGTGTCCTTGCTAGGGCTGAGAACAGGCTGCACGACAAACAGAGCTAGCACATCCAAAGCCCTTACAGCGTAGCCACAAAAAAATCCCTCCTGCTGGAAATCCAACAGAAGGGAGGTGCCTGAAACGAGACTCGAACTCGTACAGCCATAATGGCCAAGGGATTTTAAGTCCCTCGTGTCTACCATTCCACCATTCAGGCGTAAGGTGGTGCAAAGGTAAGGATTTTAAGAAAAATGGCCAAATGTTTTTGCTAGTTTTGTACGACAAAAACGTCTGATTGGGTCGAGTAAGCAGCGGAATAACGGTAAAGCGACACATTGGGTTGGCCATCTGCCTTGGTCACACTCACTGTGCCGCCATTGTTGAGGTCATAATGCCGCTGACAACGTCCACAAACGAGCGTGCCCGGTGCAGAAGGTTCCCACGACAGTCGGCGTTCCACATAAGCAGCTTGGAAACAAGACGGGCAAACGAGGTCGAAAGCCACGACCGACTGCCGTCCGCTCAGGTCGGGCAAGGCAGGAGTGCCCACCACAAAACCAGCTATCGAAGCAGGAGCTCCATAAGCATCGAGTGCCGTGCGCGGGTATCGGCTCGTACGCTGGGCAGCATTGGTGAAGGTGTAGTACGAGGCATCATACGTGATGGCACACCACTCCCCCACTCCATGCACAGCCGCGGAGAGCACCGGAACAGCTGCCACGGGCGAAAAGCGTAAAAAGGCACGATGGTGCGAAAAGCGCGAAGCGCTCTCCTCATCGCAAGCCAGAAAAGTCGCGGCGACACCCAATATCAGCGCCATGCCACCAGCCATAAATCCGTGGTGAATCTGCCACTTACGAAATAAAGCTATCATTATTTGCCATTTTAGCGCAACTTACAGAGAATTCCTCATCCCCAGCGATGGAGCGTTTAGCCCACCGCTAGGATTTGGCTCAAGAATTGTGCCAAGAAGTCGGGCGCCTTCTTGATGTGCTTCTCCACCATCTTGCGAATGAAGAAATTGAGTTCCACACCGATGGTCACCTTAAGTGCCGCTTGGT
>ERZ773254.1060-NODE-1060-length-12989-cov-2.572445_pt1 | contig 12989 bp, 8 predicted proteins | sample MGYA00580516_ERZ773254 | MGnify/ENA primary metagenome ERZ773254 (study PRJEB29015, sample SAMEA2738158) | human oral metagenome | biome: human oral; feature: human-associated habitat; material: saliva | place: China | collected 2192 ...
ACGAAAGAGTTTGCGATTTCTAAACTATAAATCGTGCGTAAAAAACACAGTAGAGATGTACAGCATCAACTCGGCATGGCTGTAAATCAGCCTTTGATTCAAAAAGGAGGACAATATGAATCAAATAAAATCGACTAGTGAGGTTACACTCACTGACTTAAGACGACTAGGTTTGCAAGGTGATGCAACTGCACGGCTTGCAAGTGGTGAAGAAATGAAATTAACTAGTAAGCATGGTCTTATTCCTAAAAAAGGATATGTGGCAGGAAAACTTCAAACCGTTGAAATGATTGCAGAATACTCTAAAATCTATAGAGATATACGCACTATTAAACGTGGAGATATTTTAGTTGCCAGACGAATTAAGCAAGGAAATAAAACTATCTTACAGCTAACCGGTAAAGGTTATCACCGACCTAGCGGTAAAATTTAACAGATAGAGTCCTCATCTATCTGTTTTGGGGAGCAAGGAACTGTTTCTTTGTTGCTGAAAGCAGATAGGTGATGTTATGAAAAGGTGAAGAAATGAGTATTATACAGCTAATATTTACAGTTATTCTTTTAGCCTCAGGGATTCTAGTATTTATGACTTTTATCCCAAATAAATTGTCTGATAAAATCTCACGAGAACTAAAAGACTATTCAAATAAGCATTATTTTAAGTAATATCAAAAAGGAGAAATCAAATGGAAATGATGAATGAAGTTAAGAAATTTATGTTGGCTAGCGCAATTGCAACCGCAGCTGTTGGAGTAACGACTCAGGCTTCCGCAGAAGAAGTAAAGCCTTCAGAGCCAATTTCAGGGAGCCAACAGAAGACAGTAACTCAAAAAACAGTTACAAAAACTGATGTTGCTATCTCCCAAGCAAATGTGGAACAGGCAAGCTCAGTTGTAAAAACCCAGGAGGAGATTGTAAAAACAGCTCAAAGCGAGGTAAACGATGCAGAGAAAGTAGTAGAAGAAGCTACAGAAGCTGTTACTCAAGCGGAGAAAGTAGTCAAGGCAGCTACTCCTAAAAATATCCAGGATGCAAAAGAAGATGTCTCTGCAAAAGAGGCTGCTGAGAAGAAGGCTCAAGAAGAACTGTCCTCTGCTGAAGAGGAACAAAAGCTAGCTGAAAATAATGTTACTGATCAGGAAGCAAATGTCACAGAAGCTACAAGAAAGCTTTCTGACAAAACAAAAGAAGTTACAGATGCAGAACAAATTGTAGCTGAAAAACAAGCTATTTTAGACGGTACTGGAGTTGCGGGCATTGTTGCCAATGCTGAAGCATCTAAGCGAAATTTGGAAGTGAGCGAAGAAGCTGCATCACAAGCTCGAGAGGATTTGAAACTAGCTAAAGAAGCAGATGATCAACGTGCTTCTAAACTGAAACAGGCAGAAGATGAAGTAACGACTACAGAAGCAACTAGATTAGTGAAAGCGGAGGAACTAGATCAAGCAACCACTCACGCCACTAACGTTGAAAATCAGTATCGAGTAGCTAAAGAGAATCTATCTAAGGCTCAAAGTATCCTGGATAGTTTGACAACGACCTCTATCACTTATCCTGCTGGCTATGTAGAAGCTTTAAAGGCTTACTTCAATAACCCCACTGAAGAAAATTCAAATAAGTTACAAGAAATTGCCAAAAAAGGAATGGCTGCTGCTGGGTTTAACTCACCAGATGGAGGTAAAACCTATTACAGTAATCCAACTTCTCCATTTAAGCAGAGTGAAGCAGATAAAAAGACTGTGATTACTGATGTCAATCATTTATCTGCTGAAGTTCAAGAGGAACTTGCTGCTTTCAATGCGCATCTGATCAATGATTTTCGTCGATTGATGGGAACAGATGATATTCCAGTTTTAGTGAATCGAGATATGCAGAAAGTGGCACAGAAAGCAACTCAACTATCTACTAATCAGTACGGTCATGACCTAGATGCTTTGAACGCTGTTGCGAAAGAATTTGGTTTGAATCAAGGGAATCAAGGTCTGCTTGCTGAGAACATAGGCTTTCAAAATGCAGGTGATGTAGTAACATTAGCTGATCTGAAACAACAGGCATACAACAACATGATTATGATGCTGTTTTATGATAAACATGCTGATTGGGGGCATGCTTTAAATTTTGCTGGGCTGGATCGTGAGTCGGTTACGATGCAGTATATTGGTGTAGCAACTCGAAAGCTAGATCGTGGTATGATGGCGATGCACTATGTTGGAACAGATTCTAAAACAATTGATTTGCTGAAAAATGGGTTCCATCAAAATGTTAAAATTGACACTAAGAACAATGCAGCTAGTCTTCAGGAAAGAATTCAAGTAGTTCGAAACTCTGTAGCACAAGCTAAGGCTACATATGTTGATGCGAAAACTACTAATAACGATGCACGAGCTAGAAAAGAACAAGCGCAGACGGCCTATAGTCAAGCAGAAGTTGCTGCACAAAATGCAGTGACTAATCGTAATGATATTCAGAATATTACTTTAAAAACTCCTGAAGCAGAAGCTAAGTTGAAGCAGGCAGAAGCAAACCTTAAAAAGGCTGGTTTAGAACATAAACAAGCGCAAGAGGCTTTGGAACAGCTGAATGCTGACGTACAAAACAAACATAAAATACTTGCGTTAGCTAAAGAAAAATTAGATGCAAAACAAACTGAATGGAAATCACTGAATGAAGCTTTGATTGCTGAGAAAGAGGCATTGATTGCTAAACAAGGTGAACTTACTCGAATTAAAGAACTTGTCCTCAATCGTCAAGCCCTACTTTCAGAATCAACGGAAGCCTTGAAAGCATCAAAAGAGCGAGTGGAAGTTTTGAAGAATGCCCCTCAGCTCTTAGAAAAGGCTAAAGTTAATCTAGAAGCTGCTCAAGAAGTTTTGAAAGAAAAGAAATCCGTTCTTGAGTTAGCACTAGCAAAACTAGAGACTTCGAAAGCAGACCAAAGAAAGGTATTAGAGACTCATAAAGAGTTGTTGTCGGCTTATCGTGATTATCTGGAAGCACAGCAAGAAATTGAGCGTCAAGAAAAATTGGCTGCTCAGAAAGCTAGTATTGAGCAATCTGGAGGGCATCCGATTCCAGTATTTCAAAATGGTAAGATTGTGAAGTATGTGCAAGAACAAGTTGAAAAACAAGCATCAGAAGTGAAAAATCCAGTCTATCAAGCACCTGCTGCAACATACGAATTACCTAAAACAGGGGAAAAAACTTCTAGTCTTTGGTTCTTGGGGATGGTAACTATTTCACTTTTAAGTTTGTTGAAAATCAAACGAGAATCTAAGGAAAACTAAACATGCTAAAGTCATCAAGATTTCTTGATGACTTTTTGATTGGAGAAAGAAATGAAAATTATACATTTTAGGGCGAGAGCCCCTTCAAATTATATCGAAAGCGAATAATATTGAATACTATATTAAAAGTTAAAGGAGAAATCATGAAATTCAATAATGAAACAAGAGCATTCGGATCAATCCGAAAAACAAGACGTTGGGGAACGTGTGGAGTAATTCTTGGTCTAGCTGCTTTATCGCTAGCTATGTCTAATGGTGTTTCTGCCGATGAAATTGCTTCACCTGTATCAACGGCAGAAGTTGCTAATACTGCTTCCAATCTGAAAGACTCCCAGCCAGCACCAACGACTGACAATCAGGCGGTGATTAGTCAAGCAAATCAAGCACAAGGTTCTGTTTCAGTTGCAGTAGATAATACAAAGGTGGCTGAGGCGGTTGCTAAAGCTAAAGCAGAAGGAGTCGATGTTGTTAAGGATCCTACTGTAGATAAGGGGATGACAACTAGCTCCGATGCGACTCATAAAGCACAGACTGAAATTGTAGCAGCTCAAAATGAACAACAGAAACGGATTGAACAAGCAACCTTGGATTATGTGAATCAAAAGAATGAGCACAAAAAAGAAGTTGATACAGTCATTTCTAACAACAAGGAAATTCAAACAGGAAATCAAGCACTCGAAGATGCATATAAGCAAGCGACTGCTGTAGCTAAAAAGACTCAGGAAGAGTTGAACCAGAGCAAGGAAGCGGTGAAGCAGGAATTTCCAGATGTTAAAATTACCGAAACAACGAAGACAATTACTGTAGACCCAAATTCCAAGAGCTCTTATGATCAGTATACGCAGATCGTTAATACTATTCAAAAATCTAACAAGCAAGCTGTTGTAAATCATGCTGCTAAGGTGAAGCAGGATATTGAAGAACTTGCCAACCGAAATCAGAGTGCAAAAGCAAAAGTGGATGCCGAAAACAAATTGATTATGGCTGAAAATAAAAAAATTGCAGATGATCAGAAGCGCTATGAAAAAGAATTAGCTGAAGCTGAAAAAAATAAGACCAAAGATGGTTGGCTATCAGAGGTTGCAACTCAAGCGCTGGTTTATAAAAATGAACCGAATGCTAAAGTAGATGTTAGAGGAGTAGCAAATTATATTAGTGCTAAGGGATTGGGTGAATCATTTAAGGATATTAGTCGAATTATTGGGCGAGATGATGAGTTACAAGAGTATGTTACATATTATTCTCACCCTGGAGTTCCTCATGATTTAAGTCAGAAATCTGATCGCTATTCCTCTAAGTTTGAGTTCTATGAAACAAAAGGAACTTTCAACTTTGCTGGTAAAGGTTCAAAAATCGGTGCTGTGACAGCCAAAGTAGGCCAAACCATTACAGTCACTTATTCTGGTTTAAAAAATTCAACCTTCGAAGGAAAACCGATTTCTAGGATGGAATTGGATTTGACAGTTCTTTCTGGCTCTGAAAATATCAAGTCAGATGTCGTGTACGGTATTCATCAGAATCCTACTTATGGACTTGAAGTCGCAACTTTGCATAAGGACAGCAATAATGATTATGATTTGAAGCTTTCTGTAAAACCACGTTTTTATGATGAAACTGGAAAACAAATTGTTTTTGAAGATGATAAAGGCTCACCTGAACAAGCTAAAGGATTGCTTGCTGTTTCAAGTTTAAATGCTTATAAAAATCATGTAGAAACACTGAAGCCATCTGATTCAGCACGTTTCGTACCAATTACAGGCTCATCTATCGTAAAACATGACAATGGCTATGTTTATTCAAACGAGAAGGATAATTCTAATGGCAATCATTTTGGATTGAACAAACATAATATTCTTGATGATAAAAATAGTCCGTATTTTTGGTATGTATCTGGTGCAGTTGCTTTGAAAGGAGCTAATCCCGAATACACATTGCGAATTACTAGTTGGGATAAACTTGGAGATAGAAAAGGGGAAGGACGATGGACTCCATCAATCTGGTTCACAGTAACAAGTGAACTGGCAGCACCTTCAGTTACTCCTCCAAGCCCAAATAAGGTTAAACCACTGAAGCCATTTACTCCGGAAACTCCAAAACCTTCTGAGTTGAATTTGCAGACGGTTGCTTTGCCTCCTAAGCCACAGCCTAAACCGGAAGAAAAGGTTCCAGGAAAGCCACAGCCGCCAACGGTACATTACAACGACTACAAGTTGTCAGCGCAACCACAGATTAAAAAATCTGTCCAGAATGCGGATGGTGTGGATGTTGATGGGAAATATGTGGCTAAGAATAGTCTAAATAAGTGGATTCTCAACGTAGAAGCTCTTCCTGCTGGTCGCCCTAAGACGACTAGTCTGATGGCGGTTGATCCTACTCCAAGTGGCTTTAAACCTGAAGTCGATCTGATCAAGAAGGACAATCCAAATTGGGATATTGCTTTTGATCAAAACAATAAATTGACGATTAAAGCTACAGAAGCTTTGCTTAAATCTATTAACGGTAATCTAAGCAAGGCTTATAAAATTGCACCTTTCATTTACTGGGGACGACCTCAGAATGATGCAGCGGACTACGTGAATGGCTTTGAGCTGCTAGTAAATGGTGGCAAGGATAAGGGCGGTTATACTCGCAAGAGTAATATCGTTAAAATCTCAACACCAGGGAAAAAGAATCCAGACCCTAATAATCCAAACGATCCGAAGAATCCAGATCCGACTAAGCCAAATACTCCTAAGGATCCAAACCGTACCGCAATTCAACCTGAAAAGCATAATTATAATGCCGAAGGTAAAATCGTAGATGGAAAGGCTATGGCTCCTGAAGCGACCAATCACTATGTTTCTAAAATGACTAACCTTCCATACAAGGGAGATCAGTCAGCTAAGGAAGCGATTCAACGTGGCTTTGGTTTCATTGAGGATTATCCGGACGAGGCGGTAAATCCACTGGAAAGCCAATTCAAAGTTCGGGATGCAGAAGGCAAGGAAGTCAATGGCCTCAAGATGTACCATGTGCTTTCGAAAGATTCTTTGACTGGTTCTCTGAAGAAGATGGTAGAAGATTCTGGGATTTCTCCAACAGGAGCTTTCTATATGTGGGTAGCTGAGAAGCCAGAAGAATTCTATAAGGCTTATGTTCAGAAAGGGATGGATCTTTACTTCCATACTCCGATGAAAAATAAGGCTGGCTTTACAGGTGAGTACAAAAACCAGGTGCATCAGATCCAGTTCGGAAATGGTTACTATTCGAATATCGTGAAGAACCATGTTTCTATTCCAAAACCAGACAAGGTTAATAAGGATAAGGCTGGTGTGGTGATCAATGGCAAGACCTTGACTCCAGATACTGTCAACTACTATGAAGTGAAGCTGGACTATTCTAAATATAAGGGAATTGAGCCGGATCAGTCCTTTATCAAAAAAGGTTTCTTTGGGGTAGATGACTACCCAGAAGAGGCCTTGGATATTGATCAGTCTGGTATTCAGATGCTTGATGAGGACGGAAAAGAAGTTAAGGGTCTTTCATCGAAGATCTACTCAAACTTAAAAGAAGCGCCAGAATCTGTTCAAGAAGCTTTCAAGGCTAAAAATAAGGAGCCAAAGGGAGCCATTCAAGTCTTTAGCGCTGATGATCCGGAAGCTTTCTTTGAATCTTATGTTAAGACTGGAAAGGTCGTTACCTTACGTGTTCCGATGAAGATTAAGGAAGACTTCGCTAAAAAGGGTGGTGAGTATAAGAATACAGCTTATCAAATTGACTTTGGCCAGCTGTATGAAACACCAACTGTAGTTAACCAGGTGCCAAAACCTGAACCGAAGCCAGATCCTAAACCTGAGCCGAAACCTGAACCGAAGCCAGATCCTAAACCACAACCAAAACCTGAGCCAAAAACTCCAATTCAAGAAGTTCAGAAAGTGGATTCAGTTGCTACATTGCCGGAGACAGGGGAGCACGCCTCTGCAGAATTGCTGCTGGCTGGTTTGGCAATGGCTGGTGCTGCTGGCTTAGTCTATGGCAAACGTAAGAAAAAAGAGGCTTAGAAAGTCCCTTTAAATTAAACTATTTTTATGGTATAATAACGGTAAATCGTGAAGGAGAAGCATTATGAAATTTGGGAGTGATTTTTCTTGGTTATGGGTAGCCATCATTAGAATATTTACGGCTCCCTTCTACTTTGTTCTTTGGTGTATCAATGTTGTGAAATCTGTTATCGGAATGTTTATTTTCTGGATTATCGCAAAGATATGTGTGACAATCGTATTGATTGGGGGATTAGCGATCATACATCATCTATTCAAATTTCCAAGTGAAAATATTATTGATAATATTTTTGGATGGTTTACGCCCAATATATTAGGAATGTCTCATAATTCGCTTGTTACTTCTGGTCAAATAATTGATGCGCCAACAGGATCAGGCATCTTTTTTCCATATCCACACATTGAGGTTCCGATTATAATTGTACTATCCCTTCTAGTAGCGACTCTCCGGACGATTTATCGTGAGGAATTTGATTAACTTTAAAAATAGAAAAGAATTGTGCTAAGCACTGTAGAATTTCTGCAGTGCTTTTTGTTTTAAAAAATTGAAATTAAAGAGGTAAAATAGAAATGGATATTATTACAAAAATTATTACTGGTCTAGGTACAGTCGGAACAATTACAGGTCTAATTTGGATCTGGAATGGTGCAGTCGACTTTATTCAAGGAAGAAAGAATAAGGACAAGCAGCGTCAAGACGACGGATCAGATTCCATGACGAATGGGACATTCTTGGCAGTTGCTTCTGCAGGTATTGCAGCTGCTATTGTTGCAGCGTTATCTCAGATTAAATTTTAGGAGTAGCCTATGAATTTAGATATTAGAGAGCTAACTAGTTCTCTTTCCAGTTATAGTTCTGGTACCAATCAGGCTGTAACCGCAATGGCCGATGCTGTCCGACCTATTGGGTATATCCTTTTAGGTCTTTTTTTCTGGTTTGAAATGGCTTCCTGGTCTCAAATGGTCAAGACAAGAGGTGGTTCTCTTACTCAAAAAATTTGGTTAGAGGCACTGATGAAATATTTATTTGCCTTTATCTTGATCTCAGCCTCTTCCCAGATCTGTGATGCTATCTTAGAATTGCTTAATATTGTAGTTAAGGTGATCGCCCATGTATCACCTGCAGTCAAAACGACTCTTGATTCTAATATTTCTGGTGGAAAGGGGATCTTCGAAAAGACTATCATCACTATAGTAGGAAAAGCTGCAAGTGGAGTAGCCAATATTGTACTTGGGATCATTGTATTCTTGCGTTACTTGGATCTCTACCAGCTCAAAGCTCTTGCTCCGTTACTGGTCTCTTTCTTTATGATGGATTCTTTACGCTCTGTTACGATTAACTTCCTGAAATATTTTGCGGCTTCTGCCTTTATTGGAGTCCTTCTAATCGTTGTTTCAGTCGTATATGATTCGATTGTGGCAACAGATCTTCTTAAAGTAACAACTGCAGATAGTGGTACTTGGGGGACAGCTTTTGCTTCGATTGCTAAGGCGGTAATCTATATCTTTGTCATGGTTGGGACTGGCCGAAAAGCTAAGCAGCTTTTAGGGGTGTAGGACATGTTGGCTATGTAAATGCTGTAGCTATGATTGCGAAGGAATCTGATAAATGAATTGCATAGCACTAACAGTTCTAAAAAGGACTGTTTTTTTGATGGAAAGGAAAATAGTTGAAAAAAATTGGCTCAGAATTTTTAAGAGAATTTGAAACAGAAGATAGACCAATTCTATTCGGTCTAACCGCTAGAATGATGGTCTTCTATTTGTGTTTAGCAATAGCTGTCGCAGGAACAGTTGCTATATATTTTCTTGGTTTACCTGATTGGTACATTTATCTTTGGGATGCTATATTTGTGGTTCCTGGGGCAATGTACGGTATGGGAATGACCAAGCGAATGCGGATTAAAGAAAAAATCGATTTCTTTTTCCGAATCCAACAAAGAACCTATGAGACAGAATTTGGAAAGGTAGGAACGTATACGAAAGATGAGTTTATTCAAAAGCAAAAGAGAAAAACTAGAAAAAGCAGAAAAGAAAAAAATTGAACGCTTGCGTCGTCAGATGAAACCTACGACACAAAATACTATCAATTATACACTACTACATGAAGACGGATTGATGCACATTGCACGTGAGAAGTATTCTCGGAGCTTTATGTTGGGAGATGCTTCTTACTCGACAGCTCAACAAGATGAAAAAGAGGGAATCATCGATACAACGATGGATGCTCTTAATTTATTGGATGAAGGCAGTAACTATCAGCTCTTGGTGATTAATCGCCGAGTGTCTGATAATTCCTTACAAAATATCTTGTTTGAAGAAACGGACGATAACTTTAACGAGTATCGTGAAGAGCTGAACGATATGATCAAGGAACGGTTTACGACGCACGCAAATAATTTTGAGGTGCATAAGTATATAACTATCTCAACAAATGCTGATGACCGTAAGCAAGCTCAGTTGTTGCTGCAAGATATTGGGGTAGCTTTGGGGACACAGTTTCAAGAGTCGGATATTAGTTTTGGAGAGATGGACGGATTAGATCGACTGAAAGTCTTTTCTGAACTATTACGAGATAATCCGTATGTCAATTTTGACTACAAAGAAATTGCTCTATCAGGTTTATCAAGCAAGTCTTTTGTCGCTCCGCACAGAATTGAATTTCAGGAAAAACGAATGATGATGGATGACCGCTGGGTCAAGGTACTCTATGCGCAGCGTTATCCAAATTGGATGAGTGATCGTCTGATTCGTGATTTGACGACACTGGGGTTGGAATTAGCTATTACGATCCACGCAGAGCCCTATGAGAATGTCGAAATCTTAGGGAAGATTGATGATGCGGAAACAGATGCAGAAATCGGGAAACTCCGCTCTAAGCGGAAAGCTGCTCAATCCGGTATCTTTGACGATGCGGTGGTAGCTGGAGTTGACCAAGAAATCTCTGAAGCTACCAAGAAATGGAGAGATGAAATCACTGAGTACGATCAGAAAATCTTCTCTGGCTTGATTGCAGTTTACTTCAAGGCAGATAGCTTAGAAGAGCTGGAGCGTAACGAGCAGAAGATCAAACGAGCTGGCCGGAAACTTGGTGTGGAGTTTGAAGATCTTTATTATTACCAGGAAGAGGCTTTGAATACAATTTTGCCTATTGGGGAGTGCTTCCTGAACGTGAAGAAAAACTTCATGCGGAAAATGACTACGGCTAACATTGCGACTCAGGTGCCCTTTACTAACGTAGACTTGAAGTCTGATAGTCCTCTTGCCCGTTACTATGGTCAAAATCAGTTATCAAACAATATCATTACACTGGATCGAAAACGGGATCTGAACACGGGTTCTGGTGTTGTATTAGGTTCTTCTGGATCTGGTAAATCCACAACAATCAAAGGTGGAGAAGTCATTCCAACCTTGTTAAAATATCCGGATGATCGAGTCATCATTGTAGACCCAGAAGATGAATACTCGGATATTGGACGAGCTTTCGGCGCTCAGATGGTGGATATTTCGATTGGATCTAAAACTCATATCAATCTGTTGGATCTGCCAGATCTGGATCGACTGGCCGAGGAAGACGATGATCCAATCGGGGACAAGGCAAACTTGTTAATGGGCTTGTTCGAATCCATTCTATCTGAAGTAACAGATGCTCAGATTGGGATTATTGACCGGGTAACTGGTCAGACTTATGAGCGGTACATGACAGAGGATTATACTCCAACTTTAAAAGAGTGGCACCAGGTCTTGAAGGAGCAACCGGAGGAAGAAGCTCAGGATTTGGCTCTGGCAGTGGAAACTTATACGAATGGTTCGCAAGACATTTTTGCTCATCATACTAATGTGGATTTGAATCATCGCTTTGTTATCTTTAACTTGAAGAAGCTGTCGCATAAACTAAAGCCATTCGCCTTGATGGTCATTCAGGATTATATTTGGAATCAGATTGTCGAAAATCAAGGGAAATGTACCACTTGGGTTTACTTTGATGAAATGCAAATTCTATTTAAAAACAAGGCGCAAGCGGATTTCTTTACAACGCTGTATTCTCGTATTCGGAAATACGGTGCGATTCCAACTGGCATTACGCAGAATGTGGAAACGCTGGCCGCTGTTGAAGAAGGTCGGAAGTTGCTCTCTAACAGTGAGTTTATGATCTTGCTTAAGCAAAAGCCTCAGGATTTAGCTATTTTAAAGGAGATTGTCAACCTGACAGATAAACAGATTCGCTATCTAGCTCGACCAAAGGCTAAAGGTACTGGTTTGATCGTAGCAGGGCCAGTTGTTGTTCCTTTTGAAAATCCAATTCCTAAGAATACGAAACTTTATGATTTAGTCGCAACGGACGCTTAGGAGGCTGATTATGGATCAGGAAAAAAGCAGACCAAAGACAATCGGTCATAGGTTGGATCAGAAGCTGGAAACAGTCCGAAAGAATTATCGAACTGTAACAAAAGAAAGCGAAAAGCAGATGAGCAATCTTCAATCTCAGACCCGCTCTAAGCGCCAATTGTTAAAAAAAAGTCGAAGTCAATTCCGAGCTTCTAAGGCTAAGGTCAAGAAAATCCAAAAAGAGTACAGGAATGTCCAGAGACAAGGAAAAGAGCTTGGTAAAGAAGGAAAGGCGCTTCGTCCAGAGGATGCCAAAAAGCAGGATTTTCTCAAGCAAGAACTGACTCAGGCAAAGCTAGAGAAAAAAGCTTTTAAGAAAACCTTTAAAGCTGCTCAAGAAGCTAATGGTGGTTCTCGGAAAAAGAAGCTTTTCCGAGCTGCTAAACAGGCTGTAGAACGTACTGCTAGTCAACAAGCCAGCTCTGCAGCGCACCAGGATGATACACTCTCAGATATAGCACGAGCTAAGCATCAGTATCAGGATATCCAGATTCAGAGCAGGCGAGTTAAAACGATTGGTAAATACAGCAACAAACTTGTACAAGAAACAGTTAAGTCTAGCTATAGTCTTGGAAACAGACTCTACAATAAGACCAGGGGAAGAGGCTTTACTCGAACTCCAAAAGAGTTTTCTTGGGAAGGCAGGCTGGCTCGTCGTATTCAGGCTTACAAGAAACGCTTGGCTGGTTCTAAAACTGGTAAAGCTGCAAGGAAGGCTAGGAAAGCCTATCGTGTAGGCTCTAAACCAATTAAAGCAATCGTTAAAAATCCCCTTAGCTTAAAGGCCTATTTGATTGCTTTTGCTCTGCTTTTGTTTCTGGCCATACTTGGTATTGGAAGTTCAGGCATCACTCGTCAGGATGAATTCGATATGAATGATACCTGGCTGTATTTTACGAAGCTGGACAGAGAAAAGTCCAATGATAAGGTTGATTATTGGACAAAGATTGATGATCCACTCTTGTACCTGAATTATAAGTATGATGAGATTACGGATAAGCTGCAGATAGACGGCAATAAATATTTTTCAAAAAATACTCTAGGGAAAACTTACTTGGATGCGTTATGGAAGGATTTGAATGGAGATAAAGACAATCTTAAAACAATGGAAGAGCTTTATACCAAGAATAATCTTTATAAACTGAACAAGGACGAGCTAGAAGAATATAAACAACTCCTAGAAATTGCTAGAGATAGCGGAAAATATATGCTGCTGCAGGAGCTGGAGAATCCGTTTTATAAAGATGATCAGCCTGAAGCACAGAATCCTATTCAG
>ERZ773254.1062-NODE-1062-length-12982-cov-9.345633_pt1 | contig 12982 bp, 3 predicted proteins | sample MGYA00580516_ERZ773254 | MGnify/ENA primary metagenome ERZ773254 (study PRJEB29015, sample SAMEA2738158) | human oral metagenome | biome: human oral; feature: human-associated habitat; material: saliva | place: China | collected 2192 ...
ATGTAATTTTAATTTTTTATGATTTATTATAAACAAACTATTTACAAATATTTAAAATGTGTTAATATATTCATGTAATCATCATGAAGAAATGATGAGTTTTGAGAGTGACTTATTGTTTTGTTATATAGGGGATAGAAGAACATGAACAATCGTAAACGTATATTAACACTATTGATCAATGGCGTATTGTTGTCTAGCCTATGTGTGGCTAGTGCAGCAGATACAACAACTGGGTCTGGTAATGGTATTGCCTACGGTACAGGTAGTACCGCAAATAACACCTTAGATGTTGCATTGGGTAACAAAGCTAATGTAGAAAACTACGTTGGCCAAAATGGCAGCATAGCTATCGGGGCAAATTCTCATGTAGAAAACATGGCAGGTGGTGCTGAAGCTGCTGTGGGTATGGGGCAAACATCATATTCTGGTAACTTTTGGTCCTCTGCTCGTGTACCGGCAGATCCATCTAAAGTAGTGGGTTCTGTTGCGATTGGTAATAACACATATGCTCGTACAGGTAGTACTATGATTGGTTCTCATAACTATCGTGGAGCCATTGGTGATATAACGATAGATACAGATAATAATGGTACACGTGATGCAAATCTAAATGTATATGCAACAACTGTTGGTGCGAATAGCTTTAGTAATGGGGCTTTCACCACTAATACTGGTACTTACAATGTCATTAGTTCCTCTTACACAGGAGGTCGTTTCTCAACACCTACTCAAAACTTAGGTGCTACCGTAAATGGTGCTTTCAATAGTATCGAATCTACAAGAAGTGGCTCTACAGCCGGCGTAGGAACAGCTATTACAGGTGTTGCAAACCGTGTGGCTAATTCCAACGGCGCTCTTGTATATGGTGCGGGTAATGAAATTACTAATTCTACTGCTTCTTTCACTACTCCAGGAGAGGGTGCTACCTCTGCCAAGGATTTTGCAGACAAATTAAGAAATGCCGTAACATCTTCTAATGGTGCTGGTGCTACAATGGCGTTTGGTGGCGGTAATAAAGCAGACTATACACTACGTACATCTATGATTGGTGTAAACAACACTGTAACCGGAGTACGTGGTAACCAAAGTAAAGATAACTTGGCTATCGGCGTGGGCAATACAGGTACGAAGGTACAGCACATGACTGTTATCGGTTCTAAAAATACAGTATCTGATGCAAATAATACTCTTGTTTTAGGTGATAATCGTACTGTAACGAGTGCAAACAATACAGTTATCTTAGGCTCTAGCGATAATGGTACAACAACGACTGTAAACGATGCAGTCGCTGTAGGTCATAACACAGAAGTATCTGCAGTAGGTGGTGCTGCTATCGGTAGCAATTCCAAAGCAACTGTTGCAGCTGGTGCAGTAGGTTATGATGTTCTTACCAATGCGCCATCCACCAAAACATCTTCTACTTGGGTGTCTACAGCATCGGCTGTGTCTGTTGGTGATGTAGATAATAATGTAACTCGTCAAATCACATCTGTTGCTGCTGGTACAAATGATACTGATGCGGTAAATGTGGCTCAACTTAAATTGTTGCGTAACAATGTAGGCGGCGATATTACGAATATCCAAAACAACATTACAAACATTAATGGCAATATAGCTCGCTTGGACAAACGCGTAAATCGTGGTGTTGCTGGTGCGGCTGCGTTGGCGGCCCTTCATCCGCTCGACTTTGACCCTGATGCTAAATGGGACTTTGCCGCCGGCTATGGTCATTACCACAATGGCAATGCTGCTGCACTCGGTGCATTCTATCGTCCTAACGAGGACGTTCAATTGAGCGTAGGTTCTACATTAGGTAATGGGGAAACTGTTGTGAATGCCGGCCTTTCTGTGAAAGTCGGCGCTCATAGCAATGTATCTCGTTCTCGCGTAGCCATCGGTAAAGAAGTATTAGAACTTAAGAAAACAGTAGCTCTTCAAAATGCACAAATCCAAAAATTAACAGCTCTCTTAAATGATGTAGCAGGTACTCGCATGAAAGCAGACCGCACTACACTATTCCCTGATGTGTCAAGCAATCACTGGGCATACGAAGCTGTTAGCGATTTATCACGTCGTGGCTTAGTAGAAGGCTACCCAGATGGCACATTCGGTGGTGATCGTTTATTAACACGCTACGAATTTGCTCAAATTGTATACCGTGCTCTTCAAAACGGCGTACAAGTGGACGAACAACTAGTAACAGAATTTAGCCCTGAAATGGCTCTGTTCCGCGTTGACACAGTGGCAAGAAACAACCAAGGTCAACCGACAATTGAACGTGTTAGAGTGAATAAAAACTAGTTGATTATACAAAGTATATATAACAATACAACGTATAAGGCTCATAAAAATATAGTATAAGACCCGTAAAACCATAGCGGCTAGTATATCTTATAGGATGTACTAGCCGCTATTTGTCGTATAAATAAAATTAATATAAGGAATCAGTTACAAGTGCTTAAAAATTCATAATATTTTCATAAAACTACATCTAATTTATTGAAAATATGAATATCATATGATATTTTTATACATGTACGCATAAAACTAGACTATTATTGTCTAGTTTTGTAAATGAATGAGTTATCAGTAATAATTGATATATATAAGTTAGAATGAGGAGATAAGTGGACTGTGAATAAGATTTTTAAAGTGATTTGGTCTAAATCAAAACAATGTTACGTTGTTGTATCGGAAATGACGAAGAATACAACAGGGAAAAAGAAAATTATAGTAGCTAGTATTCTGGCAGGGCTAGCGATGTCAACAATGGGGCCGAATGTAATGGCGGTGTCCTCCATTCCGTTTACTGATAAAACATCATCAGCACTTGCTAATGGTTCAGTTAAATCAGGGACAACCAATGGTGTTGCTATTGGTAATGCAGCCTATAGCGATTCTAATCAATCCATCGCAATTGGTTTTAGAAGTCTTGCATCAGGTACCTTCATAGGCGGTTCCATTAAGCCATCTGTTGCAGTCGGTGCAGGCGCACATGCTGAAGGCAATAATACAGTTGCCATAGGTACTGTTGCAGAGAATAGAGCTTCCTATGGTGTTTCATTGGGGAATGAAAGCAAGGTAACATCCGGATCAGATTATGGGATTGCTATTGGTTTTCAAACGCAAGTATCAAATGTTCATGGTATGGCAATAGGTGAAAAGGCTAGTGCATCAGGTTTTATTGGTATGGCTCTTGGTGCGAATGCAAAAGCTACAGGGGCCTATTCTTATGCTGGAGGTCTTGACTCCGAATCTGGTGGCGAGGCGGCTATTGCGGTTGGTAAATCTGCTAGTGCTGGTGGTGGTGATGCTGTAGCTATTGGTACGTCATCTCAAGCTACTGGGGGAGATTCTATCGCTTTAGGTAAAAATGCGAATGCTAGTAATGGTGACTCTATAGCCATTGGTCAAGATACAGTATCTGATAAAATCAATTCTGTAGCACTCGGAAAGACTTCTAAAGCTACTGGCGCCTCTGCAACTGCACTGGGGCCACAAGCAAAGGCAACTGGCTCTACGGCGGTGGCAATTGGTCTCAATTCAGAGGCTAATCAAAGCGCTACGGTTGCTGTTGGTTATAATTCTGCTGCTAGTGGTGAAAATGCTGCCGCCTATGGTAACACAGCAAAGGCAGCTGGTAAGAACTCATTAGCACTAGGTGCAAATACACAAGCTACTGTAGAAGGTGGCGTAGCATTGGGTGCAGGATCCATTGCGAATACAGTAGCTGGTGCTGGCTATAATCCGAATACAGGACGAACAAATACATTTACTGGCTTATCTGGTAATGCGTTAACAAGCACTTGGGCCGCTGTTTCTATTGGCGATGGTACCAATACACGTCAATTAACAGGTCTTGCAGCTGGTACTAACAATACTGATGCGGTCAACGTAGCACAACTTAAGAGCATGAACCTTGCTTTCACAGCCGACGGTAGCACACAAGGCGACGTTAATTTGACAAATAGTGCATTAAACGTAGTCGGTGATAGTACCTATATTACGACAAAGGGCAATAATCAAACGCTCACCATTTCTGGTAAAAAGCAAAATATTACTGTTACGAATGGTACGGCTAGTGCTAGTGCAGGCATGGCGGACGCTAATAATGTAGCACAAGCGATTAACCAAGCGAATGCGGCTCAAACCATTAGCTATAAGGAGAATGGTGGTACGGCTAATACGGTTAAGGTATCCGATGGTCTTAATTTTACCAATGGTACAACTACGGTGGCTACGGTAGGTGCGAATGGACAAGTAACTTATGACTTGAATACGGCAACGAAACAATCGATTACGGATTCGTCAACAGCTGTTAATCGTACGATTGCTCTTGGTGGTTCCACAGGATCTACGACGGCTAAAAAATTGGCTTCTGGAGATGTTAAATTTAACATTAAGGGGCAAACCGGCACCAATGCGTTGATTTCGACATCTGCTAGTGGCGATGATGTAACCATTGCACCAACTGCTAAATTGACTGCCGCTGTTACGGCTGCTGAAAATGCAGCAGATAAAAATTTATTCAATATTTCTACAAGTGGTAAAACTGTTATTAAAGATTTAGCCAAAGGGGCTGCGCAAGATGCTGTGAAAGTAGCTGGTACGGGACTTGCTACGGTATCTGATAATACAACTGGTGGTGTGAAAACATACACGGTTGATGTGAATACTGGTAATTTAGTCGTAACTGCCAATGGGCAAGTCGGTGCTGCTGGTACAACAGGTGCGTCTGGTGCGACTGGTTCTAATGGCGTAGCTACAACACAAAACGTAGCAACTGCTATTAATGATGCTGTAACTAAGGCAAAAGCAAGCACAACACAAGCCTTAGCCGATGCAGAACATAAATTTGCTGGTGATACAGGTACCACATCCGTTCGTAAACACGGTGAAGTATTATCCATTAAAGGCGGTGTAACAAATACTGCTAGTTTGACAACAGGTAACATCGGTGTCGTATCTGATGGGGCAGGCACATTAAATGTACAACTTGCAAAAGTGTTGAGCGGTTTAACATCTGCTACATTTACTACTGCTGGTGGCAATACTACTGTTATTAATGGTGATGGCATAACTATTACACCAAGTGGTACTGGTGCTTCTGCTATTTCTATGACAACAGCAGGTATTAATGCGGGTAACAAGGAAATTAAAGGTGTTGCTACGGGTACTAGTGCTGATGCGGCAGTTAATAAGGCTCAAATGGATGCTGCTATTACAGCTGCAGCGGGTGGTTCCTTATCTACAGAAAAGGTAGTCGCTAAAACATTATCTGGCGATAATAACTTGGCTACTGTGACAGGCCAAACGGGTACCGCTAAGGGTGAAACCTATGAAGTAGCCGTATCTGAAAACGCCGTTAAGAACGTTGCTAAAGCAGCAGCACAAGACGCTGTAACAGTAACAGGTACAGGCCTCGCTACAGTATCTGACAATACAGCAGGTGGTGTGAAAACATATACGGTTAATGTAGAAGAAGGCAAACTTGTTCTTGATGATACAACAGGTAGAATCGGTGCTAACGGTGCTACACAAGGTAGTACAGCTGGTAAAAATGGTATTGCTACAACACAAAACGTAGCAACCGCTATTAACGATGCTGTGACTAAAGCAAATGCCAATAATGCACAAGCTTTAGCTGATGCAAAACACAATTTTGCTGGCGATGATGCTACCGTAATTAGCCGTAAACATGGTGAACAACTTAACATCAAAGGCGGGGCATCCACAACTGCTACAGACCTTACATCTGGTAATATCGCAGTGGTAGGTGACACAACAACTGGTACATTAAACATCAAGATGGCAAAAGCCTTAACAGGCTTAACATCTGCCACATTTACAGATGGATCAGGTAATACACAAACCGTAACAGGTACTTCCTCTACTATTACAGATGGCGCAGGTCACACAACTGCTATGACTAAAGGTGGTCTATCCACTATTGATGGTACAAACACAACAACAGTAGCACCGGCTGGTGTCACTGCCACTGATGGTACCAATACTGTTAAGTTAAATGGTTCTGGTATTGATGCTGGTAATACACAAATTAAGAATGTGGGCAAAGCCACTACTGATGATGCTGCGGTTAACAAGAAACAAATGGATGATGCTGTAAAAGCAGCTACTGATGCAACCACAGCACTAGGTAACAACACGATTGCCCTTGGTGGTGATACCGGTTCTACAACAGCGAAGAAACTTAGTACAAATGCTATTACGTTCAACATTAAGGGCGACACAGGCGCTAATGCGTTAATCACTACCTCTGCTACCGGTGATGATGTAACCATTGCGCCAACCGCAAAATTGACAGCGGCTGTGACAGCAGCAGAAAAATCTGCTGATAAGGATTTGTCTAACTTGTCTACTGCCGGTGATACCTACATCAAGAACCTTGCTAAAACGGCTGCTTCTTGGAATGTAGAAACAAATGGCGGTGGTACAACTGCTGTAGCTGGTGGTGAAAGTGTCAACTTCATCAATGGCGATAACATCGCTATTACAAATGCAGGTCGTGCCATTACAATTGGTACTGCTAAGAATGTATCCTTCGATAAAGTGACTGTTGGTGGTATTGTTCTTGATAAAACTAATGGCATCAATGCGGGCGGTAAAGAAGTAAAAGGTATCGCCGATGGTACAGCCGCCGATTCCGCTGTTAGCAAAGGTCAAATGGAAACTGCTATTGCTAATGCACAAACAGCAGCTACATCTACAGAAAAAGTAGTAGCTAAAACATTATCCGGCGATACTAACTTAGCCACTGTAACAGGTCAAACGGGTACCGCTAAGGGTGAAACCTATGAAGTAACCGTATCTGAAAATGCTGTTAAGAACGTAGCTAAAGCAGCAGCACAAGACGCTGTAACAGTAACAGGTACAGGCCTTGCTACGGTATCTGACAATACAGCAGGTGGTGTGAAAACATATACGGTTAATGTAGAAGAAGGCAAACTTGTTCTTGATGATACAACAGGTAAAATCGGTGCTAACGGTGCTACACAAGGTACTACAGCTGGTAAAAATGGTATAGCTACAACACAAAACGTAGCAACCGCTATTAACGATGCTGTAACTAAGGCAAATGCAAACAATGCACAAGCCTTAGCCGATGCAGAACATAAATTTGATGGTGATACAGGTGCCACATCTGTCCGTAAACACGGTGAAGTATTATCCATTAAAGGTGGCGTAACAACGCCAGCTGATTTAGCAACCGGCAACATCGGTGTCGTATCCGATGGGGCAGGCACATTGAACATTCGCCTTGCGAAGGTATTGAGTGGTTTAACATCCGCAACCTTCACTACTGCTAGTGGCAATACTACTGTTATTAATGGTGATGGTGTAACCATTACACCAAGTGGTACTGGTGCCTCTGCTATCTCTATGACAACGGATGGTATCAATGCGGGCGGTACAGAAATTAAAGGTATTGCTGATGGCACTGCCGCTGATTCTGCTGTTAGCAAAGGTCAAATGGAAACTGCTATTGCTAATGCACAAACAGCAGCTACATCTACTGAAAAGGTAATTGCTAAGGCATTAACAGGTGATACTAACTTAGCCACTGTAACAGGCCAAACAGGTATAGCTAAAGGTGAAACCTATGAAGTAGCCGTATCTGAAAATGCTGTTAAGAACGTAGCTAAAGCAGCCGCACAAGATGCTGTAACTGTAACAGGTACAGGCCTTGCTACAGTATCTGATAATATAACAGGTGGTGTGAAAACATACACGGTTAATGTAGATGAAGGTAAACTCGTCCTTGATGATACAACAGGTCAAATCGGTGCTAATGGTGCTACACAAGGTACGACAGCTGGTAAAAATGGCATAGCTACAACACAAAACGTAGCGACTGCTATTAATGATGCTGTAACTAAGGCAAAAGCAAGCACAACACAAGCCTTAGCCGATGCAGAACATAAATTTGATGGTGATATAGGTGCCACATCTGTACGTAAACATGGTGAAGTATTATCCATTAAAGGTGGCGTTACAACACCAGCTGATTTAAGCACTGGCAATATCGGTGTCGTATCTGATGGGGCAGGCACATTGAACATTCGTCTTGCAAAAGTATTGAGTGGTTTAACATCTGCTACATTTACAGATGGATCCGGCAATACACAAATCGTAACAGGTACTTCCTCTACTATTACAGATGGCGCAGGTCACACAACTGCTATGACTAAAGGTGGTCTATCCACTACTGATGGTACAAACACAACGACAGTAGCACCAGCTGGTGTCACTGCCACTGATGGTACTAACACTGTTAAGTTAAATGGTTCTGGTATCGATGCTGGTAATACACAAATTAAGAACGTTGGTAAAGCCACTACCGATGATGCTGCGGTTAACAAGAAACAAATGGATGACGCTGTAAAAGCGGCTACTGATGCAACTACAGCATTGGGTAATAACACGATTGCCCTTGGTGGTGATACCGGTTCTACAACAGCGAAGAAACTTAGCACCAATGCTATTACGTTCAACATCAAAGGTGATACAGGTACTAATGCGTTGATCACTACATCTGCTACCGGTGATGATGTAACCATTGCGCCAACCGCAAAATTGACAGCGGCTGTGACAGCAGCAGAAAAATCTGCTGATAAGGATTTGTCTAATATTTCATCTGCTGGTAAAACAGTGATCAAAGATTTGGCAGTCACATCTGCACAAGATGCTGTTAATGTAACAGGTACAGGCCTTGCTACGGTATCTGACAATACAACTGGTGGTGTGAAAACATACACTGTAGATGTGAAGGCTGGTAATTTAGTAGTAGATGGCAATGGACAAGTCGGTGCTGCTGGTGCAACAGGCGCAGGTGGTGCCGTAGGTACTGATGGCGTAGCTACAACACAAAACGTAGCAACCGCTATTAACGATGTGATTACTAAATCCAATGCGAATACTGCTCAAGCATTAGCTGATGCAGAGCATAAATTTGATGGTGATACAGGTGCCACATCCGTACGTAAACACGGTGAAGTATTATCCATTAAAGGTGGCGTAACAAATGCTGCTGATTTGACAACAGGCAACATCGGTGTTGTATCCGATGGGGCAGGCACATTGAACCTTCGCCTTGCGAAGGTATTGAGCGGCTTAACATCTGCTACATTTACAGATGGAAATGGTAATACACAAACCGTAACAGGTGGTTCCTCTACCATCTCCGATGCATCTGGTAACTCTACTGTTGTCTCTAAAGGTGGCGTAACAACAACCGATGCAGCAGGTAACTCAACTACAACCGCACCTACTGGTGTAACCGTAACTCCTGCTGGTGGTACATCAATCTCTATTACAACTGATGGCATCAATGCAGGTGGTAAAGAGGTTAAAGGTATTGCCAATGGTACAACCAATGATGCTGCGGTAAACAAAGGCCAAATGGATACTGCTGTTCAAAATGCATTGGACGGTACCAAAGCATTGGGTAACAATACAATCACCCTTGGTAGCGATAATGGCTCTACAGATGCAAAAAAATTGAATACATCTGGTGGTATTCAATTTAATATCAATGGTGAAAGCGGTGCCAATGCGTTGATTACAACAACTGCATCGGGCAATAGCGTATCTATCGCATCTACTGCGAAATTGAGTAATGCCGTAGCGGCTGCTGAAAATGCAGCCAATAAAGATTTATCCAATCTCAGTGCGAATGGTGAATCCCGGATCAAAGACTTGGCAAAATCTGCTGCATCCTGGAATGTTCAAACCAATGGTGGTGCTACAACAGCCGTGTCCGGTGGGGATAATGTTAACTTCGTGAATGGTAAGAACATTACAATTACCAATACTGGCAAAGAGATTACTGTTGCCACTAAAGATGATGTAACCTTTAACAAGATCACTGTTGGTGGTATGACCCTCGATAACAATGGTATGGATGCCGGTAACAAGGAAATTAAAAATGTGGCTGCTGGTACAACACCAAATTCTGCAGTGAATAAACAACAATTAGACAATGCAATTTCTGGTATAAGCAATATTAACTATACAACTAGCAGTATTAGAGATCGTGCTGGTAGTACACCGGTACATTCTGTCGCATTATCTACAGGATTTGATTTCAAAGGTGATGGCAATATTCAAATTACCGAAGATGCAGCCAACAATGGTGTTATTCACTATGCGATGAATTCTAATTTATCTGGTATCACGTCCATTAGCGGTGTTGGTAATGGAGCGCCAACGATGACTTTCAACAGTCAAAATGGCAATACTCCAGCCAATATATCCATTAATTCTAATTTGGATATGGGTGGACATCGCATTACCGGTGTAGGTCCTGCGGAAAAACCAACCGATGCGGTGAATAAACAACAAGTAGATCAAGTACTTCGTGGCATTACAGGTCTAGCAGATAATGCAGCAAGACAATATGCAAGTAAAGCGGGTGCTAATGCGGCTGCACTGGCAGCATTGAAACCTATTCAATATGATCCATTAGAACCAACACAAATCATGGCCGGTGTGGGGAATTACAAATCCCAAACCGCTGTGGCACTCGGTATGGCGCATTACACCAATGAAAATACGATGTTCAACATCGGTGTATCTCTCGATAGCCATGACAACATGGTCAACGCTGGTGTAACCCATAAATTTGGCTATAGCCCTGAAAAGAAAGCTATTCCAGATCGCTATAAAGGTGGTCCAATTAGCTCTATCTATGTAATGCAAGATGAAATGCAAGCCTTGTTGGCCAAAGACCAAGAAAAGGATGCTGTAATCTCCAAACAGGCCAGTGAAATTGATACACTTCGCCAACAAAATGAAGATATGCAACGTAAAATCGACATGATTCTTGCTAAATTACAATAATAGTATAATGTAAGATATATAACAAAAGCGGATAGTGAGTTCTAGGATTCACTATCCGCTTTTGGTTGTGTGTATGTTATTTTTTTCTAAAGAACCCCAATGCTCGTAAATGACGCAATACTTCATCTAAATATTGTTCTGATGGTACGCGATACTTCTGACCGTCTTTCGTCGTCCGTTCGACCGTCACATTCACATCTAGATCTTCTATGAGTTTTTCTTTTGTAGTTGGCGTTGTTAAGAGGCGCATAATGTATAACACGCCATGGTCCACGTCATAGTCGATTTGATTATACATGTTTGCCGTCGTCATGTACCGATTGCCATCCTTTTCGATAAGGGTTGCAATATAGTCGATGAACCGCTGAGGAATGTAGGTTTCATTTTCCTTGAATGGTAGGTGTTCATAGAGTTCACCAAAGGTATAGAGTTGGCCGATAACGACTAGTAAGAACAAGCGCGTATAAAGCTTATCCATATCGATTTCATAGCCCGGATACTGATGTTCAATATGGTCGACCACATCTTGTACAGAGAATGGTAATCGCGTATCCATCATTTCCTTAATAGCGATGTGTACCGTATCCGTCCATTCCGGTGGAACACCCAAATCTGTATCTAAGGTGATGAGGAAATAGAGTCCGTCCAATATTTCCTTGGTTACTGTTTCGTTTTTTGTAATCTGGTCTTCGTTAGATTGTTTCGTTAACAACGCCATGCGGAACTGTGTATCATACACGTAATCAAAGTACTGTTCCTTATCCACGCGGTTATCTTGGGCTAACTTTTTAATATTCGTCACAGTCGCATCTGGTAACCACGTAATAAAGGAGCGCTGCATACATTCATCGCCCACATAGGCACAACCTTGAGATTCAGCCCGTTTCACAAACTCCGATACATACACCGGATCGTTAATGGACTCTAAATATTCATGGCCCACGTAATAATCATTGGCCTTAAGGACACGATCAATATTAGGAATCTTGTAACTCGATTTCATGCGAGATCGTTCATCCAACTTCATTGTTTCCTGAATGAGCTGCAACACCTGTTTCGTATACGCGGTACGATCCTGTAGGGACGTTGTTGGCGCATGTTTTTCCGAATACAGCATAATATCCCGCAATTGTTCTAACCGTTTCCATCCCGGATACGTATTATATGACACATACGCAATGCCCCGGTCCGATAGATTACGATTACAAATGCTGAGAATTTTGTCTTTCACCATGTCCGGTACCCACGACCAAATGCCGTGCACGATGATGTAATCAAAGGTGCCGAAATCGTCGTCTATGTCCATGATATTTTTTTCTAGCAACGTAATATTCGTGAGTCCCATCGATTTAATTAATTCCTTGCCGTATTCAATTTGCACGCCTGATAAATCGATGCCCGTGAACGTCGTTTCAGGATAGTATAACGCTTGTGGGATGATGTTGCCCCCGCACGATGAACCTAGCTCTAACACGCGCGCCCCCTTGAGTGGTACTGGTGAAAGCCCATATAATCGGCCGCGGGCTTGTAGTGAATTGATGTTGGTATTGGAAAATGCCTTAGATACATAGAGAAAGTTATCATACGACTCTTTCAGTTCTTCAATCTTTTCTTGCACCACCTCATTGATAGGAGGCTTTATGGTGCTTGATGTCTTTGGAGATTTACCCTTTGCAAGTGTTTTTGATTGCTTTGTATTTGTCTTGTGAATATCTTTTTGTCTCATGTTTATACCTTTCAATAGTTTCATCGCCTATATAGGCACAACCTTGGGCACAGCTTATTGTTTATATTCTCTATGATACCACCTACATCATGATATATATGTGTTTAGTATAGCATAGAACCCAAAAATATCGTACTCAGTATGGAATAAAATTGGTGCATAAGAATACATAAAAATGTAATCAATAGTACGTGTTAACCGTGTTGGTGCATTGAGCGCTGCTATGGCATCCTTGAAACCTTACTATGTTGATGGCACTGAAAAAAGCAAATAATTCACTGACAAGCGAATAACGATACCCTTACTATCGTGATCCCGTAGCCAACCTCCCCCTCTTGAGGCTACATGATAGACATAAAAACAGCAGATAGCTGGCTCTCCCTCAGCCAACTA
>ERZ773254.1066-NODE-1066-length-12963-cov-2.972033_pt1 | contig 12963 bp, 8 predicted proteins | sample MGYA00580516_ERZ773254 | MGnify/ENA primary metagenome ERZ773254 (study PRJEB29015, sample SAMEA2738158) | human oral metagenome | biome: human oral; feature: human-associated habitat; material: saliva | place: China | collected 2192 ...
CTGCCATCTCTACTGCTGCCGAATAGTCCTGTTCCACCAAGAGTTTGACAGCTTCTTTGCCGTTTTGGATACGTCCGCTCGCATTGATGCGCGGTCCTATCTTAAAGATAATATCATTCAGCGTTAGTTCGCGCTCGCTCAGACCACACACCTCGATGATGGCTTGCAAACCAACGGAGGGATTGGAGTTGAGACGGCGCAGACCATGCCATGCTAAAATTCGGTTCTCTCCCATGATGGGCACAATATCGGAAGCGATGGATACGGCGCAGAGGTCGAGCAGCTCCATGAGTTTGTTGAACTCGATACCATTGCTAACGGCGAAAGCCTGCATCAGCTTGAAGCCTACGCCGCAGCCGCTCAAGTGGTCGTAAGGGTAGTGGTTGTCGGTGCGCTTTGGATTGAGAATGGCAACGGCGGGAGGCAGCACTGCATCGGGCACATGGTGGTCGCAGATGATGAAGTCGATACCCAAATCCTTGGCGTAAGCAATTTCCTCAACAGCCTTGATACCACAATCCAACACGATGATGAGTTTCACGCCCGTTTCGTAGGCGAAGTCCACACCTTTCTTCGAAATGCCATATCCCTCTTCGTAGCGATCGGGGATATAGTAGTCGAGATTGGCATAATACTGGAGGAGGAATTTATAAACGAGAGCCACAGCCGTACAGCCATCAACGTCATAATCGCCGTAGATCATGACGCGTTCCTTGCGAGCTATAGCATCGTTGAGTCGGCTAACAGCCCGCTGCATATCGTTCATCAAAAACGGGTCGTAAAGATCCGTTAGTTGGGGCTTGAAGAAACGCTTTACTTCTTGCGGCTCCCGAATGCCACGATCGAGGAGAAGTTTTCCAAAGACGGGGTGAATTCCCGCACGTTGGGCTACTTCTTCAGCTTCGGCCGTTGCTTCCGGCGATGGCTTCACGTAGTTCCACTTATATTGCATGAGAGTTTTTTTAAGAACAAAACGTCCGTGACGAGGGACGAAAAAAATCGAGAAATGGACGAATCAGTGTCCCAAAAGTTTATCGACGTTTCTTTGTGGTCTGCTTCTTCTTCGCTGCACCAGGTGTAGTTTGGTTGCGTTGAGGAGTGGACACAGAAAAGGCAGAAGCTGAAGTATGTTGTTGTGGCTTGTAGTATTTTAACGCCTCTGGCAAATCCTTCTGAATGGCCAAAATGCGATGCTCATCAGAGGGGTGATCGGAGAAGAACTCTGCGGGCTTGCTGCCACCACTGGCAGCCATGCGCTGCCAAAAGGCCACCGCTACCGTGGGGTCGTAGCCAGCCATGGCAGCAAAGATAAGTCCCATGTAGTCGGCTTCGCTCTCGTGATTGCGGGAGAACTTGCGCAGCACGCTATTGGCGCCGAATCCGAAAACCTCGTTGCCCAGCGCTTGCCAAGAGCTATTGGTGGTTGCGCCCAAGATGGCACTCAATGCAGTTGCACCATATTGCGCCTTCATGCGCTTCGACATCTGTTCGGCACTATGGCGCGCTACAGCGTGGGCTATCTCGTGTCCCAAAACAATGGCTAATGATGCTTCGTCCTTAGTGTACGGAAGCAGACCTTCATACACCACAATTTTTCCGCCAGGCATACAGAACGCATTGACATTCTTATCCTGAACGAGGTTGAACTCCCAAGCGTAGTTTTTTATCTCCTCCGCACGGCCATTCTGTATGAGGTAATTCTGAACAGCAGTGGCCAGTCTGTTTCCTACGCGTTTCACCATTTCTGTGTTCTGCTTATTGGTGGAAGGTATGGCTTTGCTCATATATTCTTTGTACTGCTGATTACTTAACGCCAACACTTGTGCGTCCGTAACGAGTAAGTTCTGTTTGCGCCCAGTGAGAGGTACCGTTGATGTTGTTCCGCAGCCTACTAACAAGGAGGTTACCAATATCAACAAAAGAGAATGCATCTTCTTCATATTTCTTTTCTTTATTGTATTCTATTCCTATTATCTGCAAAAATATAAACATTTCACAAGAAATACAAGCTAAACAATCATACTTATAGCTTTTCTCTGCTTTAGGTATGGATCGTTGCCTCCTTTTCTTATAACAGTTCGCCCAAACGATGGATGATAAATTCAGGGTAAGCCGTTTGAAGCATTGCTATATCGTGATTGCCGTAGCTCACGGCGCAAGTGTGGCAGCCAGCGCGGTTTCCCATCTCAATATCGAAGGTGGTGTCGCCCACTACGAGGGTGGAATCCGCCGCGAGGTGCATCCTGTCGAGGAGGGCCAATACCATATCGGGCGCGGGCTTGGGTGTGATACCGTCGTCGAATGTCACGTTGGTTTCAAAATACTTTTGGATGTCGTGCCGCTCAAGGATCAGTTCGAGACTGTGCCGATTGCGCGAAGTTACAATCGCCATTCTGATGCCTTGCTCATGGAGCTGCTCCAGCGTGGTCTTTACCTCGGGGAACAACTCTATGGTGGGAATCTCGTGAGTCATGAAAAGCTCGGCGTAGATACTCACCGCCGTAGCTGCCTCTTCTTTGCTAAACTCTCCCAATCGGCAAAATGCTTGATTGAGCGGTAAACCGATGCTTTTCACCATGGCATCCTCCGCGGGGACAGGGCGACCCATCGCCTCGAAAGAGGCGCGCAACGTTGCAACGATACCAGGTGTTGTGTTGGCCAAAGTGCCATCGAAATCGAAGAGGATGCCGCCCTTGTGCATACGGCACTGTGCGAGGAGCGATGCGGGAGTAGTAGCTGCGGAAGAGGAAATCGTGGAGTTTTGCATAAATATGTCTTAGTTTGTGTGTGCTGTAGATAAATAAGCGGCCTCTGTTCTTTACTATAACAGAGGCCGTTAATGTTTTTATTTCTTAAACGGTTTTCTAAATGTACACCCTTCTTTCCAGCGAGAGCAGCCGTAAGCCGTTTTGCCTTTGATAACCTTACCTTGTCCGCATTCTGGACACTGGCTGCCCACTCTGATTCGCGGCGTCTTTGGTTTGGCGGTTGCTGCGTCAGTAGCTGCCGGTGCCGCCGTATCAGTAGTTGCTGGTGAGCTTTTCTTGCTGGTTGTTTCAGTCGGTAGTTCCATCGTCACATGGCGATTACTATTGTCGCAAAGTACGTCGTGTACGATTCGTTCTATCTGTTCTTTCAGTCCGTTGATGAATTCTGCCGGTTCATACTCGTGGCGTTCTATTTCGCGCAAGAGTTTCTCCCATCGTCCGGTGAGTTCTGCGCTTTTGAGCAAGTCCTCTTTTATCAGTCCGATGAGTTCTGTTCCCGTAGGTGTGGGGAAAAGCGATTTGCGCGTCTTGCGGATGTAGTTGCGGCGAAAGAGTGTTTCGATAATGGCAGCTCGTGTAGATGGGCGACCGATACCATTTTCTTTGAGCGCATCGCGCAGTTCGTCATCATCCACCTTTTGTCCGGCCGTTTCCATAGCGCGCAGCAGCGTAGCTTCGGTGTAGGGCTTCGGCGGTTGCGTCATCTTTTGCGTCAGTCCTGGCTGGTGTGGCCCTTGTTCGCCCTTTTTGAAATCGGGCAGCGTGCGTTCGTCGTCGCCCTGCTTGGCGTCATCATCGTCATCTTTCTTGTCGCGTGCAAACACATCGCGCCAACCAGCCACCAGTATCTGCTTGCCGCTCACCTTAAACGGCACATCGGCCGCCTGGCCTTCAACGGTGGTTGTAGCAAACTTGCAATCGGGATAGAATGCCGCGATGAAACGGCGAGCGATGAGATCGAAAACAGAACGCTCAATGTCCGTCAGATTGTTAGGCTTCTGTCCGGTAGGGATAATGGCGTGGTGGTCCGTCACCTTCGATGAGTCGAACACCTTCTTACTCTTTTTGAGTTGCGCCCCACGGAGTGGTTGCAGGAGTTCGCCGTAGGCTTCAGAAATGCCATTGAGAATATTTTTACACTGCCCATAGATGTCGTCGGGCAGATAGGTGGTATCTACACGCGGATAGGTAGACACTTTCTTTTCATAAAGGCTCTGTACGAGTTTCAGCGTTTCGTCGGCCGAATAGCCAAACTTCTTGTTGCATTCCACTTGCAACGAGGTCAAATCGAAAAGACGTGGCGGAGCTTCAGTGCCGTTCTTTCGTTCCACTTTCGTCACCTCGAACGGCGCATCCTTGATTTTTTCCAGGGCGTTGCGTGCCTCTTCTTCGCTCGTGAAGCCGCGTCGCGCTGCGCCCTGCTTCTTGCCGCCCTTGCCGTCCTCCGGCTGTTCGTCCTCATTGGGATCGGCCGTGATGGCAGTAAAGGAGGTTTGGCGATAGTCCGTAGTTAGCACCCAATAAGGTTCGGGCGTGAAATTGTCGATCTCGTGTTGTCGATTGACGATAAGTGCCAATGTTGGCGTTTGTACGCGACCGATGGAGAGCGGAGTAGCTCCACGCTCGCGCCGTCCATATTTCAGCGTGTAGAGGCGGGTGGCGTTCATGCCCAGAATCCAGTCGCCGATGGCGCGGCATAGTCCCGCTTCGTAGAGGCTTTGGTAGTTGGTTTGCGGCTTGAGTGTGTTGAAGCCTTCGCGTATGGCCTCGTCCGTCATACTTGAAATCCAGAGCCGTTGTACGTCTTTTTTTACGCCCGTGAGCTGGAGTACCCATCGCTGGATGAGCTCACCCTCTTGACCAGCATCACCGCAGTTGACGATGGTGTCGGCTTTCTCGAACAATTCTTTAATGACAGCAAACTGGTGCTCTATGCTTTTCTCGTGTTTTAGGCGGATGCCGAAACGCTGCGGTATCATGGGCAGTTGCCCGAGGCTCCAAGGCTTCCACGTGGGGGTGTAATCCTCGGGGTACTTCAATTCGCAGAGGTGTCCGAAAGTCCACGTCACTTGGTAACCGTTTCCTTCCATGTAGCCATCCTTACGAATGGTTGCTCCCAATATGCGAGCAATGTCTTGCGCTACGCTCGGCTTTTCGGCAATACAAACTATCATCGCTATAACCTTGCCATTTCTCGCTCCGAGGGAGAGGAGGAAGGCAAGAACCTTTATATCTTGTTGTTGAATGTTCTTATTAAATGACTGCTGCACCTTATTGGTCAGCACTCGCTGCACCCACAACGCGCGGAGCATACTTTAGCTCTTTTTCCAATACTCCGCTCTCCAGCATCTCGCGTGTAGCCCCTTGCTGAATCCCCTCGCGCCCGAGCAACCAAAGGCGGTCGGCCGTTTGGAAGGTGAGTTCGAGGTCGTGGGTAGAGATGAGAATCGTTTTGTGCTCTTCGTGCGCTAATCGTGTGAGGAGTTCCAACATTTCAATCTTACCCGGATAGTCGAGAAAAGCCGTAGGTTCATCGAGGAGTATGACCGGAGTTTGTTGTGCGAGGGCTTTCGCAATCATCACGCGTTGCCTCTCCCCATCGGAAAGGCTCGTGAGTCGGCGCCGCGCAAAGTTGGTCGTGTCCGTCAGGCAGAGCGCCCTGTCGGCCACCTCTCTGTCCTCCGCCGTGAGGCGTCCCGTCAAGTTGGTGTAAGGCATACGCCCCGTTTCAACAATCTCGCGCACCGTGAGAAACCCCGTATCGGGGCGGTCGGTAAGGACGATGCTCAGCAGGCGCGATAGCTCGCGCGGCTGGATCTCTGTTAGCTCTCGACCGAGCCAGCGCACCGATCCGCTGATGGGAGGGAGGAAACCCGCCAAGGTGCGGAGCAGCGTGCTTTTCCCGCAGCCGTTGCGCCCCACAAGTGCCGTCATTTCGCCCACGGTGATTTCACCCGTGAGTCTTTGACCTACGGGGTGAAGGGTCTTTCCCGACCGATAGCCGGTGGTGAGATATTCGAGGGCGAGTGCGGGGGTGTTCATCATTGCAAAAGTATAGAAAAATGACGGAACGGCAAACATGGGCAACGCCAAAGCAGAGGTGCAAGAGTTGTGAGGAGTTGGAAACGGATGGGGCTATACCCGCTCTTTACCTTTCTCGCTCTATCTTTCAACACCCTTGATGCGCGTCTTTTCCTTTTTGATATTATCAAAAATATTCGCAGTCTACGGCGCTGAGAATCGTTTGAAATCCAACTTGCAGTAAGTTGCTCGTTGGGCGAGTCCTGTTGCTATAACTCGTCCAATAAGGCTGTTCGTAAATACAATAAGGAAGTTTTCAAACGCAATAAGGATGTCGGCTGACAGCCTTATTGTATTGGCCAGCACAATAAGGAAAAACACGGCTCTGCGGTACTTGCCGATCGCTAATTTTAGGCGAAAAAGCTGCTTTTCCCTCCCTTTTTGTACTAAAAAGGAGAGGTTGTTCGTTTCAACCTCTCTTTTTTTTCGCCTTCTTTTGCCTGTTTTCGTTCACATTCTGTAAGATTTGTTTCCAGAAGGAGAAAATGCATTGTTAAATAAAACGAACAAAAAAACAGAGGGACATCTCTCAAAAGTGAGTCCATAAATGCCCATCAATAGACTACTGCTGACGAGGTTTTCAACGAACGTGAGTAGCTTTCATATTGGTAGGGTGGATTGCTAAAGCCGATGGAGAAGTCACTCTTCTTGGTTTTCCCTTTTCGGCGTGGTTTGTAAATCCCAAGTTTTATATTTATTTTTGTGCAAAATTCTACAATCCCTATGAATCGAAAAAATGTAACGTTGAAAGCTCTACTCGTGCTGGCGTTTTTGCTGTTTGCCCATGTGCTCACAGCCCAAGTGCGCTATGAGAAAGGGGCACTCTATGGAATCTTTGTGGGTGCGAATGGCACCGATGTAGTTTCTGTCGACAACCACGGCAATGTGGTTGTTCAAAAAGCCGATGCCGCCAATCCTTCGCAGTATTGGCAAGTGGAAGAATTGAGTGGTAGTGTCCGATTGGTCAATTCTTTTCGGCATTTGGCCATTCGCTCCGATGAAGACGGCGTGCTGAAAGCTGCCGAAATCAATGGTTCTGATGAGGCTCAACTCTGGAAACTCGCCGATGCTAAGCAAGGCGTTGCTCTTTTGCCCACCAACAAGCAGGGCAAAAAGGCAATGGCTGGACGCAAGGGACAACTTTGCCTGACGGATGCAGAAAGTAAAGCATCGGAAGGCGTTGCTCTGTTCTCGTTCCGTAAATCGAAAGTGGCAGGTTTCGAAGAGTCGCAAACTTTCCGTATTCGCAGCGTAGCAGGTGCAAACGTGGTGCTCGGCAATGGTAACAGCGGCGAAAACAATGCCCGCATCGTTGGCGAACAGCTCGACCCGAATAACCGCGGTCAGTATTGGAACATCGCGATGGCGGGACTTGGCGAATACGCCGTGCAGAATGCTTACTACGACGAGAACTTCGACGATGGCGGCGATAATGCTGCTATCGACTATCTGCTACAGTGGCCCGCCGAGCGCGGCACATGGCGCAACGCTCGCTTCTTCTTCGAACCCGTCAGTGGGCAAACAGATACTTACCGCCTTATCTCAGCTGGCGCAAAAGGTAAAGGCACAATGTACGCCCTTATTGACGGTCGCCTCAAATTGGTGAAATACGATGCCAAAGACCAGCGGGCGTGGTTTAGCTTTGAGCTGACCGATAAGCCGAAGTTCAAGCAAAACGAATGGGAGGACGAAACCGTCTTTGCCATCAATAAAGAACAGGGCGTGGCCACTTATTTCCCCTACGCAACAGAGATGGAGATGGTGGCAGACAAGGCGTTCTACAACAGCCCTTGGCTCTATCCGCAAAGAAACAGCCACTTCCGCTTGCTGAATGGAGTGTGGAAGTTCAACTTTGTTTCCGAGCCCAGCCAACGCCCCATGGATTTCTGGCAGAAAGGCTTCGACGAAACTGCGTGGGACACCATCTCTGTTCCCTCTAATTGGGAGATGAAGGGGTATGATACACCTCTTTATTGCAATGTAGAATACCCTCATTCCAATACTCCGCCGTTCATCAATGCCCGTCCGGGTTACAACGATGGCGGCAAGAACTACGGGATAGACCCCGTGGGTTCTTACGTAACCTACTTCGACTCTCCAGCTGACTATAAGAATCGCAGAACATTCCTCCACTTCGATGGTATCTACTCAGCTGCTTTCGTGTGGGTGAACGGCCAATATGTTGGCTACACGCAGGGAAGCAACAACGTGGCTGAGTTCGATGTCAGCAAGTACCTCACAGATGGCCGCAATCGCCTGGCTGTTCAGGTTTTCCGCTGGAGCGATGGTAGCTACCTCGAATGTCAGGATATGTTCCGTATGAGTGGTATTTTCCGCGACGTCTATGTTTACGACGTCCCCAAAGCTGCCATTCGCGACCACGTTCTGACGGCGAAATTCTTTGAGAACTTCTCCGACGCCGCGCTGAATGTCAATCTAACTTTCGATAACCGCGACAATGTTTCTGGCTCACGCCGCGTAGTGGTTAAACTCTACGATCCAGCAGGTAAGCTGGTGGGTGAGAAAAGTGTTGAAGTGGCTCTCACGCCGGGCAATGTGACGGAAGCTAACATCAATCTCTACGTGCCCCACTTTGTGGCGTGGACGGCTGAAACCCCCAACCTCTACACTGTGCGTATTCAGCAGTTCGATGGCGACCGCGAAGAGATGGCTTTCAGTACAAAATACGGTTTCCGCGATATTCGCGTTGCTAACTCGCAAGTATATATCAACGGAAAGAAAGTGTTCTTCAAAGGCGTAAACCGCCACGACACATCGCCAGCTCATGGACGAGCTGTCACTTTGTCGGAGATGGAGCGCGACATCTTATTGATGAAGCAAAACAATGTTAATACGCTCCGCACAAGCCATTATCCCAACTCTCCGCGCCTCTCTTTCCTGTGCGACTACTACGGTATGTATGTTATGGAAGAAGCTGATTTGGAAGACCACGCAAACCAGAGCATTTCCGACCGTCCCAGTTGGATTCCCGCCTTTGTGGACCGTGACGAACGAATGGTTCGTCGCGATCGCAATCATCCTTCTGTGATTTTCTGGAGTCTCGGTAATGAGGCCGGAAACGGGGCAAACTTCAAAGAATGCTACGAGAAAGTTCGCGAACTCGACAGTCGTCCCATCCATTACGAGGGAACGCGCGCTGGCAAGCCTTATGGTGGCTCTCGTTTCTCTGATTTCTATTCTAAAATGTACCCAGGTATGGCTTGGATGCACGAGAATACGAGCAACCTTGATAAGCCGATGTTCATCTGCGAATATGCCCACGCCATGGGTAATGCTATCGGCAACCTGACGGAGTATTGGAATGTCATCGAGAGCAGTAACTCCACCATCGGCGGCTGCATTTGGGATTGGGTGGATCAAGCTATCTACAATCCGCAACTAATGAAGAAAGGCATTTACCGCCTCACAACAGGCTACGACTATCCAGGTCCTCATCAAGGGAACTTCTGTTGCAATGGTATTCTGCCTGCTACGCGTCAAGAGAGTGCGAAACTCAAAGAAGTGAAAGCTGCCTTCCAGTATGTAAAGTTTGCAGAGCAGCGCACGGATATGGATAAGAACACGGTGGCAGTACGCCTCTATAATAACTACGACTTCACAAGTCTCAACAACTTTGTTCTGCGCTACGACGTGATGAAGAACGGCCATGTTGTGAGTACGAAAACTATGAAGCTGCCCAATGTGCTCCCCGGCGATAGCCTCACTTTGGTGCTTCCTATTAAGAAGGTGAAACTTCGTGCTGCAACTGCTGCTGGCGATGAGGTTCTTCTTCAGCTTCATCTCCTTGAAGCTACTGCCACGCGTTATGCCGCTAAGGATCACGAGGTGGCTCATCAGCAGTTTGCCTTGACCGCGCGCGGCTCTTTGCCTGCGCTCCACTCATCGGTAGCACCTACGGCCACGGAACTCCCAGGTAATGTTGTGCGCTATCAGAGCGGTCAGTCGGCCATCGAAATCAATCGCACGACAGGTGCTGTTCGCTCGCTCACGCTCGGCAGCACGCAAGTGGTAGGTGCTGATGGAAGTTTCCTTTTCAATAATCACCGATGGATTGAGAACGACCGCTTCGGCAATACATCCGACGGACTGGCCGATAAGGCAGAGGTGCGCCTCGAAACTTCTGCTCAAGGCACGCCTCAAATTATCGTGTCGCGCGACGGCTCTCTCTGCGGTCAGACGCTGAAGTACACACTCTATCCCGAAGGCGTTGTGGATGTCGATGTAACCCTCCAGCCGAAGACACCAAACCTTCGCCGTGCGGGCATCGTGGTGTACCTCGACAGCACCTTCCAGCACATGAACTATTACGCCCTTGGACCTTGGGAAAACTATAACGACCGCCGCGATGGAAGCCTTATGGGTCGCTATACAACCATGGTGGAGAACAGTGGAGAGCGCTATATGAAGCCACAGTCTATGGGTGGGCGAGAATTGCTCCGTGAACTCACGCTGACCGATAAGCAAGGTCGTGGTGTTCGAGTAGAAACAGAAGGCGATGTGAGTTTCTCAGCGCTCAACTATACTGATGCGCAGCTAATGGAAGCACTTCACAAAGAAGACCTCCAGCGTTATCCTGCCGTAGTGCTGCACCTCGATGCTTGCACACGTGGTGTGGGCAATGCTTCCTGTGGTGCAGATGTGGATACTTTACCGAAATATCGTGTAGCACAAAAGATGCAGCACTATAAGTTGCGCTTGAGTGCCGCCAAATAAGGCACGTTGCTTGAGATTATAGAAAAGAAGACTTATTGCAGTATCACATCTGTGACTGCAATAAGTCTTCTTTCGTTTTCCTCCTACTGTCCGATAAGGGAAAGCCATGTGTTGGTGACTGCCTTCTGCCGATAATTTTGTAATTTTGCACCTCGAAAAATCAATAACTTATAAATGGAAGCAAACACTCATAGTAATTCAGTACATGACTTGCGTAGGAAACTCGATCTTCTGCTTCGTACAGGACAACTACTCGTTGAAAGTTCAGCCAATACGGACCGCATCAAGCGCAACATGAAGCGAACTGCAGCTTTCTTTGGATTGCCCGAAGAGAATCTTCACATCTACATCGACTACAAAATGCTGATGGTGAATTTCAGCGATGCCGAACATTCTTTCTCAAAGTTTCAGCGTTGCGAGAAGCACGGCATCAACTTTACAGCTATTTCTGCTATCAGCAAACTCACGTTCCGTGCAGTTCGTGAGGATTATTCTATCGACCAGTTTGAAGAGGAGTTGAACACAATTAAAGAACGCCCTCGCAACTATAGTCCACGCGTCACCGCTATTGGTGCGGCTTTCGCCTGCGGTGGCTTCTGCATACAGTTTGGTTGCGACTGGATTGCATTTCTTTTAGCATCTATTTGTGCTTATCTCGGTTTTCGCGCACGATTCTATCTGCTCAAAGCTGGAGTGAATCTATATATGTCCATTGCCATTGCCGCATTCGTTTCCACGTTCGCGGCTTGGCTCACTACCTTCTTGCCCGGTTGGACAACCACGCCCCTACATCCGCTCTTGGCGTGTGCACTCTTCATTGTGCCAGGAGTACCGCTGATCAACTTTGTAGACGATATGATGGAAGGCAACCACCAGGTGGGGCTCATCAGAGCAACTAATACGGCCATGATGATGGTTGGAATGGCATTCGGCATTGCTTTCGCCCTCATGTTCTGCGGGATAACCTTTGGTTTCAAGCCCGACATTATGGGTATCCCTATGGTGCCACACCACCAATATTGGGAATATGCTCTTGCAGCGGCCATATCTGGAATGGGCTTTAGTATGATTTTCAATATCCCCAAGCGACTGCTCTGGGTGGCGGCTTTAGGAGCCATCATAGCAGTTTGTACACGTAACTTCGTAAGCCTGCGTCCCGATGAATGCTGTTCTTTCTCGTTGGGCTTAGGCGGCGTCATAGGTAGCTTAGCTGGCTCTGCACTGGTGAGCCTGATAGCGCTGAAAGCAGTACACTGGCTTCACACCCCCAATCATGTTATTACGATTTCGAGTGTCATCCCAATGGTTCCAGGTGTGCTGATGTACCGCGCCCTTTATTCGTTCATCCAAGTGCCTGTTGACCACGAAACTCTCAACCAGACAATGAGCGCAGCAGTAGTCAACGGTGTGTCGGCCTCAATGATGATTTTCTGTATAGCCCTCGGTGTGGCGATTCCAAACGTATTTGCCCGTCGCTTTATCAATCGTAACAAACGGATGAAGTTTAACAAACTCATCGAGGAACGTAAGGATCGTGGCGATTTCATTTATCTCGAAGATTTATAATATTCCTTGCAACAGCCGCTCCCATTGGGGAGTGGCTGGAAACTTTTAATTTATAAGAAAGATTATGCAACAAATTAATATTACTGAGTTAGGCAAAGAAAACGTTTTTGAACTCATCGGCAAAGAGTGGGGACTCGTCACTGCGGGTGCTCTGGATAACTTTAACATGATGACAGTGAGCTGGGGAGCTCTTGGCGAACTCTGGGGAAAGCACGTGGCAATTGTTTTTATCCGTCCCGAGCGTTATACGCATGATTTTGTGGAGCAACAGAATCGCCTGACGCTTACTTTCTTGGGAGAGACTGAGCGTGCCGCGCATAAAGTTTGTGGGAGTAAGTCGGGGCGTGATCTCGACAAAGTGGCAGCAACTGGGCTGAAGCCACTTGCGCTGGCCGACGATGCGGTGACTTTCGAACAAGCCCGTCTCACTCTTGTTTGTCGTAAGATGTACAAAGGACATTTTGAGCCAGAGAAATTCCTCGATAAAGAACAACTCGAGCATTGGTATAACGATCGGCCCGGTGGCGGTCTCCACGATGTTTATTTCTTAGAAATCGAAGCGCCTATAAGGGAGATACTGCTTTATAGGCCTATGCTATTCTGAGAGATAAGCAAGGCAATCTTTATCTTCTTTTTATCCATCAATATCCTTATTGCGTCAGCTGACAGAATAAGGGCGTCAACTGACAGCCTTATTCTGTCAACTGACGCCCTTATTGTATCACTGCTTTCTTACACCATAGCGTTTGAGCAGCTCTTTTTGTCGCTCATCAGGTGTTTGGCATCGGTATTTCATGTGCCAATCGTCCAGCTT
>ERZ773254.1067-NODE-1067-length-12962-cov-10.428682_pt1 | contig 12962 bp, 9 predicted proteins | sample MGYA00580516_ERZ773254 | MGnify/ENA primary metagenome ERZ773254 (study PRJEB29015, sample SAMEA2738158) | human oral metagenome | biome: human oral; feature: human-associated habitat; material: saliva | place: China | collected 2192 ...
GGGGGATGATCTTCCCGTTTTCGTCAATAAGCCCGTGGCGCTTGTGCCACTGCCATTGTTGGTCCACTAGGTGCGGAATTGGAATCGGCAATAAAAAGACGATGCTGAGAATGAGGAAGAAAGGAATACTTCCAGCAATAACCGATTGGATGTGCTGTGGCAGAGCGATCTTTGTAGAAAACAGCAAGAGAGAACCTGAGATCATGCAAAGCATCCACAACGGACTGGCAATTTCGTTGACGCGCCGTGGCGCAATCGTCTTGCCGTATGCCCGCCAAAACTGAGCCAATGGGGTGTCCGTATATGTCTCCACGTACCAGACGTACAGTCCCAAACAGCCAAAAGGAAGACCTAAAGCAGTAAAAAGAATGCTTGAATCCATAATTTTCCCTAAGAGGACAGCGCGTGACTGTTGAAAAATGTTGCGGTACCGTCGCCCATGCTGCCTCCTAGCCACCCGCCTAGAACACCACCAACTTCGCTGCTCGTTGCTAAGTGTGCCTTCGACCGATGCTTATATGTCGAGATTTCGGTATTACTTGCCTTTGTTGTGACCGTAAATCTTATCTGTTTCTAACGCATGGCGGTTCTGTTCTTCTGCTTCCTGGAAGGCTTGATTGACCGCTGTTGTTGCTTGGGAGACTCCAGCGCATGCAAGTGTGAGCCCCGCGATAAGCCCGTTAATTTCTTGAATAAGTTCGTCGAGGGCTTCTTGGTGTTGAGTACCGGTAGAAATTGAGGCGAGCTTGCTATTTGAGAAGATCTCACCTGCAGCATCGCACTTTTTTGCGCACTCGGTTACCTGCTCTGGGTTCCATTCGATAAAGTCATACATTTAATGGCTCCTAGCGTTTAAGCGTGTGTGGCGTGAAGTTAAAGTAGGCCGCCAGTAAGCACCAGAGCAGTGTTTCGTAGCAGGGCTCTAGGGGAGCGTACTGTCTATTTACTGCCTTTGATGGTAACGAGGTAGTAGAGGATAGATAGCTCTCAGGAACTATAGGTGTTTCAAAGCGATAACTTGACGCTGGCGTGGAGAGTGCGGTAACGCTTGAAGTAGGCGCATAGGTCGTGGCTGTTCGCCTCCATCGTGTCCACGCTGTGTATTCCCACAGCCCATTTTGTATATATGACGCGAAATTGCGGTACTTATCTTGAGCGGTGGAATCAACAAGGAGCCTTTGTACCTGCTCGAAATTTGCGTGGCTCATTGCGCGAATTGCGTCATCAAAAATATGGTGCGGAGCGTCATTGTCCCCTTCCCGGGTGCGTAAAGGGCTATTTGCTAGGACCACATGAGGAACTTCCTCGGTATCAATGAGATATACGTGAGTTGTGTCGCCAACGCTACGAAGGACTGTTGAGTGGTCCTTTGCTTGGAATACGCATAACTTGCGTGTGGTATCGGGTGTATATGCGGGGGAGCACGAATAGAGGGTAATTGGTCCGGTGCATGCGGTAATTGGCGCGAGAAGCGCCTGCGCAGTGGGTGTTAGGGAGCTTCCCGTCGATACTTCCGATAAGTGGCGCCCGGCGCGTGTTTCCACGTGTTGCCATTCTTCAAAACCATTATGGGGGTTGATGGCCACACTGATGAAAGAGCGAGCGAAGGTTGTGGGGATGATGATCGCGGGGCGATTGGGATTCGGTGTGTTGGTGTTCATTGTGTGATTTCTAGGCTACTGATCATGTCTGGGAGGTCGTCGGCGATGTGGTTGATGTTGGTTGTTGTCGAGGTCAGTGTGGCATAGACGCGGATATTATGTTCTGCAATTCTTTGTGTCCATGTCCATTGGATAGCGGTGTAGGACTGGTGGTCATCTATGTAGATTCCGCTTGACATGGTTGCATCTGGACTGTGGATGGGGAATGGTATTTCCTCGATCGTTAGCCATCCTGGGATTGCGTCTTCCAGGGGAATGGGGTTTTGGCCGGTTGGATCCATTGTGATGATGAAGTTAGGCCGGAACCCTGTGGTTCTTTCGGGGGTGCTGACAGCGATGAAGAGTGAGTTTTTGAGGTTGTTGAGTGTCGTCGATGTATGGGGGAGATGAGGGATGAGGGGGGAATTGGGGTTATTGAGATCGAGTGCTCTCCATGTCTCGGGTAGTTCCATGCTTGTTTTGATGGTCACGGTTTCACCTCCAAGGGTGTACGAGCAATAATTGGTTTGGTGAGGGCTCGGGGGGATGCTCTTTCCGTTTTCGTCGATGAAACCGTGGCGTTTATGCCACTGCCATTGCGCGTCTAAACAATGAGGGATAGGCAAAGGCAGTAAATATACAAAACCCAGAATAAAAACGAAAATAGACAGTCCAGCAGAAATCAGTTTTACTACTCTGAAGTCGGTGCTCCCATCCAGAAGAACGACAGGATATGCAAGTAATATGCCAATAGCTATAGCCGGTGCAGTCACAGAATTAAGACGTCGGGAAGCAATTTTTTCCCCAAATGTTCTTGAAAACTGCGCCAGTGCTGAATCCGTGTATGTCTCGGCCCACCACATATAAAGTTCTGTGCAGCAGAGGAGAGCAGTAAGGATTAGTACTACTGGCGATATTTGTGACATTATCAATCTCCGCTATCGTTCCTATGAGTTGAGGATTGAATCGTTTATATCGGAAGCAAGTAGGTCACTGGCACTTCCAGCTAGGGAACCGCCAATTATGCCGCCTATTATGCTTCCTGCAACAATGCCGAGCGGCCCCAAGCTCGCGCCGACCGCTGCTCCGATTTTTGCACCGAAGAATGCGCCTCCCCATCCGCCCACAGCGCTGATACTTCCTTTAATTCCGGCACGTGCGATTTTTGTCCCTTCGCCCATTTCGGGATGGTGGTAGGTATCGGATTGATAGGACTCGTAAGCAGTAATTCCGCCGCCAAGGATCGCGATTGCACCACCTCCGATCTTGCCCCCTTTTTCGATAAGAGTGACAGACTTTGGGAGTGTGCTAGTCGTCACGGCTACTTCTGCTGTTCCTGTAGCTCCAGAGCGGGGTAGGGGCTCAAGTGGAGTTTCGATGGTGATTTTTGCGTGTCTACCACGTTGCGGCTTCCAATTCTCAAATTCTCCGCGCAGAAGAAAGCGTCCTATTTTTGGCGCGTTTTCAAACTGCTCACCGGGTGAGAAGGAAGCGTGTTCAGCATACAAATAGATGCCATGTACAGTCTTCGCGCCCTCGGAGACTAACCCTTGAAGATACTTTGGCATATTGAAGGCTGCGTTATGTCCCCTAGGGGGAATGAACTTATCTTTAAAACGTTTAACCAGATCCAGCAGTAATTGTTCGACGAAGCTTGTGTCGATTTTGGCAAGGTCAGTACTAAATTCGTAGTTTGCTCGCTCCATTGCAGTTTTTGCCCATGAGCATCGCTGAGCTAAAGAATCGAACAAAGGCTGTAGAGATGCACGTTGGGAATCCTCTAGATGAATAAACGCGCTTTCTCCACATGTACTGACGACCAGAGATGCCTTTTGCGCGTCAGCGGTTATTGATCGGAAGTCGTCGCGGATTTTTTTCATACTCCACGCGTAGGTAGATAGTGTGCTCCGCAAGCTCTTAACAAGTGTTGCGATGTCTAATGCCGAGTTTTCGATACGACTTAAATCTCCTCGCGCCAGTGGAACGCACGCTGCTGCCTGGCCACCCATGATACGTCTAGCGGCATAAGCGTCGTTCGCTGCGTTGGTAAGGTTATCAATCAAAGTTTGGAATAGGGTGTCGGCAGCAAACATTGCATCAACATTTGTTGTGAAATCCCATGAGATTGTCTCAATCCCGTTGTAGCTCGATTGAGGAACCCCAACACAGCGGTAGCGAGGGGGGTAATTACTGCAGATTCAGGTAACACTCTACTTGCCTCCACATCGCCACTGATACGGTGCATCGCTGCTTGTACAACAGACATTACGCCGGAGACTGAAAGCCTGCAAGCAGTTTCAACTTTCAGACGCCTGCTTTTAAATATGTGTTGCGTTAATAGCACAATGAAAAGTGGGTGGTGAGGTTTCGAGAACCTCACCACCCACTGAGCTTTACCTGCGCTTGTTGTTACGCAGGCTTAGAAATGTTTACTCTTCGCCGGCGTGATCTGCTCCGGAAATCGCGTAGTTGAACAGCTGATAGCGGTCGATTGCCTGCTGAACAACCGAAGGATCAATGTGGCCGCGGTCAGCTAGGGCCTTCAGAACACGAACCGTCATAGACTCGGCATCGATGTGGAACCAGCGGCGAGCCGCGCGACGAGTATCAGAGAAGCCAAAGCCATCAGCACCCAAGACGTAGTAGTCACCGGGCACCCACTGACGAATCTGGTCGGGCAGAAGGCGGTCAAAGTCAGAAGACGCCACGAAGGGGCCTTCGGTTCCCTGCAGCTGGCTGGAAACGAAGGGCGTGCGCTGAGGCTCGTTCGGGTGGAGGAAGTTGAACTCTTCCACGTCCAGTGCCTCGCGACGAAGCTCGGTCCACGAGGTGACCGACCAAACTGCTGCGTCGACACCCCAATCACGTGCAAGCAGCTCTCGTGCCTCGCGTGCCCACGGCACTCCGACGCCGGATGCGAGCAGCTGAGCCTTCGGGCCTCCGAAGTTCGCGTGATCGTCGACCTTGTAGATGCCCTTAATAAGTCCGTTGACATCAAGGTTTTCGGGCTCTGCGGGCTGGTGAATGGGCTCGTTGTACACCGTCAGGTAGTACATGACATTCGGGTCGCGGCCACCCGCATCGCCGTACATACGCTCAAGACCGTCGGCCATGATGTAGCGCAATTCGTAGGCATAAGCGGGGTCATAAGTCACGAAGGCATGGTTAGTGGATGCCAGAACGGGGGAGTTACCATCCATGTGCTGCAGGCCTTCACCGGTGAGGGTTGTACGCCCAGCGGTTGCACCGATAACGAAGCCCTTTGAAAGCTGATCGCCGGCAGCCCAGAACTGATCGCCCGTGCGCTGGAACCCGAACATCGAATAGAAGATGTAGAAGGGAACCATCGGCAGGTTGTGAGTGGCATAAGCGGTACCGACCGCCTGGAACGCTGCCGCACTACCGGCCTCGGTAATACCGGTGTGCAGAACCTGGCCTTGCTCAGACTCGCGGTAGGACAGCATCATATCTGCATCAACCGGAGTGTAGGCCTGACCCGTCGTGTTGAAAATCTTCGCCGAGGGGAAGATTGCATCCAGACCGAAGGTGCGCGCCTCATCGGGAATGATCGGAACGAAGTACTTGCCGACGTTCTTGTCCTTGATGAGGTCCTTGATCAGGCGCACCAAAGCCATAGTGGTCGCAACTTCGAGCTTGCCGGATCCCTTGGAAAGGGCCTCGAAAGGCTTCGAGGGAAGCTCAGGAAGCTTCGGTTGGTGATCGCGGCGCTCGGGAACCCAACCGCCCAGCTTCTCACGCAGTTCCTTCATGTACAGCAGAGCCGGGTGATCTGCCGGCGGCATGTAGTAAGGAGGCATGTAGGGATCGCGCTCGAGCTCTTCATCGGTGATGGGAAGCTGCAGACGATCGCGCAGAAGCTTCGCGTCTTCCACGGTGAGCTTCTTCATCTGGTGCGTCGAGTTACGACCAGCGAAGTGGCTACCCAGCGCATAGCCCTTAATGGTGTGAGCCAAGATCACGGTCGGTTGACCGGTGTGCTCGGTTGCAGCCTTGTATGCGGCGTACACCTTTCGGTAGTCGTGGCCGCCGCGCTGCAACGCCCAAATCTGATCATCGGTCCAGTTTTGAACCATTGCCTTGGTTCGCGGATCGCGACCAAAGAAGTGCTCACGAATGTATGCGCCATCATTTGCGCCGAAGGTCTGGTAGTCGCCATCCAGAGTTTCGTTCATCAGGTGAACAAGCGCGTCATCCTTATCCGAGGCCAAGAGCTGGTCCCAACCGCGACCCCAGATGACCTTGATAACGTTCCAACCCGCACCCTTGAAGAAGGCTTCGAGTTCCTGGATGATCTTGCCATTGCCGCGAACCGGGCCATCAAGGCGCTGCAGGTTACAGTTCACAACGAAAGTCAGGTTGTCGAGTCCCTGCTGCGCGGCAAGCTGAAGCATGCCACGAGATTCGGGCTCGTCCATTTCGCCATCGCCCAAGAAGGCCCATGTGCGCTGCAATGAGGTGTCTTTAATGCCACGCAGGTGCAGGTACTTATCAAACCAAGCCTGGTAGATCGCCTCTGCTGGCCCGAGGCCAAGGGAGACGGTCGGGAACTCCCAGAAGTTGGGGAGCTGACGGGGGTGCGGGTAAGAGGGGAGCCCGTGAGGAGTGGAAACCTGCTGGCGGAATCCGTCCATCTCTTCTTCAGAGAGACGCCCTTCAATGAAAGCGCGTGCGTAGGGTCCGGGAGAGGCGTGACCTTGGAAGAAGACGTGGTCGCCGCCGCCCGGGTGATCCTTACCGCGGAAGAAGTGGTTGAGGCCAACCTCGTAAAGCGTTGAAACCGAGGCGTAGGAGGAGATGTGTCCACCGACCTTGATGCCCGGACGCTGAGCCCTGGTTACCTGGACCGCTGCGTTCCAGCGGATCCACCGGCGGTACTGGCGTTCCATGGCCTCGTCGCCGGGGAAGTAAGGTTCTTGATCGACAGGAATCGTGTTGACGTAGGGGGTCGTGTATTCCTGAGGAAGTTGGATTCCCTTGCGGCGTGCCTCATCGAGCATGTGCAGCAAGATGTAGCGTGCACGTGGGCCGCCCTTTTCTTCGATCAGGCCACTCAGTGACTCGACCCATTCTGAGGTTTCTGCGGGGTCATTGTCGGGTACCTGGCTGAGTAACCCGTTGACGACGGGGTGGTTCTCGCTCACTGGATCTCGAACTCCTCTGATTAACTTAGCGGAAGCGCCTGGTGGGGCACGCCCTCGTGCTTACAGGTCTATTTTGGTACCTGCGCGTGGAAAATGCGAGTGAAAATGGGACTTCAGGCCCATGATTCACGCCTCATTTGTCAAGGCCAAAGATGGTGCTTTGCTGAGAAAATCACAGGAATCGAGAGAAACAAAAAATAATTGCGCTGCGTGCATTACGATTGAAGCCGTGAAAAGCGAAGTAACACTGTCTGTGTCGTGGCTCGAAGGGGAACTCCGGTGAGTGTCAAGCTAGGGTTCACGAAGGGCCAGATTATTCAAGAGTTCTACGTTGACGATGATGCGGATCAAGCGCTGCGCCAACTTGCTGAAGAAGAGAGCGGTAATCAGCTTGTCGATCCCGACTACGAAGATGTCGTCGATGGAGCGATCGTATGGTGGCGTGCGGATGATGCCGAAGAGGAAGATCTGGCGGATCTGTTGGTCGATGCCATGTCAAACCTTGACGATGGTGGCCTGATCTGGGTCTTGATTCCCAAGCCCGGACGTCCCGGAACTGTCCCGGTTTCTGATGTTGAAGAGGCTGCTCATACTGCCGGGCTCCACGCGACTTCGGCAAGTGCGCTGGCTCCTGAATGGGCTGGTATTCGTCTAACCGCACGTTCGAGAAAGCACTGAGTTTTCGCGCAATTTATTCTTGCGTAACGGTGTTGTGCTCGCTCTTTTGCGGCGTGCGCAATGCATCTCACAGCGTCTGATTCCAAGTAATTGCTGCTTGTACTCTATGCTGTACTGGTGCGTTCATTACAGAACGTGCTTTGGGCCTTTAGCTCAGTTGGCTAGAGCATCTGGTTTACACCCAGAAGGTCATCGGTTCGAGCCCGGTAGGGCCCACAGAATTGGGGTCGGAAGCGAAAGCTTTCGGCCCCTCAGTGTTTGCTGTGAGCGGTGTGCTCGACGCGCGTCAGTCGGCCTCGATGCTTGATTCGCCTTTCTGCTGAGCCAGCTCGCGTTCGGCCTCCTCGAGGTTCTTGCGAACGTCCACCGTGAGCGGATGCTCAGTACCGAGCGCATCCGTGCAGTCTTTGAGAACCGTCTCGTACTCATCGATGGCTTTATTTAGGTACCCTGCCAACCGATGCATGGTCGCGATGTTCTTGCGCGTCATGAGAGTGTGACGGTGGTTGGGTCCTAGCTGTTCGATTTGGTTGGGGAGAACCTGTTTGTATAGGAAGTCTGCTTTGGGCAAGTTTCCCGTGGAAAGATATGCGAATGCGAGGTTGCTTTGTGCGGCGAGGGTGTCTGGATCGTTGGGTCCTTGGGAACTGATTAGCTTGGAAAGGACCTGCTCGTATAGTCGGATCGCTAGGGTGTACTGCTGTAAAAAGAAGCATACATTTGCGAGGTTGTGTTGCATAGCAAGGGTGTTAACATGTTCGGGGCCAGGGATACGGTTTTGTTCAGTGAGGACCTGCTCATATTGGGAGAATACCTCGGCAAGATGGCCCGCTAAGAAGAGTGCGCTTGCGAGGTTGCTGCGCGTCGCGAGGGTATCCGGGTGACTTTCGCCCAGTATACGTTTACGGTCGGCGAGAACCCGCTTATAATGCTTGATGGCCTCAGGGAAGTAACCCGCTGACAGATATATACCCGCGAGGCAATTACGTGCGGTAACTACGTCAACGTGATCTGATCCGAGTATTTTTTCAAGTATATCGACTACATTGACAAGCCCGTGTGGTTCAACCGGAAGATCAAATCTGTCGGCAAAGGATAATGCTCGAAGGAGGCATAATCGTACCTTGTCGTCACAAAACAGTTGCTGGGAATGATGTTGTGTGCTCATGGCGGCAAACTGCTCGATGAAATCAATTGAATCTGTGTTGTTAGGAGAAAATCTATCGACGTTGACAGTGTTTAGAAGTATAGTGGCCGACTCGTATGCTTCTGCAGTTTCCTTCTCGTCCCAGTTTTCGCGCAGCACCTGTGCCTGGAGGCGGTGCAGTGTCGTCGTTGTTTTGTCTGCGGACTGCTGGACGATGGACCTATGAATGAGCTCTGTGAGCGCGTCATGAGCACTGTCGCCGTCGGCTCGGTTAGTGTCTTGAACTTCTCGGTTGTCCTGCTGCTTAATTATGGGGTCAAGCCAGCGCGTGGGAACGCCGGACTCCGCAAGCAGCGCAAGTGCAGCTAATTGGCGTTGGGCTGCCTGCTTTGTCTCATCCTCCAGGTTCTCAAGTGCATACTCGATGGCCATGCAGAGAGCGGTGGCCACGTCGTCCGTGTAGTAGTCCCCGGGGACCGGGCGGATGACACGTTCGCTGCGGTAGGAATCCAATCGGTCGAGGTATTGAACGAACGATAGGTCGCCGTTGCGTGCAGTCGCAGCGGCCTGGGCAATGGCGAGAGGCAAGTCGCCGAGGCGCTCGGCCAACGCATCTGCGGCATCACGATCGTCGGAGTTGGTGACCGTGAGGAGGTAGTTGATCGACTCGCTGCGATCGAATACTCCGACCTTGATGCTGTTCCACCCCTGGTCTTCCCAACCCACCTTGTTCGTCGTCGTTGCGACCACGCGCACGCCGTCGCCGCTCGGAATGAGTCCCGTCAGGTGATTGATGTCTTCCACGTTGTCGAAGACGATGAGCCTGTCGGCAGCAGGCGCGGACTTTAAGTGGCCGAGACAGCGACAGACGATTTGGTCCTGATCGTCTAGGTCGCTCGTGTCAATCTGAAGTTGCTTGGCGAGTTCGACCAGGTCGCTCTGGATTGATTCGCGTGATACCGCGTTTATCCATGCGACGAGGTTCCAGTTTGCCTCTTCGCACTGTTCGGCGAGAGATGCAGCAAGCTGAGTTTTCCCGCAGCCGCGCATGCCTACCAACACGGTGCGCCGTCTCATTGGATCGGCAATCAGCGAGTTCAACTGCTTTTGCTCTCCGCGTTCGATAAAACGTTCTCCCGCTACTACGTCCGGTCGGCTACTGAAGTTGACTCGCTCGGTACGGGATGGCCTGCTCAGCTCTTTGATTGCTGTTGCTAGGCTTTCAACTACTTCGAGAATCTGGCTCAATAGTTGGCGGTTTTCGATGTGATTATCATTCAACTGTTCTTTGATGTCACTGCATTCGGTGAGCAGTGATTTCAACGCAACAACGACGAAGCTGTCAGACCATGGCGCGATTTCAACATAAGCAGCCGCAACTGCCCTAACGAGCGCGTCAAAATACGGTTCGGCTTGCTCCTCGATTTGCTGGCGGTGTTTGGCTGCGCGTGCCCTTAAATAATTCTCAAAGCCAGCTGGATCGCGCACAGCAGATAGTACGACGAGGTCTTGTTCAGCATCAGTTGAAATGAGTGCAGCGACTGCTGTTTCGGCCTGTGTCAGGAGTGAGACATCAACTCCGAGGTCAAGACGTTGCTGACGCGCTGCCTTGACCTTAATTGTTAGGACATCCGTGATGTGCTTGCCGAGGTCACTGCGATCCTTGGCAAGGTCTGGTGACGAAGAACCGGCATCCTTCACTGCCTGCCGGGCTTTGGACACGAGTGTTGCGACGCCGCGGAACGATGGCGAGGCGGCGAAACAAAAGATCTCCAAGACCAAATCCGCGAGAGAAGGGCCGATCATAGCCAGTTTGTCAGAACGCGTCACCATGGATGTAGTGTATATTTCTTGGTCCTTGCGTTCTAAACACTTGTCGGCTATATGAGGTGTGGGGTCGGAAGCATTAAGCTTCCGACCCCAATCTTTTTGCAGACCTACGTGGCATCTACTCAGCGTTATCCGGCTGCGAACCCTCGGCCTCGTGAGACTCTTCTTGGGCTGCCTGAACGATCTCTTCGACGACGTCTTCTCCGGCGACAAGCTTGCCGGAAACTCCGCTGCCCAGCTGCTCCATCGCTAGACGTGCAACCAATTGCTGGTTTGTGGTCGTGCGTTGGGAACGAGCGCCGGAAAGGAAGCTGAAGAACCAGTTCACCAGCGTTCCCACTTGCGACTTAAAGCCAACGATGTAGAGCAGGTGGAGGAAACACCACGAAACCCATGCCATGAAACCAGTCAGTTCCATCTTGCCCATCCGCACGACAGCTTTAAAGCGGGCAATGGTCGCCATGGATCCCTTATCGAAATACGAGAATTCAGTTCGCTTGGGGGAGCGGTTGTTGAGGCGAGCGAGAACCGTATCTGCCGCAAAACGCGCGGACTGGATTGCTCCCTGTGCTACTCCGGGGACACCCGGGAAGGCCATCATGTCACCCAGGACAAAGATTTCAGGGTGGCCGGGAAGGGTCAGATCCTTATTGACCAAGACGCGGCCTGCTCGATCAACCTCAGCACCCGTGGCCTTGGCAATCTGTGCTCCAAGGGGGCTGGCTGAAACGCCCGCTGCCCATACCTTGCAGACACATTCGATGGTTTCTTCTTCACCCGATTTGTACTTCAGGGTCACACCTTCAGCGTCAACATTGGTGACAAAAGCATCCATCTTGAGCTCAACGCCTAACTTTTCCAGTTCTGCCCAGGTCTTGTGGCCAAGCTTCTCGCCGAAAGGCGGCAGTGGGTAGGAAGCGCCATCGACCAAAATGACTCGTGCCTGAGTTGGATCGATACGCCGGAATTCGCCCTTGAGTGTCTTAGAGGCCAGCTCTCGGATCTGTCCTGCCATCTCAACACCAGTGGGGCCCGCACCTACGACGACAAAGGTCAGAAGACGCCGGATGTCTTCGGGATCGCTGGCAATTTCAGCCTGTTCGAAAGCACTAAAGATTCGTGCTCGAAGCTCGAGTGCGTCATCGATGGTCTTCATGCCCGGTGCAAAGACCGCGAAGTGGTCGTTGCCGAAGTAGGACTGGCCTGCGCCTGCTGCGACAAGCAGGGTGTCATAGGGAGTCTCGGCGTATTCGTTGTGGTTACGCCACTTGACAATTCGGTTATCGACGTCAATATCTTCGACGAGTGCCTGGAAGACCTCGACGTTCTTTTGCTTGCGTAAAATTTCACGCGTTGTTGGCGCGATATCGCCTTCAGAAAGAATTCCAGTAGCAACCTGATAGAGGAGCGGCTGGAAAAGATGGTGTGATGTACGGGCAAGAATGGTGATGTCGGCGTTTGCATGCTTGAGGCGACGTGCGGCAGTTAATCCTGCAAAGCCGGAACCAATGATGACAATACGATGACGAGGCATATACCTTCCTTAATTAGATAAGGGAAAGCTTACTAAAATCCCTATTGCCATCAAAGGCATACGCATGTGGTTTCACTCATCTCCGATTAGAGGATGAGTAGCTTATTGGGTTGACGCGGTTGAAGACCGAGCGATAAGCGTGGGTTCCTGATCGGAAACTGTGCGTGGGCTCTCGCCGTGTAGTTGCTCCAGAAGCAGTTGTGCACCTGCAAACCCAAGCGTTGCGGGATTTCGAGATATTGCAGTAACAGCGGGAGAGAACATTCCTAACATAGGGGAGTCTTCGCAGGAGCAGACCTTAATATCCTTGCCGGTTTTCAGCCCTGCGTGAGAAATTGCCTGCAAGCCGCCCAAAGTTAAGATTTCGTTAGCGAAGATGATCCCGTCGGGGAGGTTGCTTGTAGCTAATAGTGCTCGTGTCGCATGAAGCGCCGAGGCCTCGGAAAACTCGTTATCCGCCGCGATAGTGATTGAGATTCCGTTCTCTTGACCAAAATTGTGCAGGGTGGCAATGCGCTGCTGGATGTGTGTGAAGGATGAAGAGCCGCAGACGAATGCAATGTGACGGCATCCCTGCTCGGCCAAGTGAAGTGCAAGAAGGCGCACCATCTGTTCGTCGTCACCAATAACCGCGCCGCATTCATCAAACTTTTGCCCGATGACGACGGTTGGAAGCCCGTATTCATTGAGCTTTGATGGGCGGGGGTCGTCGTCGCGAGGGTCAACCACAATCGTCCCGTCGACGCGTCCTTGAGCCCACCAGTTTTCATAAGCATTAAGTTCTTCTTCCATTGAGTGGGAAAGGTGGAGGAGTAGATCAATGCCGCTGTTGTCTAAGGCATCTTGGACACCGGTAATGAATTCGAAGAAGAAGCGTTCTGATGAATTATTGACACGTGGACGTTGCAAGACCAAACCAATTGCGTTGGAACGTGAGGAAGAAAGTGCACGTGCTGTCGCATTTGGGCGCC
>ERZ773254.1070-NODE-1070-length-12951-cov-2.754653_pt1 | contig 12951 bp, 10 predicted proteins | sample MGYA00580516_ERZ773254 | MGnify/ENA primary metagenome ERZ773254 (study PRJEB29015, sample SAMEA2738158) | human oral metagenome | biome: human oral; feature: human-associated habitat; material: saliva | place: China | collected 2192 ...
GGGGAAATCGGCGCGTTGTCCTTTAATAATGGGCATCAGGATGAGAGTAAATGGCAGAAAATCAATAGGTTTCCTGTTTTCTTTCTGTAAATCTCTGATGTGTCAATGTAGAAAGTGTATTAGTCTACGAGTTCATCGGCAGGATAGCCACCCATTTCGCGGATAGCATTTTTGAGATGCACGTATTGGCGGTAGAGATTGTTCTCAGGTTCTTCATCCACGGTGTAGTCGTGTTGAGGGCTCTTGAGGTAGAAACTCAAGAAGCGTTGCGTGCCGTAGCGACCATCGCGCGCAGCGGCATCGATGAGCAACACAAGGTCGAGGCAGAGTGGTGCGGCAAGGATGGAGTCGCGACAGAGAAAATTGATTTTCACTTGCATGGGATAGCCCATCCATCCGAAGATGTCGATGTTGTCCCATCCTTCTTTGTCGTCGCCACGTGGGGGATAATAGTTGATGCGCACCTTGTGATAGTAGTCGCCATAGAGGTCGGGCTGATCTTCGGGGCGGAGAATGGTCTCGAGTGTGGAGAGTTTCGACACCTCTTTCGTCTTGAAGTTTTCGGGTTCGTCCAAGACTAGACCATCACGGTTGCCCAAAATGTTGGTGGAAAACCAGCCGTTCAGACCTAAACAGCGTGTGCTGAGGATGGGCGAGAAGCCACTCTTCACGAGGGTTTGGCCAGTCTTGAAGTCCTTACCTGCGATGGGCACGCGTTGTTGTTCGGCGAGTTGCCACATGGCTGGGATGTCCACGGTGGTGTTGGGCGCACCCATGACGAAAGGCGCGCCTTCCATGAGCGCAGCATAGGCATAGCACATGGAGGGAGCCACATGTTCGCGGTCGTCGGCACGCATGGCTGCTTCGAGTGAAGCCACAGATTCGTGCACCTTGTCCACAGGCACATAAATTTCAGTAGAAGCTGCCCACAGCACCACCACGCGATCCACACCACGCTCAGCCTTAAATTGGCGGATGTCTTGGCGCAGGTGTTCCACCATCTCCCAGCGTGTCATCTCGGGTAGCACGTTGGTGCCGTCTAGACGTTGGGCATAGTGGCGGTCGAAAGCTGCGCGGAGTGGACGAATCGCCTCAAGTTCGGCTTGAAGGGGCAGAATGTCTTTGGCGCGGAGCACATCGGCATTGACTGCACTCTCAAAAGCATTCTCGGGATATACGTCCCAGGCGGCAAACTCTAGGTCGTTGAGTGAGGGGAGTGAGAGGATTTCATTATAGGGAAGGTAGCGTTGGGCTTCTCCTGTGCCTACGCGGATTTTGTCATACTGGGTGAGTGCGCCCACAGGTTTGGTGAGTCCTTTGCGTGCAGAGAACACACCAGCAATAAAAGTGGTACTAACGGCGCCAAGACCTACGATCATTACACCGAGTTTTCCTGTAGCTTCTTTCATGTGTAGGAGTAAATTAAAAAGAATAGACAGAGGTGTCTACAAGGTATGCGGCTCATGCAGCGCATGTAGGCCGTGTTTCCATAGGTCAAAGTTACACATTCTTTCGCGGTAGTGCGAAGAAAATCCGAGAAAAAGCACAACCCTTGGTCTAGATTGCACACTAAATGATGCAGTTCACCCCTTTTTTAGGAGGTGAGCGCATGATTTTGGAGAATAGAGTCTGATTGCCCTCAAAAAATATCGTACATTTGCAGTGGCAGCCTAGCCCTACAATTTCTATTTTATCTCTCTTGCTGTGGCTGCCATCACAGTACTGCTGCTCAGCTCTTGCACATCCATTGTATATGCCATCACAGACTACCCACGACACTGCTCATAAATTTAATGCATTGGGAGAAAAATCTATTCCCAAACTCCTTGTGCAATACTCACTCCCTGCCATTATAGCGATGGTAGTGTCGTCGCTCTACAACATCATTGACGGCATTTTCATCGGCCAAGCTGTGGGGGCAGATGCTATTTCGGGCTTAGCACTGACCAATCCTCTCATGGCCATTTCAGCTGCCTTTGGAGCTATGGTCGGCATCGGGGGATCTACGCTCATGAGCATCCGATTAGGGCAAAAAGATCATCAATCGGCACACGCCATCTTGGGCAATGTTATTGTGCTGAATGTCATCATTGGTTTGACACTCGGCTTAGTGCTGGAGCTAAATCTTGATTCCATTCTCCGCCTATTTGGTGCTTCTGAGCGCACGCTCCCACATGCTAGAGCTTACATGCAAATCTTGCTCTTCGGTAATGTGTTTACCCACATGTATTATGGCTTAAACGCGCAGCTTCGTTCGACCAGTCGCCCGATGTATGCCATGTATGCTAATATTGGAACGGTGGCGATTAACACTGTCTTGGCCTATCTGTTTGTGATGCGCCTAGGCTGGGGAATTGCAGGGGCAGCATGGAGCACGCTCATCGCGCAGATGTGCGCCTTATGTTGGCAATTCTGGCTGTTTAGTGGGAAGAATAGCCCCGTGCGCTTGTTGCGTCGTTATCTCCGTCCGCAATTGCGCATCATGAAAGAGATTGTCACCATTGGTCTTCCTCAATTTCTCATCAACACCACCACGAGCTTAGTGGCTATCATCATCATGCGTTCTATGGCAGAGTTTGGAGGAGACACCGCAGTTGGTGCTTATGGCATCGTCAATCGCCTAGCCATGTTCATGGCTTTCGTGGTGATGGGGCTCGACCAAGGCATGCTTCCCATTGCTGGCTACAACTATGGTGCGCAGAAGTTCCATCGTTTGGAGAGTGTGGTCAAATATACGCTGGTCGCTGCCACGGTGGTCACCACGCTGAGTTTTGCGGCGAGTCATCTTTTTCCAGGAGCTTTGGTGGGACTCTTTGTGAAGGATGCTCCAGAACTGGCTGCAGCAGGCGAACATGGGCTGAAAGTGGTGAGTCTTTTCTGGCCTGTGATTGGTATGCAAATAGTTTCCTCGGCCTTTTTCCAAAGTATTGGTTCGCCAAGTAAGAGTATTTTCCTATCTCTCACACGACAACTCATATTTCTCATCCCTCTCATTCTCACGCTTCCCCACATCCTGCCTGGACTACTCCCTGGCACAGCGGCCATAGACGGAGTGTGGTATTCGCTCCCAGCGGCTGATGGAGTAGCCGCTCTGATTTCGGCAGTGATGCTTGTGGCGCAAATTCGTAAGCTACGCCAAAAGAGTGCGATGACTCTTTGAAAGCTTTCCTGTTATTGTACCAAATGTTTCGCGACATGAGTGCAGTGACGTAATCATCTATTTGAGAATCTCGGTTTCTTCATGTCAAACTTCTAATTTCTGAGTCTATCATGTCTTCTCCCTTTGTCATCAACATCGGTCGCCAACTAGGTAGTGGTGGCCGTGAAATCGGTAAGCACCTTGCCGAACATTTCAACATTGCCTACTACGATAAGGAGATTCTCTCCCTTGCTGCCCAAGAGAGTGGAATGCGACAAGGACTCTTCGAGCGTAGCGATGAGAAGAAAGGCTTTTTCCATAGCATTTTTCACGTGGTGCAACCTTTCTTCGGTGGGGGTGGTGACTTCTATGACAACCAGCTCTCCGAGGAGAATCTCTTTATCATCCAGAGCCGTGTCATCCAACGCATAGCTTCCGAAAGATCTTGTGTCTTTATTGGCCGAGTAGCGGACTATATTTTACGAGAGCATCCACGTCATGTGAACATTTTCATCACAGCTAATCTTGATGATCGCATACGCCGTGTGGCGCAACGTCGCAATGTGTTGCCTAAAGCTGCTCAGAGCATCATCGAAGAAGCTGATGAAGAACGCGCAACTTACTACAACTTCTATTCTTCTGGCACGTGGGGTGCTGCAGATACCTATGATCTTTGTGTAAACTCTTCCCTTTTGGGCATAGAAGATACGGTAGCATTTATCGCCAACTTCATAGAGCAACTCGGATTTACACAAGAATAGCTCGCTACATCTCCCAACGGCTCCATAAAATAGCTCTAGAAGCTCATGAGAGAGCTTTTGGGTATTCGAGAGAAAGGGCTTTAGCTCCAAAAATAATCCCACCTCAGGAATTTATCTTGAGGTGGGATTACGTTATTTAGTGGCTCAATCCGAGAGCAAAGACTGACAATACGTAGAAGTGCGTGCTTAGATGCTCAGCCTTCATGAGGAAGCGCATGGGCGCAACCTAGAGTGAGGTTATTTACGTCCGAAGATGGAGAAGTGAATGTAGCGTTTGGGCGACTTTCTCACGTCATATAAGAGTGAGTCTGCATTGACAACCGTGCGATTAAGGTGGTCGTAGAGGGTGCGGTCATGGAGAAACGCTCCAAGGTTGTTGTCTTTGGAGTTGAGTTTCTGCTGCACATCGGTCATGACAGAGTTGAGTTGTCCAGTCATTTGGCGCACATCATGGAGCGTACCATTGACATTTTGCATCGTGCCTTCCACATCTATTTTTGCCAAATTACCACTCAATGTGGCTGCATTGCCCGCAGTGCGGTTGAGATGTGCCACCATCAAGGGGACATCTTTGGCCATGAGGCCGTCCAGACGTGCGGAAGTGGTTTTGAGACGCTCCGTGATTTCTGCTGTATTCGCCAGTGTTTGCTGGAGTTCGGCCGAGGCAGTGAGTCGGTTGATATTGGTGAGGATGCTATCAATCTTAGGCAACATCTGTTGCACTTGTGGGAGCATCTCGCGCACTTGCTCTGTGGCTCCTTGGTGTAGTCCCCCAGAGAGGGTGTCGAAAGGTGCCATAATTGCGCTAGGATTAGCACCAAGGATGAGGTTCATCGTCACACCGCCCATAAGGGCCAATTCAAGTTCTGCAGTTGTACCCTTGGGCACACTCATCTCTTTATCCAATTCGATGCGTACGACAACGCCATTGTTGTCACTATAATTATAGTTGATGTCGCGCACAATGCCCACAGGATAACCATTAGCATAGACTGCATTGGACACAGTAAGCCCTTTAATGTCCTTAAACTTGACATAATAGGAGTTGCTCGACTCAAAAATGTTGATGCCTTTGAGGAAATTGATACCTACAAAAAGCAAGATGCCCGCAGCAATAGCGGTGAGTGCGATTTTGATTTCGCGAGTAATCTTGAACATGTTGGGGAGTTTAGTTTTTGCCATTTGGCATAAGCTTCGATAGCTTGATGGCTTCGGCAAGTTCTGTGCGCTGATTGTTGAGGAAGGCTACCACGAAAGCATCCGGAAATCGGTCTGCAATTTCTTTTTGCAGGCGTTTAGCCTCTTCATAATTGGCCGTTGCGCCATAAGTGTATTTGTAGCGGCCGCCTTCTTCATAGTATTCCACGGGAGAGAGTCCCTTGAAATGACGGTCGTCACTGCGGAGAGCACGATCAATCGTGAAAAGCTGGAGCTTAAAAATAGGGCGATTGCTGAGCGTTTGCTCAGGGGACTTCTGAGAAGTCTTGTTTTCCTTACGCTGAGTCTCCTTATTTTCCTTAGCTACAACCTTAGTTTCTTGCTTTGTTACTTTGGAGTCTTGTTTGACAGCTTTGACTTCTTGTTTAGCCGCCTTGACATCATAGCCGACAACCTTGGTGTCTTGGGGCGAAACCTTGTCATTTGAGGCCACAGTCTTAGCTGTTTTGGGGTCTGTTGTAGCTTCTTTCAACACTGTCTTGGCTGGACTTAGCTCTGTTTGAGCCACTTTCATTTCTGCCTTTGCCACTTCTTGTGGCAGAATCTGGGATTCTTGCGCAGCACTAGTGGTGGTGCTGGACATCATTGGTGGCACCGTCTCTACTTTTTGTGAGACAGGAGTGCTAACGGGCAGCACAGGCACCATCGAGTCTTGGCTAGTGGGTGTGGCTGGAATGGGAGAACTAGAAGCGGCAACTGCAGGCGGAAGTTCGGGCAAAGAAATGACCTTCGTCGTTTCTCCATGAGACTTCTCTACTAGAGCTGCCGGTTGGCCAAAAGGGCGCGTGGGCACGGGTACTATCTCGGCTTTGAGTGTAGACACATCCACAGGTTGAGGAGCGGTCACGGAGTTGCGCACAGCTTCGAGCGGAGACATAGGTGCTGTTGTAGGAGGATTCTCAGCTACTAAGGGGTGTGCTTCACTCTCGTCATGGGAGATTTCTGGTGAAAGCACATCTTGTGCATAATGCTTTTGGCGATATGCCTTAAAACCATCAAAGATGGCGCGTGCCAAAGTCTCTACACCATGCCGTGAATGTAGGAATTTCTCTTCTTCAGCATTGGAGATAAATCCCAATTCGGTGAGCACTGAGGGCATAGAAGTGGCACGAAGCACGAGAAACCCCGCTTGATGCACGCCTTTATTGCGGCGACCAGAGGAAGTGTAATGGCGTTGGATCGCGCGAGCAAGGTCTACACTTTGCTGCATATTGCGATCTTGCAAAAATTCAAAGATGATATAGCTCTCTGACTTCCGAGGGTCAAAGTTGTGATAAGTCTGCTTATAGTTGCTTTCTTGCGTGATGACACTATTTTCTCGCTTAGCCACCTCAAGATTGTCCGCCGCGCGGTGCATACCCAAGGTGTAGGTTTCTGCACCCATAGGAGCTGCTTTGCCAGCAGGCGAAGAGTTGGTGTGTACAGATATGAAGAGATCGGCTTTATTGCGGTTGGCTATCTCCGCACGTCCTTGGAGCGTGACAAAGACATCGGTCTTTCGAGTGTAGATCACCTTGACATCTGGACAATTCTTCTCAACTAGACGGCCCAGTTCAAGAGCCACATTGAGATTGATGTCTTTTTCTTTGGTGAGTTGTCCCACAGCACCAGCATCTTTGCCACCGTGTCCCGCATCAATCACAAGGACAAAGGGGCGTTTTGGAGCTGCGCTGGCCGAAAAGCACGCACCACTGCCCCATGCCACTGCGAAGAGTAGCATGAGCATCCAGACGAGTCGTGCCCAATGGTTTCGAGAAATCATAATGGTATGTCGCATCGCATGAAATGATGTTGCCACGCAAAGTTAATCATTTTCGGGAGAATAGACTTCATTTTGAAGAGAATACTCTTGCGAGTATCGGATATTTTGTACATTCCAGCCGTGGTTTAGGTATAAAACTCACCTGCGGCCATCAAAATAGCCCCACTTCTACTTAGAGAAGTGGGGGATAGCGGAGCCTATATTAAGATGAATTGTTCTTAATCGAACGACAAGCAGACTCACTAGCAGTGTTGTTTGCCATCAAAGAAGGGAGCGCGCGATGTTGAGCTACTCAACAAGGCTCTGTGAGCTTAGGGCTATTCTCCAAACAAAGGGGTGGAAAGATAGCGTTCTCCCGTGTCGGGAAGGATGGCAACGATAGTTTTTCCTTCATACTCTGGCTTTTGAGCCAAAGTAATAGCCGCATGAAAGGCTGCCCCCGAGGATACACCGCAGAGCAAACCTTCCTTGCGACCGAGCAAACGAGCCGCTTCGTAGGCTTCTTCGTTGGTGACTTGCATCACTTCGTCCACCACAGAGGCATTGTAAGTCTCGGGGATAAAGCCTGCGCCAATGCCTTGAATCTTGTGTGGTCCTGCTTGTCCTCCACTGAGCACAGGGGAGTCTGTGGGTTCTACTGCCACAATGCGAATGGCAGAGTTTTGGGTTTTCAAATAGCCACCAGCTCCACTCAATGTGCCGCCAGTGCCTACTCCTGCTACCAACACGTCCACAGTTCCTTCTGTGTCGTGGGCTATTTCTACTCCAGTAGTGTCAAAATGCTTCTGAGGATTAGCGGGATTTACAAATTGTCCTAGCATCACTGCTCCTGCAGTGTTTTGACATATCTCCTCTGCCTTAGCCAAGGCACCTTTCATGCCTTCAGCCCCCGCGGTGAGCACCACCTCAGCACCGAAGGCTGCCACTAGGCGACGGCGTTCGATGCTCATGGTTTCGGGCATCACGATGATGGCTTTGTATCCCTTGATGGCTGATACAAAGGCGAGTCCTACTCCCGTGTTTCCACTCGTGGCTTCGACAATAGTGGAGCCAGGAGAGAGTTTCCCCTCGAGTTCTGCGGCTTCCACCATGGCCAGTGCGGTGCGATCTTTCACTGAACCTGCAGGATTAAAGGATTCTAGTTTGACCAGTACGCGAGCTTTGAGTTGGAGGTCGGCAGCCACACGTTGAGTTTCTACGAGGGGAGTGTGTCCCACGAGAGAGAGTGCAGAAGATGCTATCTTTGACATAGGCTTTGTTTTAAGCATAAGGGCGGTTATTTTAAGCGAAGCAAACCCAAGCATCTGCGAAATTATGCGTAACTTTGCAGTAATGCGGCCATTCTTCACCGCAAATTTACAAGTTTATAAGCAAACATCTAGGATGCACCCCTTATAAAATAGGTGTGTTTTTGCATTTTCTCTTCATGACACTCCAACCCCTCCTTAATCCCGATCAAATTGCTCAGCTCACTGTGGCGCTTGCTCAGCCCGATCCTCACATCCCATTGGGAGAAGCTGACGGCATCGTGCCAGCTCAACTCGAAGAAGCGGTGTCGTTGTTGCGCGACTTGGTGTTTCCTGGTTATTTCACTTCGCGCCCCACGGTGGAATGTCTGTCGAAGCTCTCGCGCATTCTCCTTGAACAGGTGCGACAAGCTCTTTTGGTGGCGGGAGAAGATTGCTGTTCGCGACAGATCACCACGGCCTTTATGGAGTGCATCCCCGAGTTGCGCCGCCTCATAGGGCTAGATGTCGAAGCCATTTACGATGGAGACCCCTCGTCTACAACCTTTTCTGAGGTCATCTTGTGCTACCCTTCGGTTAAAGCCATCCTGCATTATCGCATGGCTCACGCTTTGCTCCGGGCCAAAGTCCCCATTTTGCCACGCATCATCAGCGAGTTGGCACACGCTCAAACGGGCATCGACATTCACCCCGGTGCGCAGATTGGTGAAGCCTTTGCTATAGATCACGGCACGGGTGTGGTGATTGGTGAAACATGCATCATCGGGCGCAACGTGCGCCTCTACCAAGGAGTCACCCTCGGTGCGCGTAGTTTTCGCAAGGCAGAAGACGGTTCGCTGATGAATGTGCCACGTCATCCCATCATCGAAGACAATGTGGTCATCTACAGCAATGCCACCGTGCTGGGGCGCATCACCATCGGTCATGACAGCATCATTGGCGGTAACGTGTGGTGCACCCAAGCCATGCCTCCACACAGTCGCATGTTGCAGAGCAAAACCACCCTCGGCACTACCTTTGAAGACGGAAGCGGCATCTAGCAACTTGCTTTACCATGAAGGGAAGATTGGAGCCTATCATTCTCCATGCTGAGCGTGCTCAATAGAAACATCGAATAGTGCGATACAAAAATAGGCTGGCGCAATGAGATTCTTTCGAGAACTTCATTGCGCCAGCCCTTTTTCTAACATCTAATGTGGCTAGGCTTTTAGAAAGCCAGGGATTTTAAATTAAAGGCACACCCATCTCCTTGCAGGATTGTCGCATCTCTTCTGGCCAAATCGAGGCTTGGATTTCTCCGATGTGTGCCTTTTGCAGATAGTACATGCAGAGTCGGCTCTGTCCTATGCCACCTCCCACACTGAGAGGTAGGGTTCCGTCGAGCAGTCGTTGGTGAAAATAGAGCGAACGGCGGTCTTCGTGACCGCTTTCTTTGAGTTGGCGTTCGAGTGCCTCCTTGTCCACACGAATCCCCATGGACGAAAGTTCCAGCGAACGGCCTAACACGTCGTTCCACACCAAGAGGTCGCCATTGAGTCCGGGAAGTCCCTCATCGGAAAGTGTAGAGTAATCATCATAGTCTGGAGCGCGCATGTCGTGTGGTGCGCCATCGCCGAGTTTTCCTCCGATGCCAATGATAAATACTGCGCCAAGCTCGCGCGTAATAGCATCTTCGCGCTCCTTAGCACTCATGTTAGGATAGCGTTGGCGCAAGGTTTCAGCATGAATGAAGGAAATCTCTGCTGGCAATTGCGGAGTGAGCTGTGGAAAACGCTCACACACCAGATATTCAGTGCGTTGCATGGCTGCATAAATCGAACGAACGATTTGTTTCAAGAAGTCTACTGTGCGATTTTCTGGGGAAATCACGCGTTCCCAGTCCCACTGATCGACATAAAGGCTGTGGAGATTGCCCAATTCTTCGTCTGCGCGGATGGCGTTCATGTCAGTGTAGATGCCATATCCCTCAGGGATTTGATATTCGCTCAGTGTCAATCGCTTCCATTTGGCTAGTGAGTGCACCACCTCCGCACGAGCATCGTCCAAATCCTTGATAGGAAAGTTAACCGCACGCTCCGTTCCACTCAAATCGTCGTTGATGCCCAGACCGCGTAGCACAAACAGCGGAGCGGTGACGCGGCGCAAGCGCAGCGCGGTGGAGAGGTTGTCGGCAAAAAACTCTTTAATGACTTTGATGCCTTGTTCCGTTTCGCTCATGTCTAGGAGCGGACGATAATTGTTGAGGGGGAGAAGATAACTCATAAGTAAGGTTTTCTCAAGAAAATGAGAGAGATGTTTTACAAATCACTAGAAATTAAGCCAAACAGATGACCATTTTTCATTTTAACGTCCACAAAAGTACATTTTTATTTGGAGTCTTAAAAGCGAAAATGCGTTTTTCTGGCGGTTTTAGTTGCGTTTTTCTTTTGTGAGGTGTGAAAAACTAGCATTTTGTGCGAAATAGCTTTCTTGTTTATGGTTGCGCACCACTGCATTTGTCGCAAATGCCTTTGACTACGAAGCCCACTGTGCGGACTGAAAATCCCTCTGGCAGTTCGGGTATAGGCACAGGCACTCCACGAAGACAGAAGGTGCGCTGGCATCGTTCGCAATAGAAATGGGTGTGAAGGTCGGCCAACTCGTCATTTTCGTCTTCTCCGCAGTGGCAATCGTCGGAGCATAGAGCGTATTTAGCCAATCCACTCCCATCTTCCACCACATGTACCAAGTGATGCGCCGCAAAGGTGGTGAGGGTGCGAAAGAGAGTGCTCTTGTCGAGTGTGGGGAGAATGGCTTCGAGGTCGGAGAGCGCAAGCGCACTCTCCGTGGTCATGAGGGCACGAAGCACGAGTATGCGGCTCGAGGTGGCGCGGATGTCACGGCGAGCAAGCTTCTCTTCTACAATACTGGCGAGTAGTGGGTTGTTCATAACTGCAAAGATAGCGATTTTCTCCTTTCCCTGCGTGCCTCTTCCCTGAGTTCTATACGAATTTTTGGCATGAGATTGTTTGCAATCTCCGAAGGGGCAGAAGAGGAGATGTGAGGGATGAGAAAAAAACTCGGAGATTTTCTAAAAACTCTCGGAGTTTTTTCAAAAGTTCTCCGAGAACTTTTTGAATATCTCCGACTTTTTCCTTGCTATTCTCCGACTTTTTCTTCCATTTCTTCGACTTTGGCTTTCGATACTCCGCATTGTGAAGTGAGAAAGATGCCCGATGCAAGAGGTTAATAGTGGATGGGCGAGAGGAAAATCGGGATGGGGTGATGGATATGGGAGCATTTGCAATCGTGTTTCGCGTAGCCCTTTTCAAAGGTGAGGCTTGATGTGCATGCGAAGGTAGGAGCGGTATGGCATTTTGTGCTTAAAATCACAAAAGAAACCCCGATAAAGCAGTGTGCCTTATCGGAGTTTTCAATAAAGAATAAAGTGTTTTAGATAGATAAAAGGCCAACACGAGGTTGGTATGAAGTGCTAAGAAGGTGTGCGTTTGTGCAAGTTGTCGTCTAAAAAGGTGAGGAGTTATTGCAGGGCTTGTCGAGAAATGCCCAATCAAATTCTTCCGCCGTGTCGGATTGTGCGAGTTGTTCGATGATGCGTGCTTCGATGTCGTGCCGTAAGTCGGAGTTGTCAGCAAGAGCTTGTAAGAACGCTTCACGCCCCATGGCGATGTGGCGATCACCAGGCTATACCATGCCCCCGTCTTGTAGATAACTTTGAGTGTAAGCCCGAGATGGAGCAGTTCGCCCAAGTGCGAGATGCCCCGCCCGAAGATAAGTTCAAACTCGCAGGAGCGAAATGGAGGAGCCATCTTGTTTTTCACTACTTTCACGCGAGTCATTGCTCCGATGTCGCGCCCATCTTTCTTGATGTTACTGAATCGCCGCACATCGAGTCGGAGAGAAGCGTAGAATTTGAGGGCATGTCCGCCTGTGGTCACCTCGGGATTGCCAAAGGGGACGTTGATTTTCTCACGCAGTTGGTTGATGAAGATGCAAGTGGTGCGTGTTTTGGCTAACGAAGCCGTGATTTTGCGCAAGGCTTGGCTCATGAGTCGCGCTTGCAATCCGAGTTTGTTGTCGCCCATCTCCCCTTCTAGCTCAGCTTTCGGGGTGAGGGCTGCCACAGAGTCCACCACCACGAGGTCAATGGCTGAGGAGCGGATGAGGGTGTCGGTGATGTCGAGTGCATCTTCGCCACAGTCGGGTTGCGCCACTAGGAGAGCCTTGATGTCTATGCCCAGTTGGGCAGCATAGCGAGGGTCGAAAGCGTGTTCCGCATCGACAAATAGAGCCGTGCCGCCCATGCGTTGCACCTCGGCGATGGCATGGAGGGCGAGCGTGGTCTTGCCCGAAGCCTCGCCACCATAGATTTCTACGATGCGTCCTCGGGGGTAACCGCCAATGCCTAAGGCTGCATTGAGTGCCATGGAGCCTGTGGGAATCACGTCTATCGGCTCGGTGGGCTGCTGTCCGAGAAACATTACAGAACCTCGACCGAAGTCTTTCTCAATTTGTCGCATGGCAGCTTGCAGAGCCTTGATGCGAGGGCAGGTTTCTGCTATAGATGTGGGAGTTTCTTGTTTAGTCATGGTAGAAATGTTAGTGATTGTCTTTTCCGAAATAGCCTTTTCAATGAATAGTTAGCCAATGATGCTGCAAAGATATGCGGAGTATTTGACAATATATGACAAAGGGGAGGCGCGAACGTTAAAGAGTGGCGTGACACTAGTGCTCGAAGATAGTTCTAGGAAAGACAATAGAGAGTAGTGAAAACCCATAATCAGGGGGTGAAGGGGGTGATAATTCTTTTCGTCATTGCAATGT
>ERZ773254.1072-NODE-1072-length-12933-cov-14.775664_pt1 | contig 12933 bp, 10 predicted proteins | sample MGYA00580516_ERZ773254 | MGnify/ENA primary metagenome ERZ773254 (study PRJEB29015, sample SAMEA2738158) | human oral metagenome | biome: human oral; feature: human-associated habitat; material: saliva | place: China | collected 2192 ...
AGGCGGGGCATTGGGGGCGGGTGGGCTTGCCGTTCGGGGCGAAAAGTAAGCGGCACCGTGCCTTCTCGAGAGGAGAAAGCGCGGTGCCGCTTCGTGGGTGGGGCTTGGGCTGCGGGGCGCTGCCGAAAGGGCGCGCGGTGCGGCCGGATCAGCCGAGATATTTGAGCAGGATGCTCATGTTGGCCTCCTCGCGCAGGCGGCGCAAGGCGCGTTCTTTAATTTGACGCACGCGCTCGCGCGTGAGACCCAGGTTGGTGGCCACTTCTTCGGCCGTCATTTCTGTGCGACCGATGCCGAAAAGCATTTTCACCACCAGGCGTTCGCGTTCCGAAAGCACCTGCAGCGCGGTGTCGATGTCCGTGGCCAGCGATTCGCGCTCCATCGAATTGTCGGTGCCCGGCGCTGAATCGTCTGTCATGATGTCGATCATCGAGTTCGTCTCGTCGTCTTGGAACGGAGCGTCCACACTTACCTTCTTGCCGCCGGCGTTGAGGCTATCTTTGATGCGATCGAGATCGGTGTCGAGCAGTTCGGCGAGTTCTTCGGCCGAGGGGCGACGTTGAAACTTCTGTTCAAATTCCGTGCTGGCGCGGCTGATCTTGGCTTGCAAGCCCACTTGGTTGAGCGGCATGCGCACAATGCGACTTTGCTCGCTGATGGCTTGCAAGATGCTCTGCCGAATCCACCACACGGCGTAGGAGATGAATTTGAAACCGCGCGTTTCGTCAAATTTCTGAGCCGCTTTCATCAGGCCGATGTTGCCCTCGTCGATCAGGTCGTTGAGCGACATGCCTTGATTCTGGTACTGTTTGGCCACCGAAACCACAAAGCGCAAATTGGCTTCCACCAGGCGTTTGAGCGCGGCCTCGTCGCCGTGTCGAATGCGTTGGGCCAGTTCTACCTCCTCGTCCATCGTGAGCAGTTCGAGACGCCCGATTTCGGTGAGATACTTGTCGATTGCGGCATCGCCGCGGTTGGTGATGCCTTGTTGAATCTTTAGTTGACGCATGATTTCCTTTGAACTAAACGCTGTTACCGTTGAGATACACTTCGCAACGGATAGGCAAAGATACGATTTTCTGCCGACTTTTCCAAATAAATCGGGGGCTTTCTGCCGATAGCTCCCGTGTTTTGGCCGAAAGGCCCCTTGTTTTGGATAAAAGGCGGGGATTTTCGACGCGCCCTTTCGCGAGGGATGAAAAAAATCCCCCGCGCCGAAGGGGCAACGGGGGAGGAGGGGCGAATGGCTCGCGGGCGGAGGTCATTTGCCTTCGAGGGCGAGGCGAATGCGCCGCGAGAGATCGGCGTAGTGCGCGCGGGTGCCGGCGTCGGCACTGCGGGAGGCGTCGAGGCGCGTGCGCAGTTTCGTGAGCAAAGCCGTCACGTAGGCGTGACCGTCGCCCGAGGCGTCGCTTTTGTAGGCGGCAATCAGGTTGTTCACCGCACGAAGTTGCACATACATGCGCCAGGCGCTGAGCCGTGCGCCGCTTTGCGTCTCGCGGAAGAGGATGCGCGCCAGGTCGTCGGCATAGGTCGTCGGAGAGTAGGCGCGGGCGGCGGGCTGTTGCGCAGCGTTGGCGGCCAAGCGGTCGAACATCGTGCTCGAAGTGAGGTAGTCTACGGCTGAGGCGACCGTGGGACGCACGCGCAGTTGGGGCATCCCGATGCGCGCACCGTAGCTCGGTGAGGTGAGCCAGGTGGGTTCGGTCAGCACGTTGCGGTCCAACCACGAGAGGGCGCGCTGTTGGCGTTCGCGCGTGTCGTAGCTGTACACGTCGCCCGCTTGTTCCACGCTTTTCACCACGCTTTTCACTCCGCCGATCTGGCGGCACACGTGGCCCACGTAGCGGCGATACTGACTCACGGCGGCTTCGTAGCCGCGCACGAGGTTATCGCCCAGGTTACCCGACTCGTAGGTCCATTCAGGGAGCGATTTCACCACGCGGCGCAGATTGAGCAGACCGTAGTCGGAGGCTTTCATCACGTCGTCGCTGAGGTCTTCGGTCAGGGCGTAGGGGTTGTTGTCGCGACCCTCGCCGCCGAACCACAAACGCGGGTTGTTCGTGATCGTGGCCACCGTGAGGCGGTTGAGCGTGTCGCGCTCTTCGCGTTCATTCTTCGCGTCGGGATAGTAAGTGTAGCCCCAACGGATGGCCCATTCGTCGTAATCGTTCACACGCGGGAAGATACCGGTTTCGCCGATGTGGTCTTCGGGTTGCGCCACGTAGTTGAAACGTGCATAGTCCATGATCGACGAGGTGTGACCGTGCTGTTCCACCCACGCTTTGTCGCGCAGTTTTTCTACAGGCGTGGCGCTGCTGGCGCCCATGTTGTGGCGAAGGCCGAGGGTGTGGCCGACTTCGTGCGAAGAGACGAAGCGAATGAGTTGTCCCATGAGTTCTTCGTCAAATTCCGGCTTGCGAGCGCGCGGATCGAGGGGGCCGACTTGCGTTTGGTACCAGTCATGCAGCAGTTCCATCACGTTGTGATACCAACCGATGTGGCTTTCGATGATCTCACCCGAACGCGGGTCGTGCACATTGGGGCCGTAGGCGTTGGGGATGGGTGAGGCGAGGTAGCGAATCACCGAAAAACGCGCGTCCTCGAGGCTCATCGTCGAGTCGTTCTCCGGCCATTCGCGCGCCTGGATGGCGTTTTTGAAACCCGCCTTCTCGAAGGCTTTTTGCCAATCCTCCACCCCGAGAATTAGATATTTGCGCCATTGTTTCGGCGTGGCGGGGTCGATGTAGTAAACGATGGGTTTCTTGGGTTCAACCAGTTCGCCGCGGCGATATTTGTCCATGTCTTCGGCGCGGGGCTCCAGGCGCCAGCGCGCAATCACCTGCCGAGGCTTCACACGTTGCTGATGGTCGGCATATTCCACGAACGACTCGGTGAAATAACCCACGCGCGGATCGAAAGTGCGGCTCCGCATCGGCACGCGCGGCAGGAGTACGAAAGAGGTGTTGAGTTTCAGTGTCACCACTCCCGTTTCTGCACCGGCGGGCAGCGAGTTGCCGGGCTTCGATAGGAAGGTTTTCACGGTCGTCACTTCGGTGTTGATGGGAAAGGTGCGGAGGGTGTCCACATAGGAGAGCTCGGGTTTGAAATTGCCGAGGCCGAAGCGCGTTTTACTGTCGGTCGAGAGGCTCAAACCCGGGGTGTCGCCTTTGAAAAGTTCGGTGGCTTTCACTGTGTAGTGGCGGCCGTCGCTGCCGCGGTTCTCAATTTTGAGGGCGGCGATGATGGGGTTTTCGGAGCTGGCCTCCACGGCGCGCCAAATGGCTTGCGTGCTGTCGGCGGACGTCTCGTGCATCTGGGCGCGGAGCAGGAGCTTGTCGCCCTTGCGTTCCCACGTCATCACTTGGCGGTTGGCGAGTTCACCGCCGTACACCCCCGCACCGGCGGGAGTGGCCACGTAGCGCGTGGTGACCAGTAGGGGGCGTCCGAGCAAAGAGTCGGGCACCACGACAAACCAATCGTCTTTTTCGTGGCTCACGCCGAAGAGACCCGGGCGCACCGGGGCTTTTTTCTCTGCGACAGCGGGAGTCTTTTCGTCTTTCTTCTTGCCGGCCATCGCAGGTTGCGCGAGAAGGGCGGCGGCAAGGGGGAGGAGTAGATATTTGTGCATGTTGGAAATGGAATAGTGGCGGGGGAGGGGGCAAAACACGCCACCCGAGATGTGACACACGGAGGGTGAGCACATCTCGGGCGGAGGTGTTGAAGGAGGCGTGCCCGGCGAACGACGTCGCGGCGGGAACTACCGAAATGAAGGGGCGATCAGTGCACGAAAACCTTGCGGCCGCCCACTACATAAAGGCCTTGCGGAAGACCTGCCGTGGAGGTGCCGTCGGCCACCTTGCGGCCGCTCAGATCGTAGACGCCGAGGCGTGCGGCGGCGGGGCGCATTTTCGGCGCGAAGAGGCCGGTTACTTTTTTCTCAGTCCAGGGCAGGAACGTGCGGTCGGCTTTGTCGCCCAGCAAGGTCTGCACTTTCGCTTCTTCGAGCGAGGCATACACGTCGGTTGTGTGGGGCAAATTCACCGTTTGACCCTCGTTGTCGCCCAAACGCAGGCCGGCGGCGCCCGAAACGTTCTCCCATTTGAAGAGTTGTTCCCCGGGAAGTGCCATTGTCTCCCCGGCGGTGCCGGTGCGCAGCACGTTTCCGTCTTCGGGCGTGCTACCTTTGGCCAAAGTCAGGGTCACATCATACGTGCCCGGCGTGCCGCCGAAGATATAACCCATGCTGGAGCCTGTGATCACGGAGTCGGCGACGGGATAAACGTGGTAAACGAAATCGCTCGCGGCGTCTTCGCTCAGCGAGGCCGTGGCGTAGGCCAGTTTGCCGGGATTTTCCACGCGGAAATTGCAGTCTAAGCCGAAACCGCCCAGTTGATTCTCACCGACGGTGAGCGAAAATGCGCCCGAAATCTCCTCGGCGGCGTAATAATACACGCCTTCCGACTCGCTGATGTGCACTTTGGCCACGTAGTTCTCGCGTTGCGGCGCATTCAAGAGGGCGAGCACCATGGCATTGGCGTCGAGCGTCATGCGATAGACGGGGCCGGAGAGGATAATGTTGTAGTCTTCGGCCGGTTCCTCCTGTGGTTGCGAGGGATTGGTACCGTAGCCGATGAAATCGCCCTTCACATATACCACCGTATCCTTGGCTTGGTAGAGAGAATCGGTGACGCTCAGCAATTCGTCGGTGGTGTAAGGAGATTTTTTTGTGCCATCGCCGGCGAAAGCGGCGGTGAAGGTGCCCAAGCTCAGCGCGAGGGCGAAAAGAGTACGGGTAAAATGCTGCATAAGCGGTGAGGATTGAAAGTGAATATCGGTGCCGAAGAATGGAAAGACGTGGGCTAAACGCTGACAATTGGGATGTTTTCGGCGCGTTGTCCTTTCGTTTGTAGTGAAAAACGAGGCTTTTGTCTTACCATTGGCAAAATTACCTTTTTCAATTCGAGCTGCCAACTTTTGTGAGGGATATTTCTCGAAAAATTGCGCTCTGCTCACTGAAATGCAGGGTACACTCGACACAAACGCACGATTGGGGTCGCGGAGCTTGCGGAATGTCAACCTTTGTCGTGCGTGCTTTGTGGGGCGATGTGGGGGGCGCCGACGCGAAGGCGCGCACTCATTACTTATATATAAGGCGTTGTTCTATATATAAGGCGTCGTTTCGCCGGTCAAATGGCCGGCGCGTCGCCTGTCGCTGCGGCGTTGGCACTCGTCGACGGGAGGGCGCGGCCGTCGGCGGGGGGCTGCGGAGCCCGTCCCGGGACGAATCGGTGCCGCTCACCCCTTTGGCGAACGAAAGCGGGAGCGGGCGTGCCGATCAGCGGGCGGCGAGGCGAATCCCTTCGTCGGAAAGCGTGATCAGGTGCTGTTTGTAGAGCGTGCCGACGGCGCGTTTGAACGTCTTCTTCGACACTTCGAAACGCTCGGCGATGACTTCCGGCTCACTGCGGTCGGTGAAGGGCAGGAAGCCCCCCGCTTCGCGCAGCGCATCGAGGAGCACGTCGGCAAAATCGCGGAAACGGCCTTTGCCGATGCGCTGCAAACTGATGTCGAGGCGGCCGTCGGGGCGCAGTTGCACGACCGTTCCCTCCAGCACCTCCCCGCGGCGTGGCAAACGGTCGTAGGCTTCGCCCGCATAGATGAGACCGGCGTAGGCATTGTCCACGATCACTTTCATGCCCAGGGGCGAACGCTGCCAAGCCAGGAGCTGAACCGTGCGCCCACGGTGGTAATCGCGCGACGGCGCGGGACGAAGATAGCGATCCACCTTGGCCGTGGCCGCAAGGCGCCCCGTCGCTTCGTCAATGTAGACGTAAACCACGTGGTGCTCGCCCACTTCCATCGTGCGGCGCTGTTCGCGGAACGGCACAAAGAGGTCTTTCATCACGCCCCACGAGAGAAACGCCCCGTGCTCGTTGACCCACGCCACTTCCAAGCAGGCAAAGTCGCCCACTTGCGCCAGCGGACTTTCGGAAGTGGCAACCAAGCGCTCGCTCTGGTCGAGATAGACAAACAAGCGCTGCGTGTCACCGGGACGCCATTCGGGACGAACGTAGGCTTTGGGGACGAGAATTTCGCCCACCTCCCCGCCGTCGACGTAAGCGCCGTGGTCGGTGAAGCGAGTGAGGGTAAGGGTGTTGAAACGGCCGATTTGAAGCATGGCGGGCAGGGAAGTTGAAGAGGAGAAACGGAGGAAGGGAAGAGCGTGCCGGTGCCGGCGGTGTGAAAGGAGCGTGTCGGCGCCGGCCAACGGCGGGCGGGGCGAAACGGGACGGGGGCTTAGATTTTGCGCACCTCGTCCACGCCCTCGATCGCGCCGAGGAAACGCACAGCCGAGCGGAGTTCGTCCACAGTGTGCACAGCATAGTGCACCGTGAGCTCGACAATGTGGTCGCGGGTGGAGATGTGCAGCTCATTCATCTCCAATCCGAGTCCATCGGTGAGACTTGCGATGATGTCGTGCAGGAGGCGCGGCCGATCGACGGCACGAATGCGCGTGGCCACGGGATAAGTCACGTCGGGCTGCTCGGGAAAATCCACTTCGACGATGGCATCTCCGCGTTGGGCGGAGAGACTGATGGCGCGTGGGCAGTCTCGGCGGTGGATGGTGACGGGATCGCCGGCGCTGTCTCCCACGAAACCGATCACCTCCTGCCCCGGCAGCGGCAGGCACTCGGGGCAGCGGCACGAGCCGGCCGAGGCTTCGCGGCGGAAATAGGCCTTGAGATAGTTCTTGGCCTTGAAGGTTTTGACCGCATCGGCCCATTCGGCGCAGGGACGCGCCTGCGGATCGGTGAAGATCTCGACGCAGTTGCCGTGTTCGAGCGGAGTGACGAGCGAGGCCAGGCGGCCGTCGATGCGCGCATAGTAAGCTTGTTCGCCTTCGCCCCGCTCGAAAGCGCAATCCAGCGCCGTGGCGTGTTGCGGCAGGCGGGTGGGCGTGCCGGCCGCGTCGTAAACCGTGATGTCCTCGGCGTAGAGCGAATCGGCCACCCCTTCCATGAAGTGAATGTCGCTGCCCCCCGCCGCAATGCGCTCGAGCAGGTGGCAAAACTTGTCGATCCACTCCCGATCGCCGCGTTCGAGCAGTCGATTGGCGTCGCGCACGTCGCCGTCGGCGCGGCGATTGCCGATGCGCTCGAGCATGATGCCCAGTTTCGTGCGGCGCACCATCTCTTCGGAGGAGATGTGGATCTCTTCCCACGTACCCATCTCGCCGAGCAACTGGACATGCATCGAGCGATAGCCGTTTTCCTTCGGGTGGTCGACGTAGTTCACCAGGCTGCCCGCTTTCTCGCGAAATGCGGCCGTGAGAATGCCGTAGATGCGCAGGCAGATGGTTTTGTCGGGCGCCGACTCGAGCAGCGGGGTGAGGCGTGCGCGGTCGTAGATGACCCGCACCACGTAGCGATGCTCCACGTGAGCCACGTCGCGCCCCGTGCCGCGCATGCTCCGGTCGATGCTGTAGGGCAATCGATAGCGCACTTCGGTGCGCACTTCGATGCCTTCTTCCGAAAGGAGGCGACGGATGCGCGCGGTGAGTCGATCGAGCCGGTCGGCCTGCTCGGCGCGGTCGATTTCGAGGGCGTGGCGCAGGCGTTCGTAGCGTTCCGGACAGCGAAAGCGGAAGGATAGGTTTTCCAACTCGCGGCGCAGGTTGTTCAGCCCGAGGCGGTTGGCAAAGGGGGCGTAGAAAAAGTCGGTCTCGCCGGCTATTTTCATCTGCTTGACGGGCTGCATGCTCCCCAACGAGCGCATGTTGTGCAGGCGGTCAGCCAGTTTGATGAGCACGGCGCGGATGTCGCGGCGCATCGAGTCGAGGAGCTGGCGGAAGTTGTTCTCTTGTTTGGCGCGGTCGGGGTGTCCCGGTGTGTGCGTCTTGGGTTTGGTCACCACCTGCACGAGAAAGGCCACGTCGTCGCCAAATTCGCGGCGAATGTCCTCAATGCTCGTGGGCGTGTCCTCCACCACGTCGTGCAAGAAGCCGGCCGCCACCGAATTGGCGTCCATTATGAAATCTTCGGCGATGATCGTGGCCACCGCGACGGGGTGCATGATGTAGGGCTCTCCGCCTTTGCGAAACTGCCCTTCGTGCGCACGGCGAGCCAAGGCATAGGCTTGTCGCAGCAGGGCGATTTCTCCGCTGTCGAAGCGCGCGGAGAGACGCTCGAAGAGGGCTTCGACGCGAAGGTCGAGGCGGGCCACATATTCGGCGGGCGTGCAGAGAGTCACGTCGGCAGGTTGGGATACAGAGGGGGAGGCGGAAGCGGATTTCATGGGCACATGAATGTGAGGAAGTTGCGTCAAAGTTAGCATAAATGCGCGAGACGAACAAGCACTGCGGGAGATACTTGAGGAAAGTCCCCGCCTTTTTTCCGAAAGTCCCCGGCTTTCGGAAAATAACGGGAGGCTTTCGCCCGAAAGCGGCGCGCAATCGACCGCGGTCAGCCGCGCCGGAGCTGCCACACGGGCGGCGCGCGACGACAAAAAGGGGGAATCGCAGGCGATGAGGTGCTTTTCTGCGCATTTCGGCTTTCGATTGAGAGAGAAATGGTTAACTTTGTCGCGAAAAGCGCGTTTTTAGCATTTGTTGCTCCCTCCCCGCGCCCGATGGCTCGCTCCCGCATGCCGCCTTCGCCGAACCCTCGGCGCCCCGCACGGGAAGAACGAAGCGAGGGAAGCGACCACTTTTTATATACAACGAATTTGAAAGCTCTTCCGCTCATGGAAAAAGAAAACCCCTCCCCGCATTCGGCGCCGCCGGCCGAGTTTTTTGCTCGCGAAATGGAGCGCCTTCGTGCCCTGCCTCCACGGTTCGTGCACGTTGAATCCTACATCGAAGCTTGTTTGACGCAGTGGGAAACGCGCTACCCCCAATCTGCCGGTGTGGACACCGAGGCCCGGCGCCTGGGCAACGAGGTGCTCGACCAAGTGCTGCGCAAAATGAACACCCTCGCCGAGGAGGCTCGGCAGGATTTTGCCGCTACGGAGAAAGACCCCGAGGAGTGTCGCGAATATTACGCCCTCGTCGAGGAATTGATCGACCGTGCGGGCGGATTGGCCGAGTGGGAAAAAACGGATTTGGGCACCGACTTGGTGTTGCTCTACGTCGACAAGTGGAAAGCCCTGCAACAAGAGGCGCGCACCGCCTTGGAATTGCAGGACGAGGAACTTGAAATCGACGAGGACGACGCCGCCGCGTCGCGCCCGCTGCGCGCCACCTGGCAAGACACGCTGTGCAGTTTCACGCCCTTCCTGTTTTTCCTCTCGCTGGTGTTCTTCTTCGTGCGCTTCAAGGGGGCGGAAGTGCCTGCCGCCGCGGCGAACCTGTTGGACAAGTGGGCCGCTTTGACGCCGACGGTGGGCGTGTGGGTGGTGGTGCCCGCGGTACTTTTCTTCGTGGCGGCGGTGGTGAGCCTCTGCCGCGGGTTGAAAAAACTGTTTGCCGCCGCAAAGCCTTCGCCGCTCGAGGCTTTGAAGCTCTGGGCGCCCCTGCTCGTGGCCTACGTCGGGAGTGGGGTGGAGCAGTTGTTCCACATTCGCAACGGTTTCTTCACGCCCGTGCTGACTTACGGCTTCGATCCCGCGACGAACACCACCAACTGGGCGGCCACGCTCCACGCCGCTTGCGTCGCTGCCTTCGTGGTGCTGCCCTTCCTGGGCGTGATCGTGTTGCTCACCTACGTGTATAAAACGGTGAGCGGACAGTCCGCCCGGGAAACTGCGGGGCATTCAACAACAGACTACCATGGCTAAACGCAAACGCAAGAAAAATCCCACCTTGCGCTGGGTGGTTGCCGTCTTGGCCGCCGCAGGGGCTTTCCAACTGGGGGCCTTTTTCGCCAATTTCGTCGGTGGACTGCTGGCTGCGGCCCTGGCGTTCTACGTGGTGTGGAAGGCTTTGAGCTGAACCGCACTCTTTCGTGCATTGCGTGTCCGGCCGCTGCCGAGCGCTCCAACGCAGGCATCCCCTCTGTCGTGTGTCGTCACACGGCAGAGGGGATGCTTTTTTTCGTGCCGCGCTTTGTGTCGCGGCAGATGGGGCGCGGGGCGCGCGGAGGCTCAGGGCAAGATGGCTTCGACGGGCAGTTCGCACTCGCCCCAGCCGAGGAGGGCGTTGAACAGGCGCAGGCGCGTGAAGCGCGCCAGGGAGGCGGGGGTGAGATCGGGGTGGGGCGTGAGCACGCCGGCCGATAGGAGGGCGGCACGGTGGGTGCCGGCCAGGAGAGGGGCGGCCGGTGTGTACCAGCGCGCGGTGTGCGGGTCGAAAAGGGCGAGGTTGGCCACGGTGGTGTCGGTGAGCAGACCGCGGCGCACGATGATCACGTCGTCGGCTCCGCACCGACGGGCGAAACAGGCGTCGAGTGCCGAGCGGTCGGTGCGCTTTTGGGCGTAGTCGATGTGGTCGTCGTGGACCAGGCGGAGGGTTTCGATGCGGCGCGGGGTGTAAGGCACGAGGCTGAACGAGGCTTCGCCGCGCAGGTTGTAGACCAATCGCCCGCGCAGGCGGGGTACGTCGGGTGCCCCGAGGGCTTCGTGCGCTGCCAGCGCGAGGAACCGGGACACGGTGGGCGAATCGGGGGCGCAACGGAGGGTGTGCGCCAAACGCAGGCGATGTTCGGGCAAGCGCACCAAGCGGTGATGCGCCACGAGGAAGGTTTCGAGATAAAGACTCATGGGGAGAGGAAACGGAGGGGAGGTTTTGACGCGCTGCCCCGCGCACAGCGTGTGCATCTCGCGGAGTTTCGGCGCGACGATGCGTGGTGAAGGGCGGGAGTGGAGGAGTTGTGCGCAGGCGGTGGGGTGAGAAGAGAAAAAGCCGTGGACACTGCGAGGTGTTCACGGCTTTTTTTAGAAAGGAATGTAGATCTTGTCGCACACCTCGGCATATTCGCGCTCGACTTGGCTGCGCGCCGTGATGCCCCCGCCGGCTTTGAAGACGAGGCTCTCGGGCGTGTGTTCGACAAAGCGGATGAGCACGGTACTGTCGAGCGTGCGGCCGTCGCTCCACCCCGCGATGCCGGTGTACCACCCGCGGTCGTAGCCTTCGGCTTCGGCGATGAGGCGGCAGGTGGCGCGTTTGGGCGCTCCTGTTACGCTGCCGGCCGGGAGCAGGCGGAAGAGGAGGTCGCCCAAGTGGGCGGGATAGTCGGCAGGGAGGCGGCCTACGATTTCGCTACTCGTCTGGAGCAGAGCGCCGCGGTGGGTTTCGACGCGTTCGACGTAGCGGTAGCGCGCCACACGGACGTGTTCGGCCACGCGGCTCAGGTCGTTGCGCAGGAGGTCGACCACGGTGGCGTGTTCGGCGGCTTCTTTCGCGTCGGACAAGAGACGCGCTTCGGCGCCCTCGCCGTCGGGGAGCGTGCCCTTCATGGGAAAGGTGCGGATGTGGCCGTCGGCAATGCGCACAAAGGGCTCGGGCGAGAAACAAACCCACCGCTCGGGCACGAAAAGACGGTAGCGGGCCCGCGCTCGGGCGAAGATGTCGGCGAGGGTGAGGGGCGTTTCGATGGGAACGCACTGGGTGAGGTTGGTCAAGAAGGAGTCGCCGCGCCGCAAACCGCCTTGCACGAGGGCGAAGGCGCGGGCGTAGTCGGCAAAAGCGGGGAGATGGGGCGTGAGGGCGGCGGGTTGTGCGACACCGACGCGCGGGTGGCCGACCGCTGTCGGCCCGCCGGGAGACGGAACATTGGTGACGCCGCCGAAATCATAGGCCAACTCGTCGGGCGAGAGGGCATCGAGCGGTTCGACCACGGCCTGTTCGGCCGCATAGTCCACGAGAAACACGAACGGGCGTCCTTCGGCGCCGAAACGATTGAGGCGCGCGATGGCGTCGTTGCGGCGGTGGAGGGGAAGGCGCCCAAGGGTGGGCGGGAAACGGCCGGCGCTCATCGGGCGGTGGGGAGGGCGGCTTCGACCCAGCCCATCCATCCGGTGGAAAGTTCGTAGACGGTGTAGCCCTTGCGGGTGAGTTGGGCGGCGGCCTGCTTGCTGCGGTGACCGCTGCGGCAGTAGAGGGCCACGGAGCGCTGTTGTCCGAGCACTTCGGCGGCGCGACGCTCGAAATCGGGGGCGAGCACGTCGACGTTCACACTGTTCGGCAGATGACCCTCGGCATATTCGGAGGGGGTGCGCACGTCGAGCAGCATCAAATCGGGCTTTTGGCGAAGCAGTTCGGAGAAATCTTGGGCACTGAGGGAGGAAAGACCTTGCGGCGCGGAGCAGGAGAAAAGAGAAAGGAAACTCATGAATAGAAAGCGGGAAAGGGTGGGAAGGTGCATGGGAATGCGGGGTTGAAAAATGGGGGCCGCGCCGAGAGAGCGGGCCGCCGGATGAAAAAAAAGGGGGTTAGAATCGCAGTTGGTAGCTGAGGGTGAAGCCTTTTTGCGCCGGAACGTAACGGCAGACGCCGCCGGCGCAGTTGTAACCGGCACGTGTGGAACCGTAGCCCAGTTGTAGGCGGTGGCGGGTGTCGGTGTAGGTGGCGAAGGCCTGCCAATAGTGCACGCTCGACGTGGTGCCGCGCGCCGAAGAGGGGACGCGGGCGTTGAACTGGTCGGAGAGGGTGAACATGAAGTGGGAGGAGAGACTCCACTCGAGGAGGCCGGCCCACCAATCGCCTTGATCTTGGCGCGTGTGCAGGTATTGCGCTTCGGCGCGCAGGGCGGTTTCTGCACCGGCCTGCCACTGTGTTTCGAGAATGCCGACGAGGGTGTTGACGCGCCCGCCGTGTCCTTCGACGGCCGTGCGATTGATGGTTTGCGCCAGGAGGGTGGCGTGCAAACGGAGGCTGCGGTTGAGGCGGCGCTCGGCGTCGAGCGCCCATTCGCCGTAGCGCGTGCCGCCCATCGCCCAGAAGTTGCGTGCGCGGCGCCCGTCGGTGCCCATGGCCTCGGCGCCTTCCGGTCCGTC
>ERZ773254.1073-NODE-1073-length-12928-cov-4.168415_pt1 | contig 12928 bp, 9 predicted proteins | sample MGYA00580516_ERZ773254 | MGnify/ENA primary metagenome ERZ773254 (study PRJEB29015, sample SAMEA2738158) | human oral metagenome | biome: human oral; feature: human-associated habitat; material: saliva | place: China | collected 2192 ...
CAGAACTTGGCATTGACGTTATTTGGCTGTGCCCCATGTACGTGTCGCCCCAAGACGACAACGGCTACGACATTGCCGACTACCAGAACATCGACCCCATGTTCGGCACTCTCGATGACATGGATGAACTGCTTCGCACTGCCCACAGCTTGGGTCTGAAAGTCATCATGGATTTGGTGGTCAATCACTCCTCTGATGAGCACGCGTGGTTCATCGAATCCCGTGACAAAACCAGCGACAAAGCAGACTGGTATTGGTGGATGCCCGCAAAGGAAGGGCATGTCCCCGGCGAGCCAGGAACCGAACCCAATAGCTGGGGGAGCTATTTCGGCGGATCCGCGTGGACCTATGATCCGCAGCGCGGTGAATACTACTTCCATCAGTTCTCGGCCAAGCAGCCCGACCTCAATTGGGAACGACCCGAACTTCGCCAGGCGGTCTACGAGATGATGAACTGGTGGATGGACCGCGGAATTGACGGATTCCGCATGGACGTCATCAGTCAGATCTCCAAGACCTTGGATAGCCGTGGAATGCTCCCCGGAACCGATGGATCCGATAAGGAGATTTACCCCGTCGGCTCCGATGGGTATTCCTCGCCCTTTGATTTCTGCACGGATGGCCCGCGCTTGGATGAGTTTCTCCATGAAATGTACGAGGCCGTCTTCGCGGGTCGGGAAGGCTTCCTGACCGTCGGCGAGGGGCCGGGTATTTCCATTACCCGCGCAGCGCACATTACCAACCCGGCCAGCGAAGAACTCGACATGCTCTTCCTTTTCGACCACGTCGGAATTGACGACGACGGTCCAGCAGGGAAATGGTCTGTCGTGCCGTGGAAGGTTCGCGACCTACGCAATGTCTTCGCGGGCTACGAAGAAATCGTGCGCGATGGCGGATGGACCAGCCTCTTCTACTGCAACCACGACCAGCCCCGCGTTGTATCCCGTTGGGGCGACGATAGCACGGAAGAACTACGCTCTCGAAGCGCAAAGGCACTTGGCCTCGTCCTTCATATGCACAAGGGAACCCCCTACATCTACCAAGGCGAAGAGCTGGGCATGACGAATGCGGGCTTCACCAGCCTTGACCAGTATCGCGATGTCGAATCCCTGAACCACTACCGCCAATACGTCGAAGAAGCGGGGATCTTGACGCATGACGAAATGATGAATGCGCTGGCTCTCAAGGGGCGTGATAATTCGCGGACACCTATGCAGTGGGATGACACAAGCTATGCGGGTTTCATTGATGAAAACGCCGGGCAGGCCCCCTGGATTTCTGTCAATGCAAACAAGGACGTGATCAACGCAAGGCGTCAGCAAGACGATCCCGATTCGGTCTACCACTTCTTCAAGCGACTCATTGAGCTGCGGCACACCAAAGACATCGTTGTTGCCGGGGACTGGGAATTAATTGCGCAAGATTCTGACTCCGTCTACGCCTTCACAAGGCACTTGGGGAATGAGAGCTTGGTCGTCGTCGCTAATCTGTCCAGTGACACCGTTGAGCTGCCAACAGAAGTTGCAGAACTGGTGGGGGAGCCTCTGAATGAGCGCGTCCTCATCACTAACCAAGATGCCGCCCTCACATGCGAGGAACTGCAGGATCGCCACCTGCGTCCGTGGACGGCCTTCGCTTACATACTCGGCTAAATTCTTGGACGAAACGAAGAGGTTGCAATGTCCACTACAGAAGTTCAGCCACGCGGCACGAAGCCGTTACGCTCCACCCCTGCCTCTAAGCAGGCCAGCACAAAAGTGAAGAAGACGCCGAAGGGTAAGGGCGCTCTCTGGTGGACTCCCGCGGGCCTCGCGAACCACTTCCGACTGTACTGGCAGTTGTGGATCATGGTTTTGCCGGCGATCATTCTGGTCCTGATCTTCAGCTACGGGCCAATGTACGGAATCCAGCTGGCTTTCCGTGACTTCGATGTCAGCAAAGGCATTACAGGCGGAAAGTGGGAAGGACTGAAGTACTTTAATCAGTTCTTCAAAGACCCGATGTTCTGGCAGATCATCCGCAATACCTTACGCATCAGCTTGTGGACCCTGGTCATGGGCTTCTTCGCCCCGATCATTCTGGCTTTGCTGATCAACCAGATCTCAAGCAAACGAACGAAAACTTTCGTTCAGACCATCACCTACATGCCTCACTTCATCTCGACAGTGGTCATGGTCTCTATGCTCAATATCTTCCTAGCGCCAAATTCCGGCTTGATCAGTAAGTTCTTCGGAGGCGCGGACCTCATGGGAACCGCTTCTGCATTCACACCCATCTACTGGATGAGCGAAATCTGGCAGCACGCCGGATGGAACTGCATCATCTACCTGGCTGCGCTGTCATCAATCGACACCGCGCTTTACGAGGCCGCGAAAATCGACGGTGCCGGGCGAATGCAGTTGATTCGATACATCGATATCCCGGCCATCTTGCCGACCGCGGGAATCCTTCTGATCTTGAATATGGGCTCGGTGCTGGGTGTCGGTTTCGAAAAGGTCTGGCTGATGCAGAACACGCTGAATATCCCGGCCTCTGAAGTCATCGCCACCTATACGTACCGCATCGGTATTTTGGCCCACCACTACAGCTATTCCACTGCAATCGGTTTGTTCAACAGCGTTGTGAACTTCATCTTCCTGGTGACTGCAAACAAGATTGCAAAGAAGACCAGCGACACCAGCTTGTTCTAGAACCGGCGTGAAGAAAGGACTGAATCATGTCTGCAGCAACACCTGCCGCTAAGATTTCCGGTCACGCGGCCGGGAAGGGAACATCGGGAGATAGGGCAAATGAGCCGAAGCCCAAGAAGAACCTTGGCGCATTGTGGCGAACGCGTTCTGCCTCTGACTGGATCATTGATGGAATCATCGCTTTGATTATCGCGGCCATTGTTCTGGCAATTTTGTACCCGATGTGGTTCATCATTGTCGCGTCTTTCTCAGACCCGAACTTGGTATCGACCGGTAAAGTCACGGTTCTTCCCAAGGGCATTAATTTCAAGGGCTACTTGAAGATCTTGGAAGATACGCGTATCTGGATTGGCTACCGCAACACCTTGCTGTACTCGCTCTTGGGCACAGCAGTGAACCTGATCGTTACGCTTCCGGCGGCCTTCGCCCTGTCCCGTAAAGAATTCAAGCCGCGTCGCGTGATCTTGTTCTTCTTTACCTTCACGATGTTCTTCGGTGGCGGCCTGATCCCCAGCTACCTGCTGATGAAACAGCTGGGACTGCTGAACAGCATCTGGGTTTTCATCATTCCGGGTGCCTTCAGCGTATTCAATATGATCATTGCCCGCTCCTTCTTCGAGGCCTCGATCCCCGAAGAGCTTCATGATGCGGCACAGGTTGATGGCCTGTCGTACTTCGGGTATTTCAACAAGATCGTGTTGCCACTGTCGACGGCAATTATCGCGGTTATTGGCCTGTACTACTTCGTCGGGCACTGGAACGATTACTTCACCGGTTTGATCTACATTCGCGACCAGAATCTGCAGCCTTTGCAAAACGTCTTGCAAAACATTTTGTTGGCGAACCAGACGCAAGTTGGCGCAGTCGGAATGACAGCAATGGATTCGCAGAACTTTGCGGATCAGATCAAGTTCGGCGTGATCATCGTTTCGACAATTCCTCTGCTGATCATCTACCCCTTCTTGCAGAAGTACTTCAACAAGGGCGTCATGATCGGCGCCGTCAAAGGCTAGAACAATGACCAGAGTTGCCCTGACCTACGAGCGTTTGTGCCGCATCGTGCTGATGGTGTTTGTCACCAACATCGCGATGCTCGTCCACACGCTTATGGGACTGATCCTGGGAGGATTCTTTCCCTCAATTGCCGCAGCATATGCGACCTTTCGGACGTGGCTTATCGACGAGGACCAGTCGTGGCGCATTCGCCAAACATGGACGGTGTTTCACCGCGCGTGGAAAGACGAACTCACCCAGGCCAATCTCTTTGGCTGGGTGCAACTGCTCATCGGCCTCGCCCTGGCGTGGGACTACTACCTGGTGAATTGGAACGACCTGGGTGGAGTCATCGGCGTTGGCGTCTCGGGCCTTCTGCTCTTGCTCAACCTTGTGTTCTGGACCGTGGCAGCACTGTCATGGTCAGTGCGTGCGAATTTCGATGAACCGCTTCCTTGGATTCTTCGCATGTCGCTGAACATGACGCTGGCCCGACCGCTGTGCACCCTGCTGCTCCTTGCCTTCACGGTCATCATTGGGTGGACGTGGAGTCAGTGGCCGGGCGTGTTTATGGTCTTTGGTGCTGCGGTTCCGATCTTTGCTGTCCAGGCAGTGATCTATAGTTTTGGAGGGCTGCCGGGAATGAGCGTCAAGGACCGACCCTCCCCAAACCCCGCCGACGAGGCTGCCGCTGAGCGCGGGGGAGTAGCCGCTTAAGCCTGCCGAGGCCTCGGCAAAAAGAGAACCCGAGAACTTTCCTTCCCACCACCTTCTTCCAACCACCTAAAAACCCGTAACCCAGGAGACCCAATGTTTCCCATCCCCTCTGTGAAGGCGCAGATGAACCCCCAGACCACCTTTGTTGGGGAGCGGTGGCGAATCGGCTTCCTGACCGATGCCTTGGTCCGCCTCGAGTGGTCGGATTCTGGAGTCTTTGAGGACGAGGCGACGCAGGTCGTCCTCAACCGCTGTTTCGAGCAGGAAACTCCAAAAGTTACCTACTCCCAGCGAGGCGGAATGCACGTGTGGGAGACCTCTTCCATCCGCTTGGTTTTTGACGGTCAGAGCTTTAGCAAAGAAGGGCTGAGCGCTGTCGTTAAGAACGCGGGAGGAGGGTTTGGGACCACGTGGCACTACGGAGACGAGGCGCACGAAAACCTCAAGGGGACCGCGCGCACTCTGGACGGTGTGAACGGGGCCTGCGAATTGGGCATGGGACTGATCAGTCGTGATGGATGGGCGGTCCTCGATGACTCGAAATCAAATCTCTTGCAGAGTGATGAAGCTGCGTGCAGGGCAGGTTGCGTGACACGTCCGCGCGGCCACTCAGAAATTGACATCTATTTCTTCAGCTACGGAACCCGTTACGCAGAAGCCATTCGCGACTTCTACCGTTTGAGCGGTCCGACTCCGCTTCTGCCGCGTTGGGCTTTGGGGAACTGGTGGAGCCGCTACTACCCCTATTCGCAGGATGAGTACCTCGCGCTGATGGATCGTTTCGATGCGGAAGGAATTCCATTCACAACCGCTGTTTTGGATATGGATTGGCACATCACCGATGTTGATCCACGCTTTGGCTCAGGATGGACCGGGTACTCGTGGAATCGCGAGCTAATTCCAGACCCGCATGCTTTTACGGAAGCCCTGCATGAACGGGGCTTGCGTATTTCTGCGAATGTGCATCCCCGCGATGGAATACGTGCCTGTGAGGATGCCTATCCCAAGGCCGCCGAAACAATGGGAATTGACCCAGCCAGCGAAGAACCGGTGGAGTTTGATCTGACGGATCCGAGCTTCATTCGCGCCTATTTCGACATGCATCATGATCTGGAGACTGATGGCGTCGATTTTTGGTGGATCGATTGGCAACAGGGCGGTGTTTCACGTCAAAAAGGCCTGGACCCGCTGTGGATCCTCAACTACCTGCACTACATGGACATGGTTGAGGCATCCTCAGAAGGTGAGGGGCAGGATCACGAGCTCCCGCTGATTCTCAGCCGTTACGCGGGCCCAGGATCGCACCGCTATCCCGTGGGTTTCTCCGGAGACACAGTTGTCAGCTGGGAATCCTTGAAATTCCAGCCCTACTTCACGTCAACGGCCTCGAATATCGGATACGGCTGGTGGAGCCACGACATTGGCGGACACATGCTGGGCGTGCGTGACGAAGAGCTGGAGGCGCGCTGGTACCAGCTGGGTGTCTTTTCCCCTATTATGCGTCTGCATAGTTCGTCTTCAGAATTCCTAGGCAAAGAACCCTGGCGCTATCCGGAGCCCTATGCTAGCAGCATGAAGGACTACTTGCGCCTGCGCCACCGGCTCCTGCCTTATCTCTATACTATGAACTACCGGGCGGCCTATCAGGCTCAGCCTCTGATTGAGCCGCTCTATTATAAGCATCCGGAAGAGGAGGCAGCCTATGAGATTGCGAATCAATATTATTTTGGTAGCCAAATCATGGTCATGCCCCTGACCCAGCCACGTCATCAGCGCAGTCTCTGTTCTCGCTTCGATGGCTGGTTGCCGGAAGGGACTTGGTATGATATTCAGACTGGCTTGCGCTATAGTGGGGGTCGGCGCCTATCGATTTATCGGCCGCTGGAACGCATGGGCCTCTTCGCCAAGGCGGGCGTCATCCTGCCTCTGTCGGGCGAGGATGGGACTGACAATTCCTTAGCCAACCCAAGCGTCCTGGCCGTCAAGGTCTTCACTGGCGCCGATGGCCATTTCGACTTGGTGGAAGAGGCTGAAGCTGTAGCTGATGGCACAGCCTTCCTTACGACCGGGCTGACCTTTGTTAATGGCAAAGAATTCAGGCTTGAGCCTCAAGGAAGTGGGCTTCGGACCTATGAGCTAACCTTTGTGGGGGCTTGTTTGACGGACCTAGAGCTAGCGGGTCAGGGTCGCCTAGTTGATGTTAGCCACAATGACCAGGGCGACAGCCTGGTGCGCCTTGAAGCTGATGGGCCTGCCAGCCTCTCCTTCAAGCAGGCGCCACGTGACTCGCAGCAAGTGCGTTTAGATGTTATTTTCGCCTATATCGAGCAAGCCCAAATGGAAAACCAAGCCAAGGACCAAATCTGGGCCTTGGTTCAAAAGGACATGCCGATTGCCTATAAGATGCTAGAACTCCAAGGCCTAGGCTTAGAGCCGGAGGTTATTGAGCCTGTTATTGAGTTGTTGGTGACGGAGCCTTAGCCCTCGCCCCTAGCTAGTGGTCCACTCCGTCGAGTGGACCACTAGCTCTGGACTTTAGGCCGGAAAAGGACGATTTTTGCCGAAACTGAATGAGCCAGTGGTCCACTCCGTCGAGTGGACCACTAGCTCGGGCTTTTAGTCCGGAAAAAGGGTGGTTTGCGCCGAAATTAGATGAGCCAGTGGTCCACTTTGCCGAGTGGACCACTGGCTAAAGGCTTTAGTCCGGAAAAAGGGTGGTTTAGGCTGAAATTGTGTGCGAGCCACCAACCTCAACCCAAACCAGCAGACAAAAAGTGCAGTTCAGGTCCTGAACTGCACTTTTCTTTATTCTCCTTGCGCGGCAGCGGCTAAGGTAGCTAGGGCTTCGCGTGGGAAGTAGGCTTGGTAGAGGCCTTGGAGGGCGATGTCTTCGTCCTCGGCCTTGATCATGAAGAGCATGCTGATTTCGGATGCGCCTTGGCTGATCATGCGGATGTTAATGTGGTTTTCAGCGAAAGTCCGGCTGGCTGCGGCCGCCACCCCGACATTTTCCCGCATGGCTTCCCCGACGATAGCGAAGATGCAGAGGTCGTCTTCCACTTGGATGGAGTCAGGATTGAGTTTGTCCTGAATGGTGGCCAGGATGCCGGCCAAATGCTCGGGCGATTGGATATTAGCGGAGCGAATAACTAGGGAAATGCTGTCGATGCCTGAAGGCACGTGTTCGACTGGCACGCCAGCTTCCTCGAAGAAGCGGATAGCGCGGCGCATGAAGCCCATTTCCCGGTTGAGTAGGTACTTGCTGATGGAGATAGCGGTGAAGCCGGTCGCCGAGCTGACCCCGGTGACTGGATAGCGGGGATCTAGCTCCTTCTTGGAGACAATCTTAGTGCCGGCGATTTCAGGCTGGTTGGTGTTGCGAATCATGACCGGAATATCATTGCGATAGACAGGCTCCAGGGCTTCTTCATGGAAAATCCCGAAGCCGGCATAGGATAGCTCCCGCATTTCGCTATAGGTAATTTCCTTAATGGGATGCGGCCGTGCGATTTTGCCCGGATGCATGGAGTAGATAAAGGACTCGTCGGTATAGTTCTCATAGAGGTCGGCGCCTAGGCCGTTGGCGATGATAGCCCCAGAGATATCGGAGCCCCCACGGGAGAAGGTCACGATGTCGCCACCCTTGGAGTAGCCGAAGAAGCCTGGAATAATGAGGACACCAGCCCGGTCGCGGAGTTTGGCGATTTGGGCGTAGGACTCATCAAAGAGGCGGGCATTAGACGGTTCGTTGGTCACTAAAATGCCGGCTTCCTTAGGCGACACATAGTGGGCGTCAAGGCCCAGGCTGACCAGGTAGTGGCTAATTACTTGGGCGTTGAAGTCTTCGCCGCAAGCCTTGAGGGCATCTAGCAGGCGCTCAGGCTCCTGGATATCGGCCATGTAGCCATTTAGGATATCTTCAAAATAAGCCAAAAGCTCTGTCGACAGGCCCAACTCGATCAGGATGCTGGCATAGCGGTCCAGGACCTTTTGACGGGCTTCCGCCACTGGCTCAGCCTGCAATAGGGCCTCCGTCTGGTGGCCTACTTGTCCTGCCACTGCCTGCACCGCGTCGAAGAGGGCGATGAGCAGGTCGGTGACCTTAATGTCCTCAGCGAAACGCTTGCCTGGGGCGCTGACGACGACGGCTTTAATTTCTGGTTTGCCTTGGATGATGGCGGCTACCTTCTTAATCTGGCCGGCATTGGCCAGGGAGGAGCCTCCGAATTTTGCTACAATCATCATATCTATCCATCCTTCTATCAGATTGGCGCTAGAGCCTAACAGTTACTATGATACACTATATTTTGCCCAAACGATATACTTTCTTATGAAATTTACTTGAAAAAACAGGCCATTCCCACTAAACTTAGAGGAGTAGAATTGAAATGGAGGCGAGCAGAAATGAAAATCGCATTATGTGGTATCGGTACGGTAGGTGGCGGGGTCGTTAAGGTCTTAGCTGAGAACCAAGCCCAATTCCAAGCAAAATATAAAGAAGACCTAGTTATCAGCCATGTTCTGACCCGGGATCCCGACAAGGTGGACCGTCTGGGCTTAGAATCAGCAGTCTTCACCGACCGGGTAGAAGATATTTATGAAGCGGACATCGACCTAGTGGTGGAAGTCATGGGGGGCGTGGACTTCGCCTATCAAGTCATCCGTCAGTCCCTGAGCCAAGGCCGTCACGTGGTCACTGCCAACAAGGATCTGCTAGCCCTCCACATCGATGAGCTGCAAGCCCTAGCCAATGAAAAGGGCGTCAGCCTACTCTATGAAGCCAGTGTAGCCGGTGGGATTCCCATTATTAACGGGGTCCAAGTTGGCTTGGCGGCCAACCAAATCTCCGGCGTTATGGGGATTCTCAATGGGACCACTAACTACATGCTCAGCCACATGACCCAAGACGGCTGGACCTATGACCATGCCCTCTCTGTTGCTCAAGAAAAGGGCTATGCCGAAGCCGACCCAACCAATGATGTGGGTGGTTTTGACGCAGCCCGTAAGATTACCCTCTTGTCTCGTCTAGCTTATGACACCCGCGTGGACTTCCATCAAGTCAGCGTCAAGGGGATTGACACAGTGGATGCCAGCGACATCGCCATTGCAGCCCAAGCTGGCTATACCATGAAACTCTTGGGTAAGAGCACCAAGACAGCTGCCGGCATTCAAGTCGGGGTAGAGCCTGTCCTCTTGCCAAACGCCCATCCTTTATCTGGTGTCTCTGAAGCCTTCAACGCCGTCTATGTGGAAGGTAATGCGGTCGGCCAAACCATGTTCTGGGGGCCGGGTGCCGGCAGTCTGGAGACCGCTTCTGCCGTAGTATCTGACATCTTGCAGATTGTCGACCGTGGCTTCATTCCGGCTGTCTTGCCAAGCCAAGAATTAGCCATTGTCAGCCAGGAAGCACCAGCTTGCTACTACCTACGTTTTGACGCGCCAGCTAGCCATGTTCGCGCGGTTCTCCAAACCTTAGAAATCGGCTACTTGACCCTAGCCGAAGCGCCAGGCTTAACCATTAAGACCGAAGCCATCAGCCCAGCAGTCTTGGCTAAGTTAGAAGCCAATGCCACTGTGGTAGCCCGCTACCTCATGGTCTAGGAGGCGGAATTCATGGTATGGCAAAAGGATTTTCCTGCCTCTAGTGCCAACTTGGGCCCGGGTTTTGACTCAATTGGGATTGCGGTTGACCGCTATCTAACGGTGACGGCCCGTCCGGCTGAGCGCTGGCAGGTGGATTTTGAGACCGACTTTATGGCTGGTCTACCCCAGGATGAGTCCAACTTAGTGGTGGCAGTTGCTCTGGAAACGGCAGCCCGCTATGGTAAGACTTTAGCGCCCCTGCATTTGACCATGAAGAGTCAGATTCCCCTGACCCATGGCATGGGCAGCTCGGCTTCAGCCATTGTGGCTGGTATTGAGCTGGCCAATGATTTTGCTGACTTGGGTCTGTCGACCTTCGATAAGGTGCGCCTGGCCAGTGCCAAGGAAGGCCACCCCGACAATGTGGGGGCCTGCATCACTGGGGGCCTCTTCGTGGGTTACTATGAGCCGGAGACCGATCAGCTCTTCTATCAAGTAGGCAACTTGGAAGGGGTCGGGGTCATTATTTCCACCCCAGCCTATGAGTTGTCGACGGCGGCAGCCCGCAGTGTCTTGCCTGAGGTCTACTCCAAGCCGGATTCCATTGGCCAGAATGCCCTGACCAGTGTCATGTTAATGGCCATGATGCAGGGTGATTATCCGACCATGGGGCAGCTCATGATGCAAGACAAGTTCCATGAACCTTACCGTCAGTCTCTAATTGCAGAGTTCCCGGCGGTTAAGGCCACGGCTCTTGAAAAGGGCGCCTATGCCACCGTCATTTCGGGGGCGGGTCCTAGCATTTTGACTCTCTGCCCTCAGGAGCGAGTGGCCGACATTCTAGCGGCGCTTGAGGCTTCGGTAGACTGTCAGCACCAAGTGGTGTCGGTTCTGCCAGCCTTGGCAGATAAATAAGATGAAAAAAAGAGTCCAGCTTAGCTGGGCTCTTTCTTGTGTGAGCTTATTTGTTATGACTGACATCTTGGACCTGGGGCGCAAGCGTCTTAAGGTCGGCTAGGAAATTAGATAGGGCACGCTGGCGGTCGCCTGTCCACCGACCTAGGTCCCGCATTTCCTTGTGACCAGCCAGGTCGCGACAGTAGACTAGGAGGTGGGCTTCTTTGAGGTGGCGGCTGACGGGGACCTTTTGCACCTGGTAGCCTATGGCGGCGATTTGCTTGAGGGGGCAAATGTAGAGGCCTTGGGCGGTGATGACCAGATGCTCTTTATAGCAGTAAATCCCTAGCTCTAAATCGGCCACCTGGGCTTGGCGACCTAAGCGACTCCAGTCGTCAGCCAGTTCAGGATAGTGGCGGTAGAGGACATCATAGTCGCTCAGAATCCGTCGTCTCTTGCGCCAAGCATAATAGCAGAAATAGCCCCCAATCCAAATGAGTAGGACTGACATGGCCTGGGCAATCCAGAGACCATGCTGATAATCACTTAGCATGAGGCTAGTGATATAAGTAAGGCCGAAGAGGCCGCTGGCCAGGAGGGGTAGGCCGGCCAGTAGGGTTAAGAAGAGATCGACTTTATCGCGATGCTTCAAGGTCCTCATCCTTTCGCTGCTTGTCTTAAGAATAGAAGAAATGAATGGCTAGGCTAGCTGTGGCAATGACCAGGGCCCAACAGAGGCCACCTAGCAAGATGGACTGGCTACCGGCCCGGCGCAACTGTCTGAGATCAACGGCCAAGCCCACCCCAGCTAGGGCTGCAATCATGGTCAGGCGGGCTAGCAACTTGAAGCCGTCTAGCAGCCAAGCAGGTAGAGGCAGGAGGGAGCTAGCCAGGACCGCCAAGAGGAAGTAGGCGATGAAGCTAGGAAAGAGGCGGCGGGCTTGTGCCCACAAGCTGACTTGAGCCCTTTGGCCGTCAACTAATTGAGCGCTTGCCTGCTTATAGCGGGCGCCAACCAGGCCTAGGCAAACCGGCACAATGAGTAGGGTCCGGGCCATCTTGACGATGGTGGCGGTGGTACCAGCGGCCTCACTAAAGTCGAAGCCAGCTGCCACGACCGAAGAGGTATCGTTAATGGCGGCCCCAGCGAAGATGCCGAAGCTTTGGTCGCCATAGCCCAACCAAGCCCCTAAGAGAGGGAAGAGAAAGAGGGCCAGGGTATTATAGAGGAAGATGGTGGTGATGGAGAAGGCAATCTCTGAGTCCTCAGCCTCCACAATAGGCGCAGCGGCGGCAATGGCCGAGCCACCACAAATAGCCGTCCCCATACCCACTAAGAAGGCTGAACGCGACCCAATCCCCATCCAGCGGCCTAGGTAGCGGGCGCTCAAGAGGGCCACCGCCACGACTGGAATCAAGACCAGGTAGACCTTGAGGCCCACTGCTTGTAGTTTAGCAAAGGACAAGCCAAAGCCTAAAAAGACAATGCCGATTTTGAGCAGTTGGCCGCTGATTTGCTTGGCTGGCTTGGTCGAGGCAGGGGGACGCCAGGCGGACAGGGCCATACCCAGTACAATGGCCAGCATGGAAGCCCCCAGGGCTGGCACCAGGCTTTCGATGGCATAGGACAGGGCGGTGATGATTAGAATCTTGGCCCAGCTGGCCCACTTGTTGTCAGAAATCTTAAAAAATGTCATGGTTGATATCGCTCCTTTGTCATCTTCTAGTATAACAAAGTCCCGCTCCGCGCGCTAGTTGGGTCAGGGCTAGAAGAAAGCGTTTGTCTAGACTTAAGGGGGCCAGTAGACTATACTAAAACAAAAGCCTAGAGAGGATGTATGCCATGACACAAGAAGCCATTCAAGAACAAATTCGTCAAGCCCTGGACCATCGGGTAGCTGTACGGGTTTATGATGAAAATCGCGATATTTCCCGTCAGGATATGGACGTCATTCTAGACGCTGCCTGGCTCAGCCCTTCTTCAGTTGGCCTGGAAGGTTGGCGCTTTTTGGTCTTAGACCGGGACCAAGTTCAAGCCATCCGGCCTG
>ERZ773254.1076-NODE-1076-length-12915-cov-29.192068_pt1 | contig 12915 bp, 4 predicted proteins | sample MGYA00580516_ERZ773254 | MGnify/ENA primary metagenome ERZ773254 (study PRJEB29015, sample SAMEA2738158) | human oral metagenome | biome: human oral; feature: human-associated habitat; material: saliva | place: China | collected 2192 ...
CCAGTTCCGGTAGCGCCAGCCCCAGCCCCGGTGGTGTGGGCACTGCGGCTGCCAAGCCCAGCGCCAGCTCCGGCAAGCCCACCGGCCGCGCCAGTCCCGGTAGCGCCAGCGCCGGCCCCGAGCCCAGCGTTAGCCCCATATCCGGCTGCCGCCGAGTCGCCGTCGTCGCTAATTAGCTCCGGAACCGCCTCGCCGTCGTCGCTGACACTTTGACGCTTATCAACAATGTCGAGCACCAACTGGCAGATGCGCTCAGCCTCAGCGGAAGGATCCACAAACACGCCAGCGCTAAAGGCCCGGTACACGGTCCAGCCGCGCCGCTCCAGGCGCTCCACCCAGTAGCGCTCACGCATACGCACCGAAGGCTCATCCATATAAGCCTCGTCGTCGGTAAGCACCGCCACCAGCAGCTCATCGGGGTAGTCGGGGTGACCCACAGCCAGCGGGATCGCCCCGGGCCCATCCGTGCCGTAACGCGGCACCACCGACAAGCCCATCTGGAAGCAGTGCAAAGCCAGATCCAGCAGCAGGCGGTCAGGGGCCTTACCGGCGTCGTCGAGAGGCAGCGGACCCACCTGGGCGCGCTCAAGCAGCTGCCGCAGCAGACGCTCCCCAGCCCCATGCAGGCGTGAGGGGTCAATATCGGCTGCGCTCAGGCAAGAAACCACAGTGGTAGTGCCGCGCGAAGCACACAGCGCCGCCACCAGCCCGCCGGCGCCGTCGCGGGTAGACAGCTGCCCGAAGGAGTGCACCAGAGAGCCGTTGGGGGTTTTGGCGTAACCCACCGCAATAATGATGTGGTCGCGGCGCAGACGGTAAGCCTGGCTGATATCCACCACCACAAACGGCTCGGACTTGTCGGCGTTAAAGAACTCCTCCAGGGCGGGAGAGCCGTTAGTTTCGGCCGCTACCGCCGCGCGGATCGCCTCAGCGTGGCGCGAGTTGAGAGCCACCACAGCCAGGGACTGCTCCGGGCGGGTTAGGGCGGCGTCAATAATGTGATCGACGACGGCGTCCACCTCGGCACGTACCGTCTCCACCTCGTTGCGGCCCGGTGCGGGAGTGCCGCGCCCATCAACCGCAGTCAGGGTCAGGGTTTGGGCCCCCGGCGGGGAGGGGATCACGTCAATCACGTCGGCGTAACCATTAGCAGCCAGGAAGCGGGCAATCTCCGGGTCCAGGTTGTGGCGGGTGGTGGACAGCTGCACGTGCTGGAGCACCGGCGCCAAAACCCCAGCCACACCGTTATCAACCGCGTGGGAGTCACCCACCACCACCAGTTGCCGCGAGCGCGCCAAAGCCGGCACGACCTGGCTTAACGGCAGTGGGTAGGAGGCGTCAATGATCACCAAATCCACCTGGGTGGTGGGTTTAAGCACGCTGGGCACCAGCGAGGGCGGCACAATCCAGATCGGCTTGATGATTTTGGCCAGCGGGTAGGTGTCCAAAACGTCGCGCAGGGAGGCGTTGTCGCTGCGGCCCAGGGCCCGGTACAGGGCGCGGGCTTGTTCCTTGTCTGCCCCCACCTCTTGGCGCACGCGCATGGCGTAGGCCTGGGCTACCGGCGCGGCCAGGGTGTGTACCTGGTTGATGTCGGCTTGGCGCAGCTGGGAGGCCAGGTTGGCGAGGGCGGTGGTGTCTAGGCCACCCATGTCGGGGTCTTCTGCCAGGCAGTGGGCCAGGATGGAGGACCACCAGCAGTAGGTCAGCTCTTGTTCCAGGTGCTGCTTGGGCACCTGACGCTGGGCCAGGTCTGCCACCAGGTCGGTTAGGCCATAGTGCTCTAGCTGCTGCTCAATGCTGTTGATGCGGGGAATGTCTTTGGCGCTGGCTTCTTCAGTGTCCAGCTCACGCAGCATCGAGTGCAGTTTCATGATGGGCATTTCCATCAGGTCCATGCCCTCAGCCGGCCCCTCCAGCAGCGGTGCCAGCTCAGAGAGCATCTGCTCGGTTTGGGCGGCGACGCGCTCCATTTCGTCTAGCCCCAGCGGTAGGCGCGGCCAGCCCCCTTCGCTGGAGTAGCGTTGCCACTGTTCTCGACGGCGCTGCACTAGTACCAGCTCAGAGTACAGGTCTTCGACTTGGCGGCCCGGGCGCACCAGAGAGCGGGCTTGTTTAATGAAACGACGCCGGTCAGAGCCGCTCATTTCTACGTGCTTGTCGCGGCGCCACTGCTTGGTGGCGGTGGCGATCACCATGTCTGCGGCGGAGCGTTCAAAAACTTCGGGCAAAAACACGTCTAGGGATTCACGTACCCCGTCAAGCATGGCTAGCTGCTCATGCCACTGGCTCAGGTTCAAGGGGCGGTGTAGCTCAGTTTGGGTGATGGCGGAGCTGATCTGTTCACGCACCAGCGGCAGTAGCTCTGTGGCCAGCTCATGCACCTTAGAGACGGTGCGTTCAGCCATAATTGCACTGTTTAGTGGCACCTGCGACCAGGGGTTAGCAGGCCGATCCTTATCCAGCATCCCCAGGTCATAGGCCTGGGTGAGGATCTTGTTGGCGTTACTTAAACCCTGCATGTCAAGGTTAGCTAGGCCCGCAGAGCTGATGCGGGCGCGGGTGCACGCATGGTTATCGCCGCTAGTGAGCTCCACCAGCTCATCTAGCGCCTCATACACCGACACGTTCCAGGGGTGACGGCGCTTGTGTAGCGCGTCCGCGTAGCGTTGCATCCGACGACGCAAAGACACCAGGTGAGCGCGGGTGGTGGCGATAGCCTCCACATCCACCTCAGGCACCTTCACGCCCATAGACTCACGGATAGAGGCCGAAGCGTGACGCCTAAAAGCGCCGTCGACAGTTAAATCCAAAACCAAATCAGACAGGCCAGCATCGCGCAGCACCTGCGCCACAGCCCGCCCATCAGCCCCGGAGGCTGGAACATGCAGTACATGGCGGCCACTAGCGGCGGCGTCGGCCAAAATAGCGGCCAAAGTTGCGGGCACATCCACCCCGGGCGGGGCATCCAAAAGCAGCTGGGCGCCCGTGCCCACAGCCTCAATGGCATAGGCCTGGGAAGTATCTAGATCCCCAATGCCGCGCTCATAGTCAGGGTCCAGATCCGCACGGATCGCCGGCGGCAAATCAACATGCAAAGCGGCGCGGGCATGATCGTCCCCCAAAGCGGCGGCAATCAGCGGGTTAGTGCGCAGCAGCGGAATAACCGCCTCAAAGTCAGCCAGCAGGCTCTGGCCCGGGTGTACAAAAGCACCCACAACCAGGCGCTCGTGATACTCAAAGCCGGGCAGATACTCGCGCCCCAAACTGGCAATCCGGGTCAAAACCGCGCGCGGCGTGAACCCACCAGGGCTGATAGCGGCGCGAGCAATAGTTTCCACATCCACCTTGCAGCCATAAGCCTTAAGGGCCTTAACCAGCACCGGGTTAACCGCGATGGAAGAATCCAAGGTCAACGCGCTCTGGGCGGTGTCAGTGCTCAGCCGCACTGGGCGCAGCAAAATCGGGGCGTTAACCGTGCGCACCGGGCCGTCGCCCACCTGCTCACTAAACTCGGCCACACCCAACGCCAAATGCACCGCAGCCTGACCAAACTGGCGTTGTAGCTGGTGCGAGCGGGTAGCCAGGGCGTTGAAAGAACGCTGCGCCACACTCAGAGAGGCGTTTTCGCGCACCAGGTTACGCAGGCGTGTAGTGCTGCCGCCGTAAAGCTGCGCCAAGCCCGTGGGGTGACCGTCAGTTAAGTCAATAACCGCCGCATCCAGGAAGCTAACATCGTCAAGGCTAGCTACTTCCCCTAGCGCGTTAAGCTCAGCCCGCCAGGACTTAATGGCAATATCTAGGGTTTCGTCCAGGCTTAAAGGGGCGACGACGTCGTCCGCGTCAGTGCCGTCCGAAAAGTCTGTGGGGTCTACCTCAAGGCCAGAATGCTTACCAGAGCCAGAAAAACCGGCAGAACCGGCAGAACCTGCTGCGGAGGCGGCGTCGGGAACTGAAGCGGGGGAGGTGGCGCTCGCGGAGTGGGAGGCGCCCGAATGCGCCGATAGGGACGCGTCAGTTTCGGTGGGCGCGCTGGTATCGCTTGAATCTGTGGCGAAGTAGCTCTCTTCCGCAGACGTGTCGGAATTGTGCCTACGATGGCGACCGAAAGAGAAGAAAGCTGGAGTCATGGCCCTAGATTAACTGGCTAAAGTTACCGCTCGGGGCAGGGCGCGCTAAAAAGTTGACTTTTGTTATGGGGCCTTAATGGGCTATAGTCGTGCGTGCCCCTCGTGTGGCGTTATCTCGTGAACTCCCCCAGGACCGGAAGGTAGCAAGGGTAAGCGGGCTCTGGCGGGTGCGCGAGGGGTTTTTGCTGCCCTTTTGCGGCTTGTGCCGACGCCGCCCGGGCCAGCCCGGGCCAGCCCGGGCCAGCCCGCCCGCCTGGGCCGTTTAGGCTTCGATCGCGGCGGACGGATTACGCTAGGCGGTAGCGCTGCAGTGCTATTGCGTCGAGCCTGCGTGCTTGGGATTAGCAAAGCGTTTAGAGTTCAGCTGTGACCACCGCTCTGTATCGCCGCTACCGCCCCGACACTTTTCAACAGGTGATTGGTCAAGAGCACGTGACCGAGCCGCTGATGGCTGCTTTGCGTGCGAACCGCGTTAACCACGCCTACCTGTTCTCTGGGCCGCGTGGCTGCGGTAAAACCACTAGTGCTCGCATTTTGGCCCGTTGTCTCAACTGTGAGCAGGGGCCGACGGATACTCCTTGCGGGGTGTGTCCCTCCTGCGTGGATTTAGCTACCGGCGGCAGTGGCTCACTGGATGTGGTGGAGATTGACGCCGCCTCCCACAACAGCGTGGAGGACGCCCGTGAGCTGCGTGAACGTGCCTCGTTTGCGCCGGCTAGGGATACTTACAAGATTTTTATTCTCGACGAAGCCCATATGGTCACTAATCAGGGCTTTAACGCTTTGCTGAAGCTGGTGGAGGAGCCGCCGCCGCATGTGAAGTTCATTTTTGCCACCACCGAGCCTGAGAAGGTGATTGGCACTATTCGCTCGCGCACCCACCACTATCCTTTCCGCCTGGTGCCGCCGCCGGTGTTGGAGGACTATTTGCGCCAGCTTTGCCACAGCGAAAAGGTTGAGGTGGGCGATGGGGTGTTGCCGCTGGTGGTGCGGGCTGGTGGGGGCTCGGTGCGTGACACCTTGTCGGTGCTTGACCAGCTAATTGGTGGCTCTGACGGCAAAGTTGATTATGAGCAAGCCATTGGTTTGCTGGGGTTTACTGACACTTCTTTGCTTGATCAGTGCGTGGATGCGATTGCTGCCCGCGACGGCGCCGCCTGCTTTGAGGTGGTGCAGCGCGTGGTTTCCTCTGGTCACGATCCGCGCCGGTTTGTGGAGGATTTACTGCAGCGTCTGCGTGACCTGCTGATTTTGGCTGTGGCCGGGGATCAGGCCCAGGCGGCTTTGGGTTCGCTGCCGGCGGATCAGCTGGAGCGGATGCAGGTGCAGGCGCGCGCTTTGGGGGCTGGACAGTTGTCTCGCTGTGCGGACATGTGCGCTGCCGCCTTGGGCACCATGGTGGGGGCTACTAGCCCGCGTTTACAGCTTGAGTTATTGATGGCCCGCCTGCTGGTGGTGGGTTTGGCCCAGCCGACGACGGCGCCGCGCCCCCTGCCTGGTGGCGGCTCTCAGGGTGTGGTTGGGGCCCAGGGTCAAGATGGCGCCGGGCGCGCCTCGGTGGGTTCGGGGCGCACCCCGGAGGGCTCTGGCCGTGAGGCGGCGCGGGCTGCTTTGCAACGCGCAAATATGGCAATTCCAGTGCTTGCTGAGGCCCCAAGCGGGCCGGGTGCCGGGGGAGGCGTTGGCATGAATGTGCCGGTGGCGCCCAGTGCCCCGGCGGCCCCTAGTGTTCCGGGCAATGTTCCGGGCACGCCCAGTGTTCCGGCTGGTCCTAGCGCTGCCAGTGCAGCTTCCAGCGCCCCTGCGCCGCGCTCGGCTGCACCGGCTGGGCCTGTACCGGCTGGACCTGCAACTGTTGGATCCGCTGCGCAAACCCACTCGGCTGCCCAGGCGGCAAATAGCGCGACTGCCCGCCCTGCCCAGGGCGCGGGCGTGGGGGCTGGCTCGCCGTCGGAGCTGATCCGTAACCGTTGGGGCGAAGTGCTGGCCAAGGTTAAGGCTGCCAGCCGCGTGACCAATGCCCTGGTGGGGGCTAATGCACAGCCGGGCAAGGTGTCGGGCGAGACTTTCACGCTGATTTTCGCTTCGCCGGGTCTGGTGCGCAGCTTTAACTCTGGGCGCCACCCGCAGGTGGTGGCCGGGGCGCTGTTTGAAGCTTTGGGTTTGCGCTTGCAAGTTCAGGCAGTTAGCGACGGCGAAGCAGCAACGGTTGCTGAGCCCGGCTCAGCCCCCTATCCACCTAGTGCAGCTAGCGCCACTCATGTAGGCGGCCGTCAAGGCCGTGACAATGAGACGGCAGACGGCCAGACAGCGTCTAGGCAACCTGGTCGGGGCGCAGAATCAGGCCCTGCGCAGCGCTCGGAATCTCAGGGTGCAGACTCGCGCCCTGCGCAGCGCTCCAAGCCGACTCGGCGTGAAGCTACTCCGGCGCGCGAGGCGGCCCCTTCAGCTTGGGACCAGCCAGCTCCGGCCAGTTGGGATGAAGACTGGGAAGTAGTACAAATCCCCAACTCTGGCAATACTGGGCTAGGCGGCGCTGAGGCGCCGGTAGACCAGGCCTCTAGTGACTCACATGGTGGCACTCCCACGGACGGCCCTGCTGGCGGTGTCCCTACCGGGGCTCAGGCTGGTGATCCTGCTAGCATCCCCGCTGGTGACCCCACGGATGGTCCACAAACCATGGGCGGCCCACAAGCCGCTGGCTCCCCACAGGCCGGCGGTCAGGACGATTGGGCTGGTGGCGGTCAGTTTGATCGGGCGCAAGACAGTGTCTACTTTGGTGGCCCAGTGCAGAGTGAAGAGCAAGCTAGAGGCCAGTTTGATGACGTGCCAGGCGGCACAAGCTCTGGCCTAGCAACAGTAACCGCAGGTAGCGCCGCAATTGCAGCCGCCAGTGCAGCTTCAGTCAGCTCCCACTTGGCGCCAGCTAGCCCAATAGCGCCAGCCACTCCTATGGCTTCAGCTGGTTCCAGCGCAGCCGCTGCGGCCCTGGCTGCCTCGCGCGCCAACCACCCCTCCAATGGCGCGGCCAGTGCAAACACCTGGAAAAGTACCTGGGAGGCTGCCCCGATTCCCACGCCAGACAACTACACGCCAGTGGCACCAGAGCCTGAACTGGCCACTGTCCACCGCCTGCACCCCCTGCCTGCGCTACCCAATGGGGGAGCACAGTCAGCCCCGGCGCCAGAGGCAGCTCACAGCTGGCAACCCGATCCAGGCGCCTCTAGCCGCATGGCCCAAGCCATCGCCGCTGCAAGAGCCGCAGCTAACGCGGGCGGCGTCGTCGACGATGAAGAAGACATGCCCTCCATGGACGACGCGGACGCAGACGAATCTGGCGCTGTAGGCATAGAAGTAGTCAAACGCCTGCTGGGTGCGAAAGTAATTGAAGAAGTAACCGTGCGGGCAGATGATCGCTAAAGACGTATCTGAGCGTTAAAGACGTGGCGTCGCTGCAATCCATGCCTGGCGCGAGTTGCTGGCTTAGCGCGGCCCCAGCCACCGACCTGCGGCCCCGGCCACCAGCCCAGCCGGTCAGCCGTCATCCTGCGGCCCCAGCCACCGGCTTACGCCCCAGTCGCCGGCCCACACGCTCAGCCACCGGCTCGCGCAATCAACCACAGCCCCACACCCATTAGCTGCCAATAACAACCCAAGGAGACGTAAGTGCCCGCCATTTACGAAGGCGCAGTACAAGACCTGATCGACGAACTAGGCGCCTTGCCGGGGATCGGCCCCAAATCAGCCCAGCGCATCGCCTTCCACATCCTTGGCGCCGACGCCGCAGATGTGAACCGGCTGGCCCAAGCCCTAATCGCCGTAAAAGCCAAAGTACGTTTTTGTGAAACTTGCGGAAACGTTTCGGAGGAAGAACAGTGCAATATCTGCCGTGATCCGCGCCGTGACCAGGGGCTAATCTGCGTGGTGGAAGAGCCCAAAGACGTCGTCGCCGTTGAAAGAACCCGCGAATATCGGGGCCTTTACCACGTGCTAGGCGGCGCCATTGACCCCCTCAACGGCATCGGCCCAGATGAGCTGCGGGTGCGCCAACTATTGGCCCGGCTGACCCCACAAGTGCAAGAAGTAATCATTGCCACTGACCCAAATATCGAGGGGGAGGCCACAGCAACCTACCTGGCACGTATGCTGACCAGCATGAACGTGCCCGTCTCACGTCTGGCGTCTGGTCTGCCGGTGGGCGGCGATCTGGAATATGCTGATGAAATCACGCTCGGTCGCGCTTTTGAAGGTAGGCGCCGGGTTGAGTAACGCCAAAAAGACGCTACGCGCAGGCTAAAAACAGAAAGGACCTTTATGGCCCTGGTAGTGCAAAAATACGGAGGTTCATCCGTTGCGGATTTAGCGGCAATGCGCCGCGTAGCCGCACGGGTGATTGAACGCCACAACGCAGGCGACACAGTGGTAGTAGTGGTTTCCGCCATGGGCGACACTACAGATGAACTGTTGGATATGGCCGGGGAATTAACTGACAACCCGCCCGCCCGTGAAATGGACCTGCTGCTCAGCGCCGGCGAACGTATTTCTATGAGTCTGCTGGCCCTGGCAATCAATGAGGCTGGCGTTCCCGCAACCGCTTTCACCGGCGCCCAGGCGGGCCTGCGTACCGACGGTAAATACGGTCAGGCATCTATTGTGGGTGTGGTGCCCGAACGTGTGGCGCGCGCCGTGAGGGAAGGCAGCGTGGCAATCGTGGCCGGCTTCCAGGGCCTGGACTACGACACTGACAATGTCAACACGCTAGGTCGCGGCGGCTCAGACACCACTGCGGTGGCACTGGCAGCCTCCCTGGGTGCGGACGTCTGCGAAATCTATACCGACGTCGACGGCCTGTTCACTGCTGACCCGCGCATTGTTCCCACCGCCCGGCGCATCACCTCCATCTCCAGTGAGGAGACTTTGGAGCTGGCCGCGCACGGCGCCAAGATCTTGCACCTACGCGCCGTGGAGTTCGCGCGGCGCTACCACGTGCCCTTGCACGTACGCTCTTCCTTCTCAGACAAGGAAGGCACCTGGATTCACACCTCCAAACAGGAAGACACCGTGGAAGCCCCTATCATCTCCGGAATTGCGCATGACCGCAGCAACGACAAGCTAACCATTGTGGGTGTGCGTGACCAGCCTGGCTTCGCTGCCCGCATTTTCTCGCTTCTGGCTGGCGCCGGGGTGCAGATTGACACGATCGTGCAGGACGTGGCCACGGCCGGCAACGGCTTCACCAACATTTCGCTAACTATCCCTGAGGGTGACGCCGCCGCCGCGCAGGAAGTGCTAGCTGGTGCCAAGGAGGAGCTGGGGATCTCTGATCTACAGTTCAACCCCAATGTGGGTACCTTGTCTTTGGTGGGTGCTGGTATGCGTTCGCACCCGTGGGTCAGTGCCAAGCTGTTTGATGCCCTGTTCCAGGCGGGTATTAACATTCACCTAATTTCTTCTTCTGAGATACGTATTTCTGTGGTTGTCGACGACGACCGTCTAGATGACGCTGTGCGTGCTGTTCACACTGCTTTTGACTTGGATGCTGATCAGATTGAAGCCGTGGTATATGGAGGTACCGGTCGATGAGTGAGCTAAATCAGGGTTGTTGCGCGGGTCACGCTGACGGCGCTGATAAGGGCGCCGGCGTAGGTCACGCTGACGGCGCAGGTCAGGGCGCCAAGCACGGCTGCTGCGCGCACGAGGCTGCGGGTGCGGCTAAGCCGGCTTTTATGGCCGACGGCGTGAACGTTGCGGTAGTGGGCGCTACCGGCCAGGTGGGCCGGGTTATGTGCGCGATGCTGGATCAGCGTGACTTCCCGGTTAAGAGCCTGCGCCTGTTCTCTTCTGCGCGTAGCGCGGGCAGCGTGGTGACTTGGCGTGGCCAGGACATCACTGTGGAGGATGTGGCCAAGGCTGATCTGAGCGGCATTGACGTGGCGATTTTTAGCGCCGGCGCTACCGCTTCACGCGAGTACGCCCCCAAGTTTGCTGCCGCTGGCGCTGTGGTGGTGGATAACTCTTCGGCTTGGCGTAAGGACCCGCAGGTGCCGCTGGTAGTGGCCGAGGTTAACCCGCAGGCTCTGGCGCAGCGCCCCAAGGGCATTATCGCTAACCCTAACTGCACCACTATGGCCGCTATGCCTGCGCTTAAGGTGCTGCACGACGCCGCCGGGCTGCGTCGCTTGACGGTGTCTACTTACCAGGCGGTTTCGGGCTCTGGGCGCGCTGGCGTGAGCGAGTTGGCTGGTCAGGTGCGTGCGGTGGCAGACCAGAACCTTGAGGGTTTGGCGCTAGATGGCCGCGCGGTTGAGTTCCCCCAGCCCCAGGTTTATGTGGCTCCGATTGCTTTTAACGCGGTGGCTTGGGCTGGCGGCGACGCCGGTGATGGCTCGGGTGAAACCGATGAGGAACAGAAGCTACGCAACGAGTCACGCAAGATTTTGCAGATTCCGGACTTGGCGGCGTCGTGCACCTGCGTGCGTATCCCGGTTTTCAGTGGGCACGCGCTAGCTATTAACGCCGAGTTTGAGCGTGAAATCAGCGTGGAGCAGGCCCGCCAGCTGTTGGAGAACGCGCCGGGCGTGACCTACGTGGAGGTGCCCACGCCGTTGGACGGTGCGGGTCGTGATGGCACTTTTGTGGGGCGTTTGCGTGCTGACCAGGCCGCCGCGCCGGGTAAGGGCCTGGCTTTCTTCGCGGTGGGCGACAATCTGCGCAAGGGTGCGGCCCTAAACGCTGTGCAGCTTGCTGAGCTAGTCGCAGCCGAGCTAACCGCCTAGCTGGCGTTCAAAACCAAACAAGCGTTGCCCGGGGCGATTTTCATCGCCCCGGGCAACTGTTGTCTTACACTCATGTATAAGTTATTAACAACTTGCCATGCGGTTTTCCCCGGAATGCTGCGCTTACTTTTCTTTGGCCTCAATTCCGAGCAAAAACGCTGGTGAGAGCACCCGCTCCAGACATGTTTGTGCTTGTAACATGCAGGTATGGCTGATCCTCTGTTTCCGATGACGCTAGGCGTTGGTGCGTCTTTAGTTAAGGTACTTCTGCAAGCTAATGGCTACGCAACAGAAGCTAACCTTGTTGGGGTTGCAAAAGAAGTATGCTGCATTCTGTCTTGGTGGAAGATCCGTGGCGGTGATGCCGATGACCAACTTGCTAAGCAGATTGCTGAAATTCTGGCAGATAAGACTCGTAGCATGTATGAGGAGTGTCGTGGCCAGGGTATTGATAAGGAGCAGCTAGGGAGTGTTGTTACTGAGGTTGAGATTCTTTTCAACAAAGTTGTTGAAAATGATGAATTACTCCTTTTAGCTGTAGAAAATCCTGCCAGTTTCTCTGAGGTACTTCAGGGTGATATTGGGCAGCGGCGTAAAAATATTGAATCTCGACTTGAGCCTTATTTTGATAAACTTGTTGAGGCTGCGGTTGATGAGTATGTCGAGCTTGCGCCTTGGTCACCAAAATTCCAGATCGAGGCACTTAAATACATTAGCGATAAGGTTTGCGAAATTCTGGGAATCTCTATCGAGATTCTGGAAAATAGTATCAAGAGTTTAGAAAATGATAAAATTACTCATGAAAAACTAGATGATTTACCGAATAAAATTGCTTCGGTTGTAAAGGATCGTGATTATAGTCAGGAGCGGGTTTCGGGCCCTGACTACTTTGATACGCTGACGGCTCGCAATAACTTGGCTGGTGCTTATGAGGATGTCGGTCGTTTTGGTGAGGCGATTGAGTTGCATGAGCGGGTGTTGGCTGATCAGGAGCGGGTTTTGGGCCCTGACCACCCTGACACGTTAACCACTCGTAATAATTTGGCTGTTGCTTATCACTCCGCCGGTCGTTTTGGTGAGGCGATTGAGTTGTGTGAGCGGGTGTTGGCTGATCAGGAGCGGGTTTTGGGCCCTGACCACCCTGACACGTTAATTACTCGTAATAACTTGGCTGGTGCTTATGAGGATGTTGGTCGTTTTGGTGAGGCGATTGAGTTGCATGAGCGGGTGTTGGCTGATCAGGAGCGGGTTTTGGGCCCTGACCACCCTGACACGTTAATTACTCGTAATAACTTGGCTGGTGCTTATGAGGATGTTGGTCGTTTTGGTGAGGCGATTGAGTTGCATGAGCGGGTGTTGGCTGATCAGGAGCGGGTTTTGGGCCCTGACCACCCTGACACGTTAACCACTCGTAATAATTTGGCTGTTGCTTATCGCTCCGCCGGTCGTTTTGGTGAGGCGATTGAGTTGTTTGAGCGGGTGTTGGCTGAACAAGAGCGGGTTTTGGGTTCTGACCACCCTGACACGTTAATTACTCGTAATAACTTGGCTGGTGCTTATGACTCCGCTGGGCGTTTTGGTGAGGCGATTGAGTTGTATAAGCGGGTGTTGGCTGACCAAGAGCGGATTTTGGCTCCTGATCACCCTGAGACGCTGACGGCTCGTAATAATTTGGCTGTTGCTTACCGCTATGTTGGTCGTTTTGGTGAGGCGATTGAGCTGTTTGAGCGGGTGTTGGCTGAGCGTGAGAAGCTTTTGGGCCCTGACCACCCTGACACGTTAACCACTCGTAATAACTTGGCTGGTACTTATTACTTCGCCGGGCGTTTTGGTGAGGCGATTGAGTTGTTGGGGCGGGTGTTGGCTGACCGGGTGCGGGTTTTGGGTCCTGACCACCCCGACACGTTAACCGTCCGTAATAATTTAGCTTTTGCTTATCACTCCGCCGGGCGTTTTGATGAGGCGATTGAGTTGTATAAGCGGGTGTTGGCTGACCGGGTGCGGGTTTT
>ERZ773254.1079-NODE-1079-length-12900-cov-3.590269_pt1 | contig 12900 bp, 8 predicted proteins | sample MGYA00580516_ERZ773254 | MGnify/ENA primary metagenome ERZ773254 (study PRJEB29015, sample SAMEA2738158) | human oral metagenome | biome: human oral; feature: human-associated habitat; material: saliva | place: China | collected 2192 ...
TCTTTCTCAATAGCGTATGTGCTGCCCTCTCCAGTAGTGACAAACTGCCATTGGTGGCTTTGAGCGTTCGCTCCACCAATGAAAAACATTGCGCATAAAGACGCTAACGTACCTTTGATAAATGTATTCATAACTCTAAATGTTTTTCTGATAAATTAGAATATAACTTTGCAACTTTCGCCGCGCGGACCTTCCACGATGTACAGGCCGCGGTTCAGTGGGCTTATAGGAAGTGAGGTCATACCAGCTTTCACCGTGAGGCTCTTAATGGTTTTCCCTGCTAAGTCCAATACTCTCACGCGACCCGCTTGAGATGTTGTGATTTCAAGTTGGTCCTGAGCAACAACAGCCTTGAAGGAAGCGTTGTCAGAAGTTCTTAGCGAACCGATACCCGTGGTTTCGAGCGGAACGCGAACCAGCGGACAAATGGCAAAGCTACCCGTGCCGCCGCCGTACATACTGATGGGGCGCAAGTAGTCAGTCTCGCCCTTCAGTCGCGCAAAGGAATTGTGCGCTAAGCGGTTGTTAGCGTCGGCTTCAGAAAGGGGAACGCCGATTTGGTCCGTCAGAATGCAGAAGTCCTCTGTACTTGGGTCGTTGCTAAAGCCTTCTATTGATATGAAGAACAAACCTTTGCCATAGAGATCCAAAGGTACGTCAAAACGGAAGGCTGCTACTGCGCCGCCCTCTACTGGTGCCCATGCGCCGTCCTCGCCGTCTGCTTTGATATCCTTCATCTTCATCGTCTGAACTTCAACGGGCAGCGTGGTAAACTTAAGTTCGCCGCCCTCAGGAAGTTTCACCATCCAAACTTTCAGTACAAGTGTGGCATCTTCCTTATATTTCTTGGGTTTATGATGGAGGTACACATTGACACCATCAAGGTACATATCATCGCTTCCCATCATAAATAAATTTCCTACTCCAACAATCCCCTTGTTGTTAGTACCTCCCAAACAGCCGCCTACTTCCAGTCCTTCGCTGAAGGGAAGTAGGGCCAGTTGGTAAGTAGATCCCCACTTGCGCATATCGATCGTTGTGATTTCAGCAGTACCGCCCGCTTTGATTTTCAAGTCAGGTTTATAAGTGCTTACGCCTTTGCTTGTCGTCACCTCAAGTGTGGGGAAGTCGAAAAGGCCTTCAACGGTGTACTTCGCTGAGGCGTCCTGCGTTTGCTGGGAGCTAACGGTGGCTCCGGGTAATGTCCACTTCCACGCTGTAGGTCCATTTTTTGACGCATCCTTGAAAACCACATTTCGCTCCTTTGAAGCCAAGAGCCAAGCCCCGCCATTGATGGCTTTGTGCCTAACTAACAGATTGCACACTGCATTGTCCTCTTGCTTGATTGTAGCAATGTTTCGCAACGGGACTGGCAAAGCATACTGTGCATCTGTTGTGGTGATTGCTTGTGCAGCTCGTAGCTCTGCTTTGGGCTTACACGCAACACTCTTCAACACTTGTGCTCTCGCCTGCAACAAAGGTAGGCACAAGCAGAAGCACACTGATAAAGCAGTAAAGTTTCGTCTCATAGATGATATAATTTAAGTGATGACATATTGTCGGGGCCTAATCTACAGAAAAAAGGAGAGATGCACCAATAGATATGACAAAAAATCAGAAAGATTTATAATTTCCATGAGTCACTATATTGAAAATATGTTTTATAGCATATTTATTTTTCCTTCCTATAATTTCCTCCGTCATTGTCTGCTTTTAAGCGATTGTTATTCATGTAAGTACCGAAAGGCTTGCTTATCTCGGGGAATTTTCCGAAAATTGCAGCAGCGCTGGGGAGCAGGGTGCTGAACGGCCGGCGCTTTATGCAACGAAATTCATCTTTTATATTTATGACAAGAAAACTCATATTATTGTGCAGCCTATTGCTGACGATGCTCACCTCCTTTGCAGCGAGCAAGATAAAGGTGGCGTGCGTGGGCAATAGTGTGACGTGGGGCTACGGACTGCCCGAACGCGATAGCCAGTGCTATCCGGCGCAATTGCAACGCCTGCTGGGCGATGGCTACGAGGTGCGCAACTTCGGACATTCGGGAACTACGCTTCTCGAGAAAGGACATCGGCCCTATGTGAAGCAGAAAGAGTATGAAGAGGCTTTAGCTTTCAAGGCCGACATGGTAGTAATCCATCTCGGCCTCAATGATACCGATCCGCGGAATTGGCCGAATTATAGCGAGGACTTTAACGCCGACTATTTGCGCCTTATCAGCCAATTCCGCGCGGTCAATCCCAAAGCGCGGATATGGATATGCCTGATGTCGCCCATATTCGACCGCCACGCCCGCTTTTGTAGTGGAACGCGCGATTGGCACGCAGCCATCCAGCAACATATTCGGCAGGTGGCCAAAGCCGCAAACGTTGGGCTGATTGACCTACATGCGCCGCTCTATTCCCGTCCCGATCTTTTTGCAGATGCTCTCCATCCCAGTGCGGAAGGGGCTGCAATCATCGCTCAGACCGTATATAGCGGTCTGACGGGTAATTACGGCGGTTTGCAACTCCCACCGCTCTACACGGACGGTATGGTGATGCAGCGCCATGAACCAGTTGTTTTCCGCGGCATGGCGAATGCTGGCGAACAAGTCAAGGTCAGTTTTTGCGGCCGCACGCTTTCTTGTCGGGCAAATGCCGCGGGGCAGTGGGCACTCACCTTCCCCGCTCAAACGGCCAGCGGACCTTACAAAGCAACCCTATCCGCTCCGAGTCGCCGCTTAGTTATTGACCATATATATATAGGAGAGGTGTGGCTCTGTTCGGGGCAGTCGAATATGGAACTACCCGTTTCTTCAGTCTCCAGCAGAGACGCCGATTTGGCTCAAGCCGACAGCCGAACGCTGCTCCACTTCTTCAATATGCCCGCTATCTACGCCACGAATGCCGTAAAGTGGTCGGCCACAGCTTGCGATTCTGTCAATCGCCATCAGTATCTCCGCCTCGGACCGTGGCAGAGATGTTCGCGCGAAAGTCTGAAAGATTTTTCAGCCGTTGCCTACCATTTCGGAGCAGCTTTGGCCGATAGTTTGAAAGTTCCCGTGGGCATCATCTGCAATGCCGTGGGCGGCACGACAACTGAATCCTGGATAGACCGACATACCTTGGAGTGGGACTTTCCTTTGATTTTGCGCGACTGGTATCGGGGCGATTTCGGAATGCCTTGGGCGCGCCAACGAGCGTTGCAGAACATCGGCGAGAGCAAGAACCCCTTGCAGCGCCACCCCTACGAACCTGCCTATATGTTTGAGGCGGGTATGCTTCCGCTGGTCAATTATGCCCTCCGCGGCGTGGCTTGGTATCAGGGCGAGTCCAATGCTCACAACGCGGAGCTGCATGAGCGCCTTTTCCCGCTCTTAGAAAAGAGTTGGCGCAATTTCTTTGGCCGTCCGCAACTGCCTTTCTATGTTGTCCAACTCTCGAGTCTCAACCGCCCCTCTTGGCCGCATTTCCGCGACTCTCAACGCCGTTTGGCCGCAGAATTACCCCAAACGTGGATGGCTGTAACAACGGATTTGGGCGACTCCCTCGATGTGCACTACACCCTCAAGCAACCCGTTGGCGAACGCTTGGCGCGCTTGGCGCTCTCCCATTCTTATGGCCGCGCACTTGAGGCCGAAGGCCCTGTGTGTGTAGGTGTCAGTGTGCAGGCCGATGCGCTCCGCCTGCGTTTCAGTCATGCCAGCGGATTGGCGGCTAATGGGCCACGATTGATAGGCTTCGAGGTGGCCGGAGAAGACGGCGTTTACCACGCAGCTATGGCCCAAATCGAGGGCACAACAGTGGTGGTGAAGAGCAATGCCGTAAAGCGCCCCGTCTCTGTCCGTTATGGCTGGCAGCCCTTTACGCGTGCCAATCTCGTCAATAGTGCTGCGCTTCCTTGTAGCACGTTCGAGGCCGCGGCCGCACCTGCCAAATAGCGAACACATTTGATACGCACGAAAGGTTCTCTGCACATAGTTGTGATGGAGAACCTTTTTTTATTTCTTCGGTATGGCTTTGTTCTTATCTTCGGATATGGGGGAAGATGATAAAGCCGTTGTAGTCAATAAAATTCTTATTCTACGCCATCGAGAGTGGCTCAAATCTGACTCTTTCTCTGGTGGGTGAGTGGGAGAAAGCTTTCTGTTCGTCGATAGAATAAGGCTGTCAGCTGACAGAATAAGGCTATCAACTGGCGCAATAAGGATGCCGACCGACAGCCTTATTATATTCACGCATAGCTTTGGACTAAAAAATGGAAAATATGCTCCGAAATTTCAGAGAAAAGAAGAAAACGGAGAGCTTTAATGGAGAAAATGAGGCGTTTTTATATTTTGGGCGAAGAAAATCTTTGCGGAAAATCCCAGTTTTTCAAAGATACTGAAAAATCAGCGCGTAGAAGAGAAAAGTCAGGTGTAAAGAAAATGCCGAGTAAAGTTACTCGGCAATATGGCGGTTTTATTGTAGAAACTCCGACAAGGCTCGTATCCTTTCCTGAAAGCTGACGGGCATCAGGCTTGGCCGCTCAAAACCATTGGCAGGTGTGGGCATGGCCGTGGCGAGGAGAGACGCAAGGGTCTGTTGGAAGTCGTCGGCGTTGAGGCTGTCAAAGACGCGGCCGTTTTCGGGCGTTACGAGGGAGCGCGAACCAGCGTAGCGGCTCACCATGACGCGGCAACCCGAGAGCAGAGCCTCGTTGGTGACAGCTCCGAAGGCTTCCTGCCAGCTTCCAAGGACGAAGACGCTCGCCGTCCTGTACCAAGCCATCAGTTCGTGCCCGCCGTAAGCTCCTGGAAATAGGACTTTGTCGGCCACTCCGTTTTCCTCAGCCGTTTTCAGTAAGTTGTCCTTTTCTTCGCCTTGCCCAACGAGCACCAGGCGCAGGCTGTCCTTTTCCTCCTCCTCTCTGACCACGGCAGCAAAGGCTTCGATGAGTGCTCGGAGGTTTTTGAGCGCCACGAAACGCCCCACAAAGAGGCACACCTTCTTACCCTCCAACTGCCAGCGGCTCACGTGCGTGGCGGCAAAGGGGGCGACGAGCGATTGTTCTGCACGGAAGCGTTCCTCGTCGCGGATGATGGGGAAACTGAATAGGCGGCGCGCCGGACTGTTATGCTTGTACCAATCGGCCATTTCGGGACTAATCGTCACCAGACCATCTATGTGGCGCAACAGATACATTTGTCGGCGTCGTTTTCCGCCTTGCCGCGTTTCGGCCATGTCTTGGCTGTCGTCGGTCATAGTATATAGGCGAAATTTGCTGCGGTGGAGCGTGCGATAGGCCAGAGCTGCCCAGAGCGATAAGGTATATTCGCAACAAAGCACCACATCGGGCTGAAAGGCGCGAATGGTTTGCCAATAGCCCACATTGATGTCGCGCCCAAAGAGTTTGAAGTGTTGGTCGAGATATTCGTAGCGGAAGGTGGCATTCTTGAGCAGTTCTTGCTGCTGAATGAGCAAGTCGTCGTTCTGCCGCTGCAAGAAAACGACTTTACAGTCGAAAATCTTCCCCAGCGCATTGAAGAAATCGAGCCGATAAGGGGCTAAGGCAGGATGAAAGATAAGAAGGCGGGACATATTATTGGGGTGTTTAACAGATAAAGGATAAGGGAGAAAACATCAGAAGAGGCGAGCCAGCCGACTATTCTGAGAAAGAATACATATAGGAGCGAAAAAAGCCCCCTCTATTTCTCCCGTAGAGGGGAGGGCTCTGTCTGCTTGCAAGAGGCATCTGAGCACTCCCCCTTATGGGGGAGATGGAGGGGGCTTCCTATCCTATTGGTAGGTTTATCCTACTTCCGATCCGGGTTTAACAGGGCGGTCGACGGTAATAATAGAGAGGCTGCCGTCGTTGTTAACGGCGCTGAGAATCATACCTTGGCTGTCGAGGCCGCGGAGCTTGCGAGCGGGGAGGTTGGCTATGAAAACCACCTGCTTCCCAAGGAGCTCCTCGGGCTTGTAGTACTTAGCGATGCCGCTCAGTATCTGGCGCTTCTCCAAACCATCGTCGATGAGGAATCGGAGTAACTTGTCGGCCTTGGGAACCTTTTCGCATTCCAACACAGTGCCCACGCGGAGATCCATCTTTGAGAATTCTTCGATGTCAACGTCTGTGCGGATGGGCGCAGCTTTGTAGTTGGCCGCTTCGTTGGCTTTCTTCGTTTCTTCGAGCTTCTTGATTTGTGCTTCCACTACTTCGTCCTCGATTTTCTCGAAGAGTAGTTCTGGCTTGTTCAGCTCATGTCCAGCAGCAAGTAGGTCGGTCTGACCGAGATTGTCCCACTTAAGGTCGGGCATATTGATCATGCTGCGCAATTTCTCAGAGCTAAATGGCAGGAAAGGCTCGAAAGCGATGGCCAGATTAGCCACCAACTGCAACGAAAGGTTCAGAATCGTCTCCACGCGCTTCGGATCGGTCTTGAAGACCTTCCAAGGCTCAGAGTCGGCTAAGTATTTGTTGCCGATGCGGGCTAAGTTCATCGCTTCCTTTTGTGCGTCGCGGAAGCGGAACTTCTCAAGCAGCTCTTCTACCTTTGCTTTGACGTCGCGGAACTCTGCAATGATTTCTTTGTCCTGTTCAGTGAGCTTTCCGCAAGGCGGAACTTTGCCTCCGAAGTACTTCTGCGTCAGCACAAGGGCGCGGTTGACGAAATTCCCGTAGACAGCCACGAGCTCGTTATTGTTGCGCGCCTGGAAGTCCTTCCAAGTGAAGTTGTTGTCCTTAGTCTCTGGAGCATTGGCGGTAAGTACGTAGCGAAGCACGTCTTGTTTTCCAGGGAATTCCTCCACATATTCGTGGAGCCAAACCGCCCAGTTGCGAGAAGTAGAGATCTTGTCGTCTTCCAGATTGAGAAACTCGTTGGCAGGAACGTTGTCCGGCAAAATATATGAGCCTTCAGCCTTGAGCATAGCAGGGAAAACGATGCAGTGGAATACGATGTTGTCCTTTCCGATAAAGTGGACGAGGCGCGTGTCTTGGCTCTTCCACCATTTCTCCCAGTCGTTGGGCAGCAGCTCCCGCGTGTTGGAGATGTAACCAATGGGAGCGTCGAACCAAACATACATTACTTTTCCCTCTGCGCCTTCCACTGGTACGGGGATGCCCCAGTCCAAATCGCGGGTCACGGCGCGCGGTTTCAGACCCATATCAAACCAACTCTTACATTGGCCCACCACGTTGGAACGCCAATCGGAGTGGTCAGCAAGTATCCATTTCTCCAGCCATGGCTGGGCTTTGTCGAGCGGCAAGTACCAATGCTTCGTTGTGCGCAATACTGGTTTTGAACCGCTGATGGTGCTGTGCGGATTGATAAGTTCGGTGGGGGAAAGATCCTTACCGCACTTCTCACACTGGTCGCCGTATGCGTCGGGATTTCCGCAGTGGGGACACTCACCTTTAATATAGCGGTCGGCCAAGAAAGTCTTTGCCTCCTCGTCGAAGTACTGTTCGCTTTCTTGCTCGATAAATTCTCCTTTTTCGTAGAGCTTTTCAAAGAATTCGGTCGCGGTCTTTGCGTGTACATCCGAAGTAGTACGGCTATAAATACTAAAGCTTATTCCGAATTTCTCAAAAGATTCTTTGATGAGTTTATGGTAGCGGTCGCAGACATCTTGTGGAGTGACGCCCTCTTTCTTAGCGCGGATGGTGATAGGTACTCCGTGTTCGTCGGAACCACAGATAAAGAGAACATCACGTCCGCGAAGGCGCAGATAGCGCACATAGATGTCGGCCGGCACATAAACTCCCGCCAAGTGTCCGATATGAACACCGCCGTTGGCATAGGGCAGAGCGGCCGTCACAAGGGTGCGCTTGAAGTCTTTCTTTTCCATATTATTTCTTTCTCTTATTATAATTCTATTTATGTGTGCAAAATTACTTCAATATGAGGAAACTATGAAAATTTTGCTTTCTTTTCTTGTCCGACACAATAAGTATTCGCTACCTTTGTAGGCGAAAGATGAGTAAAATTAACCTTCGCCGCCGTCGTATAGCCCGTCTGTTGTTGACTTTGTTCCTCACGATGCTGGCTTTCACTATGCTCCACCGCCACCCAGAGGTGAAGAGCGTAGACAGCTCCTGCGAACTCTGCATCAGCCATATTCGGCACAGTGGCCACTGGTCTGCGGAGCATTTTTCATTGCAGCCGTGCTTGCTTTGCGAGTTAGCGTCGCTGCCTTTCCTTCAGGGAGCTGCACCAGCCTTTATGGTGGCCATTGCTCTCTTTATTTTATTCACACCTTGGTTGGACCAACGCCGCGCTCTGGGCGTTCTGTCATTTATTATCCCAAGAGCACCGCCCGTTTTCATTTAGTTTTTTCTGAATAGATACAAGATATTTCTCATTGTGTGCGGATGTGTTTTCGCACAGATGTGTTCTCTCTTTGTGTCTCTATGAGTGGTGGATCATTGGCTTTGGGCTATTGTTCTGCATCTCAAATCTCCATCTACTTTTAATAATAAGTTTTGCAACTTGCTGGACACTTCTGTGTGTCTTGCAACGTGCTATTCATATATACAATAAACAAAAATGAAAAGATTACATATCTTATTTACATTTCTCATACTCCTGTGCGCCACTTCCTTAAGCGCGCAGAACAAGACAGCCCGTCTGGACGGCCGCGTGACAGATGGTCCCGACGGACAGCCCCTTTTTGGCGTTCGCGTTCACCTTCCTGCACTGAAACTCTCGGCAGTAACCAATTCCGAAGGTAATTACCACTTCGAGGGTCTACCAAGTGTTCGCACACAGATTGAAGTTTCTTACGAAGGTCACCAAACTATCGTTGAGCAAATCAATCTTACTCAAAACACACACAAAGATTTCGTTCTCTTAGAGCGTGATGCTCGTCTGGGCGAAGCAGTTGTCACGGGTGTGACGGGAGAAACTCGTCTACAGAAACTCTCTACGCCTGTAACGCTCCTTTCTAACGACAAATTGCGCGGTATTTCCTCTACCAACATCATAGATGCTTTGGCACACGAGCCAGGTATTTCACAGATCACTACGGGTAGCGGTATCTCCAAACCAGTGATTCGCGGTTTGGGTTATAATCGCATTGTGGTTGTTAATGATGGTATTCGCCAGGAAGGACAACAGTGGGGCGACGAGCATGGTATCGAGATAGATCCGCAGAGTGTTCATTCGATCGAGGTTCTTAAAGGTCCGGCCAGCTTGATGTACGGCTCAGATGCTTTAGCTGGCGTCGTAATTTTCCATGAAGCTCCCACATTGGCCGAAGGTACCATGCACTCCGAAGTATCTTCCGAGTACCAGAGTAATAACGGCTTGCTGAACTATTCACTCAACTTTGCCGGCAATAAGAAAGGCTTTGTCTGGAACGGACGTTTCAGTGATAAATATGCGCACGACTACAAGAACAAGTATGACGGCTATGTCTATGGTACAGGTTTCCAAGAGCGTGCGGCTTCTGTCATGCTGGGGCTTAATCGTGGTTGGGGCTACAGCCATCTGACTTTCGAACGCTATCATATTATGCCCGACATTGCCGAAGGTGAGCGTGCGGCCGATGGTTCTTTCCTTCGTCCCGACGGGAAAAAAGCTACGCACGACGATTTTCTCTCTTATCGCCACGGACTTCCCTATCAGCACGTTTATCATACCAAGCTCGTCAGCGATAACTTCTTCATCTTGCCCAAAGGTACGCTCAATCTTATCTTAGGTCTTCAGCAGAACCAACGTAAAGAATACGAGGAAGTGGCTCATCCCAATATTCCCGGCCTTTATCTCTTCTTGCAGACGATGAACTACGATGCACGCTATACGCTGCCTGAGCTTTCGGGCTGGAAAATAGTGACGGGCATCAATGGTATGCTCCAGCGCGAGAAGAATAAGGGCGAAGAATTCCTAATCCCCGACTATCGTCTCTTTGATTTCGGTCTCTTTGCTACTACGAGCCATGACTTCGGCCGTCTGAGTTTGAATGGTGGTCTTCGTATCGACCGCCGCCATATCAGTAGCGATGCCCTTGTTGATAATGGCGTGCAACGTTTCGAAGCTCTCCGCAAAAACTTCTTTGGCGTTTCGGGAAGTGTAGGTGCCACTTATAAGGCCAGCGAACAATTCCTTCTGCGCGCCAATATAGCTCGCGGTTTCCGTGCTCCTACCATCAGCGAACTGGCTGCCAATGGTGTCCACGAAGGTTCTCTTCGCTACGAGAAGGGCAACTCTTCGCTCAAGCCCGAAACAAGTTGGCAGCTCGATATGGGTGCAGATTTCTCCTCCCCTATCGTTTCAGCTCAGCTCTCCCTCTTTGCCAACCTCCTCATTAAGAACTACGTCTATTCAGTACGTCAGCTCGATGCTCTGGGCAAACCGCTCATCAAGGACGATCACGAAGTTTATCAGCACCAGAGTGGCGACGCTCGCTTGATGGGAGGTGAATTGATGGTCGACGTTCATCCCCTCGAACAGCTCCATATCTCCAACACCTTCTCTTATGTCAATAGTGTGCAGCTCCATCAGCCCAGAGAGTCCAAGTATCTGCCTTTCACGCCTGCCCCACGTTGGAATTTCGATGTTCGTTATGATTTCATCCGCGACGGTCGCGTGTTCAACAACGCTTATGCTGCTGTTGGTGGCGAGGTGAACCTGCGCCAGAACCATTTCTATGCTGAAGGCGGCACCGAAACCGCCACTCCGTCCTATACGCTTGTCAATCTCTCCGCTGGTACAGACATTCGCATCAACGGTCGTAAGTTCGGCTCTCTCGTGCTGACGGTTCACAATCTCTTTGATCGTGCTTACCAGAACCATCTTAGCCGTCTGAAGTATGCTGATGAAAATCCCGTCACGGGACGTCGCGGCATCTTCAGTATGGGCCGTTCATTCAATATCAAGTTGAATATACCAATCGACTTCTGATATTTTTCAAAAAAGGCGAGAACCTTACGTTCTCGCCTTTTTTTATTGTTCACCAAAGTCTCTGTATTTTTCTCTTCATCTGTCGCTCTCGTCGTCGTCTTTGATGTGTTTTTTACCCTCATAAGTGAGCAGTTCTTCGCGCTTGAAGCGATAGCTGGTAGAAGCCAGCGACTGACTCTCATCAAAGCAGTTGGAACGAACATCAAAGATGCCGCAGATGAGGTCATAGAGCAAGTCGTTGGTCACATATTTCTCCGCATTGTTCTGCAAGGCCTCCATGCGCCCTGGATGCAGCGAGCGATATTCCGAAGAGATATAAGCGAAGAGCGGAATACGTGTCATCTGAAATCCGTCGAAGTTTGGCTTGCGGCGTCGCCCAGGTTCTGTGGCGTGGTCGCTGCAATACACCATGGCGCGCAGGTTGAGCCGTTGGCGCGCATAATCGAACACTTTCTCCAATACCATGTCCGTATAAGCCAGTGAGTTCTTGTAGTTCACCACATTGTCTTGAACGCCCGGTTTCCCCCAGCGCGTAAATTCTTGCGGGTAGCGGTTGATGAAATTGAAGTGGCTACCAATCAGATGGAGCACAACAAAATTATTCTTCGTAGGATCTACCTCATCGAGAAAGTCGAGTAGCGACGCGTCGTATTGCACCTTTCCCACTTCCTGATGCGTCCATTTCGCCACATCTGCCGTCTCGGCCACGAGGGAAATAGGCGTGTCGAAAGTGCCCAAATGTCCTTGATTGCTATACCAATGCACGCGATAGCCCAACTTATGGGCCATGTCTACCACTGAACAGGATTCTGAAAAATCCTTATCGTTGTATTGGTTAAACTCCGTCAAGGCGCGTTCCAACGAAGGCACTGTTTGCATCGAACAAGAGTAGGCCTTCGGAAAGAGTACAAAATGTTCGCTATCCTTTTTGCACGCACGAAGCCATGGTGTCGTGTCCTCGGGCAAGTCCTCATGAAAAGCACTCATAAAGTCGCGGCAGCCCGATTCGCCTATCACGAGCACCACTGTCCCCGGCGTCTCCGTTGGCTGTCCCAAGGCTTCTGCTTCGAGGCTGCCCATGCGCTTTTCGGTAGAGACCGCATAGTGGCGATAGCCCTCAATGTATTCTTTCACATCTGCATATAGCGTAGCGATTCCCGTGCGCCCAAACACGCCGTGATGGCTTTTCCAGGTGTAGACAAGCAAGAAAATCGTCAGTCCGCCCACTATCGCCAGGCGCACCCAAGCTTCCGCATTCTCCAATCGCCCAAACGCTGGTGCGGGAACAGAATATGCAAAATTAACGAAGCATACGCCGGCCATGGCCGCCACCACGGGCACAACAGCCGCTAAGTTCTGCCACCAAGCAAACGAGCGGAAAAATTCGATAATCTCATTCCTGTCCGTCTCTTGAATAGTCTTCATCCCCGTTGAGTCGATACATACCCGATAGGTCAAATAGTAGATGATTTGAAACAAAGGAATAAACACCAGCACCACTTCAGCTGTCGTCACCAAGGTGCTCACCATCCTGCTGTCCGGTAAGAAAGCCGCCAACAGGGCCAGCAGACCTGAAAGACCGCCAAAGAGATAAAGACCGAAATCTATATCCATATAGTTTTCATAATCGGGCGACGATTTGCGATGAGTGAGATGATAGAGCAGCGGATAGGTCAGCATCCACAACCCACTTATCCCCGCCACCAGCAGCAGGCTTGGAACCGTCACCGGAACTTGCGCCACCGTCAGCGGAATACAGGCCAGCACAGCCGCCACGCCCAAGCGCCGCGTTTGTTGCCCGCGAGCGTTCCGCGCCATACCTTTATTGCATGAGAAATACACGATATAGGCCAGCAAGAGCGCACCTGTTATTAAAAAGAAGTATTGCATGATTTCAGAGTTTGGCGCGAAGTTAAGAAGATTATATGAAATAATGGGAAGCCACTATAGCTCAATGGGGAGCCCCCTCCATCTCCCCCATGAGGGGGAGTGCTCGGCTACCACTTGTAGCAGGATTCTCCAACAATTT
>ERZ773254.1084-NODE-1084-length-12856-cov-4.358878_pt1 | contig 12856 bp, 5 predicted proteins | sample MGYA00580516_ERZ773254 | MGnify/ENA primary metagenome ERZ773254 (study PRJEB29015, sample SAMEA2738158) | human oral metagenome | biome: human oral; feature: human-associated habitat; material: saliva | place: China | collected 2192 ...
TAGGTCTTAACTACGTTAGCTGTTCTCCATTCCGCGTGCCTATCGCAAGACTTGCAGCGGCACAAGCAGCAGTGGAAGAGTAATTCACAAGTAATTAATATACAAGCAATTAGGCTGTAACTCCTTAGTAAAACAGGGGTTATAGCCTAATTTCGTAAAGGGACGGATGTACATTTTTACACACTTTCCGTGTACTTTTGATGCGATTTGTTTACCATTTCTCCCACCATTTACAGAAAATGTGTTTACCATAAGTTTACCAACAAAAACAAAATAGATTATGGCATTATTCAAGGCAGTAGTCAGAAGACCGAGGAAAGATGGCTTCTGGCAAGTTTATATCCGTGTTTGTGTTGACAGGCGGTTGGGTTATATCACGACCGACAAGTGCGTAACGAGTAAAGGATTGGGTAAGGGAAATGAGATAATAGACCCTTATGTCCTGCAATATTGCTCCAGCCTCATCATTGAGTACAACGACAAACTCAACAGAAAAGACACATCGAGGTGGACTGTTAGACAGGTAGTGGAATATCTACGAACAGCAGATATAGATTTATGCTTTAGCGAATATGCACGGCTTCACATCGACCGTATGATTGACCGTGGACAGCAGCGTAATGCACGCAATTACCAGTTAGCACTCCAGCATTTGGAACGTTTTTGTGGGACAACGAAGATAATGTTTGATGAATTGACTTCCCCTACTGTGAACAGATGGATACAGACCTTAGAACTTACGAAGCGTGCCAAGGAAATGTACCCTGTGTGTATGAGACAAGTATTTAAGGCTGCCATCATGGAATACAACGATTATGACAATGGACTTATCCGTATCAAGACTAACCCATGGGCAAAAGTGAAGATACCAGCTGCAGACAGAACGGAAAAGCTTGCCATCAGCCCAGAAACGTGTCGTGAGTTTTTCTCAGCTCCACTCCCTGAAAGCAAAATGAAAAGCCCTTTGCCAGAGTTTGGACGTGACGTTGCTAAAATGATACTATGCTTTGCTGGTATCAATACTGTAGACCTCTACGAGTTGAGGAAAGAAGACTATCAGGATGGACGCATCTGTTACCGCAGGGCGAAGACACGCAAGATAAGACGTGATGAGGCTTACATTGAAATACGTGTTGAGCCGATTCTTCTGCCGTTGTTTGAGAAATACAAGGCTGACGAAAACGACCCATACTTGTTCAACTTCCACACACGCATGACAACAAGTGACAGTTTCAATGCGAATGTTAATACGGGACTTCGCAAAGTGTGTGAGAGTATGGGCATGCCGAAAGAAGAGTGGTTCTCTGCTTATACTTTTCGACATACATGGGGCACTGTGGCACAGAACGACTGTGGAGCAACCATTGACGAGGTGGCATTTGCAATGAACCACAGCAATGGGCATGCTGTAACGAGAGGATATATCAAGTTGGATTTCTCTCCTGCCTGGGAACTTAACAGGAAAGTGATTGATTTTATTTTCTTTTCTACTGCTAAGAGCAAGCAAGGATGTGCGCATGGTGTTGATGAGCCGAAGACCGATACATTCAGAATTGCACCCAAATACATGATATACGCAAGAGCATATTTCAGAGGGCAGATGCTTGCAGAGGTTTCAGATATTGGATTTTCAAATATCGACGAGGTGATATCTCGCCTCGTGCCACAGCTGCCTGATACTATCCCATTGCGTTGCGCAGTACAGTTTCGGCTAAAAAATGTGGACACCGACCGTGAAGCAGTATACGAACGCACAAAGGGAAAAGGCTTCTGATTTCTTCTCATAACCGATTTGCAAATAGCAGGTCGGTTTTTTCATGCCATCTCGCTAAATGTTAATGAATTGAAAAATAAAAAATCTCTCACGCACATGTACACACGTGTCGTCGTTTAATATATTCCATTATTATGTTATTTATGAGTGTAACGAATAAATAATATAATATTCCTTATTCCATTACGCGCGCGCGCGAGCTTGACTTTTGCTTCCCCGAAAAATACACTTTGGTTGGCGTTTGGTTCACGTTTGGTTCACGTTTGGTTGGCGTTTGGTTCACGTTTGGTTGGCGTTTGGTTGGCGTTTGCTACCCTTTTGGTTCACGTTTGGTTGCTTTTTGGTTAAATGTTAATGAATTTAACATACAGGCTATGAAAAATGGAAGATTTTGCTACCCTTTTGGTTGGCGTTTGGTTCACGTTTGGTTCACGTTTGGTTCACGTTTGGTTCACGTTTGGTTGAACTTTGGTTCACGTTTGGTTGAACTTTGGTACACAAAAAGGCGTCCCATACTCACGTACAGAACGCCCAAACAATCTTCTAACCTTAATTTAACTATGAAACCCTAAGCGAAAATTAAATTATAGCACTTCTACAAGTAGAAGAATTAGACGTTACTCGCCATCTTCTTCTTCCTCGCAAAGTTCACGCAATTTGTCCTCAATGGTGAGCGATACATTATGCGTGTTGATATTTGCATCGACGGCTTTGAGTTTCGCTTGATGAAATTCAAGCAGTCGAAGTTCAGCACTCACACGGTCATCAGCAGTTAAACTCATCTGGTCGAGTTCAAACTGCGTCAGACCATTCTCAACAGGCTCCGTGAAATACTTCTCGGAGTGAGCTCTTATGAAGCCTTTTAGTGGATTATCTTTATTTGGCGTGCCTTTCACACGCCCTCCTGTCTTCTTTCCTTTCATGTGCGACAATACTTAAAATATGAGTGCAAATATAGTATAATAACTTAGCACGCAAATTATAAGTATTGTAACATAAACTTTTCAGATATGTTAGGAAGTATTATTGGAGCAGGCGTTGGAGCAGCAGCCTCTATCTTTGGCGGCATCAGTGCTTCAAAAGCTATCAAGAAGATGAAAGCTAACCTCGAAGCACAGAGAAAGAAGAATCAGGATTGGTATGACCAACGATATAATGAGGATGCAACACAGAGGGCAGACGCACAGCGTATCCTCACAAAAACAGAGGAGGCTTTTCGAAACCGCAACAGAGCAGCACAGGGAGCAGCTGCCGTGATGGGTGGTACAGAGGAAAGCGTAGCGGCAACTAAAGCTGCGAACTCGCAGGCTTTAGCAGACGCTACAAGTCAGATAGCTGTTAATGCTGATGCACGTAAAGACCAGATTGAGCAAACTTACCAGCAAAACGACACTAATATTCAGAACCAACTGAATGCCTTAGAACAGAAGAAAGCAGACGCAATCAGTCAAGCTGCACAGGGTGTAGCATCTGCGGCATCCAATATTGGAAGCTCAATGTAAGATATACGAAAAGTTATGACGAAAATAGGATATGACGAAGTAAAGCCTGCTACAGCTCCTCAAGGTAAAATACCTCCAGCTATAGACAGGTCATTGCAAGGGGCCCCAGGCAGTCAGCCGAGTGAGCAGACTACGGTTAAGCAAGAAACGGAAGCACCTACCAATGTGCAAGATAATACCGCATCTACTACACCAGCCTCAACTGTATCATCAACTGTATCATCAACTACTCCAGATAATCATAAGGCGGACCTCATTGGTTACGATAATCAGATAGACATCTTGAAGAAAGCACAGGCAGACTATGCCAGTGCTAACGAAACCGAGGAGCAGCGCAAGAAAAGGGAGAAGAGAGAGAAATCGAAGCGTGTTATAGCTGCTGTAGGTGATGGCATAAGAGCACTGTCTAATCTCTACTTTACTTCACAGTACGCTCCTAACATGTATAACCCCGATGATACTCAATTGGCGAAAGTGGATGCACGGCAGGAAAAACTGAAAGCTGAGCGAGAGGCAAACAGGGATAAGTACCTCAATTACTCATTGAGAATTGGCGACCTTGAGAATGACAGAGCCAAGACAGTTAGAGAAATGGAGGCGCAGGCTGAAAGGCTTAGGCTTGCACGAGAAAAAGCTAATAGAGAGCAAGAGGAGCATAATTGGCTTGCAGACCTGCAGCCAGACAAAAAGCGTGAACAGACTGCTAAAGCGGACGCAGCTGATAGTGTTGCTAAAACGAAAAAGGCTGAGGCTGATAATGCTGATGCGTTACAAAAAGCAAAACTCAAAACAGAGCAAGAGCGAGGGACTACAGAGCGGACAAAGCAGGCTGTTAACAGCGCTACAGCTAATTTGAGGGGTGCACAGGTAGTTGAAAGTGGCGCTAAGGCAGCAAATGAACGTGCAGGAGCAGCCGCACATTATGCAGCTGCAAGAGCAAGTGACCGTAGTAACGTCAGCGAGTTCTCTGCGTATGACTCTAAAGGAAGAGAACATAAGTTTCGAACGAAAGATGCTGCAGATGCTTACGCTAAGCAGCATGGAACATTTAAGGAGGAAAATAAGACCGAAAAGACAACGACAATGTCAAAGGTGCGTGGCCGTACATCGAGTCGAGTCTCTACAAAGACTTCAAGTGGTGGTGGGTATTCACAAAAGCCACCACAGAAAAAGAGTACAGGAGTGAAGTGGAAGTAACAATAATATAACATACTATCTATATGGAAATGCAAGATAAGCCTTTACGCAAACTATATACGTCATTAAAAAGTAACAACTATGATGTGCCTGATAACTATGAAAGTTTTGAACGCACATTAACAGAATCAGGGCAAGCTGGTGCTCAAAGTCGACGTGCCCTACATGAGTCTCTGAAAAAGAACAATTATGATGTACCAGATAGTTATGACAGCTTCTATAAGTCACTTTTTACTCCTGTAAATAGTACGACTTCAATGGCTATTGGTAGTGAGCCTGCAAAACCAGCACCACAGAAGCCAACTACGTCGACTACTACTGCCACTCCACAGCATACGGTACCACCTACAAAACCCGCACCAGCGCAGCCTGTAAGACCACAACAGGTTCAGAAACCTCAGGGCAAGCCTATGACGGCAGCACAAAAAGCGGCTGCAATTGGATGGGCACAAGGCTTGACAGCACAGACAAAGGCTAACACGCAGCGTGCCATGCAAAAGATTAAGAACATAGGCAAATACCAGAAGGCGCAGGGGGTGTATGGTCAGACAAAGAAAGGAAATATTGAGTACAACCCACAGACAGGTAAGATGGAGCAAACATATCTTACCCCACAGGGTGAGCAGACTACTCATAAGGCAACAGCGGACTTGGCAAGTCATGAGTTCCGTGTGCAGCAAGGTTTTCTTTCTCGAATGTCAGACAACGGATTGAACCCAGATAACCCAGAAGATGTTGCTAAGCAGCGTCAATTGGATAAGGAGCATCCTATCCGTGATGTACTGGATAGTGTATGGAAAGAAGCTGAAGGTATAGACAAGCAAGCACAGGAAGAACTACGAAGTAAAGCCTCATCAGGTTTCAGTCTTTCTACACTTGCAGAAGCCTCCAACTCTGCAGGTGCACCACTTGCAGGGCATGATAGGAATTTCAACGACGAGCTATCTTATCAAGAAAAGCGTCACAAGGCTTTTGACTTTGACAAGATGGCTAATACAATATACAACAGATTGCCAAAGGACTATCGCAACGATAGATTGAGAGAATACACAGCATACTTTTCCAAGCACCCAAAGGAGGCTAAAGGTAAGAGTGCTGTTGCAGCTGCAAAGGATGCACTGATGGGTCAGATATACAATAATGTATATAGTCATGCTGTGCAGGAACGCCTACCGAAGTCTAATTTAGAGTTCTTACTGCGTAAAGTAGCAGACCAACCGCTTATATCAAGTAAAGCAGCTGCAGAGTTTGCTGCTTCATCAAGGACAGGCTCACATGGTCTTGAGGTTGCTGAGCGTGACGCAATGGCGCAATTCGGTGGTCAGCATAAGGCAATGAATATTATAGGTACAGTGGCTAACATGGCACTCGACCCTATTACATACGTTTCTGGAGGTGTTGGCGGTTTTGTAGGCAAGAAAGCCCTTGGACTTGCAGGCAAAGCAATGTTAGGTAAGGTTGCTGAAAAAGCCACAGAGAAAGCAGTTGGTAAGGTTGCCACAGATGTTGCAAGTAGATATGCAGCAGGGACGCTTGCTGGACGTGTAGTGCAGGGAGTTGCAGGTGGTGCAGCTAACTTTGCCACATTCAATACGCTGAAAGGAATTGAGGAACAAGTTGCAACAGGGGGCGTTGTAAATCCTGAAACAGGAAAATCCGAGGGTTTCTCTGTTGGTGAAATATTGAAATCAACAGGACACGGATTGTTACTCGGTGCAGCAACTGGTACATTGTCGCCTATCATTGGCAACTTCGCTGATAAGGCAGTAAAAGCAACGACAAGCACAGTTGGTAAGGTTGCATTACGTGCAGGTGAAACTGCTGTCAGTACGCTTGCAGAGGGTACAGTGTTCTCTATTCCAGAATGGATTAGCGGTCAAGGTGACGCATTCGATGTCTGGACAGATAACATGGGAATGATGCTTGGTTTTAAGGCAAGCCATGCCATTAAGAGTGCGCCACGTGTGTTAGACGCATTACGCACAGATGGTAAGAGATATGGTTTCAGCTTTAAGGAACGTCTGAAGAAACAGATGGAAGCATCACCTTCTGATGCAGGATTTACGAGTGAAGAACTTGACGAGTTACGTAACAATGGTTATATGGACTTGTCTATGCTATTTCGTAACGCACAGAAACAGAAGAGTACAAGCCCTAAGAGTCATGAGGTCAGCAAAGAGGTTGTAGATGATTACGAAAATCTTACCCCCGACACATTCGACGGCTACGAAGCCATGAAGCGATTGATGAATGACAAGGGGGTGAGCGAAGCTACTCGTGCTAAAGCATACTACATCCTTACAGGTCGTATGTTACCTATGTCAACCATTACAGGGTATACTACAGATAAGACAGAGGATGGAGACATCGTAGTAAAGAGTATGAGCGCACAAGGAGACGTTGTGACCTCTCGTCAATTTACCAATGAGAAAGCGGCACAAGGCGAGATTGATAAAATTATGCGTCAGTCAGAACTTAACTCTGTGGATGTCGGTGAGAAATATAAGGAAACAGCTTCAAATATGCTTGTTGTGGAGACAGCTATCAAGGAAGTTGCACCTGATGCAGACTTGGAGACTGTCTTACAGAATTACCGAAAGGTGAAGAGTGGACAGGAGGATATGCCTCAAGAAATCATAGACCAAGCAAAGGCTATTGATGTAGCTATAGAGCGTAATCGTGATATTGCAGATGCTAACCGTCCAGAAGCAATTCGTGCAAAACTCAAAAAGGAAACAGGGCTTGATGTAGATACAACTCTTCGTAAGATGCCGAAAGACCGCACAGAAGAGGAGAAAGAGCTTGTTGATACCTATATTAAGTCTTTATTCCCAGAGCAGGAGAAGACAGAAGGCGGACAGACCGCAGACGTGCAAGCTGATACAGAATACAAGCAGCGTATAGAAGAGCGTCAGCAAGCATACGATGAGGGTAAGGAAGCCTTTAATGTTGCAGACACAGAGGGTGATAATTCCGATACTGATGCTATCGTACTTCGTTATCGTGAAGCATACGATGAAATCGAACGAGTGTTTGCTGATGATGCAGAAATGCGTATTGCTCAGCTTGAAGAAGACCCTTGGGAGGTAATGAATGACCAGTCGCTTACACCAGAGCAGCAGGACGCTGTAGCATACTTCGTCAATTCCAAGGCTGCAATGGATGGACTTACAGCGGCTGCCAATGAAAACAGCGAGAATAAACGTGCAGAAGCCGAGCACAAGATTGCTCAACGCACCAATAAGCAGAGTGGCATGATACACCCTGCCACGCTGAAAGTTGATGACAAGCAGGTTTATATCGTCAGTGGAAATGTAACTATGTTCCCCGATGGTTCTACGGTTGATATTCATCATTCATCAGAGAGTGTCGTTGTATGTGATGCAGAAACTGGTGAATTGAAATTCATTTCTCCTGAGCAAATCTATAAAGTAGATGAGCCTGTAGACCCAAGTATGGAGTTGAAAGCTGTAGACGAAGCTATCAATGCAGAGCAACAGGCTATATTAGGTAATGAGGCTGAAACAGAAGTATCTGAAACAGAAGTATCTGAAACAGAAGAAATGCCTGAACAGGAAGAAAATGGTCAGCCACAAGCTATACAGCAAGATGATGACGTTGAGGAAATGAACCTTGATGTACAGAATGAAGGTGAGGTAAATTTACCACAGAATGAGGATTTACAGCCAAGTAATGAAACTATTGAGGATGATTTACCACAACAACATGAAACCGCACTACAGCGTATTCCTAAGGGCGAGAATGGAGAACCATTGCTTGAGCAAACTGACCCTGAAACCGCATGGGATGGTGTTGTAGAGTACATGGAAGACGCTGACGACGCACAGGAATATGTAGAAAGCATGGTGGCACAGCTTACCAAGGATGTTGACAATGCGAAGAAAGCTGTCAGCAAGGTAAAGCCAAGTGCAGATATGGCAAAGTTCAAAGCAGATAAGGCAGCTGCAAGACAGATACAGGCAGATGCAGAAGCACGACTTGATAAGTGGTTGCAGATTTCCAACGTGAATAAAGCACGCAAGCAGGCAGAACTCAATCGTATCAATGCAGAGCGTGCAGAGGCTGACCGCATTGCACGTGAAAAGGCTGTGGCAGAACTTGCAGAACAGAAGCGTGTTGAGGCTGAGAAGAAAGCCGAACAAGAGGCTATCGGTGCACATGCCGTTAATCCGAAGATAAAGGAGAAGTGGGACGCTGCTCCTAAGGTTGTAGGAAATGCTGATATTATAACTCTACCTGATGGTAGTAAGCTACGTGGTCATTATGTGCTTACAGAAGCTGGTGCAGCTACAGCAAGTCATGATGTAAACAACGCATACAAACCAACAGAGGGATTCCCTATCGATGAAAATGGACAGAGTGTGAACGATAGAGATTACGAGCGTGATGAAGATGCACGTAAGATTTCACGTAGCATAGCTGATAACTACGATAGTAGAGCGTTGCAGTCTGTTACTGTTGTTGATAATAATGGTATTACGCTAAGTGGTAACGGACGCAATATAGCTGGTGAGCTTGCCGCAAAGCAAGGAACAGACGGTGCATATATTGACTATCTGCGTGAGTTCCCACAGAAGTACGGACTTACAGCAGAGCAGGTTCAAAGTATGCAGCACCCTCGTGTACATTTCGTTCCGGATGAAGTATTACCATACGATGCTGCTACATTCGCACGCTTCAATGCACAGGAAATGAAGTCACAGAGCAAGCCAGAAGCTGCGGTAAAACTCGGCAAGGTTGTTCCAGACAATACATTCGGCAATATTGTACGCTCACTCGCACAGTATGACCGTCTGTCTGATTTCTATGCAAATGAGAAAGACGCTAATGGAGCTATCATGGAACTTGTCAAGGCTGGTGTAGTTAACGATAAGCAGCTGCCAGAACTACGTACAGGTGATGCTCTTAGTGCTGCAGGGCGTGAGTTATTGGAAAATACTCTCATTGGTAAGGTTTTCCAGAGTAACCCTGATGCAGTACGACAGATTATTGCACAGCCAGGAATTAAGCAGTCTATTGTGATGGCTCTCAGTGAGATTGCACACAACCGTACTCTTGCTAATGGTTACGACCTTAGCGAGGAACTTTCAAATGCTGTAGACCTTGTAGCAAGAGCCAAGCAGGCAGACCCTGACACTTACAAGGAGGGTATGCCTGTATCACCATTTGGTCGCCAGCAAGGATTGTTTGACGACGAACTTGGAGATAAGCGTGTAACGGATGCAACCACTCTGTTGCTTGCTGACATTCTCAACAGCACAAAGCCGAGCGACCTGCGAAAGGTTCTTGCAACTTATAATGCTGAGGGTGAAACGGCAGCCAACGGGCAGTTGGATATCTTTAGTGGCGACCTCAGAAACAAAGAGGAAATTCTTACAGATATAAATAAACATTTTATCAATGCAACAGCAAAAGAACAACAAGCCCTTGTCGATGCAGCCATCGCAGAGCGTAAGCGGAGAGCTGCCGAAGCAGCAGCTACCGAACAAAGTGGAGGAAACGATACAGCTGAACAAGCTGCGTCTGTTGAAACGAGCAGTGGACAGCCTCAACCAGTACCAGTAGAAACTACTCCTATTGGCACAACGTCTACACCTGCTGAAATTCAGGCACAGCGTGAACAGACGGAAACTAATCCAACCGAAGCACAGAAAGAAGCAGGTAACTATCGAAAGGGTCATATCAAAGTAGATGGTTACGACATCGTACTTGAGAACCCCAAAGGGACCACTCGCAGTGGTAAGGATGCAAATGGCAAAGAATGGAGTATTACCATGAAGCACGACTATGGTTATATCCGTGGTACGAAAGGTACAGATGGAGACCATATTGATGTGTATTTGTCAGATAATCCAACGGCAGGTAATGTATATGTCGTAGACCAAGTCAATCAACGGACAGGTGATTTCGACGAACATAAGGTAATGTATGGCTTTAACTCAATGGAAGAAGCTGTACAAGCATACCGTGACCAATACGAAGATGGTTGGAAAGTTGGTACAGTCACCGAGGTAAGCCGTGAGGAGTTCAAGAAATGGGTTGATAGTTCTGTCCGCAAGACGAAACCATTTGCTGAATATAAGAGTGTGAAGTCAGAAATGGGGGTTGGCTTTGATACAGAACACACACAATCAGGTGAAAATTATGCGCATAATTCAGAAGAAATTATGCACGAGGACGTGAAGCCTGCTGAAAGTTCCGAGAAATACACAATTACTCCTACCCAATATACTAACAAGAAGGGTAAGACGAGTGATATGTATTTCGTCAAGTTCAATCATGAGTTGAGTAAAGAAGAGAAAGCTGCTGCAAAGACTTTCATTAGCGAGCCATTGGCAGAGGGCAAGCGTACCCCAAGAGGTTGGTATGACCGTGAACAAGAGGGGTATATGGTGCGTAGTGAGGACGCTGCAAAACAATTAGGCGATATGATGTCTGATGAGGTTGCAGTAGCTGATGAACAGCCACTCACCGTGCAGGATTACCGCAATGCAGTAGCACCAGCTGCTCATAAAGAACAGGAGAAGAAACCAGCTAATACGGTTTCCGTAGAAGATACTGCTATCCAAGATGTAGATACTAAGGTGTACAATCCTAAAGATAGTGGGCTTGACTTTAACGGAGATGTCAGTAAGGAGGATTTCAACGATGCACTTAAAGACTTACGTAGCTTATTGGGCGTATCAGATGACGAGGGGGATGTTGGTATTCTCTTCCGTGATGATGAGGAACTTACCAAGGAGCAGCGTAAGAAGATTAAAGCCGCAGGTCTTAGCGTAACGCAGGTACTCGTTGATAATGGTATGGTTAAGTTCTCTGACTACGCCAATAAGATGGTTACCCTCATCGGAGATAAAATTCGTCCATGGTTGAAATCTTTCTATGAGGGTATTCGTTGGGAGCCAGGCTATGAGAGTGTGGAGTTCACGCCAAGCGATGAAGTAGCAAGGTTTGATGTACAAAATTTCGACAAACCTACTCCAGACGTATTGAAACAAGCTGAAATGGTTGTTGCCGAGCAGAAAGCAGCAAAGATTTCCAAGCAGACAGAGCAAGAAGTTAAAACAGAACGTAACGAAAAAAGAAAAGAAGATGAGAAACGAACAGAAGCAAATACAGCAGCTATTACAGAAGAAGCAGGAGCTGTTGCAAGCAAAGCAAGAACTGTTGCAAAAAGAGCAACAGTTGACACAGAAGTAAGAGAAGCTACGGAAAAAGTAGATACTGCCCTTGAAAAGGTTAATAACCAGTTGGCACTTCTTGGCTACTATGAAGCTGATAAGGTAGAGAAAGATTTCAACGAAGCATACGGCTATATGCGTAATGCAGAGAAGAAAGCCGTTAAGGATGCTACCACTTTAGCAAAGCGCATAGCCGACGACCTTGGTGTAGACATGTATGAAGCAACCCACACGGCACCAGGCAAGAATGGTAAGCGTAAGAGTAAACCATTGGCTGTTGCAAACATTGCACCTATTGGTGGTGAAATTACTATTCATCTACCACTGGAAGATGGGAAGAACTTGAGTATCTATATCATCTTAAAGGCTAATGATACAAAGGGTAGCCTTGCTCAAGGAGATAATCTTGAAGTCGGAGACATCATGTATCGTCTTGAAAAGCCTAATGCGAGCGGTCAAGAGAGATATGGTAGAAACAACTTTGTAAGTTCTGATGTGGCATACAATGAACTGCTTGATGGTATAAGGCGAATAACAGACAGTACAAAAGTACGTGATAAGTCAAATCCTGGCATAAAATCCTATTTAGCAGAGCAAATATACTCTATTGCCAAGGACAAGACTATACAACAAATCATAAATCCTGCTACAGGAAATTCAGAAGAGGTTATCAGAGATTATCTTGCCAATGAGTTGCCTGGATATGTCATAGACCATTTCACTAACTATGCAGATTCAAAAGTGAAAACCTTATTGGAGTATGTGACAGGAGATAAGTCTTTGAGTAAAGAGGAAAACAAGAAGAATCTCGACTTAATTATAGATGCTCTAATTGACCGTGCTCGTTCTATCTTAAAGGATGGTAAAGATGTGGAAGAGTTTCATGGTGGTGAGCAAGTCTATTCTGTTAAACATGGTGCTTATAAGCATATATTAGCGGCATTCCATGGTTCAGATGGAAAGACGGAATACTATACGTTCTCTGATGGTACAAAGGCAAATGCTAATGAGGTACAGAAGACAGAACCCCAAAGGGATTTGACTGAGGAGAATTCTCAGCCTGTTATAGGACAACCAACCAATAACAAGCTGCTTGCCCAATATAATGCGTTAAAAGAGAAGTACCCAGATGCAAAAGTCTTGCTCCGTGTTGGCGATTTCTACGAGACATATCAAGATGA
>ERZ773254.1085-NODE-1085-length-12852-cov-12.656013_pt1 | contig 12852 bp, 13 predicted proteins | sample MGYA00580516_ERZ773254 | MGnify/ENA primary metagenome ERZ773254 (study PRJEB29015, sample SAMEA2738158) | human oral metagenome | biome: human oral; feature: human-associated habitat; material: saliva | place: China | collected 2192 ...
TAAATATCCTAAAATCGGTAGCGAACTTCCCTTCGCTACCGATACGCTTAAAATGCTGATTAAAGACGGCCATCAACTTATCTTATGGAGTGTTAGGGAAGGTGATTTACTCCAAGAAGCTGTTGACTGGTGTCATGAACGTGGTGTCGATTTCTGGGCTGTTAACAAGGACTACCCTGAAGAAGAGAAGGAAAAGAACAATCATTTCTCCAGAAAACTAAAGGTTGAGATGTTTATTGACGACCGTAATCTTGGAGGATTACCTGATTGGGGGACTATCTATCAAATGATAACCAACCATGAGACATGGGAGAGCCGCAACTATGCTCATCGCTCTTTTGAAGATCATCAACCTCCAAAAAAGAAACACTGGTGGAATTTTTGATAATAGGACTTACTTCCCCAAGACGCACAGATCGGTTTAAGAGTCTCAAAGATTGAGATTACTTAATATGAAATAGGAGATAATCACAGTTGATTATCTCCTATTTCATATTAAGCAACTACACCTTTTCTTTATTCCAAGTAGGTTTCTATAATAATGATCAACAACAATGGTTGTTAACAAATAAAAATCTAACTGCATCTATCAAACTTTAATGACTTATTTACCAAATTCTGATATATTAGTAACAGTCTATAGTTGTTCACTTGAATCTATTTTATCTAAACTTGATTTCTGGCTTAGAGTCTTCCAGCCTCACCCAAATAACTATCCTTAAAACCAAGGAAATACAAGACACCATCCAGCCCTATAGTGGTAATATTCTGTTCTGCTGTTGCCTGCACACGAGGCTTTGCATGAAATGCTATACCTAATCCTGCGTCAGATAACATAGGAAGGTCATTAGCTCCATCACCAACAGCGATAGTTTGTGCAAGATTAACCTTTTCTACTTGAGCAATTAATTTTAGTAGCTCTGCTTTCCGTTTGCCATCAACAATCTCACCTACGTAACGTCCAGTTAACTTATTATTCTCATCTATCTCAAGCTCATTTGCGTAAACATAGTCAATCCCATATTTCCGCTGAAGATATTCACCAAAATAAGTAAACCCTCCACTTAATATTGCTATCTTATATCCACACTGCTTTAACACGGTCACCAAGCGATCTACACCTTCCGTGATAGGCATTGTCCTTGCTATATCCTCCATGACACTAGCATCAAGACCTTTCAATAAAGCAACACGTCGTGTGAAACTTTCTTTGAAATCTATCTCACCACGCATAGCTTGTTCTGTAATTTCAGAAACCTCTTTCCCTACTCCAGCACGCTTTGCTAATTCATCTATACATTCTGTTTGTATGAGCGTAGAATCCATATCAAAACATATAAGTCGACGCATTCGCCTATACATGGTATCCTTCTGTAAAGAGAAATCAATACCTTGTTCATGACTCATCTGCATGAGGTCTGCTTGCATCTGTCTGTAATCTTTTGGAGTACCACGCAACGAGAATTCAATGCAAGCTCTCACACTTTGATTACTTTTACGTATACTTTGACGACCCGTCAAACGTAGAATAGAATCAATATTCACTCCCTGCCCTGTAATCACACGTGTTGCCCCTTCGATATTGCGTGCAGAGAGAGATCTACCGATAATGGTTAGAATATATCTATTTTTACCTTGCTCGTTAACCCAATCTTCGTATTCATTGTCTGCAACTGGGGAGAAGCCAATATTTACACCAAGCTCCGTAGCTTTAAATAATAGCTCTTTCATTACTTGCCCAGCTCCTTTTTCATCAATACGAATAAGAATACCGAGTGACAATGTGGAATGGATATCTGCTTGACCAATATCTAAGACATGTGCATTATAATGTGCGAGGATAGCCATTACTGCTGTTGTCAGTCCTGGCCTATCTTGTCCTGTAATACGGATAAGGATTAGTTCTTCTTGTTCTGCCTTTGTTTCTTTCATAAATAATAGTTTGTAAATACAAAAGTACTCATTTTATATGAAATGAACAAGATTAGCACACCTTTTACTTTTGTATAACACATCTACGATCTAATAAATAAAGAAATTAGTGCCTTATTCCCTATATAGAATGTTGATTCTCTGAACTAAGAATCTTCAAAATTATAGTACGATTAAGATTACAAAAAGTAAAGGATTTATTATGCACAATTCCTATAACATTTTAAATTTCATTTTCCTGTCATATTTAACATTTCATACAATGACACTATAAACCAACAAGTTAGATAGACAATTCGGATGACAGGAATGACAGGAAAAATATTTTTAAAGAATAAATTACTGTCAATGCTATTTAAAAATAACTTATATGATAAAAGTGGGTCTTTTGAATTTTGAAGTGATAATAATTCGCCTAAGCTTAGGTTTCTGACGGAATGTCACACAGAGAAAAGGAGAGTATGAAGAGTTATCAAATCAAAGCACTGATAGTCACGGAGACGCCATCGATGCGTGGAACAACGGAGATATTTTGCCTATTCCATTAGCAATTTATACACAAAGCGTTTCTCCCAAAAGACTAATTAGGAATCTGTACACTACACTTCCGTCTCTCTTTATGCCATCGGCACCTCCGTAATATAACCTTTGCCTCCAATCTCTCCGTAACTCTGTGCACCTATTATATAAGAGTTTTAGTTTATCATTTCATATCTCAAAAGATCAAAAAAATGATTATTAGAAGTCAGAGTTGGTTATATGTCAAAGGGTGAATGAATAAGAAACGAGTAAGTTTCTTTCCCTTTCTTTATTCTGCAATGCCTCAAAGAACCTTCTACGATAACAATTTTCTCGTAGAAAACGAAGTAGACGAGAAGAAATCCAGACTATAAACTTTGAGTTTCTTACATCTTCGTTAGAAAATCTCTTCAAGGCTATTTTTCGTTGAGATGTTACTGCCGACAAAATTCTGGTAATCAATGCCTTTCTGTAGGATAAATCAATTTTAATGGAGTGTTGTAACTATGAAATTAAAGCTTCTCAAATAGCCATAAGATGCAATATGTGCCATATAACAAATAATCTTCAAAAATAAATCCCGATTTTTTTGGATTTCTCAAGAATGTTATATACATTTGCCAACGAGGGTATAACTAATAACAGGCTTATGGTCGTAACTCATTCTTTGAATGGATTTCACTCTCCGTCTACGGAATATATCCTTCTTATTCGTGGCGTTTGAGTGTTGGCTGAAATTAGGGCAAGATAATTTCAGCCATACAGGTTTATTGCACATTCTGAGTTATCCACTTTTTCTAATTGGGCAAAAAAGAAGGGGGTTGCCATAAATTTCGTTAAAACAACGTCTGATGTGATAAGAGAATTAAATAAATCAAAAAGAGATAATGACAAAATCACAGAATTGTCAATTTTCTCACATGGTACAGCGAGCAATGTTGCATTTGGATATGAAAATACAGGGGTTGAATATACCGATATAGAAAATCCTACAAATATGAATTACTATAATATAGGACAGTTAAGCCGTGAAGATTTTGCGAATAATGCAAGGATAGATTTATATTCATGTAATTCTGCTTCGTTGTTTGGATTTGGAAAGAAAACTTTTGCTACAACTGATGCAATGATAAAAGCTGTAAATATAGGAAGAAGTTTTGCAGAGCAATTATCATTACAAAGTGGAACCAGGGTCTCAGGTGTTGTTGGAAGAACGGATTACTCGCCTGTAATTAGTGGACAATTACCAACTTTAGGTGGTATGGGTGGTCCAAATAGTCCTTCTGTACGTGATAGAAGTAGCGCAATTCGTTTGAATTTTACTCCAACAAAGAAGAAATAATGAAAAATATATATTCTTTGTTATTACTTATAATATTTACATCTTGTTCGGTATCGCCTAATTCTACTCCCAACAGCAGAAAAGGTGATATCGTGCAAGATGCGGATATTACAATGATTGATAGCTCTTTTAATATTAAATACTATTCTGGTGGTAGACGTTATTTAGAGGATTATATTACTGTCGGTAATGGAAGAATAGTGTTTAGTAAACGTTGGTCATGTTTGATTAGCATAAGTGTACAAAATATTGTAGAAGGGCAGGATACAATAGAACGGGTATATCACTTTGACGATGAAACGCATAGATTATCGCATTCCTTTACGAAAATTCAGAATAAGCTCCATGGAATGGCAGTATATTATACAGATTCAGGAGAAGTGGAAAAACTTGTATATTATGATGAGAAGGGAGAACCGACTGAGTTAGACAAAAAAGTTTCTGTATCATTAATCAAAAAGGCTTGTCAGGAAACTATATATAACAATATTGATTCATTGAAAATTGTAGGAATAAATAAAAAATCTTTTAACAAAGTTTCTATAGCTTACTACAAACAAAAGGGAAAAGGCATTTTGTTTATAGGAACATTATGCTTTGTTATAGGTCGGAAAGGAACTTTGGAAGCTATCTTTACACAATGTAGTAGGCGTGGCTCCCATTTTTTAAAATGTGGAGAGGGTTATTATTTTGATTCTGTAAATCATTATTTGCAGTCAATCAAGAAATACGAAAATAATATTCAATATGGGAAAATCCTGTATCTTGATAAAGATGGGATTATTGAAAAAATTAGCTATATACACAACAAGTAATGGTTTCACCAACGACGCTTTGGGCAACGTGGTGACGAAGCAGACAGCCAACCTCAAAAAGGAGGGCAAGACCATCAATTACGAGTATGATTATGGCAGGTTGGTAGCCATCAATTATCCCGACCATCTGGAAAATAACGTGAAGTACCATTACGGTGGTATCAACTCTTCTTACAACCGTATCGGCAGATTGATGCTTCGTGAGGACGGCAGTGGTGCTATCATCACCAACCTTGATGGCGAAGTAGCCCAGCACATCGAGTATGTGACGTTCGGAGAAGTGTTCATTGAAGAGCGCAACAATACGTGGAACACGCCTTATCTCTTCAACGCCAAGGAACTGGATGAGGAGACAGGTATGTACTACTATGGTGCAAGGTATTATGAGTCAAGGGTTAGTTTGTGGATGAGTTGTGATCCTATGGAAGAAAATACTCCATTCTATAGCACGTATTCTTATTGTCTCAATAATCCTATTTTACTAATAGACCCAGATGGAGCCTATCCAATTATAACAATAACAAAACAAAAAACTGGTAGAACGACTTGGCAAAGAATTATAGGTTATACAGGACAAAAAAGAGATATAATTACAAGGGTAAATCTTTATAAAGTAATAGTCCGTGATACAGAGGATAAAAACTACCATATAGAATTTTCTGTTACAAGAGATGCCTTTATTATGAGGAAGGGGGCTAGAAATGGCAAAAAAATAGTTCTATCTAATGTTGCTTATGAGCCTAAAAACGGAAAAGATAATAGTTATACGGCACAAGTCATAGACTATCCCAAAGGAAATGGTACCAAGGCATTGAAGTTAACACAATATGGGTCTGAGGTAATCTATGCGGATCCTAACAATATTTCTGTTGAAATGGAGTATAGAAATAAAAGTGATGTTGCTGCTGGGGTTATGATGCATGTTGGTGGTATATATAATCTAAATGGTAAGAATCATTATGCTGCCTCAGAAGGATGTTTTGGAATTGCAAATAGCGATAAGTTTTCTTCTAACGCTTACACAAATAAAATATTAGATAGTATTATAAATCAATCCCAAAAAAGTAAAACAAATAAGGGTAGAATAGATGTCATAATAGAGAAAAGAGATGTGAATAAAATACCGCAGATCAAAAATGTAGAAGTAAAATGAGAAAGATAGGTTATTTAATTGCATTTTTCATATTGTCATACTCTTGCTCAACTAAAGAGCAAGAGTATGAATCTTTCAATGTTTTATACTGTAAGGAATCAGCTCAAGGATTACATTATAATGTCAGTGATAAGATTATAACATATAAAAAGAAGAGGTATTTCGTAAAAATGATAGGATATTATATAAAGAGGAGATTAAACAATGTAGATATATATAGAAGTGATGGTATTCTATCTTATACAAATAATGAACTAAAGTCCGACAAGCATCTTATAAAATATATAGACATCCCATTAAACAGAAAGATTATAATTCTACAAAAAACACTTTCTGATAATGGTACCGTTTTCACTTATGAACAAAAAGGAGATTCCATATTTGTTAATCGGGGAAATGGAATTATTATATATGTTAATGAGATCCCGTAATCAACGTGTGACAAAGGTTTACAATCCTGTAACCTGAGCAGGAGGAAGCAAGGAGTAATGCTCCAAATCGGGAGTTATCCCAATAACTACCTGATTCTTAAAGAATGAGCATTAAGATTCAAAATATGACGTCATACACTCTAAAATATGACGTCTAATTCTTACGGATATGACGTCTAATTCTGGTAAATATGACGTCATAAACAAAAGAGTAAAAAACGTGGTACGAAAACGCAAGCCATAATAGCGATAGAGAACAGAATGTATAACATTAAAACAACAAGACTATAACTATATAGTTTACACTTACCCTTATATGAGTATTAAAAGCCGTAAGCAATAAACAGGAAAGAAAGACGTTAAATAATTGACAACCATAATTAATTAGAAATTATGATTGAATTTGAAGTAAAATCAAAAAAGCAGCATATATCGGTGAACATAATAGACAGACCCAAGACGAATACCGTATGCAGGCAATGAAGCTGATGGTATAACCGTAGACTATAAGGCAAAATATAGTCAGCAACTGCAATCCATTAAGGATAACTACAAAGCGTTTGACCTGCCTTATAATGGTAAGGATTATGCAATATCCACCTCAGAAGCCAAATCAAAATGATGCAGATCAGTTGATAAACAATGACTTCCTACCAACAATTAATAAAACTACGGGAAAATGAGAAATAGTACAAATATATCAGTCTTGATAGCATTATGTATTCTTTTGGAGAGCTTTTCTATTGGAAAAAGCTCTCCTAATGAAACTTTTCTATATTGTGAATTAGATATTCGGGATAAATCAAGCTATCCTATTACGATGCGAGCAATAATAGAAAACCTTAATTGGGATACTATAAATTTCAATAACACTGCAAGTTTCTTGTCAAGTTTTTATAGTCAAGGACATTTTGTTCCAAATTTTTTAATATACGATAAAGTTCTAGTAAGAATGTCCAAAGTAAATAATGATAGTCTTTTAGTAAGATATTTAGGGCAAGGGCAACGACTGATGAATAATTTGTATTCAAATAGCCGTCTAATAGATTTTAAGTTATGTGATGGTAAAAGTGTGAGCATGAGGGTAACCCAAATCACTGGTAAATTTTCTATTTGCAAAAAAGAAAACATTGTACTTCCAACGGTTTCAGATGAAATCCCTATTACAGAAATAAAAGAAATTGTCGATATTTATATCCCAATAGAGATATTTAATTATAGAAAGCCTCCAAAAAAGAAATGTAGAAATTGTCTTTATAAATCAGTATGGACATATTAAGGTCTTTTATCTCAGATGCCTTGTTCCACTTCCCCAAGATCAGCGGACAGATGAGCCATAGTTATACTTATGACCCATTTTATCGTTTGGCAAGCGCAACGGGTACTTATAAGGGAACGGACAATAAAGCCGCTTCTTATACGTTATCTATGGGCTACGACAACATGCATCGTATCACGAGCAAGAAGCAGCACCTCTCGCAGACAGGTGTGCAGTTCGACGGCACGCTCAACGCAGGCTACGAACTCGCTTATACTTACGGCAAGGATGCGGGCAGAAAGTTCCAACTCGACAATGTTCGTGACATCAACTACCGCACGGAAGAAACTCCTACGGACAGTACGAATATCAACAACGGACACAAGTACACCTATGATGCCAACGGAAACCTTGTCTATATCAATACCTCACGTGTAAAGAAAGACGGCAAGGAAGATGAGAAAACAACCGAGCAGAAGTACCGCTGGGATGAGGAAAACAGACTCCTTGCTGCCGATGAGAACGGATTTGTATCGAACTATTGGTACGATGCCGATGGCGAGCGCACAGTGAAGACCTCAGGCGAAAACGAAGCTATCTATGTGAACTCTGAGTTCTCGGGTGGCAACACTGGTACGGCAAGGTTCAGTCTCTATGTCAGCCCATACCTCGTGGTAGGGCAAGGTGGTAAGTACACCAAGCATATCTACATCGGCTCGCAGCGTATTGTCAGCAAGCTTGGCGACCTCGCAAGTTATGGTGCAGACCCAAGACGAATACCGTATGCAGGCAATGAGGCTGATGGCTTGACTATCAATTACAAGGACAAGTATGCAAAGCAACTGCAATCCATTAAGGATAACTACAAGGCGTTTGACCAACCTTATAATGGTAAGGACAATGACGACTACGTGAACGGTCAGGGTTTCTGCTGCAACGACGATACGCCGGAGGCGGCACAGGCTCGTGCAATGGCACGCACAAGAGCTGTAAACGGTAACTTTAAACCCAACGACGACTACGAGAAGATGCAGTTCTACTATCACCCTGACCATTTGGGAAGCTCAAGTTACATCACGAACTTGGACGGTGAGGTGGCTCAGCACATCGAGTACGTGCCATTCGGCGAAGTATTTATCGAAGAGCGCAACAACACTTGGAACACACCTTACCTCTTCAATGCCAAGGAGTTTGACGAGGAGACTGGCATGTATTACTATGGTGCAAGATACTATGAGCCGAGGTTGAGTTTGTGGATGAGTACGGATCCATTAACAGAAAAAAGCCCTAACGTGAGTGCCTATGTATATTGTTTTGGGAATCCTTTGAAATATATTGATCCAATAGGATTAGATAGTGTATATTGGGGACAAGACGGAACCAAGTTAGGTACATTTGGGAGTAATACTACAGAAACAAAGAACTATGTTATTAGAACCTCTCAAAGTACAGATGTAATTTACAAGGATTCTAACCCTACTCAAAAGGGAAAGAGCAACCCAATATCACAAAAAGAATACGATAAAACTGTTGAGGAGATAAAAAAAGGTGATTTTTCTTCAAAAAATATAGTTTATATAGGAAAAACAGAACGTATTAAAGCAATGCTTGAAAGTATCAAAGATGATGGCACGGGTGGAACTTCGGATCAAAACAACAGAGAATATTCAGGAAGTTTTAACAAATCAGGGACTGGAGTTGTAGACGAAAAAACAGGAAACGTTCAGGATCCATGGAAAGGAAATGTTTCCTCTGAAGGAACTTCTTCTTACCATAGTCACCCAAGTGGTACTAGCCAAAAGAATGATCAAACAGCTTCATGGCAACAGCCACCATCAAAGCAGGACATTAGTACTGCGAAGAGAACGGAATATGTCATAGGAATGGGAAGTAAATTAATATATCGATATGATAAATCGGGAGTTAATGCAGTATTCCCTATTTCTATTTTTAAATAATATTGCCATAATGTTAAAACATGTCATATATATAATATCTTTGTGCTTCTGCATATCTGCAGAAGCACAAAAATTGAATAAAGAAGTTTTATATGATGATGCTATATGCAGACTACATAAAATTCTGTTGCAAGCTTCATATTTAAATACTTCTGATACTCTTTATATTATTCTAAATGACAAGAGTATTAAAGTAAAAAAAGTAAATATAATTTCTAATGACTTTCCGCAACTTAGAGTAGGAGAAAGTCGTTCTATATATATACTAGACACAATGGAATCTCATGGCAAAAAACTATGTATACATTTTAATATATGTCAGTTAATACAGGAGTCTATTTCAAAACGCCGAATAGTTTCATCAGGACGTTTCGTATTTTTTTATAAATTAAGAAAGAGCAAGTATTATTACTATACTTATAAAGATTATGGGATTTAGTCGGTAATGCTCTAAATTGGGAGTTATCCTAATAACTACCTGATTCTTAAAGAATGAGCATTAAGATTCAAAATATGATGTCATACACTCTAAAATATGACGTCTCAATCTGACGGATATGACGTCTAATTCTGGTAAATATGACGTCTCATTTTAGTAAATATGATGTCATAAACAAAAGAGTAAAAACGTGGTACGAAAACGCAAGCCACAATAGTGATAGAAAACAGAATGTATAACATAGAAATAATAATCGAGGGGATAAAAACAAGGTGTACAAAAAGAAGCCTAATCCCAACAAAAGAAAGGGGAAGTAATGGAAAGGAAAATAACACTATCAAAGGATGATAGAATGAACTTTCAAAACACCTTAGATAATTTGAAAAGTAACTCAAAGTGGCAAGTTTTAAAGACATATTTGATAGAAATGAAAATAAAATACCCATCTGAATATTTTATATGTACGGAATTATCAAACGCTTATCATATGCTTGGTATGTATAAAGAAAGTGAACAGGCTTCCTTGGAAGCTATGCAGTTAGAACCCAATGATGTGCTTGTAATATACAATTATGCAGTTGCTTTGTATTCAAATGAAAAATTTTCAGAAGCCATTGTACAATTAAATAGAATACTCAAAAGAAAGATAAATACTATTGCATATGGAGTTCATGGAGAAGGTATGAAATGGGCAATGTCTATTAAAAACGACTCTTTATATCTAAAGGCTATTTGTCAATTAAATCTTGGAAAATTAAAAGAAGCATATAGCCTTATAAAAAAACACCTTGCGAAGAGACGAAGAGGTGTATATAGTGATTTTACCAAGAAACAAGTTACACGAAAGGAACAATATATTATAAATGAGTTAAATAACAAAGTTGTGAAATAAATGTTAGAAGCATTAATTTTCAAAATATGACCAAATGGTCCCAAAAATAAAAACAAAAAATAAATTATGCAGCATCCATATATAAAATACGAACAGGACAAAACTTGGACTGTCGTGAATGATTTAATTAATGATTTAATAAATAATAATGATATTGAACTACAGACACCTATAGAGTATGTTGTAGGTTATATATGTAAAGGTTTATTGGATAGTCAAGTAATAAGCGGTGGAGGGAAAGGGCGTAATACTCCAAATCAGGAACTGTCAAAATAAAAAGGACAACAAACGTAGCACACAAACGCCAAGCCATCACAGCAATAAATAAAAGAATGTATAACATTAAGACAATAAGGCAATGGTAAACCATATATAGATTGTTTGAACTTACCCATACAAGGGTATGCTCCAACACCCATATAAGGGTAATGGGTAATACCCTTATAAGGGTGTTCATCATTACCCTTATATGAGTATCAAAAGCCGCAAGCAATAAACAGGAAAGAACGACGTTAAATAATTGATAACCATAATAAATAAAAAATTATGATTGAATTTTAAGTAAAATCAAAAAAGCAGCATATATCGGTGAACATAAGAGACAGACCCAAGACGAATACCTTATGCAGGCAATGAAGCTGATGGCTTGACTATCAATTACAAGGACAACTACAAAGCGTTTGACCAACCTTATAACGGTAAGGACAATAACGACTATGTAAATGGTAAAGATCCTTATATCTATATTCAAACTAGAAATGGAAACGTCATATTATCTGACTATAACTTTGGTAATTACAAAAGTGGGGGACTTAGAAAAATGATGAGAATAGTGTACTATTATGCAAAAAAACAGGAACAACCCAACATGCCACAGCAATAGGAGTAGATGCGTCAACTCCAAAAGGTACAGACGCAAATACTTTAGCATATACTCTCAATGATAAGACTATTCGTGTGTTGGTTAAAAAAGGATATTTCAATAAAGAATTATCACAAATATATAATATGAGTAGTACGCTATCTCACGAAAATTTCCACACACAAATACGTGGAAAATCTCGTGAGGAAGAAATTCAAGTTATAATGAGACAAATGCAAGCACCAGAGTTCAAGAAGACAACAGCTTCATTTAAGGAAGGAACGGCTGGATATCTTCAAGAGGAATTACAAAAATTATACAAAGAAAATAATCGCATATTTAATAAGTATATAGAAAAAGCATCCGAACTTTTAAAAGCAAACGGGGTAAATAGTGTTCCAACTTATTTAAATGGTGGAAATGAAATACAATTTTAAACATAAAGTGCAGTCCACTGGCAAGAAGCTAGTGGACTGTAAAATATATTACTTTTATTTTATAGGTTCTATTGTTGTTTTTTTGGGGATAATATCATGTGAATCTCATAAAAAAAGTGGTGCTGAAATTATTTGTGGAGACTCTTATTGCTTTTGGAAAACAAAGGAACATGAAGATGACAATCATTTTATTTATTATTATTTTAACAAAGATGGGCAATGGTTTATTTACGAGCATATTGATAGAAATAAAATACAAAAATATTATCTACGCGATCAATTATGGAGCGAGAAGTGGTCGCTATATAAAGATAGTCTATTAATTTTAGGAAGTGATAAATATAATATAAAAAGCATCAGTGATTCAGTAATTGTTATAAGCAGTTATGATAGTATCTATAAATTATACAAAATAGACAAAAAAAGCAAAACTTTCAGAATGTTGCAGAATACTTTGAATAACGATATTTAAAGTATTGGTAATGCCCTAGATTGGGAGTTGTCATTATAATATATGGTAATTATAAATCTTCTCTCAAAAAGAAAATGTTCCTTGGTTATAAATAGATAAAACTATGAATATAAAAAAACAAATAACTGTATGCAAAACGGATACAGAGATTTAAATTTATCCTGAATCAAAAAAATGAATTTGGATTATGGATTGCACATCTAGCATGTTTTGTAGTCTCTGTAAATGATGTTCGTAGTGCCTATGAAAAGGATGGAATAGAAGCCGTACAGAAATTATTCACAAAGGATCCTAATGGAGATATGGATCATAGATCTTTAGCAAAACAAGATAAAAAACATG
>ERZ773254.1088-NODE-1088-length-12841-cov-3.681527_pt1 | contig 12841 bp, 10 predicted proteins | sample MGYA00580516_ERZ773254 | MGnify/ENA primary metagenome ERZ773254 (study PRJEB29015, sample SAMEA2738158) | human oral metagenome | biome: human oral; feature: human-associated habitat; material: saliva | place: China | collected 2192 ...
TGACAAGACGCGGTCCGGCGACACCAAATAAACTTTCCATTTGTAAGACATCGGCACGCGAGAGCTGGCCCAATGTTTTAATGCCGTGTGAATGCAGTTTTCGCGCGGTTGAGGGGCCGATGCCGCTCATGGCTTCAATCGGCAGCGGAGCGAGAAACCTTTGCTCGCTTCCGGGAACGACAACGGTAAGTCCACGGGGTTTCTCGCGCTCAGACGCAATTTTTGCTACGGTCTTATTGCAGCCAATGCCGATTGAGCAGGTCACTCCCAGCTTGGCAACACGGCGTTGGATGCGTTGACAGATATGTATGGGACTCTCGTGAGAATACCGACCAGGCGTAATGTCAAAAAACGCCTCGTCAATGGATCCCTGTTCTACGAGAGGAGTCTCACTGCTCAAGATATCCATCACGGCTTTGCTCATCTCTTGATACCGTCCGTAGTTTCCGGACGTCCAAATGGCTTTGGGGCAGAGCTTTTGAGCGGTAAGAGAAGGCATTGCGGAATGAACGCCGAACTTTCGCGCTTCATAATTACAAGTCGAGACAACGCCTCGTCCACCTGTCAAACGGGGATCAGCTCCAATGATGACTGGCTTACCTTTTAGTGCTGGATTATCTCTTTCTTCTATAGCGGCAAAAAAGGCATCCATATCAATGTGAATAATTTTCCGAGACGTATCATTGATTAGAGGAAAGATTAACATCAACACAACTCCTTTCTTGCTTCTGTTCTTTCATTATACAATTTTTATATAATATTTGAAAATAGCTTGTGCTTTTTCAAATATATAATACAATTATTTCTTGTTTTTAAAACTGTATTATAAAAGAAAGTGCTTTTATAACCAGATTCTATTTGTGGAAACGATTACTATATGATATACTTACTTTATAAATGTAACAGTTCTCTGTTGCTAGAAAGATACAAGAGGAAAAAACATGGTTGTTAAAACTGTTGTCGAAGCACAAGATATTTTTGACAAAGCCTGGGAAGGCTTCAAGGGTGAAGATTGGCGAGAAAAAGCCAGTGTATCTCGTTTTGTACAAGCAAACTACACTCCTTATGATGGAGATGAAAGTTTCTTAGCTGGACCAACTGAACGTTCTCTTCACATTAAAAAAATCATTGAAGATACAAAAGCACACTATGAAGAAACGCGTTTCCCAATGGATACACGCGCCACTTCAATCGCTGACATCCCAGCTGGATATATTGACAAAGATAATGAATTGATTTATGGTATCCAAAATGATGAATTGTTTAAGTTGAATTTCATGCCAAAAGGTGGTATCCGTATGGCGGAAACTGCTTTGAAGGAACATGGCTATGAACCAGATCCTAAGATGCATGAAATCTTCACAAAATACGTAACAACTGTAAATGACGGTATTTTCCGTGCCTACACAACAAATATCCGTCGTGCACGTCACGCACACACTGTAACAGGTTTGCCAGATGCTTACTCACGTGGACGTATCATTGGTGTTTACGCACGTCTTGCTCTTTACGGTGCAGATTACTTGATGGCAGAAAAAGTCGAAGATTGGAATGCTTTGACAGACATTGATGAAGAAACTATTCGTCTTCGCGAAGAAGTCAACCTTCAATACCAATCATTGAAAGAAGTTGTCCGCCTGGGTGACCTTTACGGACTTGATGTTCGTAGACCTGCAATGAATGTAAAAGAAGCTATCCAATGGGTGAATATCGCTTTCATGGCTGTCTGCCGTGTCGTAAATGGTGCTGCTACTTCTCTTGGACGTGTGCCAATCGTTCTTGATATTTATGCAGAACGCGACCTTGCTCGTGGTACTTTCACAGAATCAGAAATCCAAGAATTTGTTGATGACTTCGTCTTGAAACTTCGTACTGTAAAATTTGCTCGTACAAAAGCATACGATCAACTCTACTCAGGTGACCCAACCTTCATCACAACGTCTATGGCAGGTATGGGAAATGATGGTCGTCACCGTGTGACAAAAATGGACTACCGTTTCTTGAATACACTTGACAATATCGGTAACTCACCAGAGCCAAACTTGACAGTTCTTTGGACAGATAAATTACCATATGCATTCCGTCATTACTGCATGCACATGAGCCACAAGCACTCTTCTATCCAATACGAAGGTGTAACAACAATGGCGAAAGATGGCTATGGTGAAATGAGTTGTATTTCATGCTGTGTGTCTCCGCTTGACCCAGAAAATGAAGAACAACGCCACAACATCCAATACTTCGGTGCTCGTGTAAACGTATTAAAAGCTCTTCTTACAGGTCTTAACGGTGGTTACGATGATGTTCACAAAGATTACAAAGTATTTGACATCGAACCTATTCGTGATGAAGTCCTTGACTTTGATACTGTTAAGGCAAACTTTGAAAAATCGCTCGATTGGTTGACAGATACTTACGTAGATGCATTGAATATTATTCACTACATGACAGATAAGTACAACTATGAAGCTGTTCAAATGGCCTTCTTGCCAACCCATCAACGTGCTAATATGGGATTTGGTATCTGTGGATTTGCCAATACAGTTGATACATTGTCAGCTATTAAGTATGCGACAGTCAAACCAATCCGTGACGAAAATGGTTATATCTACGACTACGAAACAACTGGTGACTACCCACGTTGGGGTGAAGACGACCCTCGCTCAAACGAATTGGCTGAATGGCTGATTGAAGCCTACACAACTCGTCTTCGTAGCCACAAACTTTACAAGAACGCTGAAGCAACTGTATCACTCTTGACGATCACTTCCAACGTTGCTTACTCTAAACAAACTGGTAACTCACCGGTCCACAAAGGGGTATACCTCAACGAAGATGGTTCAGTGAACTTATCTAAATTGGAATTCTTCTCACCAGGTGCGAACCCATCTAACAAAGCTCGTGGTGGTTGGTTGCAAAACCTCAACTCACTAGCCAGCCTTGACTTTGGCTATGCAGCAGATGGTATCTCTCTCACTACACAAGTTTCACCTCGTGCTCTTGGTAAGACTCGTGACGAACAAGTGGATAACTTGGTCACAATTCTTGACGGTTACTTTGAAAATGGAGGACAACACGTCAACTTGAACGTTATGGATCTTAAAGATGTCTATGACAAGATTATGAATGGTGAAGATGTTATCGTTCGTATCTCAGGTTACTGTGTCAATACCAAATACCTTACTAAAGAACAAAAAACTGAATTGACTCAACGTGTCTTCCACGAAGTGCTTTCAATGGATGATGCCCTTAGCTAATTCAATTCTATTCTCAAAAACCAGTTGGAAATTCCAGCTGGTTTTCTTCTTTTTTATGCTATAATAGAGGTATTGTTAGTTAAAAGAAAAGGGTGTAAAAATGGTGGAGAAAAGAGATGTAGAAAGGGAAAACAAATTTAATCTAACTGTTGATGTCCTGATGTTAGCAGGTACGCTTCTGCTTCAAAGTGGTTCTGAAATTTATCGGGTTGAAGATACCATGATTCGGATTGCTCATTCTCAAGGAATTATGGATTGTAATGCACTCGCAATGCCAGTTGCCATTTTCTTTTCAATTGAAAACACCAATATTTCGCGTATGAAACGCATTACTCATTCAAATTACAATATCGAAAAAGTGTGCGGTGTCAATCAAGTATCGCGTGAACTGGTTAGCGGGGACATCAGTCTTGAAGATGCTTTTGAGAAATTAACTCAGCTAAAAAAGAAAAAGACACCTTACACAAACAGGCAACTGACACTTGCTGCTACTATTAGTGCCCCTTTTTTCTCTATCATGTTTGGTGGCAATCTCTATGATGCACTCGGCGCTGCTCTTGCGACCTTCTTTGGCTTTTCTTTTTCTCTTTTGGTTAATAAATATGTGCGTATTCCCTTTGTCACAGCTTTTGCCGGTGCTTTTGTTTTTGGACTGCTGGCACAAATCTGGGCACGCTATTCTGGCTTTCCTTCAAGTGCTGACTTAATCATCGCAGGTGCTGTCATGCCTTTTGTTCCTGGTATTGCTCTAACCAATGCTGTACGTGATTTAATGACCAATCATCTCAACTCTGGAATGAGCAAAATCTTTGAAACATTGCTAATTACCCTAGCGCTAGGAGCAGGCACTTCCGTAGCTCTCGTCCTAATGAAATAAAAGGTGAATCCATTGATTGTCTTACTACAAGCTGCAGCAAGTTTTCTTGCGATTGTAACGTTCTTAATCGTTTTAAATGTTCAAAAAAGCATGCTCATTCCAGGGGGAGCTCTTGGAATGTTTATCTGGTTATTATATTATGTACTAAAAGGTCCGACAAATGTCATCATTGCTACGTTCATCGCAGCTATTATTGGGTCTTGTATTAGTCAAGTGTTGAGTATTCTCTACAAAACGCCCGCAGTCGTTTTTATCTTAGCCATTTTGGCTCCTTTGGTTCCAGGTTACCTTTCCTATCGTACAACCGCTTTTTTCGTTACCGGAAATTATAGCCACGCTATGGTAAATGCCACACTAGTGGTAATTCTGGCCTTAGTGATTTCGATCGGAATGGCAAGTGGCACAGTGGTGCTCAGACTATACCATTATCTACAAAAGCATCGCTCCTCATAATTCGACATAACTCCTGAAAATGTCCCAAGTCTTTCTTTTCGCAAGAAGGCTTTTTTCTCAGTTTCCACTTTAATTATGATAAAATGGAATAGAATAAGTTTGGTATCAAACCGAAAAATATATAGAGGTAATGATGAACATTGGAATTGATAAAATTGGCTTTGCAACAGCCAATTATGTATTAAAGTTAGCCGATTTAGCAGAGGCACGTAATATTGCGCCAGAAAAATTAAGTAAGGGACTTCTGGTAAAGGAATTCAGTGTCGCTCCTGTTACAGAAGATATTGTAACGATGGGAGCAAGCGCTGCTGCAGCCATTTTGACAGAAGAAGATAAAAATGAGATTGACATGGTTATCGTAGCCAGCGAATCTGGAATTGACCAAAGCAAGGCTTCCGCTGTTTTTGTTCATGGTCTGCTCAGAATTCAGCCATTCGCACGCAGCTTTGAAATGAAAGAGGCTTGCTATAGCGCTACTGCCGCACTGGATTATGCGAAGCTGCATGTCGAAAAGCGTCCTAGTTCAAAAGTATTGGTCATTGCAAGTGACATTGCCAAGTACGGTATTGAAACACCGGGAGAGCCAACACAAGGGGCTGGAGCAGTGGCTATGCTCATCACAAATAACCCACGGATTCTCATTTTTAATGAAGATAATGTTGCTCAGACGCGAGATATTATGGACTTTTGGCGACCAAATTATTCTACAACGCCGTTTGTCAATGGTCTATATTCTACTCAGCAATATTTGGATAGTTTAGAAACGACTTGGATAGAATATCAAAAACGCAACCAAGTATCCTTAAAAGATTTTGCAGCAGTTTGCTTCCATCTGCCTTATCCCAAACTAGCCTTAAAAGGGCTGAAAAAGATTATGGATAAGAGTTTGCCAATTGAGCAGCAAGAGCAACTACAAGCGAATTTCGAGCAATCCATTCTTTACAGTCAAAAAGTGGGTAACATCTACACAGGCTCTCTCTTTTTAGGTCTCCTTTCTCTACTTGAAAATAGCTCAACACTTAAAACAGGTGACCGGATTGCACTTTTTAGCTATGGGAGCGGGGCTGTGTCAGAAATCTTTAGTGGTCAGCTCGTAGCAGGCTTTAAGCAGCAACTGCAAACCAATCATATGGAAATACTCAACAATCGCACGCTGTTAAGCATTCCAGATTATGAGAAACTATTTTTTGAAGAAGCAAATCTGGATAAAAACGGATCTGCTAGCTTTACAAACTATGAAAACCAAGACTTTGCTTTAGCAGAAATTGTTGAGCACCAACGTAGATACATCAAGGTGGAAAAATAACATGAAGTTAAGTTGGACAGGTTTTTCTAAAAAATCGCTACAAGAACGATTAAAGTTCCTGCAAGATTATCACTTGCTAAACGAAAACAATCAAGCAAACCTTGAATATAATCACACACTTCCTCTTTCAACGGCTGATCAGATGAGCGAAAATGTCATCGGAACCTTTGCCCTTCCTTACGCTTTCGTTCCCGATGTCATGGTAGACGGACAAGTTTATCAAGTTCCTTTTGTAACAGAAGAACCTTCTGTCGTTGCGGCTGCCAGCTTTGCAGCAAAAATGATTAAACGTTCTGGAGGCTTCAAAACAACCATTCACAATCGCCAAATGATTGGACAAGTTGCCCTCTATCATGTGCCAGATATTAAAAATGCCATAAACAACATTCAGGAAAAGAAGCAAAAGTTACTAGAATTGGCAAATCAAGCCCATCCATCAATTGTCAAACGTGGAGGTGGAGCACGCCATTTGCATGCGGAATACCTAAATGGTGAAGCTGAATTTCTAATCGTCTACCTAACAGTTGACACCCAAGAAGCTATGGGAGCCAATATGCTCAATACCATGCTAGAAGCATTAAAAACACCATTAGAAGAGTTATCTGGTGGTAAAAGCTTGATGGCAATTTTATCAAATTATGCGACGGAAGCCTTAGTAACTGCCACCTGTGAAATTGATATCCGTTTTCTCGACCGAAATAAGTCAGAAGCCCTTGATATTGCTAAGAAAATAGTGTTAGCAAGCCAATTTGCCAAGCAAGATCCTTATCGCGCCAGCACCCACAACAAAGGAATCTTCAATGGGATTGACGCCGTCGTACTGGCAACAGGAAATGACTGGCGGGCAATTGAAGCGGGCGCACATGCCTATGCTAGCAGAAATGGAACTTATCAAGGATTGACGACTTGGTCCATCAAGGAAGCTTCTCAAACACTCTACGGAGAGATTACTCTTCCACTTCCCATCGCTACAAAAGGCGGTTCCATCGGACTCAATCCTACAGTAGAAGTTAGCTTTGACTTGCTAAACCAACCAACCGCCAAAGAGTTAGCCAGTATCATTGCGTCTATTGGTTTAGCACAAAACTTTGCGGCTTTGAAAGCACTGGTCAGTACCGGCATTCAGCAGGGTCACATGAAACTGCAAGCTAAATCTCTCGCTCTTTTAGCCGGAGCTCAAGACACAGAAATCTCTCCTTTGGTTTCTCAACTCATTTCCGAGAAAAATTTTAGTCTCAAAAGAGCACAAGAAATTTTAGAAGACTTTCGTCAAAAATCATAAGCAAAAAAGAATCCGATAAGTGAACAACTCATCGGGTTTCTTTTTTCATTTGATTTTGTGCTTCTCGCAAACGTCCATACAAAAGATAAGGTACTTGCCTTAACTCCGTCAAATTTTGACAAGCAAGTGCACACATAATCAAGCGTATATCTTCCTTCCAACTATTGATAATAGAAATGACTTCGGTTACTGAATACCTCTCGATTAATTCTAACATCGTGCGCGAAAGCCCAACAGCTTTAGCGCCTAAAACAAATGCCTTAACCATATCAAGCGGCTGACGTACTCCGCCGCTAACAAGAAGGTCCATTTTATCCATCATCGACCGAGCATTCAATAAGGCTTGGAGAGTAGACTGCCCCCAATCATTGAGATAATCTCGATTGCCGCCACGCCTGTTTTCAATATAGGCGAAGCTCGTTCCGCCACGTCCAGAAAGGTCTACTGTTCGGATACCCAAGTCATAAGCCGTTTGAATCGTCGCTAAGTCCATACCAAAACCAACTTCTTTTAGTACGATTGGGACTGTGCTTTTTTCAGCATAGTCTTTTAAATGTGCTCGCCAAGTTTTAAAGGAGCGTTCTCCTTCTGGCATGAGCAATTCTTGCATGAGATTGACATGCACTTGCAAAAAAAGAGGATGAAGAGCTGTGATTGCATGCTGACCTAACTCATACGGCTTATCCAGCCCAATATTCGTTGCAAGGAGCAGGTTGGACTTGTCTTTGTTTACAGTATAAGAATCGTCCGCTGGATTATTCAAAGCAGCACTGTAAGATCCTGTGACAAACAGAATACCGCACGCTTCCGCTACTTGAGCTAAGCGTTGATTGATGTCTTTCCCCTTCTCGCTTCCACCTGTCATAGCATTGATGTAAAACGGAAACTCCCAGTCTCTACCTGCAAAATGCGTTGTTACATCAATCTCGTCCAAATCATACTTAGGAAGCGAGCAATGAATGAGCTCCATGTCATCAAAACTATTATAAGGCGACTCGTACTTGAGTGCGTACTTTATGTGTTCATCTTTACGATTTCGGCTCATCTATCCCACCTCTCCTTATATAAAACCTCGATTCCTGCCGCTTGCCAACGCTCCACTAAGATTTGACTAGCTTCGGAATCAAAAGACAAGGCTATGCCACAATCACCACCGCCAGCACCGCTGCTTTTTGCCATACAGTCCAATCCTTGACTAGATCTTTTTAAAGCTCTCAATTTTTCATTATAAATAGCAGGGCTAAGTTGCAGCAGGAGGCAACTAACTTTTTCTAGACTTTGCTTCACAATTTCTTTCTCACCAACAAGCAACGCTTTCTCCAGTCGAAGGACTTCTTCTTGCGTTTGTGTTAAAAAGCTTGATGAGATTTTTGCTTTGACTTGATTGATGAGAACGCTAGAAATAGCTGGTTCTCTCGTCCAGCCCACGAGGAAATCACATGGAAGCTGTGGATGGATTGTCCGAATAATGTATCCCCAATCTTGTGTCACTATCTTTTCTAAAGGAAGCTCATTGATCTGCTCTGCTATTTTTTTTCGATTAAAAGATTGGTAATAAATCAAGTCCTCATAGGCGATACAAGCTACATCCCCCATTGAACCATTATCTCCCCGTTTAAGGAGGACATAGGCTGCCAACTTAAAGGTTTCATCCGCAGATAATGGCACATCAACCAAGGATGCTATCGCCCTTATCGTCACAACCACTACGCTACCACTAGACCCCAAACCGATTTTTTTCCCATCTCGTTCCATTTTTCCAGTAATGGTTAAAGAAAAAGGGCTTAATGAAATAGATTGACTTTGTAAAAACTCATCCATGACAGCAACCGTGTCTTGAATGAGACTGTAATCATCATCAGGTGTCAGATCCACAGCATGGTCAAACATATCTGAAAATAAGTGATACTGTTCAGCAAAATGAATTTTCCCAGTCATGTAGATAGGAATATGTTTCAAAATCGCTCCTTGCCCCACCGTCAAGACAGAATATTCTCCTGCTAAATATAATTTCCCACATGTTCTTACTGTCTTAGTCATCTGGTAATTCCTTCGTTTTAGAAACAATGAGATGATATTTTTCAGCAAATATTGGTACTAAATGTTCCAAATCTTCTTCTAAGCACAAAACTTTTACATTTGGCCCTGCATCCATGGTGAAATAGCAGCGCTCTCCCTCACTTCGTAATTGCTTAACAAAATCCATCGCTTCATAAGTTTTCTCGGTCAAATAAGAAAAAGGGGGGGTTGCAGTCTGAGTGGTAGCATGCATGGCAAGTGCATTTTTTTCTGTTAGTTCTCCAATTTTAGAAAAATGATTGTTAGAAAGATAAATCAGCATAGCTTTGTAATCTTCTTCTGACTGTCTCACCCAATCATCAAATATTGTTGAAGTTTCTGCACACCGTTTCATACCTTCACGACTCGAAATAGGCTTTTTCTGATCATATAAGACCAACATAATCATGGCTAATTTCAAATCTGTCTTTACTGGATAAATTTCACCGCTATCTTTGTCCCAAGCCGAAATTGGACCATAAAAGCTCCGCGAAGACGAGCCAGAAGCTAATTTTGCTTTTTGTGCCAGTTGTTTTGTAGACAAGTGTAGTCCAAAAAATTCATTGCATGCCTTAACGAGGGCAGATAAACCGCTTGAACTAGAAGATAACCCTGCTGCTGTCGGCATATTATTTTTTGTATCAATTCGCACAAACCCAGAGCCTGCTGGACGGAAATGATCTATGATTTCACCCATTTTTTTGTGTTCAGTTTGATCTTGCAAAATACCATTGATGTAAAATTCATCTGACTGGGCACTGACCGGCAAACTTGATAAGCTCGTTTCTGTGTACATATTTTCCAAGGTCAAAGAAATGCTGCTCGTCGCAGGAATCATCTTAGCAGTATCTTTCTTACCCCAATATTTGATAATGGCAATATTGGCATAAGACCGCACGTTTACAGACTTTCGATCCATGTATGCACCGCTCCTTTCTCTCTCAATAACTGGGATAGCCAACTAGCTTTTTCTTTGTTAGCCACTAGAGCAATGATGCAACCGCCAAGACCACCACCGCTCATTTTCGCACCAACTGCTCCATTTGCTTGCGCTATGGAAACCAGTTTATCTGCTTCTGAGCAACTAACACCTAAACTTTTTAGGCTTAGATGAGCTTCTGACATAGCCATACCAATTGCTTCTAAATCTTTAATTTTCAACGCCGCTTCAACTTCATTCGTCAATTTACCAAGCTGATGCAAATGTGGCAAAGCCCTTCTTCCAATACTTTCCACCTTTTGAATCGCTTCGCGTGTATGCCCATAAATCCCTGTATCTGCTATCACAAGATAAGCTCCAAGATTCGTCTCGAACTCTGAAAAACCAACATTTTTGATAAATTTAATAGCACGATCGCTCAAGCAAGTCTTCGCATCCAATCCACTCGGATTCATGTGGGCAATCATCTCCGCTCGATTCGCTAAAATCTCAAGAGTTTCTTTATCTAAATCTTGCTCATAATAGTCAAAGACAGCTCGAATCGCAGCAATACTCACTGCCGCAGAAGAACCCATTCCCCGCTTTTCAGGTACCATTGATTCAATCTCGCACCGAATATCAGCCTCTTGTATCCCTAAAAATTCTAAAGAAGCAAAAACCGCCATAGAGAGGGTATCTTCCTCGTATAAAACCCACGTATGATTTGACGGTAGAATACGACAAGTCACTTCGATATTATTTAAAGGCAAGGCTAACGCAGGGTAACCATATACAACAGCATGTTCCCCTATCAAAATAATTTTACTATGTGCCCGACCGACACCTACTTTTTTCGTCATAGTTTCTCTCTATATCACATACTTCATCTATTATTTTAATATAATTCAGAGAAAAAAGCGATTGTTAATTTCCAATTCCTTTTATATTAAAAACTAATTTATTTCAACTCCTAAAACAGCGAAAAAGAGCAGGAAACCCAGCTCTTACTCTTACTGTCTTCATTTTTACAGTTCTTGTTTTATAACATCCATGAGCTTATTGCGTTCTAAAATCCACTGCTCACGTTCATCCTTCTCATACGTCCGATTGGAAAGAAAAATAACTGCTTTCTGCTGCGCACGATTAAACATAATGAACGTTCCTGTATAGCCTGTGTGCTGCAGCCATTCTCCATCTAAATCCCAGGCAAGGCTACGCTCTTTACCGGTTTCTTTTGAAAAATTTTGCCGCAAAGCTGCTGCAAAATCATCCTGCAAATAATGTTCCAAAAATATTTCTAAATCCTGAACAGTAGAAAACAGACCCGCACTCCCTGCATGTCTGCCCAATACACGCGCTTTTGGGTCATGTACAATTCCTGCTTTCACACCACGAACAGTCGGAACTGCCTGTGCGACAGGTCCAAAGACTGTTTTTTTCATATTCCATGGTTGAAAAATCTTCTGCTTAAATATGCCAGTCAAAGATTGACCAAAGATTTCTTCCAACATAAACCCTAACAACAAGAAATTCACATCTGTATAACGAAAACTCTTGTCGTCTAGTACTGTCAAATGATTCAAGGCATCCGTTAATTCTGTGGCATTGAGTTTATTACGATTGGGAATAAAAGGATCGAGCCCTGATGTGTGAGTGGCTAGCTGCCTCACCGTGACAGAATCATCCTGAAAAGCTGGGTAGTAATTCGTCAAAGGCTGATTAAGATCAACAGCTTGCTGATCCACCAAGAAAGCAAGTATCGTTCCGACACCCACAACCTTACTGACGCTTGCCAAGTCATACAATAATCCCGCCCGACTTTTCTCACCCTGTTCAGGATTGCTCTCACCAAAATAGTATTCTTGCCACTTTCCATGAGCATATAAAGCTAAGCTAGCTCCAGGATAGATTTGCTGCAATATCTGCTGCTCGACTTTTGAGAGAATCTTATTCAAACTCATACCGCTTCAATCCAAACTTCAATCTGGCTGTCATCTTTTGTTAAGAAAAATTTACCCGATTTAGGTATAAAATTTTCTCTTCCTTGAAATAAGGTTTGCAAAGCTGCTACGTCGAACTGTTCAACGGTAAATTTAAACATTGCCAAGTCCCAAGTTTGACTGCTCTCTGTCACCAAATCTGGCCCATCTGCTTGTGAGAATGCTAGAATAGACTGATTTTCTAGCCATTCCCGATAAAAAGTGACTGCCTTTTCCTCATCTAGAACGTTAATCTGAATTTGCTCTATGGTAAATTGACTAAGTCCAATAAAATCCTCTAGCGGCTCAAATGCTGGGACTATCAGCATTCTATCCAAAGTCGTCCAGTCTTCCTCACTATGCAATAAAAACTTATCTCCTTCTGGAGAGCTTGCTTCAAAGGCATAACCATTTTCCCCTTGATACAGCGTATCAATCTTATTGCCACGCGCTAAAAGTGCTTCAATTTCCTGTGGATTGGCTACTTTGATAATGATTTTTGCTAATTTTTTCGCACCCACCACTCTTCGAGTGCGCATACTAGGTGACTCTTCTAGCTGTAATTTTTCAACCTTTGTTTGATCTCCAAGACTGACAAAAGCTCCTTCTTCTAACAGATCTTTCATCCCTAAAGTTTGACAATAAAAAGCTAGATTGTTTTTCCGATTGTTGATTTTCAATACCGGTATCATATTTACAATTTTATTTGT